>VFQP010002868.1_pt1 | contig 18490 bp, 28 predicted proteins | sample 3512351 | NCBI WGS metagenome assembly VFQP01 (sample SAMN10412372, study PRJNA504923) | tailings metagenome | isolation source: Relicate 1 Philex TSF1 revegetated site | place: Philippines: Tuba, Benguet | collected 2017-08-29
CCTTGCTGATGTCGTCCTCCTGCTCCCCAAAAGCCCCCCCTCCCCCTCACCCCCTCCCCAACCCCCCAAACACACCTTGTTGATGTCGTCCTCCTGGTCCAACAGGTCCAACGCCTCGAGCAGGTCGCTCCGCCGCAGCTCCCGCAGCGTCAGCTTGCCCGTGCCCGACCTGCACGCCACACACCGCCACACACACCTCCTGTCCCTCTCTGCCCCCTCCGCTGGCCCGCCGCATCCGCCTCGTCGCGCACAGCGCCCCGGCACGCATCGGCACAGCCGGCCGTGCGGAGCGCCTCCTCATCGCGGGCCGCCGCGCTCCCCCACTGCGCGCCTGGCCGCGCCGCCACGCCCTCCCTCCTCCGCGCGTGCCCCGCCAGCGCCGCACCGTTGCCTCAGCCTGCTCACCGGTTGAGGGTGAAGAAGATGCGGAAGACCACCGTCTCGGCGTACTTGCGCTGGAACTCTGCCGTGTCGGTCAGGAACTCCAGCCCGGGGTGGTACCGCAGCACCGCCTCCATCAGCGGCGAAAAGTCGTCGTACGTCAGGTACTGCGCAGCACGCCCACAGCACGCGCAGCACGCCCGCTCGTCCCCTGCGCCCGAACCGTCCCTGCAGCCCGCTCCGCACGGTTGCTGGGCAAGCGAGAGGGGCCGCACGTTGCGACGGCGCCGCCTAGCAGACCAGCGCAGCCGGGGCGGCACTCACGTCTCGCCCGTCCTGCCGGAGCACCTCGTACACGCGCTTGATGGTGGGCGCGCTGAGCATGCTGTGCGCGGCCCACCAGCGGAGAAAGTCCTCCTTGGGCAGCGCGGCGCCCTCGGGGCCCGCCAGCTTGCGGAACAGCGTGCGGCCCACCATGCGCGGCAGGTCGCACAGCTGCGGGCGCGCACACGAAGCAGCAGCACCACCGCGGCTGCGTGAGCCAGGGTGCCCCACGTCTCGTGCTTCAACCCCTCGCCGCGCCCGCCCCACCGCTGCCGGGTTCCCGTGCGACTGCTGGTTGCGGCTACGGAAGACAACAAGGAAGCGCTGGGGGCTGCCCCGCTGCTCTGCTCTGTGCCTCACCTCTTGCGCCATGGCGGCGAACTGCTCTATCCCCATTCCGCTGGGCGACGCCTCGTAGTGCTTGTCGATGCGCTGCTGGAACTCCTTGCGCGACGTCTCAGAGACCGCCTGCCCCGTGGGGAAGTAGAACTGGGGCAGCTGCGACAGGGGCGGCTGCGAGGGCAAAGGGCGCAGGGCGTGTGCAGGCAGTCAGGTGCCGCGCCAGGGTCGTGCTGCGACCGTATTCCGTGGGGGCGCCCGACTGAGGTTCACGCACCCGTTTGAGCGAGGACGCGTTGAAGGACTTGCGGTGGGGCGAGAGCGGCGACCGGGGCGACCGGGGCTTGGAGGGCGACAGGGGCGGCTGCGCAGGCAGCAGGCGAAACGCGTTGACACCCACGAGGGCGGTTAGAGGCCGCTGCCTGCTGGCGACGCCCATTTGAGAGCTGTGCTGGCCACGGCATCGCTCACTGTCGCCGCGAAGATGGCGTGCGCCGTGGAGGGCGAGAGCGGCGAGGGCCCAGCGGCGGCGGCGGGCGCCGGCCCTCTCAAGGGCCGCCCCGTCACGGCGTCCTCGAGCAGCGAGTTGATCTGCGGCGTGCGCAGGTGTGCGACAGAAGCGACGATGGCAAGCACAGGTGGATGGGTGAGGATGTGGGAGAGAGCAGCCATCCAAATCTTCTGAGTCATCTGGGCTCGCGCCACGCGCAGGTGACGTCAGGGCGGCGGCGTGCTGCCCAGCCAGCCGGCGGCTGCTGCCCAGCTGGTGGTGGCGCGCACGCTGTCGCCACGGGCAGCCGCGTGGTGCTGCTGCACGCTGCACGCTGCGCTGCCCTGCTCGTGCCGCTGGTTGGCGCCACCCACCACGTCCTGGTGTTCGCTGAGCCATTGCAGGAAGAACTGGTCGAGCTTGAGCTTGGCGCACGGGTACGACGGTAACTGGTCCATCTCACCGCCGCAACATGCACGCCTCGCGCGGCTCGCACGAGGAGGGCTACCAGCTGATCCCGAAAAGCAGGGTTGGCGCGGCGCTGGAGGAGCAGGTGCGTAACGAGGGCGCTGGGGAGCACGCCGATGCCGCTATCCGAAAGCTGCTGCCGGGCTCTCCTCCACCACAAGCGCGGCGGCGAGGCGGTGCTGGGGTGCGGACGAACGACGGAAGAACGGGCTGTGCGGCTGCGAGAGTGCGAGAGCTAGGGTCTCAGGCAGTGTCGAGAAGTGCGATGCGCGTGTCGAGCCTGCGCGCGGCGGCAGGAGAGAGTGGTTTTTCGCCGCGCTTGACCCAAAGCTCTCGCCCATGCGGCCGGACAGCTCCAGCGGCACCCCACGCGTCGCTCCTTCCACGAGCACTGCACCAGCAGCTTTCCCCCGCGTGACGCTCGCTTCCCCGCGCGCCTCGCGGCAGATCGGCGCAGCCGCCAGCTGTTTGACACGCGGAGCCTTCCACCCCGCGCTCACCCGATGAACTACGACGCCGGCATGAAGCGCCCAAGGATGGAGGGCCCGCCGGGGCCCTACGGAGGTCCGCCCGGGCCTGGGGGTCCTGGGGGCTACGGCGCGCCCGGCCCCTACGGCATGGGGCCGCCGCCGGGGATGATGGAGGGGCCACCCGGCGGATACATGGGCGGACCCGAGCCTTACGGCATGGGCGGGCCGGGCATGATGGGGGCGGGAGGCCCGGGGGCTGGCTTTCCCTGCGTGAAGCTCAGGGGGCTGCCCTTCGACGTGTCAGAAGAGGACATCAGGATGTTTCTGGTGAGGGTGGCGCCTCGTTGCTGCTCTTAGCGGCTCAGCAGCAGCAGCAGCAGCGGGCGGGGGATGGAGCAGCGAGGGAGGAGATCTGCGAGACAGCCCCGGGGGCAGCACGCACCAGCGCCAGCGGGGTGGGCGAGCCAGCGGCAGCGGTGGTGGTGGTTCAGCTTTTGGGTCTCGCCGCCCGCGAGCGCACGCGCGCGAGCGCGCTCGCTCTCGCCGCGCTCAGCGCTCGGTGCTCCAGCCACACAGAAGGGGGGAAGCCAAGCCGCGCGCCTTTTGGGTGGTGGTGCCTTGGGTGGTGGTGCTTCTGCTGCTGGCAGGGGTTGGAGCCGGTCGATGTGGTGCTGGTGAAGCGGGACGGGCGGTTGACCGGGGAGGCCTTCGTGGTGCTGGGCAACGCGATGCACATCGAAATGGCGCTGCAGAAGAACAGGTCCTACATGGGCCGGCGCTACATCGAAATCTACCGCGCCAAGAAGATTGTGAGTCGCCTTGGTGACAGGACTTCGCCTCCTCGGAGCAGAAGCTCGAGTTGGCACGCGCGCTGCAGCACGCTGACGGGCCCTCGCCACCACTGGTCACGGCTGTGCTGCGCAGGACTACTACCGGGCGGTGGTGTCAGAGGTGGAGAACGGCGGGCCGGGCCTGGGTGGGCGCGACGTGGGCGGCCGGCCGCCGTACGGCGGGCGCGACGAGGGGCGGTTCGCCGGGCCGCCGGGCACCGAGGGCTTTGAGGGCGGGTACGGGGGCCCCAGGGGCGGCGGCGTGGCGGCGGCGGCGGCGGGCGGCGAGGGCGGCGCCGGCACCACCATCCTCAAGCTGCGCGGGCTGCCGTTCCAGGTCAGCGACGACGACATTTGCGCCTGGTTCAACAACGACACCTCGCTGGGCATCTCGCCGGTCGTCAAGGACAAGTGAGGAGCAACGCTCGGTTTGCTTCCATGAGAGAGAGAGAGCGCGTGTCGAGGTCACCGTGCTCACGTGCCGTGTGTGCTGTGGTCGCGTGCCCGAACCGCGTGCGTGCAGCGTGCTGGTGGTGATGGACAACGGGCGCCCCAGCGGCATTGCCTTTGTCGAGTTCCCGTCGCCCCAGGAGGCCACGCACGCCATGGGCAAGAACAAGCAGATGATGGGCACGCGCTACATCGAGATCTTCCCCGCCAACCGCGCCGACCTCGACAGGTGGGCGCACGTCATGGGGGGGCGACAGGAGGCGGTGCGTGCTCTGTGCTGCGTGCTCATGCACCGTCATGCGTGCGTGCGGTTGCTCGCGTGCAGGTGCCGGTAAGAGGTCCAACCGAGGACGAGGTGGAGCTGCGCGGCTAGGGGAGCGAGTGGGCTGGGCGTCCAGCAGGCTGCGCCGCACTTTTGTCAACTGTGTGGGCACACGAGAGTCGATTTTGTTGTGGGGTTGCAGTCGGACACCGTCAATGAGGCAAACACCGAGGCGCAAGCTGTGGGAGTCCGCAGTCACTCTCTCTCTCGCACCAAACAGTCACAAGCTCACAAGCGCGCCGCGCTAGACCTCGAGGAGCCCCTTGACGCGCACCATGCCCTTCTCCAGCAGGTTGAGCTCCTGCGCAACAGGACCACGACAGCACGCAGGGGGCGGTGGTCACACGGTGCCCCTGCGCACCCCTCCAGCTTTTCCCCGGCCCGCCCCGCGCCGGCGCCTGCTCACCTTGCGGAACCGCTCAATCTCCTCAATGTCGCCCTCGATGATGATGTCGGTCGTCTGCTCGTCGTCCGCTGTCACCATCTTGACACGCACCTGAGGGACCACAGCAGCAAGACCGACGACTCATCGCACAGGGCCGCTGCCACCCTCCCCGCCCTCGACCCCACCTTCCCACGTATACACGCGCCGGGCGCCAGTGCTCACCTCCTCCACGCGCTCGCCCCGCTGGAAGTAGTAGAGCCAGGCCGCCGGCGCTGCCAGCGTGAGCAGGTACCACCAGTTGCCCACGTCGGGCACCAGCAGGCTCAGCACCAGCGCCACCGACGCCATGCCTGCGGTTTTGCGCGGCGGGCAGTGGGCATGCACCCCACCCACCTGAGCCTGGGGCGTCCACGCCGCGCGCGCGACCTGCCGGGAGCGCGCTGACGGACCCACGCCGCGCGCGGCTCACCGACAAAGGTGTAAAAGGTGACGGCGGCGGCCTGGCCTTTATCCGCGGCGTAGAGCCCCGCAAAGGTGATGACTTCTCCCATCTCCTTGACCTCGTAGTTGTACCTGCGTGGGCGTCATCGTGCGATGTGGCATCCACACATGGAGCAACATAGTCCGAGGAGGGGCTGCGGCTGTGCGGCGCGCTCCCAGTGGCAGCCAGTCCTGGGCCCTGGCGCACTTCTTGAAGTAGGTGACAATCTGCTTGGCGCGGTCCTTGAGCGACATGGCGCCTGCGCGCCCGGGCCCGTCCACCTCGTACGTCTTGCGCTTCTTGTTGGCCGCTGGGGCGCGCTTGATCTGGCTCCAGATGCCTGCGCGGCGCGTGAGTCCGCGTGCCACCCGTACTGAGCTCATCCGGGTAGGGGTCGAGGGGTCGAGCGCAGCAGGCTCGTCGCTGCAGCTGTGGGCCCGCGTGCTGCACTGTGTGGCGAGCGGACCTGGCACAGACATGAGGAAGAGGGCCAGCGTGACGTAGAGGCTGTTGGCCGTGAGCTCGTTGAAGGGGTTGGAGGTAGGGGCCGCCACGTCGGCGGCCAGCGCGGGCTGCTCAGCCGCCAGCGCCAGCAGCGCCACCACGCTGAGCGCTGCCACCCCGCTGGACGCCGTGGCCCTGGCGTCCATGGATCCGTGCTGGTGCTGCTGCTCGGGCGCGCTTGTGGCTGCCGATGACGCGTCGCTGTGCTTGTGGCTCGAGGCGGCTGGAGCCACCGATGGCCCGCACCGTTGCGCCAGCGCTGGGGACGCCAGCGACGCGCCACAGAGCGCGTCGTGTTGCGCCACCTGCGCAATCCTCCGTGGTGCCGCTGATGGCGCTCCAGGGAGCGCACACCGCCGAGCCCACGGCGCCCGGCTCAGGCAAGGCGAGCAGGCTGCGCTGGACGACGTGACGATGGAGTGCTGCATGGTGGTGCTGGTGAGCTGCTGCGCTGCTGCTGTTCTCTTCCGCTGCATGGACAGAGGGCTTGTGCGTCGGAACACGAGCAGGAACGCGAGCGCGCGATACGCAGCGTGTAGGATGGCGAGCTTGATCGACTTCGGTGAGTCTGCGTGTGCTCGCTTTGCCATCACGACGCCGCTGCGCAGGTCCCCCGCGTCCTCACTCAGCGCGCTTCTGTGGTGCGCTGCAGACTCTGAGCCTGTCGTCACAGCTGCTCCGGCGGCAGAGGAGCCTCAGGAGCCTCCTGCCGCACCGCTGGGTGAGCTGCAGGGCGGGGACATGTGCGATCGCGCGAGGGGGGCTCCACGTAGCAAGCCTGTGCGGCCTGGTCGTGTGCTGACGCAGGTGACTCCCCACCAGATGCGCCTCTAGCGGCCCCTGGACCTGAGGAAGCAGGGCCCGCGGACGACCTCCCTGCAGCGCCCGCCGCGCCAGCCTCTGCAGAGTCCGACCTGCTCATCGACGCCGAGCCAGCCCCAGCAGCAAAGGAGGCGCAGCAGGAGGAGCCGCTGGTGGAGGAAGGGGTGAAGGAGGAGGACCAACAAGCAGAGGCTCCGCCCGCTGCTGCTGCGCCAGAGCCGCTGGCGGAGCCTAGCCCCGAGGAGGGGCAGGACACCAGCACCGCCCCGCCGCCAGCACAGGTGGAGGAAGAGCCCCCGCAGGCGCCGGCGGCTCCTGCCCTGGAGCAGCCGGATGACGAGCAGCCAGCCGCGCCGCCCCCACCGCCGGCGCCGCCCGTCGACCTGCTCAGCCAGGAGCCAGCGGCGGCCTTCTCCGACCCGCTGAGCGCCCCGGCACCACCCAGCGCAGCGCCGCCGAGCGCAGCGCCTGCCGCCGCCGCCGCGGCAACAGTGGCCCCACCGCCCGACGCACCTCCCGCCGCACCCGCCGCCGCGCCAACAGCGTCCCCCAAGGCGGCGTCCGCCCCCGTCAAGGACCACCTGACCGTGCGTCGCTACCTCGACAGCACCATCGTGCCGGTGCTGCGGGGCGCCATGCGGGAGCTCGCCATCCAGAGGTGGGTGTGCGGGCGCAATGCACAGCAGGATGCGTGCTGTCGGGGGCCTGTGCACGTGAATGAGCTGTTTGCCGCGTGCTTGGCCCTCAATCGCTGCCGCAGGCCGGAGGACCCCTTTGACTTCCTTGTCTCGTACATCGAGGCGCACAGGCCGCCGAGGTCGTGAGGAACCCCTGTGTTTGTTCCTGGCGTCGTGCAAATGCCTGACGGTACAGACCCGGGCCCTTGCACACGCTGTGTTCAGGCACAGGGCAAAGAGAGAGAGCTGGCAGCTAGCAGCAGTGGCCACAGCACGCGGCGCCGCACACGCGCCTCACACAGCACAAAAAGGTGATTGCCATCTGACCCTCCTTCGGGAGCGCGGGCGGAGCGGCGTGGCGGTCACTCAGGGCAACAAAGCTATGGCTGCCCCCACCTTGGCCCGCAGCATTGTCAGGCCAAGGGCAAGGCCTGCCTCCCCCTCTGGTGCGCAGCCACCCCACACCCCTGCACACATGGGTGGGGAGGGAGCACCACACCACGCCTGGCGCGCCCGACGGAGCGTCGAGGCAAAGTCAAGACAACTGAGCCTGGCTCTCACTCTCGGAAAGGGGAGGGCAACAGGGAGCCCCCCACACCGCACGGCGCGGAGCATGTCTGAGCGGGGGGCGGATGAAGCTCCGCCCAGTGGCCATGCAGCCTGCTGCGGCTCGGCCGCACGGGCGAGCGCCCGCCTGCCCCCTGCAGCCGCTCCACGTTGCCAACCCCGCAGCTGCCGCTCACATCAGCCGCCAGCCGCCAGTGTGGTAAGGACGAGGCGCGGCCACCGCACGCCCCTGCACGCTCCCTGCTGCTCTCTCGCCGCTCTCGCCAAAAATGTGGGGAATGGAGGAGGACCGGGGTGGTGTGGCCTTGGCTCAGCAGCAGCAGTCCGCCGCCGCCGGCGCCGCTCAGATGCGCACGCTCTCGGGGAGCACGCGGCGGAGCACCTCTGACGAGATCTTCTCCACCTGCGAGTCGAGCTTGGTGAGCAGCGCCTTGGACTCGGTCTCCAGGGCCGCCACCGAGGCGTCCACCTCGCGGGCGATCTTGGCCTTGGCGTCGTTGTACTGCTTGTCCAGCTCCGCCTGCTTGCTGGTCTTCTGGCTGTTGATGCTGGCCGTCACGTCGGCGCGGGCGGCCTGCGGTGCGCAGGTGCGCGCAGGGCGCAGGTGTGGGCCTGGGCCGGCCCCCCTGCACGGCCCCTGCACGCCCTGCTGCTGCTGCTGGCGCTGCTTCTGGCGCTGCCGCTCTCCTGCTGGTGCTGCTGCTTCTCGTCGGCGTAGGATGGCGGCCCCCCGCATCCTCACCTTGAGGATGGCCTGCGCCTCGGCGGCGAACTTGTCGACGTCCGTCGTGTTGTCCTTGACGGAGCCGAGCTTGCTGCGAATGAGCGCGTCGCGCTCGTCCAGCACCTTGCCCACGGGCGTGAACCAGAACTTCTCGAGGAACACCATGAGCAGGAGGAACTGGCCCATCATCTGCAGAGGCATACGTCGCCGATGCGTGCCACCCGTGAGCCGTGCTGCTGCGACGGGACACCTGCGTCTCGACGCCTCTGCGCCTGCCCCATCACGGGCCACACGCCCACGGCCCCCGCAGCCGGCTCTGCGCGGTGAATCTGCTCGAGCCGCCACAATGCAGCTGCGCTGGCCTGGCTGGCGGCTGATCGGCCGCGCGTGGGGCGCCTGCGCCTCGTCTTATCCCGACTCGCGCGCGCGCCGACCCTCCCAGCGGCCACGGCCCAGCGCCGCGAGCAGCCCGTGCTGCTGTGCGTGGCCCCTGCTGCCCTTCCGCCTGCTCGGCGGGCCCATGCACCGAGGCGCGGCGCGTGGGCTGGCCGCTCGGACTCACCACGGGCAGGGTGGCGTTGAAGTCCTGCGCAGCGCGGAGCGAGAGGCATCGCGGTGCGTATGGACGTCAGAGGAGCCATGAGCAGGCCGGCAGCGACGGGATTGGGCCCTTGGGAGTCGGGGGGCCACCCTCCCAGCGAGCGGCAGCAACTCACGAAGAGCTTGCCAGCCTCGGCGGCAGCGGGCATCGCCATCACGACGTTGGCGAACACGGTGGCGACGGCGGGCTTGGCCAGCTGCGCCAGCGTGGGCTGCTCCGCCTGCTGCTGCGCCTTGCAGACCATCCGCACGCGCTGCGCGGCAGCGGGGCGAGCCGCCGCCGTGAAGGGCAGCTTGCAGCCGTTGCGGGCGAGGAGGGCGGCCATCTCTGCTTAGTCTTGCGAAGGTGAGGGGAGGGTAGCGGTGCAGAGCCGACAACAAACACATGCAAAGCTCCCACCTGGGGCGGCCACACCGAGCGCAAGACGGCCTGTTCTGATGGCCTCCTCCTCAGCAGCACCACCTCCTCCTCAGGTGCTGGTGGACTGCGTGGGCGGCCGGCACGCCAGCTCGGCCGGCGTGGCGCCGCTGCTGGCCTCACGCCGCCTGGTCTTCCACCCGGCCTACGGCTGGGGCTACGACTCCTGGGTGGACGACCCGTCAGACTTTGCGCTGGCAGGCTCATCGGCGCGGTGCGTGCGTTCTGCGGCCGCTCACAGGGCGTGCACACGCTGCCGGGACGGCGCGTCACGACCACCAAGGGCGCTGTGCCTCCCTGCTGCAGGTTCTCGCTGCCGGCGCTGGCGGGCAAGGTGCACGCCGGCGTGTCGGCGCTGGGTGCCTCCATCCTCGCGGGCTTGCAGGCACAGGCTCAGCAAGTCGAGCAGGCGCGTCAGCAGCAGCAGCACCACCACCAGGCGTCGGGAGCGGGGCGAGCGGCACCTCCACCACCGCAGCAGCCACCCCAGCGGTGACGGCGGCGCGCAGGCACGTGGTGCGCGCGCCTCGTCACCTGGCCCCCGCCTGGCTGCCAATGGGCGACCGGAGCGGCGGGGCCACGGGCCCTGACCGCTGCTGCTGGCCGGACGAGTACTGCGACGGCTGGCGCGAGGACGGCGGGGGCTGCACCGGGAGGGACGGAGCGGGCGTGGCGCCGGAGCGCACGCCGCTCTGGACGCCAGGCGGCGGCGGTGGCGGCGGCGCATTGGTGGTGACGCCGCTAGTGTTGTTCACGTTGTTGGTGCTGGCGGCAGTATTGGTGGCTGCAGCGCTGGGGCCGCCCGGCGGCGCCGTGCCGCTCGCGCCCGCCGTGGCCGGCGCGCCTTCTGGCCGCACGGCGTTCTTGTCGCGCCGCGGGATGAAGAACATCCTCCGGATCAAGCCCTGCAAGTTTCATGTGTGGTTTGGAAATGTTGTGTTCGTGCTTGAGCACATTGACCGCTTGAGCACCGCCGCTTGTGCACGCGCGTGCGACCACCATACTGCGCTGCGACCACCATCACTCACCGGGTAGTAGCGCGTCCCCACAAACAGCAGCACCAGCGTGAGCAGAGGCCACAGGTAGTTGAACACGATGTTGAGCGCGTCGTTGTAGTGCTGCTTGCCCGTCTCGACCGGCGCCTGCACGTTTTTGTTGGGTGTTGCGTGAGAGTCTTGCCCTGCCTTGACACGCCTGAGGAGCGTGCTGCTCATCCCTGTGCGGCATCCACTCACGACGCACAGCAGGCCGTTCATTCCCATGACGCCCGCCCACACGCCAGAGATGTGGTCGCAGACGCTGCGGAAGCTCTCAGAGTTCCACGCCTCCTGCACGTGTTGTCGTTGCACGTGGGAGGGATTGCAACAAAGCGCGACGCCACCAACTTGATACACTTGCGCCGCGAGACAAGGCCAGGCGCGCCCTCACCTCTGGCGCCACCTCCCTCGCGTACTGGAGCGTGAAGGGCTGGCGCACGGCGATGCTCACCTGCGATAGCAAGTAGACACCCAGCACCCGGGCGTGCGATCTTCTGCCAGGGCAGGTGTGACCGGCGAGGCGCAGCGCCGCGCGGCGGATGACGCACCAGCATGCCGAAGCACAGCCACACGTGCACCACCACCAGCTGCCATTGCGCCAGGTCGTCCTGGTACTGCTGCTTGGTCTGGTAGATGGCGAGGAAGATGATGAAGTAGACGGCAAAGATGCCGTCCAGCATGTACGGCCACTCCTGCGCGTCACGCCAGCAGGGTGCACCACCCAGGACCTGGCTCGTTGCAGGCCACCGCCACTAACACAACGCCCTGTGGAGCGCCGCGGAGTGCCATGCCAACTGTGCAGCATCCTCACAGCGCCGCAGGCCCACCCCGTGTGGGGCGTCACACGAGCCGTGCCACGACCGACCGTGCAGCACCCCTGAAGAGCGCGCCCTGGCCCTCTTGCTGCCCAACAGGAGCACGCTTCTGTTGTTCCTGGCCTGGTCAACGCGGGTCAACAGAAGTGGCGCGCTTGCATCGCGCTTGCGCGGGGGCGCGCGCCCCCGCCTCCGCACCCGCTTCTGCTGCGTGAGCTTGAGCGCAAGGTTGAAGACGAGCGCGAAGCAGTGCAGTGCCACGCCAAAGATGAGCGCCTCGTACGTGCGCCTCTCGCGCAGGATGATGAGCAGCACGTAGGGGAGCCAGGTGAGGTAGAACGCCAGACCGACGCACACGCGCGTGGCGACGAACAACAGCGGCGCCGGCTGCTCCTGCTGCTGGTCATCGCCGTTGGGTTTGACGCTGTCCGGTGATGGCGCCGGAAGGCCCGTGCGCCCCTCCTCCAGCCGGCGGTCATCCTGCGCGCTGCGGCGAATGGAAGGCGTCTGGGAAGCCATCTTGGATCGTGCGGGGCTGAATGGCTGCGCGTCCTGACGGGTGGCACCCTAAAATCTCTCGTTCCATTGCGCCGAAGTGCCAGAGACGGAGTCCAGCTGCGCGCACTGCGTCGTCAAGAGATGGGCATCCCAGGCGCGTCCCGCAAGGGCAAGAAGGCATGGCGCAAGAACATCGACGACGCCGAGGTCAGGCCGCCGGCGTCAAGCGAGGCCCAGGCGCCCACGGCGTCACGGCCGGTGCACTCGGAAGAAGCAGCGCTGAGGCGGCGTTGCGCTCATGCTTGTGGTGCTGCTGTTGTGGCGGCCTGCGTGCTCTCCTCACCTCGCAGGTGGTGGCGGCGGTGCAGGAGCAGACGCACCAGGCGCGCCGCCCCGACGTGGCAAAGCTGCAGGACCATGAGCTCTTCTTCGAGGACAAGGTGACCAGTGCAGCAACAGACGCTCTGCTGTGGACGCTGCCGTGCTGCTCGGTGGCGTGCTCACCCTCGATGCGGTGGCACACACCCGCGGGCGCGCCTGCAGGGCCCGGCAGCACCGGACGCGGCGGCGGCCCCACAGCAGCAGCAGCAGCAGAGGAAGAAGAAGCGCGAGCCCCGGCCCACGCGCGCGCAGCTCATCCTGGCAGCGCCGCAGGCCATCAAGCCCGTCACCACGCACGCACACCCCAAGCGCAAGGACCCAGGCCTGCGCCTCCCGCACCTGCGGCCCGCGCAGCAGCAACAACCACAGCAACAGCAGCTGCAGCCCAGACCCGCTGCAGCCGACCCCACGTCCGTCGCCGCAGGTGCGCGCCTCATGCATGCTAGGTGCACGCTAGCCGCGGTGTTCACGCCCTGGCGGCTGAGCACACCTGTGCGCCGCCCACCAACACGCCCCTTGCGTCGCAGTGGCGGACGTGTGGGACTCGGACGGCGGCGAGGATCACGAGCAGGAGGGGCAGGCCGACGGGCAGGGCGGAGCCGTGCCGCTGCTCAAGCCCGTGGGGCCCACCAGCCGCGCCAGCAAGCGGCACCGCAAGGGCCCGCTTCCGGCGCCGCGCATCAAGGCGGTCGAGGTGGACATGCCCGGCTGCTCCTACAACCCGGTGAGGCAGGGGGTGTTGCGGCAGGAGCCCTGGCAACCTCTTCCCCGCGCGGCGCTGTTCCATACTGCAAGCAGGTAGCAGCACGCGCACATTCGTCGCCTCAGGCAGGGCGCAGCGCACCTGGCGACGCGCTCTCATGTGTGCGTGCTCTGCCCTCCCCCTCCCCTCCCTCCCTGCCTCCCTCTTGTACTTCCCAGGAGCACGAGGCGCACCAGGACGCGCTGGCGGTGCTGGTGGCCACCGAGAACAAGAAGCTCATCCGCAAGGAGCTGGGGCCCGCGCCGCTGCAGCCAGCGCTGGCGGCGGCGCAGCCGGCGGGCGACGGCGGCGTTGACGAGCTGGACAGGCTGCTGCGGGTGGGTGAGCCGCCTCGGCGCGCTGTGCAAGCGTGTGCGACTGGAGGCCCCTGGCGCCGGCCCCGTGTGCCTCTGGCGCAGGCCAGTGATTGCGAGTGGATGGCACTCTGAGCGCAGCTTGGTGCGAGAGGGCTGAGCGGGACGCCGTGCTGCTGCTGCCCTGGCGGTGGCGGTGGTTGTTGGGTGGTTGCTGAGCAGGTGGACGAGGCGGACGTGGACGAGGACGAGAACGAGATTGCGCTGGAGCAGCAGCAGGAGGGCGGCGCGCGGCAGAAGGAGGAGGGCGGGGACGGGACGCTGCAGTTGGGTGGCGCGGGCGGCGAGCAGTCAGCCGCCAAGAAGGAGCAGCGCAAAAAGACCAAGAAGGACCGCAACAGGTGTGCTGCTGCTGCTCCTGAGCACGTGCGGGGTCTCGCTCCACCGCAGGCCTCGAGCTGGCGCCCGCGCGCCCACAAGTGTCCGGGTGCGCGCAACTCTTGTGCCGCTGCGCGCGTGCCGATGCCGCAGGGAGGCGCGGGCGGCGGCCGAGGCGCGGGCGGCCGAGGAGCGGCAGCGGCTCAAGCGCCAGCGCCGGGAGCTGGAGCAGCTGCCCGCGCTGCAGCAGGAGGTGGAGGAGGAGGAGCAGTACCACGAGGCGAGGAGGCAGAGGCGCAAGGTGCGGCCCCGTCGCCCGCCCTCCGCGCGCGCTGCGTCCTGCTGCCGCTGGCAGAGTGTGGGACCGGGACTGGCTCACCACCCAGGGGTGTGGTGTGGCGCGTGGGCGCGCAGGTAGTGGAGGAGGAGAAGGCGTCCATCAAGCCGGCACGCCTTGGGAAGCACAAGTTCGAGGACCTGAGCGTGCAGGTAGGGTTGGCGCCAGGGTTTGCACGGCCCCACGCAAGCACGCCTGGTCACACTCTCGCTCAATGCATGCGGTGATGCGGCTGGCAGCGCTCTTGTTCAGATGCGCCGCGGCCGGCACGAGGGGTGCTGTTGGGCTGTTTGCGTCGCACGGGGCGAGAGGTGGGTGGTCGCCGGGTGTGCGCTGCTGCGGTGCAGGTGCTGACGAGCGACGAGGTGGGGCACGGCCTGCGGCGGCTCAAGGCCTTCCCCATGCTGGCCACGGAGCGCTTCAAGAGCTTGCAGAAGCGCGGGCTCATTGAGCCGCGCCGCCCGGCGCCCGTGCGCGGCCCCAAGCGAATGGTGAGCGTGCGCCCCTGACCCTCACCCAGTTCGTGACAGCAGTGGAAGCCTGCGCATCACGCAACTTCAGGAGCCTTTGCTCTTTGCTCTTTGTGCGCGCTGTGCGGCGCCGCAGGTGGTGTACGAGAAGAACGCCAGGCGGGAGAAGGCGGTGGAGGGCCAGGAGGAGCTGGACGCGCTCAAGACCAAGAACAAGAAGAAGCGGAAGCAGCTGGCTGCGCAGCGGTGACGCGTGCAATGCGACGAGGGCGTGGCGCCACCTCCAGCGCCTGCCTGCCTGGCTTTTGGTAGCTCCTGCAACGCGTCCCTTCAAGCTAGCAAAAAGCACTACAGCTGCGAGCTTTCTGAGAGGAGGCGCCACCAGGAAGAGGCAGGAGGAGGCGGAGTTGCTGAGCAGGCGCGGATGCCGCCCAAGGCGGACCACGATGGTGAGGCGTTGCGCACACACGCAGCTCAAGGCCATCGCAGCGCTCCCTTGCTCGCGGCGCCTTGCGGAGTCTGGGCGTCCCGGCAGGAGCGGGGCAACGAAAAGAAGGCGTGCGCTTGCCTGTCGCGTTGCTGTCGCGCTGCGCAGTGGTGGTGAAGCTGCTGCTCATCGGCGACTCAGGTGCGTGGTGCTGCAACACATGGCCTGGGCGCTGCCGGGAGCTCTCGCGGTGTGTGCGTGTGCGTGGGCCGGGACCGCACTCCGGCCTGCTCCTCCTCGCGCCCTGCAGGCGTGGGCAAGAGCTGCTTGCTCTTGCGGTTCGCGGACGACCAGTTCACCTCCAGCTTCATCACCACGATTGGGTGCGCGCGCGCTGCTGTGCGGGGGCGAGAGGCTGCTTCCCTCTCGGTGCAGGCAGCGCACACATTTGCTGGGGCCCCCCGGCTTGGGCGCGCAGGATAGACTTCCGGATCAGGAAGATCACCATCAACGACAAGCTGGTCAAGGTGCAGATATGGGACACGGCGGGGCAGGAGCGGTTCCGGACCATCACGAGCGGTGCGTGTCACGCCCGACAAACCGCGCCGCGCAGCCGCACCACGGCGTCAGCGCAGGCAGCGCCAGCCCAGCAGCTCAGCGCACCTGCCTCTGCTGGCCAGCCCAGGCCGCGTTCCACCCGCTCCTGCCCACGGCGCGCGCCACCCAGGGTGGCGGCGGCTGCCACGCCTCCTGCTGCGGCAGCACCGCCACAGCAGAGCAAGCGGGCAGCAGAGCAGGCGCCGCATTCTCGTCCTCACAGTGCCAGCGGCTGCTGCCATGGCGCGTGTGTGTGCGCAGCGTACTACCGGGGCGCTATGGGCATCCTGCTCGTGTACGACGTGACGGACGAGGGCTCCTTCAACAACATCAAGGGGTGGATGCGCAACATCGAGCAGCACGCGTCCGACAACGTGAACAAGGTGCGGGCCAGGCGCAGGCGCAGGCGCAGGCGGGTCCATCAGGGCGACGACGTGAGCCGCGACCCTCTCTGGACGGTGCTGCTTCAGCCGGGGGGCGCGCCGCGGCAGCAGAAACAGCAGCGGCGGCGGCGACGCCACGTGTGGGCGAATTGGCTGCGGGAGCAGCGGAGGGCGGGAGGCGGCCCCACGCCGTCTGGCGCCTTGTGAGGGGGGTCGGGGGGCTCGGCGCGCTTGCTGTGCACGCACGCGCCCACCCACACGTGCGTGTGTTGCGCGCAGATCTTGGTGGGCAACAAGTCTGACATGAGCGACAAGCGGGCGGTGCCGTACCAGCGGGGCAAGGCGCTGGCCGACGAGTTCGGCATTGCCTTCTTTGAGACGTCGGCCAAGAACAACACCAACGTGGACGAGGTGCGAGGAGGACACCACTGGGCGGACGGCGGCGGCGGGCGCCCTGCCTTTCCTTCCTTGCTGTGCCGGTGGCGGCGTGCGCCTCGCTGCGCTGCGCTCGGGACCCGGCGCTGCCTCCTCGGGGCAGACGCAGCCGCTGGCAAGAGGAGCCGCCAAGGCAGGGCAGTCACGCTGTGTGGCCCGGTGCTGATGAGGTGGACGTGGATGCTCTCGCCGCGCTCTCCGCTCGCCCCGCAGGTGTTCACGGCCATTGCCAAGCAGGTGATCCAGCGGCTGGAGGAGGCCGACGCGCAGCACTTGCAGGCGGCGGCGGCGCACCAGCAGGCCACCGTCTCATTAGGCAACCCGGCGGACGGGGGCGCGGGCCGCAAGAGCGGGGGCTGCTGCTGATCGTGAGCGCGCTGCCGGCCTACGGTGCTGCGGTGGATGCGGCCCGGCGTCGGGGGTCGCGGCGCCGGCAAGGGTTGCGGCGGTGCCCGCAACGGCGCGAGGAGGCGCTACTGCTGCTGCGCTTGGTGCGAGGTGGTGGCTGCGCCAGCGCCCTCTCCACGCACACCGCTGAGATGGCGGGCGTGGCGCGGGGGGCGCTGGCGGGTCGGGCGCAGCGTGTGAACTTGCGGCAGCGACGACTTGCCGCGGGTGCTAAACAGACAACTTCTCAGACAGCCTGCCCGTGTCGTCGCAGACTGCACGGACGACCTGAACCGTGCATGTGAGCCTCTCTCTGCCTGCACGGCCTGTGGCCCTGTCGCTTCTTCCCCCACCTGTATCTGCTCTCGTGTGCGCTCAAGAGTGTAGCTAAGAACAGAAGAGCGTGTGTGAGAAGGCGTCGCCGGTGCTCTCTCGCGCCCCTTGCGTGTGCAAGCGTGTTGCAGCGGGAGACCAATGGCAAACGGCCCGCGTTGCGAGCATGGCATTGGCAGCGTCCGCAGTGCAGCGCTGGGTGGGCTCCCTGCCCTCAGGCGTACTTGAGGTAGCGCTGGAGCTCCAGGCCGCAGTCGGCCGCCAGCGCGCGCGCCAGCGCCTCGCTCACGCAGGCGCCCACCACGTACCGCGGCGCCTCCAGCATGTCCTCGGCAGACGACTGCGCACACGGCTCGCACACGGCACGCATGCACACGGCGGGCGTCAGCAGGCGTGCTTCCGGCCAATCACCAGGTCGAGTGCCGCCCACGTGCCGCCGCCGCCACCGCACGCGGAACGCGCACGGGGACAGAGAGCAGCGATCAGCTTGCCGCGCCACGCAGAACCGAGCGTGAGAAGGTGTGTGCGTGTACGCTCTCGCACCTGCTTGAGCAGCCCCATGCCGGCCAGCGACGTGACGCCGTGCAGCAGCGGCGCCAGGTCGGCCGGCAGGGGCAGCGACCCGTGCGCCGGCCACCCCGACGCCGGGTGGGGCAGCACAAACGTGTCGGGCTCCAGGCACGCCACAGCCGCCCCCCTGGCCTGCAGCAGGCCGCCGCCGCCGCCGCCACCACCACCAGGGAAGGCGGCGGGCAGCAGCGCGGCCAGGGCCGCCTCCTGCCGCGCCCGCTGCTGCTGCTGCTGCAGCTGCTGCTTGGCGGCGGCGCCCTTCTTGCCTCCGCGGGCGCCGCCGGCGCCAGTGGTCGCCATTGCGTTTGCAAACGCGTCGGCGAGCATCACCTCCTCCAGGTCCTCCTCCTCACCGGCGGCGGCGCGCGCTGCGGCGGCGCCCGCCACCGGCAGCGGTGGGCCCTCGCCGACGCCTTGGTGGTTCAGCATGGCCGCCGTGACGGGCAGCGGCACCGCCGCGCCGCCGGCATGCTGCTGCCGCGCGCCGGCGGCGTGGGCGCGCTCGCAGGCTCCGAGCGCCTCGAGCGCGGCGGCGTCAACGACGAACGAGGCGCGCAGCGCGGGCAGGCCCTGGGCGTGCAGCATGGCGGCGGCGGCGCGGTGCGGCCCGGCGTGGTGCGCTGCGCGGTAGAGGTGCGCCAGGATGCTGAGCAGGCGGGGCAGCGTGAAGGGCGAGGGGCCGCGCAGCTGCGCCTCCTTGGCCGCCTCGGCCTGCAGGCGCATGTGGGCGTGCACACGTGAGGTGCACGCGGCGCCCGTGCACACGCGCGCATGCCGTCGGCGGCGGTCAAAGCTAAGGTCGCGGCTCGCCGCTGCCACTTGAGCAAGCCGCGGTCCTGCCTAGCGCAAGTGCTAGGCCAGGCTGTGGGCGTGCACGCTGCAGCACCAACCTCCCTTTGCCCTCGCAAGGCGACCCCCATCCCACCCTGGCCCCACCGTCACTCCCACTCTGCACCTGCCGGTCGGCGGCCTGCATGGCCTGCGTCCTCCCTTGGCCCCCTCCTGAAGGCGCCCCCCAGCGACCCTCACCGCACCTGCTGGTCGGCGGCCTGGGCCGCCTCCTTCAGACCTCCAAGGCAGCCCCCACCCCCCCCCCCCCCCCCCCCCCCCCCCCCCCCCCCCCCCCCCCCCCCC
>VFQP010002869.1_pt1 | contig 18485 bp, 20 predicted proteins | sample 3512351 | NCBI WGS metagenome assembly VFQP01 (sample SAMN10412372, study PRJNA504923) | tailings metagenome | isolation source: Relicate 1 Philex TSF1 revegetated site | place: Philippines: Tuba, Benguet | collected 2017-08-29
CAACTTCAATTGCATGCTAAGACAAGATGAGATCAGCGGCTCAAATTCGGGGAATTCCAGCAGCAGACCCGGTCGATGCGATGCTGGTGGCTCATGGAATTCGTGGGCCTTGGTAGAGGCTGTTGGGTACGGGGGTGGCCAATCGGATTTACGCGACTCAGGACGTTGTGTTCCGGGTGGCGGCCGATCATGAAGATGCGATCGTGGACGCGTATACCGAGTCCGTGGCGAGGCCAGTGGCCCGGCGGGCGGGGGTGCGAACGCCCGCGCTGATTGCCTTCGATAACTCAAAGACGCTGGTGGAGCGGCCGTTTTCGCTTTGGGAACTAGTGCAGGGGGAAACGTTTGGCTTGGCGAATCTGACGGACGAAACGCGGCGTGAGGTGTGGCGGGAAGTAGGGGAACAACTCGCGCAACTGCACGCGGCAGTGCGGGATTGTCCCGATCCATTGGGCTACCTCGATAGCTCGGGGCGGGAGATGGATTGGGAGAGCGAGCTAGAAGAATTCCGGCGCGCGGGGGGCTGAGCGCGAGTGCCGTGCAGGAGATTGCGGACTTGTTTACGGAACTGGAGCCTAGCGTGGCGCAGAGCGAAGCCCCGGGCTGCTTCCTTCACAGCGACCTACATGATCGGAACATCCTGTGTGGAGCCAGCGGCGGCTTGCTGGTGCTGATCGATTGGGGTGATGCAGGGTGGGGAGACCCGGGGCTGGAATTTGCCGCGGCGCCGCTGGATGCGCTGCACTCGATGCTGAAAGGTTATGGAGCCAGGGAGCGATTGGGCAGGCAGTGGAAAGCGCGGTTGGTTTGGGACCAGTTTATGCAAGCACTCGAGCGTGCCCGGGCCGCGATTAGTTGTTGATTCTGGATTCGTCGGTGGCGACGGAAGATTCGGCGATGGGGGAACCGGGCAGGGCCAAGTCGGCGTCGTAGCGGGGGCCGAGACCGAGGAGGATGAGCATTTTGGAGTCTAGTTTGCCGTCGACTTTGACGTTCTGGGTGGCCTCGAACTTCTTCAGAGCTTCCATGCTGGCAGCATCCCAGCGACCGGTGGGTTCGCCGGAGAGGTGGCCGCGTTCGATGAGGGCTTGTTGGATGAGGGTGATGCGGTCTGAGGTGGGGACGGCTGGGGAAGCGTAGCGGCGGGTGGCGGAGCGGGTGTTTTGGAAGGGGCTTGAGCGTCTGGAGCGACTGTTTGCCGCGTATTTTTTAGCAGTAGTCGATTTCACTGCCGTTCTTACGGCGGCTTTGCGGACTACCTTCTTCGGCGCGGTCTTGGCGAAGCCCGATACAGCCAAGGCAAGACAGACTACGAGGGCGGTGACTACCGGACGCGTATTCACCCTTAAACCATAGCAGAAAAAGTCTAGTACTGGACCCTAGAATGTTGCAGATTTGTGACTAATCTAGACTTAGTTGTTCGGTTTCGTGGGTGGCGTGGCCGGCTTGGCCGGGGGATCTTCGACCACGTCGCCGAACTTGATGTCGGATTCGGCGCCGAAGCGCTTGTAGTCGCTGTATTTGATCGTTAACTTGATGGGCACAGGGCCGGACTCAAACATGAGCGTGTCGCTGGAGCTGGTGTAGGTGGGGAACCAGAACTTTCCGTCGATTTGTTCGCGGTAGGTTTCGAATTTTGGATATTGCGAGCCGGCGTTGCGCTTCTTGCCGAGGGGGCGGCCGTAGGTTTTGACGATTTGCAGGTCTTGGTCGTCGACCCAGGCGACGCCGGAGAAGTATCGCTTGCCGGGTTCGAGCTTGCGCGGCTTGATGGAGAAAACGTAGCAGGCGACTTCGTCGACGAGTTCGTGGCCGAGGTAGTCCACTTGGTAGAAGTCCAATTCTTCGGCGGTGAGGACGAAGGGCATGGTGTCGCGCATGTCCTGCATGTCTTCGGGTTCGAGAATGAGGTTCTGGAAGCTCATGGGGGGCGCCCAGGTGACTTTTTCGACGCGTTTGCCCTCGGCGAAGCCCCAGTCGGCGTTCATTTCGAATTTGCCGATGATTTTCGAGCGCGTGGCGTTGTATTCGTGCATGCGCGTGGATTGTTTGTAGATGTAGGCTTGGCGGGCGCGGGCGAAGTCGCTTTCCTTTTGCGCGAATTTTTGGATGATGTTCTGGATCTCGGCGGCGCTGGGGTCCGGGAGGGCGGCGGCGAAGAGCGATGATGCGGCGGCCAGGGAGAGAAATAGAGACGAGACGCGCATGTCCTTACTGTAAGAGATGTTTGGCAATTACGCTACGTTGCATATTTGAGGTGCCTTCGTAAATGCGGCCGATTTTGGCGTCGCGGTAGAGCTTTTCGACGGGGTAGTCTTTGCTGAAGCCGACGCCACCGAAGACTTCCACGGAGCGGGAGGCGACGTTTTCGGCGATGATCGAGGCATAGTATTTGGCCATGGCGGCGGGTTGGACGAAGTCTTGTTTGCTGTCTCGCAAGCGGGCGGCGTGGTAGACGAGGTGGCGGGCGGCTTCGACTTCGACGGCGGATTCGGCGAGGGTGTACTGAACGCCTTGGAAGTCGGCGATGGGTTTGCCGAATTGCTTGCGCTGTTTGGCGTACTTCACGGCGTGGGCGAGGGCGCCTTCGGCGAGGCCGAGCATTTGGGCGCCGATGCCGATGCGACCTTCGTTTAATGTTTCGATGGCGATTTTATAGCCGCGACCGGGTTCGCCTAGGATGTTGTGCTTTTCGACTCCGGCGTTTTGGAGGTTGACTTCGCAGGTAGAGGAGGCGCGGATGCCGAGTTTGTCTTCTTTCTTGCCGACTTTCAGGCCTGGGTTATCGCGTTCAACGAGGAAGCAGGTGATGCCTTTGTAGCCGAGGGTGGGGTCGATGGTGGCGAAGACGAGGAAGAGGCCGGCTTCGTTGGCGTTGGTGATCCAGAGTTTTTGGCCGTTCAAGATATAGCTGCCGCCGTCTTCTTTGGCGGCGCAGGTGAGGGCGAAGGCGTCGCTGCCGGCGTTGGCTTCGCTGAGGCAATAGCTGCCTACGGTGTCCTTGGCTAGCTTGGGGAGGAAGGTCTTCTTTTGGGCCTCGGTGCCCCAGCGCATGAGAGCGTTGGTGACGAGGGTGTTTTGGACGTCGACGATGACGCTGACGGCGGGGTCTACTTTGGCGAGTTCCTCTACTACAAGGATGCTGTCGAAGAAGGAGCCGCCTTGGCCGCCGTATTGCTCTGGGATTTCGATGCCCATGAGGCCGAGTTGGAAGAGTTGTTTGAGGAGGGTGGGGTCTAGTTTGGCGTGCTCGTCCATGGCGCGGACGCGAGGGGCGATTTCGGCGGTGGCGAATTCGGCGATGGATTCGGCGAGGAGGATTTCTTCGGGGGTGAGGAGCACAAAGGCATTATCGCTTGGGGATACACATCGTGCGGCTAGACGGCGATGCTTGCATAGGCGTCTTGTTCGTGTTTCACGCTGGGGGAATCCGATTTGATCTCAATGACTACCTTGCCCTGGGCGTGGCCGGTTTCGATGTGCGCAAGGGCGTCGGCGGTTTCGGCTAGGGGGTAGCGGCGGGAGATGGTGGGGCGGAGCGTTCCGGACCAGACCATTTCACTCAAGGTGGCGAGGTCGCTGGCGTTGGGATTGGATAAATAACGGCGGAGGCGTTGTGGGCGGGCGAAAGGGGCCAGAAGGAGGGGCTTGCAGAGGCGGACGAGGAAAGGCATGCCGGTGGCTCCAGTGCCGCTGTTGAGGAGCAGGGTGCCGCGGGAGCGGAGGGCGCGGCGGCAGTCCGCGAGGGGGCGATTTTCGACGTTGTCGAGGATGACGTCGTACTGAGCGGGCGGATGGGCGAAGTCTTGCGTGGTGTAGTCGATGGCTTGGTGCGCGCCGAGGGAGCGGATGTATTCGAGGTTGGCGGGGCCGCAGACGCCGGTGACGTGCGCTCCCATCGCGCTGGCCATTTGTAAGGCGTAAGAGCCGATTCCGCCCGCGGCGCCGATGATCAGCAGTTCCTGGCCGGGATGCAATTTGGCGGCATCGCGGAGAGCGTGCAAGGCGGCAAGTCCGGAGGTGGGAAGGGCGGCGGCTTCGGAGAAAGAAAGACTCGGAGGCAGGGGAGCGAGGGCCGATTCGGAAGCGATCGCTTCCTCGGCGCAGGTGCCTTGACCGATGCCAAAGACAGGGTCGCCGGGCTGAAAGCGCCAGACACCGGGGCCGGTGCTTTTCACGATACCCGCCAGATCGAAGCCGGGCACGCCAAACTTGGGACGGAGGAGCCCAGTGTACAAGCGCATGATCCAGGGGGCGCCACGCACGGCGAAACTGTCCGCGATGTGGAGGGCGGCGGCGTGGACCTCGACTAGAACTTCCCCGGGACCAGGCGTGGGCGATGGGATTTCGCGCAGAGCGAGGGAAGTGGGGGAGCCATAGGTGGAGTAGCAAACCGCGAGCATAAAAGTAGCTTACACTGTAAGCCAAGGATACGCAAGCAGTGCGCAAGAGCCTAGGCGAGAATAAAGGACTAACGATGGCCAAGGGCAGAAAGAGAAGGGCGCCGCTGACGCGCGAGCGCGTGCTGGGCGCGGCACTGGCTTACGCCGACGAGCATGGCATCGAGAGCCTTTCGATGCGGAAGCTGGGGGAAGTGCTGGGGGTGGAGGCGATGTCGCTTTACAAGCACGTAGCCAACAAGGATGAAATTCTGGATGGGATCGTGGATCTGGTGGCGAGCGAGATGGAGTTGCCGCGGCTGAATGGGAAGTGGAAGGAGGAAATGCGGAAGAGGGCCATGTCCTCGCATGAGGTTCTAATGAGGCACCCTTGGGCAACGCTGCTCATCGTCTCTCGGGTGAGCGCGGGTCCGGCGATGTTGCGTTACGTGGACGCCACCATTGGATGCCTGCGGGGCGCGGGATTCAGCTATGCCGCGGCCGATCACGCTTGGAACGCCCTGGACTGTTATGTCTACGGCTTTACGCTACAGAAGCTGAAGTTTCCGCTGCAGCCCGATGAATACGCGGAGGCGGCGGCCGCGTACCTTCCCCACTTGCCGGTGGAGCAGTTTCCGCATTTGCATGGGATGTCGCGGCAAATCATCGACGGGCTCCACGATGGAGTGAACCGGTTGGAGTTTGGGTTGGACTTGCTGTTGGATGGGTTGGAAAAATTGCCGCGGAAGCGCTAAGGGGTGGGGCAGGAGTTCGTGTGTCCGGCCGGCAGCTTGGCGATTTGGCGTAACTGGCGGCGGAGACTGTGGCGCATCATGGCTTGGCGGCTGAAGGCGTTGCCGAAGAGAAGAGCGCGCAGGGTGACTGCGTTTTCGAGGCGGAAGCATTGTGGGCCCGAGGAGTTTTCGAAGCGAAGCATAAGGATGTAGTGGCCCGGATCGTTTGAGAACATGCCGCCAACGGAACCGGTGATGTTGTGGAAGAGGCTGGATTCCCGGAAGGCCTGGACATCGATGCTCAAGGCGCCGATTTTGGCTGGAGAGTTCAATAATTGACGCGCGGCTTCTTTGTGGGCATAGGCCAAGAAGCCATTGTTTGCTTTCGCATTTTCGGGAGGTTGGAACGCGAGCAGGAGAAGGATTGTGGGGATCATAATTTTATTCCTAGTGGAGGACAATTCCGAAGCCGACGCGGATGCTGTGGAGCGTGGCGCCGTAGCGGTTTAAGGGGAAGTATTCGAGTTGGAAGAGGCGCAGATCGGTGCGCTGGCTCAGGCGGAGGTCGATGCCGCCGCCGACTACGCCGGCCATGGACCAGCGGCTCGATTGGAAGCGCGCGGGACAAGTGGGTAGGCCGAGGGTAGCGGCGCAGGCGGGGCCGGGACTAGAGACGGAAACGCGCGAGGCGCCGCCCATGAAATGCAGGAAGGGTTTGACGCGGGCGACGCTGCGGTTGCGTTTCAGTTGGGTGCCGAAGAGCAGCCAGAGCGGCTCTTGCCGATAGGTGAAGCTCGCTTGGGGGCCTTGCACACGAGTTTTGTTTTCGAGTTGGGAGAATTCGAATTTCAAGCCGCTGATGGCGCTGCGATTGGAGACGAAGGAAAGGCTGTAGCCGTGGTGCGTTCGGGGACTTTTGATGAGGCTATCGAGGAGGGGCGATTGGCGGTTGAGACCGCCATCGAAGCGAGCGGTAATCAAGGTGGCTTGGAATTCGCGGGTGGGGTAGTCCGTGGCCGTTAGGGTGAGGAGAAGGAGGAGGGTCGTCATGCTTACACTGTAAGCTTACACCGTAAGCCAGAGTCATGTATACGCTATGAGGCAAATGCGTTGGGATAATGAGGCGAGGCGGGAAGATGGCGAAAGAGGCGTTCGAGCAAAAGTTAGAGGCGTTGGCGGAGCTGCGGCAGGTGGGGGAACGGGGTGTGGTGCTCGAGGCGTTGCGGAAGGCTTTGCGGGACAAGAGCAACTACTATGTTTCGAAGGCGGCGGCGATGGTGGGGGAGATGGGGTTTGTGGAGTTGACGCCGGAGTTGTTGGGGGCCTTTGATCGCTTTCTGGTGGAGCCGGTGAAGAGCGATCCGAAGTGTTGGGCGAAGGAGGCGATCGTGAAGGCGTTGAAGGAGGTGGGGCATCGGGCGTCGGCGGTTTATGTGAAGGGGATATCGCATGTACAGATGGAGCCGATTTGGGGTGGGGAGGCGGATGCGGCCGCTGGTTTGCGGGGGGCTTGTGCGTTGCTGCTGGCGGATTCGGATTTGGGGGACTTGGAGGTGCTGGATTATTTGAGCGTGGCGTTAGCGGACCCGGAGCCGGCGGTGCGGGTGGATGTGGCGAAGGCGATGGGGCAATTGAGTTGCCGGGAGGCGCTGCCGCTGTTGCGCTTTAAGGTGTTGAGTGGGGATGCGGATGTGGAGGTGGTGGGGCATTGTTTGGCGGCGATTCTAGAGATTGGGCGGGGGGAGGCGGTGGGGTTTGTGGGGCGGTTTTTGGATCGCAAGGATGAAGAGTTGCGGGCGGAGGCGGCGAGTGTGTTGGCGTTTTCGCGGGAGGCGGGGGCGGTGGAGGAGTTGCGGCGCTATTGGAAGCAGATCTTGCCGGAGGATTTGCGGAAGTCGTTGTTGGTGGCGTTGGGGGCGTCGCCGCAGCGGCAGGCGGCGGAGTTCTTGGTTTCGATTGTGGAGGATGGGGATGAGCCAACGCGGCGGATTGCGATGGCGCGGGAGGCGCTCAAGGGGAGCCGGTATTGGCGGGAGTTTGCGGGGAGGGTGGGGGAGGATGCGTAGCGAGTGACCGAGCTGCGGATTCACGAGCACGAGGATGGGTTACGGATAGAGGCATTGCATGTGCAGGACTTGCCGATGCCCTTGGTGGCGGCGATCGCGGTGGGAATCGCCATCGGTCCTTTGGTGGGGTTTGTGGCGTTTGTTTGGTTGAGGCGAAAGCGAATGGTAGAGATGGAAGCCGCCGGTGGGGAACTGCGGACGAGCTTTCGGATACCTTGGGAAGACGAGGTGCGGGTGCCCGTGGGGCAAGTGGTGCTGTTGGCGCATCACCGGGTTTGGCGGCAAGGGGTGATGCGGCATGAGCAAGAAGGGCTTTCTGCATTTACCCGGCAAGGCGGATTCTTGCTTGTTCCCGGGCTGCGCGAGTATCAAACCCTGGCATTGATTGACAGGTTGTTGGAGCGATACCCGGAGATCCAAGAGCGTTGGGATGAGAGTGTGAAGCCGAAGCGGGGATTGCTGAATTGGTTTGGAGATTAGCGCGGATTCGAAGAGCTCAGGCTTTATGCGGGTGAGATCTGCATTGGGACTGGATTGGAAAGGTAAGATGCTTCGGCGTTAGAGAACGCGATGAGTAGGGTGATCCGGGCTACGGAAGGGTGAAATCATCGAGATCGTTACCTAAGTGGAGGGGGCCGGAGTAGTTGGCCTTGATTTCGTTGAGGAGTTGTTGGGGCGTGGCGGTCCAGAGGAGGAGGTGGGTGAGGACTAGTTTTTTGGGTTTGGCTTTGGCGGCTAGGCGGCCCAGGTCGGGGCCGGAGGTGTGGGCGGCTTTGTGGTAGCGCTGCCATTGGGGTGGGCGCTTTTGCCAGCCGGCTTGGGAATAGACTTCGTGGACTAGGATGTCGCAGCCGTTGCAGGCGTTGACGATGTTGTCGCTGGCGACGGTGTCGCCGGAGACGACGATGCGCTTGCCGTCCTTGGTCTCGAAGAGGAAGCCGTAGGATTCGCGCCAGTCGCCGTGTTGGACGGGGATGGCGGTGACGGTGACGTTGTTGTCTTCGTAGACTTTGCCAGCTCTGAATTCGGTGGTTTCGATGCGGTAGGATTTCGGGTCGCCGTGTTCGAGGCCTTGGACGCGATTGTCGGCGTCGGCTTTGTAGGCTTGCTCGATGTGGTGGGCGAGGCGCTTGGTGCCTTTGGGGCCGTAGAGTTTGAGAGGGCCGTGGCGGTCTAGGACGGCGGGGGTGAGGTAGAAATCGCTGAGGCCGGCGGTATGGTCCGAGTGGAGGTGGGTGAGGAAGGCGAGTTTCAGGTTGGCGGGGGCGAGGGCGGGGAGTTTGGTGGCGGCGGCGCGGCGGACGACGCCGGGGCCGAGGTCGACGATGTAGGAGGCGCCGTTGACGATGATGGCGGTGGAGGGGCCGGAGCGGGCGGGATCGGCGTTGGGGGTGCCGGTGCCGAGGAGGACGACTTGGGTTTCGGCGAGAGTGCAGGGCGAGAACAGGGCCAGCAAGAGGAGGTGAGCGCGCATTGAGGCAATTTTCGCGCGACTTGCGCCAAATTGGATAGAGATGCGCAAAGCGCGAAGAGAATTGAAGATGGTCCGGGAAGGCGGAGAATTGCGCTTGGAATACCTGCGGAGGGGCGATTGGAAAGTGTCAGCAGGGCTTACTGGTTTGATCTACTTCCTGCCCTGCTTGATGGCCATTCCGTAGCTATTGCGAGCCAAGACGGAGTGGTGGGTGATGGGAGCTGTTCTGGTTCTGTACTGCTTGACGGTCGGGCTCTTTGCGAGTGACGCAACGGGCGAAGTACGAGTGGAGAACGGTGAATTCGAAGTGCAAGGATGGGGAGCCACTCGGCCCGCCGGAGACAAGATGCGGTGGGAGGAAGTGGAAGTCTTGGAATGGACGGAAAAGCAGTATCCGGTACCAGGCGATGATGAGAGCGTGACGCCGGGATTACACGCGGTGAGTGGGGAGAGGCGAATTTGTCTGGCGCCAGACGTGAGCCGGGAGGAGGCCCGGAAGATTTTGGAAGAAATTGTGAAGGTGGCGCCGTCTTTGCGCGGGAAAGTGCTTTGACAGCCAAGCGGCGCGTCTGTTACTTCTGACAAGAATGACTATTGCGGGTGTGGAGCAGCTTGCGGGTGTTTGGGCGGCGGTATTGGCTTGCGGCGATCCGACGCCGGAGGTGGCGAAGCGGCTGATGCAGGCGGGGGCGCGGGGTGTGGTGATGAACGGCGCCACGGGCGAGTATGCCTCGGCTAGCGTGGAGCAGGTGCGTGAATCGTTGCAGGCGGTGGGAGATGCCCCGAAGATTTTAGGGATTGGTGGGGCGAATTTGGAGCGGTCTTTGGAGTTGGTGCGATTGGGCGAAGAGGCGGGAGCAGTGGCGTTGCTCGCGCCGGTTCCGTTTTTCTTTCCTTACTCAATTGGCGATGCTGTGGCGTTTGTGGAAGCGGTGAGCAAGAGCACTTCGCTGCCGATACTTCTGTACAACCTGCCGCAGTTCACTACGGGGTATCCGCCGCAGGCAGTGGCTGAGATCCGGAAGCGTTGCGCGAACGTGGTGGGCATCAAGGATTCGAGCGGCAGTTTGGAGTTGTTGCGTGAGTTGCAACGGGGACCGGGCGAGTTTCGGCGGATCCTGGGCAACGATGGGGTGCTGGTGGAGGCGCGTAAGGACGATTTGCTGCATGGATTGATTTCGGGAGTGGCCGGGGTGGCGCCGGAGTTGATTCTGGCGGTGTGGGAGCGCAAGGAAGGGTCGGCGGCTTTACTGCAGGAGTTGTTGGATCATTTGAGCGGAATCCCTACTCCGTGGGGCTTGAAGTGGATCGCGGAGACGCGCGGGTGGTTTGTGCCGCGCTATGCATTGCCGCTGAGCGAATCGCGGCAACAAGAGGCGGCGGCGTTCCGGGAATGGTGCGCGGGCTGGCTGAAAAAATTCTTGTAAAAAAGTTGAAAAGACCTATTGGACCTCGGCGGTCCGATATGATACCTTGTAGTTTCAGATGCAAACAACTTGCAATCCAAAAGGGGGCAGAGCGTAATGGCTACCCTTGTGATGACGAGAACGATCTGCTGCGAGAGCTACAAGTGCGGGAACCGCTGCGATATTTGTCCGCGTAGGCCGGAGAATCGCGAAGCGGCAAAGGCTTGTGAGGAAGCGATGACGCAGGGTTTTGGCAGGCGTTTCCGCATGGCCGCGCAGGGTGGGCAGCAGGCGCCGGTTTCGCGGTTGGTGCAGCTGGACTGTTAGTCTCGCAGTAGGCGATAGATCCAAGGGCGGTCCGAGGCATCGTAGGCGGAGAAATAAAAACTTCCGTCGTCACGCAAGTCCAAGGAGTCGTAGCGGATCAAATATTTCCCTGGGGTAATGGGCTGAGAGAGCATGTGGGCGTAATCCAATCCGGATCCACGTTTCACAAGTAAAATGGGGATTCCACTGAATTCGACGTAGCCGGAGATGAGAATTTCCCCGGCGGCATTTACGTCAAAATCCTGAATGTATGCAAGGCGAGGGCCGACGGGAAGTTGGTCGTCGGTCTTCACGAGTACAGTCCAATTTCGTCCGTCGGTGCTCTCTGCGATGGCCGCGTTGAAGAAATGTGCCGTGAGTGAAAAGCGTGCGTAGAACTTGCCAGCCACGCTGTGCAATTGCGATGCTTCGACGACGAGCTGGTTGGCAAGGGTCAATTGGCCTTCGATGGCAGAAGCCGTCCACGTGTTGGCGGCATGGAGGTAGTAGCCGTTACGCCCTCCAGGGACTTCGAACTTCATCATCACCCGGCCGCTTTCGTCGATTGCGGTTTGCGACCAATTGAGCACGGGGCCGCCCCAGATCCCGCTGGATTGGCCTTGACGCAGAAGCTCAACCGGTGTCGAAGCGTCCAGACGGTAGAGGCGTCTGTCGTTGGCTGTGGTGATGCACTCAAACAACAATTGGCCTGCGCGATTCACGGCGAGGGCTTTGGCGCGCACCACGCGAGCCGCGCCGATGCTCTGATTGAGTGCGATGACGCGTGTCCAGTTGGCTCCATTCAGCCGGAAGATTTCGCCATTGTTGGTTATGGTGAGCGCGCCGTTTGCGTCCTCAAGGATCGATTCCGCGCCCAAGTAGGGAATGCCGGCGCCAGCCAAGTTGTCGCCCAAGAGTAAGAGCGGGCGCGCCGCGGCATCCGCAATTTCCAGGGCGGCCGCGGGATCGCCAACCAGGAGACGAACGCGCCCGGCATTGCCGTGCCCGTTCAACAGGCCTCGCACATGCAGGCCCTGCAGATTGCCCGCCGCTTGGCCAGTCTGAAAAATGGTCTGCGTCGCGGTGGCTCCAATCTGCCGCACGGCAAAGGGTGCTTCGACGACGAAGACAGAGGCGTCCGTGTTTAGCTGGGCGTGGTCGGGAAGGACCGTGGAGATTCGGTTTAGGGTGAGGGTTGCGGCATCCCAAGTCCAGCGGATGAGTCCTTCGAGCACCTGGTTAGACGCCGAGCTCACGCGCCCGAAGAAGAGGGCATGAGAGCCTTCCAGGGAAAGGAACCTCGTTTGCGGATTGGCGAGAAGAGCGCGAGTCGTAAGTTTGTCGGCCTTCCAAACGGCGAGAAGGGAGGAATTACCAACATCGAATCGTAGTCCGATGGCGCCGTCCGGACGGATGCGCGTATTTCCGAATGCCTTTACTAATCCAATTCCCGGCACGTTGGAATTCATGCAGAAAAGCGCCTTTACTTGATCCGGATTATGGGTGGGGAATCGATAGAGGCAGCGGCTAGCTGGGTCGTTCTCCCGTTGTCCCAGGAACGCGACATTGTCTTGATCGTCTAGGCCGAGGCCCGTGAGAGGGCCCCAATTGGAGCCTTCTTGCGTATCGAGGACGAATTGCATGCGAAGGCCGCTCCGGCCGGGAAATGGCTTGGCGGAATCCCAGAGCAGGCGGATAAAGCCACGGTCGTAGAAAAAGAGGCCATCGCGAGCAGCGCCCTCCGGAGGGCGAAACAGCGCGAGAAAAACGAAGGCGCCTCGCGCGTTGAGGGACTCCGTGGTGACGCGCATAAATCCAAGGTCGAGGAATTCGCCAATCGATGCGTGTCCATCCAAAACGACGTAATCGCAGACTCGACCTTGGCATTGGACGATGCCGCCGTCCTTACGATTGTCGCCGGCACGAATGGCGAAAATGGCCTGGCCATTTTTTTGAATCGCTCCACCTTGGAAGCCACTCACGACACCCCCAGGGAAAACAGCGGGAGTGCCCGTGACGGCGAGCGCGGCAACGGAGTCCGTGCCGCCTTCAAAGACGGCATTCGCATACGAATTCAAGGAGCCCGTGAAGAGGAAGCGGCCTTGCCCATTCGCAGCGAAGAAACCGGGTGATGGGCGCAGTTGCGCAGGGCCGGAAGCGAAGCTTGTCTCGTCGTTATAGATCAACTGAGGGGAGTAGGATTTCTTCGGCCGCACATGGACAGTCGACCAACTGTCGAAAGAGCCCGGGCGTGAACTTAAGCCGTCGTAGACCAGGCTGGCCCTTACATAAAGCGGGGCGGCGGCGAGGGAGGATAGTTTTCCGCTCTGATCGATGGTGGCCAGGGGATAGGCCTGAATCAGGGAATTGAAGAGTTCCCACTGGAAAACGACTCCCTCAACGGGTTGCTCATTGACATCGTAAGCAATGGCCTGCAATTGCAGTGTTTGCCCCGTTTCAATTTCGGAAAGCTCGGGAAGGACTTTGACGTAATAAGGAACAACCCGAAGTGTGAAACTCCCAAAGAGACCCTCCAGTTCCGGCGTGGTTACGCGTAGGCGGACGCTGCCGAGGCGGTGCGAGGTGACGAAGCCTTTGTTGTCGACGCTGGCGATTTCCGGTTTATCACTGCTGAAGCTTAGTGGCAGGTCCCACGGTGAGCCATCCACGTTGCGCAAGAGAGCCTGAAGCTGGAGTCCTTCGCCCAGATAGATGTCGGAGCGTCCAGCGCCGAGATCGAAGGTTTGCGCGGAGAGGGAAGTGGCGAGCAAAAGGAGGAACTGTCTCAACGGAAGAGCTCCTCCACCGGCTCATAATCGCCGAGTTCGGCGCCGGGGACGTATTGGAACTTCCGGCCGCTCGGAGTGTCGAGGCGGGATTTCGTCCAATCCACTCCAAGAGCGGAATAAATTGTGGAGACCAAATCCTCCAAGCGGACGGGGCGGTTGGCTTTCCAGCCCGGGTCCACGATTTTTGAGCCGAGGGCGTCCGTGCGGCCAAGGCTGCGGGCGCCTCGAACGCCTCCCCCGATGAGAACGGCGCTGAGAGCATCCTTATGATGGTCGCGCCCCGCGCGCGTGTTTAGCGCGCCGGGAGTGCGTCCAAACTCACCCATGGCCACGATGAGAACGCGAGTAAGATCTCCGCTAGCGTCAAGGTCAGCGATGAGATTGCCCAAGCCGAGGTCCAATTCGCGGCCCTTGCGGGCGAGATTGCCATAGACATCGACGTGCATGTCCCAGCCGTCGGACTGAATCGAGATAAAGCGGGCGCCGTTCTTGGCGAGGACAGCATTTCGGGCCACCAAGCAAGCATTTCCGAAATCCGAGTCGCCATAGCGGCGGCGCTCGTCCAGCGTAAAGCGGAAAACATTCACGACGGCCTCGTTGTACATCATGCCCTTGGCCAGAGCGTAGAAGGCGGCGTGGCTACGAAGCAGGGGATCGTAGGGGTTGGTTCTGACGGCGGAATCCAACTTTTCCAAGATGGCGTAGCGATCCGCAAAGATGCGCTTGCTTTCTTCGCCAAAGTACTCGTGCTTGAGAAGAGCAAAGCCAGAATCGTTAAGGAGGGGCTGAACCGGTTCGAAGCGCCCATCGAGGAACTTTCCACCTTCCGATGGCAGGCCATTCAATGCCAGGAAGGGAGGGAATGGGCCGATACTGGGCAATTCGGCGGCGATAACCGCGCCAATGTTCGGCGTTTCCGAGTTAAAGGCGGGGTTGGCGCGGTGGCCTGTCTGCAAGTTGAATTGGCCCCGCTCATGGGCGCCTTCGTACCCTTCGATAGAGCGGACGAGGGCCAAATGTCGAGATTCGCGCAGCAAGGTAGGAAAGAGCCGCTGGCTGAGTGTAATGCCGCCGGCGCCGGCTTGGGGATTGAAGTCGCGCGGGGTCCATGTACCAGGCTTGAAATCGAAGGTGTCCACATGGCTGGGTGCGCCATTCAGATTGATAAAGATAACGGCATCGGCGCTGGCCCGCGGAGTCACCGTATGCGACCCGAGCGGTTCCGCGGCCCGAAGCGCGTATTGGCTTGCAAACACGGCGGCGGTGGCGCGGATGAGATGACGGCGGCGGATGCTTTGCATAAAGATCAGTGGTTGAAGATAAACTCCAACTGGTTGAGATAAGCCCATTGGAGATCGGAGAGCCAAAGCTCGCGAGGGAAGCGCTTGGCGGTCAAGGAATGTTCGTAGTCGCTGTCAGTAGGTTCGCGGCCGAGTGTGGCGAGGATCAGTTCGCGAATGGCTTCGCGGTCGGAGGCGCCCCGGGCGAGTAATTGCGCGACGCGGCTAGAACCCGAGAAATAGATGTTGCCAAAGGTACGGGAAACCAGCATGTCGTGGTTCATGAGGTAGAGCGCCTGGATGGTATTGGAGGATGAAGAGGGGGCGACAAATATCCAGTCGCCACGCCCGAATATGCGCAGGAACTCTTGAATCGCGCCATCGCCGCGCGGCTCGGTAGGGTCTGGAAGTTGTTGCGCAAAGCGGACGGGATTGGGCATGCCTTCGACGAACATCGTGGCGGGAGTTGCCGTGGCAATGCTGAGGGCGTCGAAAAGTTCTTCGGCTTTTAGTCGGCGTGCGGCCTGCTTTCCGAAATACCTCAAGTGGGCTGGCTGCCAACTTTCAGGGGGGCGGGTGGAGAGTTGATAGGCGCGGGATTCAACCATCAGGCGGATCATGGCGAACCAGTCGAAGCCGCTTTCGACGAAGCGAGTAGTCAAAGCTTCGAGTAGCTCGGGATTTGAGGCTTGCATGTCGTCGGGGTCGAATGTGTCGGGCGGATCCACGATGCCAGAGCGAAAGAAGTGAGCCCAAAGATAATTAACGGATGCGCGGGCGAACTGGCGGTCCGCGGTGAGGAAGCGGGCGAACTCTTCGCGCCAATTGCTCGAGCGAGGTTCTTCACCCGTAAATAGATAGCGGGGAGCATAAACAGCGCCGGAACGAACTGGCCTGGGCCCGGGATTGTTCGGGTCGTCGAGAACGCCGTTGTAGCCGCCGGTAGAGCGGTCGGTCAAGATGCCCTTGCGGTAGTAGCTGTAGGTGTCGAGGGGAATCTGTTGGATATTCAGACGCGAGAAGAAAGCCGACATCCGCCAGAAGTCGGCGCGGGTGCGCTTGCTGAGAAAGGTATTGATTTTGTCGAGGCGGCGGCGTCCGTCATGGCAAGAGATGCATTGAGTTTGGATACCAAGAAATTGGGTTGTCGCTCGATTCGTAAGTTCATCCCAAGTGTCCTGAATCGGGTCGGTAGGTTGAATGGCTCGCATAACCCAATTGGGTGGGCCCTCCGCATGCGAGTCGCCTTTAGCGGCGATCATGGAGCGAGCGATGGAGTCGTAGGGCTCACGGCGGCTAACGCTATCGTGGACAAATCGATAAAAGGCGGTACGGCCGGGGACGCCGATGAAATAGTAGTAAGCGGAACTGACTTGATAACGGCGGAGTAGATATTGAGTCCAATAATCGTTGAAGGCGTTTGTCGCCATGAAACGGTCAATAGCGGTCAGGCGCTTGCCCTCCGATGAGTCGGCCAAGAAGGTTGTAACTTCATCGAGGGTGGGAATGCGGCCGGTCAAATCGAGACTAACGCGGCGCAAGAATTCGGAGTCGGTGGTATTGGAAGCGAACGGCACGCTGTCGCGTTCCATGGCCGCGAAGAGGTGTTCATCGATGAAGTTGACATTCGAGGCCGCTGGGCTTCGGAGTGGGCCAGTCCAACGATGGGCTCGCGAATAGCTTATGGATGCCGTAATGGCATTCTTGCGCTCTAGAGTCACCATTCTCAACTTGGCTGGATAACTTGGGCATTCCGAGGCTACCTGTGCGGCCAGCAGCGCCAGGAGCCAAGGCTGTAGCATCGGCCAAGTATAGTGAAATTGTTGGGGAACCGCTACTAGCTGGCGCGGGGCGAACGGTTATTCCGGTTGGCGCCGGGGGCGCGGCGGAAGACGCTCTTGTAGTCTTGCCAGTTGCGGCTGATGAGGATGAAGGTCATCAGGAGCGTGCTGACGCAGAAGAGCGCAACGAAGGCAATCGATAGATAGTGCGCCCATATGGCTTCGCCGGCAGGGTTGAAGAAGGTCTTCTCGAAGCCCTTGGCGAAGTTCATACCGAAGAAGCCGGTGATGACCGCGCCGGCGCCGAGGACGGTGGAGATGACGGCCAAGCGGTTAACGGCTTGGGTGCTGCGGTTCTGGTAATACTCGTTGAGCGCCTTGTTGAGCTTGTCGACTTCCTGGTCGACTTCCTCTTTCATCGTATGGATGTGATAGGCGGCGCTGAGCATGTCGAAGTGCTCGCTCTCCTCGTCCTTGTTGGCGAGCTCGTCGAAGTGCCAGTAGTTGGAGAACACGATGAACTCGTAGCGGAGGCGGTTGGCGCGGGCGATGTTCTCTTCGCTCAGGCGGTCGTCCTGGAAGTCGACGTAGAGGCGGCGGCTGACCAGCGCCATGCGTTCGGCGAAATCAAGCAGAGTGGCGCGGTAGAAGAGCGCGATGATCTGCATGAGGTAGTAGCGCGAATCGAACATGCGATGGATGAGGAAGCCTTCGCTCAGTTGATGGTCGTCGCAATCGAAGGTGCCGAAGCACATCGTTAGATTCGAATAGCTGGTGAAGCCGTAGAGCGTGCCCTGGTGGGCCCAGCGGCGATAGACTTGCTGCTCCATGAGGCGCTTGGTGAAACCGCGGGCGTAGCGGTAGTCTTTGCCGGCGTGGTCCACGTAGAGGGCGCGAGAGAAGAGGATGTCGTACTCTTCCGAGCGATGGAAGTGCTCCGGCAGACCATCGGGCTTGATTGCGAGGTAGCTGTAGACGAGAGTGCGCTCGTCAAGAACGGGTTCGTATTCGCCGCGGGGGTAATCGGCGAAGTAGAGCAGGGAAGTGACGATGCGCGAGACGGGAGGGAGGAAGCCTTTGAGCGCGGAGTCCTCAAAAGTTTCCTCAAGGACGTCGACGCGGCCCATGGGCGTTTCCTTGCTGAGCGCGACGCGCGAAGGGCAGCGGCCCTCGCGGCGCTGGCGGGCGCTGGAGGGGTAAATCTTGCGGACCATTTCGTTGATCCAGAGAGCTTTTTCAATGGGCAGATCGAAGGCTTCGACTCCAAGAGAAAGGATGCCAATGCCATTGGCGAAGAGGAAGAGGCGCAGGTCCGTGACTTCCATTTCCGCTTCGCGGCCACGGGCGTCTTCAGCCTGGAAGAAGAGCTTGTTTTCTTTGGAGAGAGGGATCTGATAGCAGCGAACTAGCGCTTCGATCTCGTTGTCCGCCAGGCCCACGCCGGCGGTGTCGAAGAAGATGCGGCGGACGAAGGGATGGAAGAAGACCATGTCCTGATACGCTTCGCTTTCCATGTCGAATTGCGTATAGGCGGCGCGCTGCCAGCGGCCGAGGTTGGAAATGATGGGCGAGTCCGTGATGTGGTGGGCGTTAATCCAGTCGTCTAGACCGTCGATCCAGTAACGGCCATGCCAGACGGCGCCGTGATGCAATAGCACTTCGCTCCGGTCCACCGCAAAGGGGAACAGAAAATAAGTGTGCAAATGCTGGATGCGTTGTTCCATCGAGAAACGTACTTTGTTTGCTAGATTCGGAGAACATGGACCGGACGCTCACACGCCGCCAACTAGTTAGTGTACTGGGTGGCGGTGCAACGACACTAGCACTGGCGCAAGAAAATAGAGAGGCAAAGATACAGGACTGGATGAGGCCGGAGTCCTGGGCCGTGGAGGAGGGCCCGGAATCGGCTTTTGTTTTTACGGAGAATGAAATCCGGGTGCATCCGGGGTCGGGTTTTCCGACTTGGCTGCGAAGCCGGGAGCGCTTTGAGAACTTCGATTGGTCGGGCGAGGTATTTATCGCCGGGTGGGCGAATGGGGGGCTTTATTTTTGTGCGCCGGACGCGGGGCCGCCTACGGAGTGCGGCTATAAGCTGAATATCTTTCAGAAGCAGGATGAGACGCCACTGAAGGAATCTTGCGGATCGATCTTCCCCGTCGTTGCGCCCAAAAAGGTGAATGTGAAACCGAACAAGGAGTGGAATTCGTTTCGGATTCGCTTTGCTTGGCCTTCGCTGCAAGTTTGGTGGAACGGGGAGCTGGTGCAGGACC
>VFQP010002870.1_pt1 | contig 18471 bp, 27 predicted proteins | sample 3512351 | NCBI WGS metagenome assembly VFQP01 (sample SAMN10412372, study PRJNA504923) | tailings metagenome | isolation source: Relicate 1 Philex TSF1 revegetated site | place: Philippines: Tuba, Benguet | collected 2017-08-29
GTGTGTGTGTGTGTGTGTGTGTGTGTGTGTGTGTGTGTGTGTGTGTGTGTGTGTGACACTGTCAATGCACATATACGTGCGTGTATACCTCTCTCTCACCCACGCCAAAAAAAACGCACCCAAAATCACACATTGCCCTCCCATCACAACACTCCCCCCCTTTCCCCCCATCACAATACTCCCCCCCTTTCCCACCGTCACACCACACAGCCCTGTGGGTGTTTCTAGAAGAGCGTGTGGATGCTGTTGTATTAGAGGTGGGTATTGGTGGGAGACTGGATGCGACCAATTGTATACCACCACCACTGGTGACTGCTGTCACACCATTGGGGTTTGATCACATGGAACTGCTGGGGAATACACTACGGGTATGATGGGTGTTTTGGTGTGCGTGTGTGGTGGGTGTGATGTGTGTGGTGGGTGTGTTTGGTGGGTGTGTAATGGGTGTGTGATGGGTGTGTGGTGTGTGTGTGATGGGTGTACGTACAGCACCATCATCATCATTGGTCATGTTTGATGGCGCATTCATATATTTTTTTCTGTTTGTTGTGTATCTACGTGTCTGATTTCCGTCACCCTCTCTTTTTTCTCCTCACATAGGAAATTGCAGGGGAGAAGGCTGGTATATTCAAACCTGGCACCCCTGCTTTCACAGTGCCCCAGGAAGAAGAGGCCATGCTGTCATTGCAGGTATGATTATGTGATTTGTGTATATTGTGAGTGTATATAGGACAGGAGTGTGTCTAGGATGCAGGAGTGTATGTAGGGCAGTATGCAGGAGTGTACATAGTATGCAGGAGTGTACATAGTATGCAGGAATGTACATAGTATGCAGGAATGTACATAGTATGCAGGAGTGTACATAGTATGCAGGAGTGTACATAGTATGCAGGAGTGTACATAGGGGCACATGGAAAGTGCTGTTTTCCTGTACACAAGCTATAGAGCGTGTGTCGGCATAGTGTGTAGCTCACATAGACACACTTATGCAGCAATAACCTATGCATGTCATCACCCCCACATCAACCCCCCACAACAGGCAAAAGCACAAGCAGTCGATATACCATTGACCGTGGTCAACCCATGGGAAAACTATACCAGCATTGCCCCCTCACCATCACAACAACGTGCAGCAGATGCAGCCCGACTTGCAGCCACCAAACGCACCGCCCGCTTTCACCCCATCTCACCCCCACCCCCACCCCCCGCGCTGCAATCCACCCCCGCCCTCACCACCCATCTCGCACGGGGGGGGCGCCATCAGCTCGTCAATGCCGCACTTGCGCTCCAACTCGTTGGGTGTTTTGAGGGACGGTATGCACAACACGCCATGGCTGCTGCGGGGCGACACACCCAGCTGCCAGAACGCCTGGTGCAGGGGCCCCACCGGGCCCACCTCCTGGCAGGCAACATCATCCCGTATGAATATGCGGCGGGATTGGCTGCCACATCGTGGCCTGGTCGGTGTCAGCAGGAGCAGGATGCACAGGTGGATAGTTTGACATGGTATTTGGATGGTGCACATACACCAGAGAGTATGCACGTGGCAGCGGAATGGTTTAGCAATGTGTGTGTCGCTGATGATGATGGTGATCGCGAACAAAGTGTTGAGGAACCCCTTCAACTTGCGAATAATGGGCAGCCTGCTCTCCAACCACCACCATCATTGCGGTTGCTGTTGTTTCATTGTATGGAGGATCGGGATGCCGCGACGCTGCTCAGGCCCCTTGTGGAGGGATTGCAGGGCAGGGGTGCACCCGTGTCGCATGCATTGTTTGTGCCACCTGATTCGGCATATGCACAGCTTGAAGCAACACAGCGACCAGGTAGTTGGATTTTGTGTGCTGCTGCTGATGTTTCACGATGGCATGTGTATGCACACTCCACACATCCACACCATACACAGAGGAGCCGGAAGCGTATGCGTGGCACATGCGCATGGTAGGGGTGTATGCCAAGCTGGCACAGCCTGTGGTATCTCCTCAAACAATCCCTCTGCTCCCCGCGCTGCCCACGTCCCCAGCATTGCCGCCATTGCAAGATGCAACACGGGGCGCAGTGGCCCCCAACCTTGCAGCAGCAGTGGATTGGGTGCGTAGGACAGCACGGCAAGTGCAGGGTCGCGCCCGTGTGCAGGTGTTGGTGACTGGCAGCTTGTATTTGGTGGGTGACATGCTGCGAGTGCTCAACAAAGCCCCCAAGTGATTTACGTTCAAGTGATATACATATTCATCACATTTGTCCACAATTCCTTTGCAAAACCACACTGACCACACAGCACTGCACACCGCGCACAACAAAGCAACACGAAAACACGAAAGTAAAACATCAGAGAGATTGCTCCAAGTCAGCAAAGGTCATTGCACAGCACAACTACTATGCTGCGAGGTGCATTTGGTGGTGTGCGTCCCACAGCCCACCCATCGGATGCCCTCCATCGCGTGGTCCAAGCACGGCCACACGTTGCTCGTCATGGCAAAGTCCTGACCAAGACTGTCGCACATCTCGGTTTTACGACTCGGAGCGAACAGTACAATGCTGAGATGAAAAAGGCAATGGGATGGGATGACAGAAACCCCTACGAATATCACTATGACGCTGGGCTGTATTATCACGAAATCGTGCCAAACGTCATCTGTGGCAGTCAGCCCCGCAACCCCGACGATGTTGGGCATTTGCACGAGACTGAGCACGTCACGTTTATATTGAATGTACGTGGTGGGGTGGGTTGTGGATTACACACAGCAGCAAACACCGGGCTATAACGTACACACAGTTGCAGCAGGATCGGGACCTCCATCATTGGGGCGTGGACATTGGGGCACTGCAGCACCGTGCACACACACTCGGCATGCAGCTGGTACGCAAGCCCGCGCGTGATTTTGATCCGAACAGCCTGCGCCATACGCTCCCCATGGCGGTGGCATCCCTGGACGATGCGATAGCGCACAACCACCGTGTGTATGTACACTGTACTGCGGGGCTGGGACGTGCACCAGCAGTGATCATTGCCTATCTCTACTGGTTTATGGGGTTCACACTGGACGACGCGTACAAGCATCTCACGGATATCCGCCCATGTGGACCCAAGCGGGATGCCATTCGTGGTGCCACATTTGATCTCATGACTCGGCGTGACTGGCACGAATTTGATCACCTGCCATCACATGCATGGTCTGATTTGGATGCCGAGCAGCGTGAACGCATCCAGCGCCGCGTACGCAAGCACTTGCACCATCACCACCATCACCATCATCACCACCATCAGCACCATCACTGAAATCGCGGAGCGATTCATTTCAGCACTGGAGTGCTATCTTGGCTGAGATGCGTTACTTATCATCATCATATGACTGAGCATCCTGTACGTGGGGCCAACACCCCCTGCCTAACGAATCGGTGATGTTTTGCTGTTTGTTGCTGTCTCAAGATGACTTTTGGTTTTTGTGGGGTATGCCCTCCTGGTGAGTTTGACTACACGTGTGTTGTGAGTGCACACATTTTTCCTTCTGTATACTTTTTTCCTGCATACTACCGGTGTTGCATGTTGTTGTAAGACAAACAATGGTGAGCGCCTCGGTCCCGAAAAGCATTGCATAACAACCACCTATTACTCATGCCAATTACATAGCCTTGGTAGTATCCTAAAGTTTATTTTTGTGCGACATCAGTGGTGCTTCTGCTGTTTACGACAAAGATGAATCCGTCGATGCAATGGCTTACCAACCTGGAAAGGCTCCTGACAAACAGCTCCAGCAAAGCCACCGCGCAAGACATGCTCGATGCGCCCCACGGTATGCGCTATCGAGACAACACCAACTCATGTTGACCTGCGTGTCCAACTCATCATCAAACACATTGACCTCTCCAACTCATGTCCAATCCCACACGTGACACAGAAACAGAGCACTCACGTTTTATCCCTGGTACCCCACATTCTGTGGAGGCATTCATGCGGGTTGGTGTCGACCCTCAGGAGCTTGTGTACAAACCCCCATCATGGTATGAGCAACGACACAAGGGCAACCCTGGTGCTGCCAAGATGGAATATGAACTCTGTGAAAAACAACGCATGGACCTGCTGCGGCAACTTGCAGAGGAGCGCCGGGGACTGATGACAACCACAGGTTGGTCTTGTGCGTCCATCTTGCTATCTATATCCAACAACACACATCCATAGCAACACACCAGGTGTCTCACACACATCCACAAACACACAGACCGTGGAGCACCCGCAGCCGCTGCATCACAACAGTCACAAGCACCCGGTACAAGCATGGTCGAGCTTGAGGCCCGTCGTCTCGAGGTCCTCAAGCGTCGCCAGTCCAGACAGCTTACACAGCTCGGTCAGTATGAAGCAATGCGTCGTGAGATACAGCAGCGTGCAGAGGCCAAGACGACACAGTTGGAGACCCGACAAGCAGCGTTGTTGGCAATGCGACAGCAGGAGGAGGCCATGTGGCGGGCGAAGCAGCATGATTTGCAGATGGCGAGAAAACGAGTATGTGGGGTGTTGTTTGGGGGGGGATGGTTGGGGGGGGGGGGTGTTTGGGGGGGGGGGTTGGCTGAATTGTGTGGCTGCAATGTACAAGAGTGTGGAATGCAATTAAACATATCACACACGCATATCAAACAATCACACATACACCTCAAATCACACACACACACACACCTCAACAACACCACCCCACTACAAAAGGAAGAAGAGCAGCAGGAAAAGTCACTCAGAGCCCTTGAAGCAAAACGACATGAGGAACAACTCGCACGCGCCCGCAAGGAAGCTGCTGCAGAAGCTGCCCGCCGCCGTGAGGCACATGCTCGTGAAGTAGAGCGCCTCGCTAAAGCAGCAGCAGCGCGCAGGGAGACAGAGGCAAGGCTGGAAGCACAGGCTGCTGAGGTGGCAGCGAAAAAGAGGGAAATGGAGGAGCGGGATGCCGTACGAGAGCAACACAAGGTGGTGTTTGTTGTGGGTGGGGGTGGGGGGGTAGTACGTTTTTGTCAATGAGTGGGTGTGGGTGTGTGGGTGGTGAAACGGGTCGTTCGTGTACGTGTTGACACATGTGTGTACATGTGGTATGCATGTACATACACATGGCATAGGTAGATGGGCGTGTGTATTTTTCACACACACCACACTACCGCACAGATTGTAGCAGCAGCAGCACGTGCAGCAGCCAACGCCGAAGCCCAGCAACGTGCAGCACAGCGCATCCAAGCAGCCCTTGCAGCCAACGAAGCCCAACTTGCTGCAAAACGTGCCTCGTACGATGCAAAGCAGGCAGCCAACGAGATTCGAAAACGGGAACAAGATGCAGCTGCAGCACGGGAAGCAGCGGAGAAGCGGGCCAAGGAGGCAGCCAGGGCAAGGCATTGCAAAGCAGCGTATGCAGAGGCACAGAAGAAACAGGTATGAATTCTATTGTTGTTGTCGATGATTGGGTTAGATGATGGAATACAGATATAGAACAGATGATTGGGTTAGATGATGGAATAGAGATAGAGAACAGAGAGGAAGAGAAGTGTACAGGGTGCCCACTATCACCAGGCAACCCCTTACCAAAAGCACCCATAAAAACACACCTATAAAATACACACATAACAATACCCTGACAGCAACAACGTGTGCATGCCGTGATTGAAAAGGAGCGCCAGCGTGATGCAATGGTAGGACAGATGCAGGCGATGCGGCAGCGGGAGCAAGAGGCACAGCAGGTTGCGATGGATGTGGAGCAGCGTCTGCGCATCTCCAAAGTGCAAGCCATGCAGCGTGTGCAGACATATCAACGACGACAGGCACTGCGCAGGATTGAGGAGGAGACACAACGAACACAGGCACTGTTGGCCAAACGTGCAAAACTCCAGGTGTGTTGTTGTTGGGGAAGAGTTGGGGTGTCCGAGCTGGAGGGGTACACGTGTCGGCAGGCAGTCCTCCACCTCAACATCTCCTGGAACACCCAGGAGGAACGTAAAAAGGCCAACATGGAGGCATCGTTTCAGCGACAGAGGGTGATGGACGCAATGGCAAGACTGCAACGAGCCAAGACAGGCACGCAACCAGATGTGGAGCGCCTGCTTGCCAGCGCATCTCGATGACACGTATATATTTACACACAATGTGGTACAACAACATGTATACAATGTGGTGTACAACAACCATACAAAACCATATGGAGTGGAAAACAGTGTGGAAAATCAGCAGCAGGCCGCGCCCGCCATTGTGGTGGTTGTTCCCATACACTCTTCTTCTCTGGCTAATGTACACATCACCTTGAACACATCACCTTGTACATGTTTGGATTGGTTGTATCACGGGTTTCATCACTTGTTGTCCACACCTAGCTGTGAGATGGAGACATAATTCCGTTTTGTTGGTGTGGGGAGTATCCGGTAATATGGTACCGCTGCTGGGGTGGCGATTGAGACATGACTGAGCTGCTCTCGCTTTCTGAGGGGTCCCTGTGCAATAACGTGGGGAAAGACAACCAGAAAGATGGTGGTGTGTGTGTGTATTCGAGCAAGTTACAGCATCTTGGGGCTCCCAAACCAACCTGTGCACATGTAAATGGTGCTCTGTGAAGCAACCCGTACAAAACGCAGGCGTGTACGCATCGTGCTCTGAGCTCAGGCGAATGCAAGCGATGCACTGCAATCTCCCTACAGTGTTGTGGCACATACAGCACGCGGGTGGGGCCATGGCGTGGGTGACGATTGTGGTGTTACGTACGAGCGTTTCATATAATTGCACGATCAACAAAAAACAACAAAACATTATAAAGGGGTGAGTTGGGGTGGTGATGCAAGCGTGCCGCTGCATCACAGTCATCAGCAGTTGCACTGACTCGCTGCAGCCTGGCCCCCCGGTTTGGTTTGCGGCTGCAGGTTGACGTCCACCAGATCCTCCTGCTTTTGCTGTGCCATATTCTCCATACCAGGCAATGCTGCTGCAATTTTTCGAAACAACGCCTAGGTGTGTGTTGGGTGTGTATTGGGTGTGTGTGCTGTATCGTATATTTGAACTGAATCACATGTTCATACTTTGATGTTGAAGCCTGCCTTGGCACTGGTTTCGATAAACATAACATTCAGTTCTCGGGCCTTGTTGTCCCCCTCCTCAATTGACACTTGCCTGTTGTTGTTGTTTTGGGGGGTTGTATGCAACTCTGGACTGTATACGTATGTGTTGTGGTGTATGTTTGTGTGTGTGCAGCCCCCCTGTGTGCACTTTATAATACAACAACACGTATCATCTGTACATCATCATGTGTAGCCGTTGCTGCTTGCTGTGCGTACTGTCATAACAACACCAAACCCCACACCAACACCCACCCACAACAACACCCCCCATGTGCTCACCAATCACCTTTTGTCTACCAAATCGGTTTTGTTTCCTACAAGCACAATGATGACATCGCTACCACGTTCTGTTCGTACTTCATCAATCCACCGTGCAGTGTTCAAAAATGACTGTCGATCTGTGTGTTGTTGGTGTGATTGATTTGTATAGTGAGAGTTGTGTTGGGTAACGTGCATGCTGAGGATGTCCATGACCACAACTACACAAAGCATACTTGTGACGTCGTACACCACCACTGCAACTGACGAATCACGAATGTAGCTTGGTATCAAACTTCGAAACCGTTCCTGCCCAGCAGTATCCCTATGTTTGTGGTGTGTGCAGGAATACGCTATGCAGGGGGCATGACATTGACATGTACGGGATCTGACCAACACAATACCAACACATGCAAACCCAATCCACAACCCATGCACATCCCGTACCACAACTGCAATCGAACTGTGCGGTCCTCCAGGTACATTGTCTTGGACAAAAAGTCGATACCGATCGTTGCCTGGGGGGTGCAATGCAGTTGGTGTCAAGAACAGGAAGAGAGCACTGCTTGTTGAGCAATGCTATCCAATGCTATCCTGTATGCAGCCCATACCTGATATGTGTTGTCAAACTTGTCATACATAAACCTGGTGATGATGCTGGTTTTGCCTACAGACTGGTCGCCCAGAAACACCTGTGGAGGGTGCACGAATGATGATCCACCATGATCCACCATGATCCACCATCGCAGAAACGCTTACAGCATACCAGCTTGTATTTTGCCACGGGCGATGCTGCCATTGGGCCTTTTGTACGTTACTTTCACTGCGATGCACCAGATATGCACCAGATAATTAGCAAATGATTGATATGGTGGGTGTGCTACGGGAGAACGGCACGCCGTGGTGAACTGATCTGGTGTTGTCAATCGCAGTTGCTGTTTTGCAAGCACAAGGTGTGTTGATGCCAAACGCAAGGCTGATGATGTTTGCTGATGATGTTTGTGATGGAAACAGATATCTATCATCGATGTTGTACAAGAAATGTAAACAACTACAGGCCAAACTTGCCAGGGCGCCGCGAACCAGCACTTGTCTGTGCACGCATACCCGGCGTCGCAATGGCACTGCGCTGCCTGTCACGGTCAGTTGCCGCCCGCTGCTGCAGCCCTGCTGCCTCCTGGGCTGTTTTGTGTTGGTGCAGCGCTGCATCCTCTGCCATTTTCGCCTCTTGCTCCTTTTGTTTTTTCTTTGCCTCCAATCGTGCACTGTGGCTTGCCTGTTGTTTGTTGTGTATATATAGTATGGGTGTACATATGTCTTAGGAGGCATGGCATCCATATGACACCCCTTGCGCAACACACATGATGGGATCCTCCAATTATTAACAACAACAACAAACCCTTTCACCTTGATGCTGAAAAACATGGGTCCCAGCTCCGCTAGCCACTCTGGCTCCACAGCAGACACACACTGCATATACTCCTTGGTGGTAAACACCAGTTCATGATACACCACGTAATCGGGTGTGAATCCCAATCCATAGAGTGCGCTGCTGGGATGCAAGTGACAAGGCATGCCCGTCCTGCAGTTGACATACTCTCCAATGCCCTTCATCTTGGCTGCATTTGAGAAATATGCAGAGCAAATAGCCTTGCGGGGGGGGGATCGGAAGATAGGGTGTACCGGAGGTGTGTGTGTATGTTGATGTGTACACTGAGACATGGTGTGTGTATGTTGGCGTGTGTACACATACTACACAAGACATATCCGTGCATTACAACACACATGCAACACACATCCAACACACACATACACCATATATACACCAAAAATACTTTGTGCACCCCCCCCCCCTCATACCTTGCGCACTGTATCCCAGTCAGACCCGCAACTGTTGAGGCGCACACTTTGCTGCTTCATGATGTCGAGCAGCTGTGTACGCACCTCTTTCGCTTTGCGCAATGCTTTTGCCTGGGTGTGAGAGTGTGTGGATTGTGTGTGTGTGGTTGTATTTGTGGGTGGTTGTATGTGTATCAGTGTGTCTGTACACACCACACCGCACACCATGGCATTCACGCACAATGCACCCACACACTACGCCACACACCCAAAACAACACACCCACCCACACCCAAAACAACACCCACCCACACCCAAAACAACACCCACCCACACCTGCAAAAAGTGTTGATTGCACCAATCTGTTCGATAATTATGCTTCTTCCATTGCAAATACACATTCAACAGTGTCAGATGATCGCTCTCGGGTACAAAAAACTTTTCCCGTGCTGCATCGCTCTCCTCCACCCTATCTGGGGGTCTGAAAAACACAGTGGGCACGCTGAGCATGCTGACGATGGTGAGGACTTCATTGCTGCATCCATGCTCTGCTCCACTCTGTGTGTGTTGGGGATGGGGGGGGTAGGGGTGGTGTGGGGGTAGTGTGTGGGTTGTAATGTGGGTGTGTGAGGGGGGTGTTTGTGGGGGGGTGGGGGGGGGAAGGGGGAAGTATGATGGGGCATGATGTGGGACGAACACACCGTCACATATACTCATAACATACACACAAACACACACATAGAGAGAGAGAGAGAAAGAGACACACACACAGAGAGAGAGAGAGAGACAGACAGACATACACAATACAAAACCGCTATACAAACAAACAAACACACACCAGCAGCATCTTGGCAAGGGTAGGGTCGAGTGGAAATTCAACCATTTTCCTGCCAATGGCTGTGAGGGCCGCTGCATTATCAAGGGCCCCCAGTACCCACAGGGTGTACATACTGTTGAGGATATTGTCCTGAGGGAGGTGGGGGGTTTATGTGTGGGGAGTGTGAGGTGGGAGTGTGAGGTGGCGTGATGTGTAGGGATATACCATGCTGTGTGGATATTGTGCATGCATAAGGAATGCACACACACACACACACAGACACACAGACACACACAGTACACACAAAACCCAACATACTACACACAAAAATCAACACACTCTACACACACAAAAACAACACCCTCATACTTGTGGTGGGGGATCCATGAAATCAAAATCCAGAAGATTCTCCACATTCAAACTCTTCAACAACAGCACCACATTGGCCAAATTCGTCCGTTGTATTTCAGGGACAGTCGCCAACAACATCTCCTGTCGAAATGCAGTTTCTGTGTACAACCTCCAACACGTGCCTGGTCCTGTGCGCCCAGCTCGCCCCTTGCGTTGATTGCATGCTGCTTGAGAGCAGGGGAAGACCTGCAGGGCATCCATACCCATCTTGGGGTTGTATACCTGTGTGTGGGGAGGTGGGGGCGTGTGTGAAATTTTGTGTGTGTGTGTTGTGTGTGGAGGGGGAAATTGTGTGTGTGTGTGTGTGTGTGTTGTGTGTGTGTGTGTGTGTGTGTGAGAGAGAGAGAGAGAGAGATGAGGAAAAACTCTCCCCACCAAAACAGTAACTCCCCCCCCAAAAACCCTCAAACCATCCCCATTCAACCCCCCACAACACACACACACACACAAAATACACCCCCCACCCCCCAAAACACCCACACGCACACCTTCATTTTGCAGTACCCCGTATCAATCACATATATAATCCCATCCACCGTCAACGACGTCTCTGCAATATTTGTCGACACGATGCATTTCCGCACCCCATCAGGCGCCTTGTCAAAAATTTTGGTTTGCAAATCAGCAGGCAATTGACTGTATATTGGGAGGATCATCAACTCTGGAACCCCCTCCCCCAGGTGATCCAGCCGCTCCTGTATAGCAAAGCACGTGGTTTCAATCTCCTCTTGACCAGTCATGAATATCAAGATATCCCCGGGTGGGTGTCCCAAGTGCACTGCAATGGCCTGCTTCACGGCAGCTTCCACGTAATCTTCCTGGGGTGTTTTGGCCCACAGGGTATCAACGGGGAAGGTGCGGCCGGGGATGTGGAAGATGGGGACGCTGCCGAAGAAGTTGGAGAATTTATCGGCGTCAAGGGTGGCGGAGGTAACTATGAGTTTGAAATCCCGCCTGCGTGCCACCACCTGTGTTGATGGGGGGTGTTTTACTTTATTCATAATTATTCACAATTATTATTCATTAATTAATTTGTTTGTTTAATTGTTTATTTATATGGGTCACACACATGCACAGGCAGTGATACACGTACACACAGACATTCACACACATACACACATACGCACACATGAAGCAGACACATACACACACCTCTTATCACCCCCCCACCCCCACACGCACCTTTTTCAATATACCAAACAGCACGTCTGTATTCAAAGACCGTTCATGCGCCTCATCCATCACCACAGCACTATACTTGTCAAGGTCAGCCTCATTGAGTGTTTCCCTTAGCAACACACCATCCGTCATGTATTTGATGACTGTGTGCTCACTAGTGCAGTCTTCAAAGCGAATGGCATACCCCACCTGGGTGTGTTTATATATATATATTTATATATATTATATATATATACGAGTGGGTGTGTTGTGTTTGTGGTTTGCAGATGTGTGTGTTTGGTGTTTTCTTTGTGTACAGATGCGTGTGCGTTTTTCTTTGGGATGTACATGTGTGTGTGTGTTTTGTTTTGGGATATAGATGCGTGTGTTTGTTGTTGTGTATATGTGCATGCACTGTTGTGTGCCCAAACCCACCCACCCCCACACCTCATTCCCCAGCTCCACCCCCATCTCCTCAGAAACACGCTTGGCCACACTCATAGCAGCAACACGTCTCGGTTGTGTACACCCAATCATGCCAAATGTGGTGTACCCTTCCTCATGCAGATATTGTGTCATCTGTGTGGTTTTTCCACTGCCAGTTTCACCAACCACCACCACCACCTGGTGCTCCCGCACAATCTGTGGGTGTGGGGGGGTTGTAAGTTGTGTGTGAGGTGGTGGGGTGGGGTGGGGTGGGTTGATTGTATGTGTATCAAAGGTGGAGGTGTGATTAACACATAGAGGTGTGGTCAACAGGAACAAACACATGCACGTATGCAGAACACTACACATCCACACACGCACTCTCTCTCACACACACACACAAACACACTCACACCCTCACACCTGCATGAGTTCTTCCCTCACAGAATACACAGGTAGGAATTTCCTCTGCTCAGCAATGGTCAACGTTTTTGCAAACTCACTCACTGCCTCTGACTTTTTCAAATGTGATTTGAATTGACCAGCCTGAGTGAGTGGGTGGGTGGGTGGGTGGGTGGATAGGTGTGGTGGTGGATGCAAGAGTGTACATCATGGTGGGTGTATATATATATGTGTGTGTGTGTGTGTGTGTGTGATACATGTATGCAGGGTATACATTTCATGTGTATATGGTGTATGCATGTATGCAGTACATTTGTGTGTGTATGCAGGCAGTAACCCTTTCTTCATGTGTATGTGTATGTGTGTGTGCTTGCATATTGTATCATCCACCCCCTCCTACACAAAACACACCTGCTTATAGTCATCATCCTCCTCACCCCCACCCCCAGCTTCTTCCTCAAGCTTCTGTGCTGCCTTGCGACCCTCTTCCACCTCATCATTGGTCAAACCTGCGGTCAACATCCATGGTCAACGCATTATGTGTGTCTTGCAATTTACAAACATGAACACACATGAACACGCAGGAACATATGAACACACATGAACACACCCATCACTATATACATACACACATACACCATACACAAATACATACCAGTAATATTGCCCATTTTGCTACCAGCCACTTCCCAAAAACGTGCTCGGCTCTTACTCGCATCCTTCTTATCACGCATCTCCCTCACCAGCTTGCTCCCCTGTGTGGGTGTTGTGATGTGTATGTATATTGTGTGTTGTGTTGTGCTGGGTGTATATTGTTGTGTTGTGTGTATATTGTTGTGTTGTGTGTATATATTGTTGTGCTGTATACTACATCATCAGGTATCCACATCCCCAACCCCCTCCACCACCACCACCACATGCAAACACTCCCCCAACCCCAACATACACCCCCCCCTTTCAACATACAAACACCCCCACCACCACCACATGCAAACACCCCCCCCTTGCAAAAAAACCCACATACACTCTTGGCAATGATGGCCATGTCAGATGTGGGGTCCTTTAATGGTAATACCAGCTTCATTTGCTTACTAAACACATGCTTCCCACTGAGGAATGGTGGTTTGGTGTCATGTACTAGGAGTATGGCACGTACATCATCATCATTGCTGAAATCAAGGTCAACCTGTGTGTGTGTGTGTGTGTGTGTGTGTGTGTAGGTGTGTAGGTGTAGGTGTGTGTGTAAAAAGAGGTGTGTACTGCAGTTTGTATGTAGACATAGATGTATACATCTATGTAGATGTATACATCATCCAACACCTGCCTTTGCCCCCCACCCCCCCCCACCCCCCTACACACCTCATTCTTCCGCACAACACCAGATTGAAACAAGCGATTCTCCTCCCATGCATTCATATCCTTTTGTAATTCAGATGCACGTTTACTCGCAGCCAGGCTCATTACTGTGCCATCCCGCCTTGTCATTCGTTGTTGTAGGGCTGCTCGTTTTTTCTCAAACAGGTCCTCATCACCTGTGGTGTTTGTTTTCACATATGTATATATGTGTGTGTATATGTATATATATATATATGTGTGTGTGTGTGTGTGTGTGTGTGCGTGGTGCAAATGTGAGGGTCTCATGTGGTTGTGGGTACACCCATATGTATGAATTCATGCACACATTTGCACACACGTACATTATGACGTACACAGCCCTCGATAAACCGAAAACTCCCTCCCCCCCAAACACCCACCACCTTATACACACCAAGACACACCCATTCCACCCACCCCCTTGCACCTTGACAACATACATCTACAACATACAGCTACACCAACATACCTACGAATGGGTTGTGCGTATCATCCACAGCCCCCCCCCCTTCCTCCTGATCATACCAATCCCTATCCAATTGCCTCTCCACCTCTTGCCACTCCTCCCTCGACACACCAGTACCATCGTCGCGAAGCGTGGGGGACAGGTCCAGGGGGGCGTCTGGGTTGCGTGTGGTGGCCCGGGGCCGCCAGCTGGGTTCCAGTGCAGGGCTTTCTTCTACCTCAAAACCCACCATGGAGCGGGGTCGAGGGGCAGCTGTGTGTGTAGAGGGAGTAGGGGGTGGGTGTAGGGGGGGTGTTGGTGTACATGTGTGTAGGGGGTGGGGATCTCTGCATACGTGATGATCAGGGGACAACATGATGGCATACAATGTATGTATACACACTTCCAAACACACACAGAAACACCAACCACATATCCCACACAACCACAGAAACACTACCACATATTCCCAAACAACCACACTTCACAGTAAGAGAGAGAGAGAAAACACACCCATACATACACCAAGCACCCATACATACACCAAGCACCCACACATACACCACACACACCACACCTTTGCCAGTGCCTGGTCGTGCAGTTGGGAGAGTTGCAGTGGATGAGGCATATTCCCAAGAAGATGTCAACGTCCTGTTGCTACTGCTGGGGGGCCTGTAGGAGGATTGCGAACCACGCAATGGGGTTTGATTGCCCGCATCTCGACGGTGGGTGGGTGTTTCTTGCCAATCTGCTTCACTGCGACGAGGACTGGGGGATGGGGGGGAAGGATATGTGTGTGTGTGGGGGGGTAAGTGATGTGTATGGTTGGGTGGAAGAGTGGAGGATGTGCGCACATGATGTGAAGATGATGACGATGCTAGGGAAACACGGTATGTGTTGTAACATGTAACAACGCAGCAACACGCACCGTGGAGGTGGCATGTCACGACTGTCACGCCGCCGTTGCCCCTCATCCTTGTCATAGCGTCGCCGGTCATACCCATCGCGCCCATCACGCCCATCGCGCCGATCCCTGTCGTGCCCACCACGCCCATCATGCCGATCCCTATCGTGCCCACCACGCCCATCACGCCCATCACCCCTATCGCGGCTCGAGTGATACTGCTCCCCACGATGTTCTCGTGCACGCTGGCGCTCCCTAATGGCTTGGGATGCCACTTCGTTGACCCCCCCGGGATGGGATGGGGTCTCTATGCGCTGCCCACGAAATTGCCGCACAGGTTGTGATCCTGTGATTGTATGCGCATCACCAGCAGCATCATCGGTGGTGTCAAAGGAGAGCTTGGGTCGCTTGTTGGCTGTTGTGATGGTAAGGGGGAATGTGTTTGCGCGATGTCAATGGCTGTACATGATCATCTGTACTCATCCTTTACAGCACCATACCATTTTCCTGTGCATCAGCCTCACGCTTTTGCTGTGCCAACTTGTCGAGACCTGTGGCATGTGTTGATGATGCAGGGTGTCACACACACAGCCTTGTGTGCCCCTCCATATCGTGCAACCACCAGATACAATCACACCAACGCACCTAGCAACGACATGTGCTGCTGCTGATAACGTGGCTGACTGCAATCAACTGCTATGCATCATCAAACAACCTCAACTACGGTACGAGTTGGCTGCTCATTATGAGATGTTTTTGGTTATACGCACATTTGCATAGGTGGTGTTTTTTACAGAGTTGGACGGGCCTACACAAAACATGAGCACAAAATATGCACTGCATATTTTTGGCAGCAACACCACCACAACACACCACAACACACACCCCTCAACCTGGACACGCACTAGACAAACACATTCTCCCAACAACACATCCCCACCACAACATAGTACCCTCCTCACCCAATCTGTGTTGGTGAACGCCAGTGCGTTTTCCAAACTAACCACATGTACACCAACAGCCTACGCAACAGCCATCTTGCACCCATGCAAACACCCATGCAAACGACGGGCCACCGTCCATGCAACGGGGTTCGCAACACAACGCATCTTGTTGCCCATGCACGAGGTGCGCGCCACAGCAAGCAGTCATTCGCACGCCAACCAGTTCTATGTCAAAGCCTGGAAGTGGATGTCACAGTGGTTGCTCAGCAGGATGCAGTGGCAACCCAAAACCAGCTCACACTACGCCTCGCAGCTGTGTCATTGCCACACCCAGACAAGGTGTGTTTTTCCTCCTCCTGATGAGAGCCCTTCCCCGTTTCACGACAACAACACCCCACCACACACCACAGGAGCACTATGGTGGGGAAGATGCACATTTCGTGAGTGACGTCGACGGGGGCGCCTTTGGTGTTGCCGATGGGGTCGGTGGGTGGCAAGAAAACGGCATCAACCCTGCCGATTACAGCAAAGCCCTCATGAAGACAGCCCGTGACGTCCTCGAGGGCAGCATCGACATCCCCGCTTCCCTTTCCTCTGACAACAGCGACCACAGCAGCAGCGTCTTGGCGAGCATCGATGCGGGGGAGGCCGATCCCCAGATGCTGTCCCGCTGTGTGCGCACCGCCCTTGCCGTCGCCCACTCGACCACCCGCCTCCCTGGATCCTCCACTGCATGTGTCGTGCGGCTTGACCGCAACGAGGGCGTGCTCAATGTGGTCAATTTGGGTGACAGCGGATTCATCCTCGTGCGCAACAATGCCGTGGTGTTCAAGACTCGGGCTCTGGAACACTTTTTTGACTGTCCGTATCAATTGGGTGCCTACCCGGATTACACAGACGCAACAGACACAGTGGATGATGCAGAGGTGCACGACGTGCCTGTGCAGCCGGGGGACGTGATTGTGGCGGGATCGGATGGATTGTGGGACAACTGCTATGAGCATGAGATGATGCCGCTGCTCCCTACGAGCAGTGCGCAGGTGCAGGAGTCTGCAGCACGGATTGCAGCAGTGGCACGTGGCAATGCGGAGGATCCAGAGTATGAGAGTCCGTATACAAGAGAGGCGCTCAATGAGGGGTTGGATCTGCCGCCATGGGAGAAGCTGTTCAAATCGAGTATCAAGGATGGGAAATTTGTCCTTGGGAAATTGCAGGGTGGCAAACAGGATGACATCACCGTGTTGGTGGCATATGTGGACCAAGAGGCGGTGGTGGTGTCGTCGGGGGGGGGAGAAGAGGAGGATGGGAGTGCAGCATGATGAGGGTGATGTTGATGATGGTGTGTGGGGGCAACCTGCACTGTGTGAGTGAGTCAGTATGGTTTTGGTGCGAATGATGCGCTGTACGCAGCGCATATATGTTTTATGTTGTTTTCGTTTACGTGTGTGTGATTTGTGTTTCGTTTACAGAGCATTAAACAGATATGAAGAGAATATGATATGTGTTGTGATGCACCACCACATGGTGTGATGCATCATTTGTGCAATGGGCAGGGCCCCTCTCAGGGGGTCCCTCTCTCTTTCGGGGCCCCTGGTTTTGGTAACATCCTCGTGGTTGGTGCTTGTACGGTTTGCATGTCAAACGAAATGTGTGTGAGTGGAAGCAGAGCACATACGGTCAGCACTGTGTGGCAGGAAAAAAGACACTGCTCAGCCATGTAGGGCAACCACCATTGCTCTGTAGTTATGTAGGGCAACCCCCACCATCCCTATTACGTAGCAGGGATGAATAACCACCACCATTGCTATTATGTAGCAGGGATGAACAACCACCACCATTGCTATTATGTAGCAGTGATGAGCTGGTGAAAAATGTCAGAGGACACCGTCACTTGCCCAATTTTCCGCATGCGCTTTTTTCCTTCTTTTTGTTTTTCGAGTAGTTTCCGTTTTCTGGTCACATCACCACCGTAGCACTTGGCTGTCACTGACTTGCGGAATGCCTGTATGAGGGGGGAGGGGGGGGTAGGTGGGGGGTGGTTGTGTTGAGGTGGATGGAAGATGGCTGTGGATGGGGTATTGGTGTGTTGCGGTGGGTGTGTTGCGGTGGAGTATGGGTGTGTTGAGGTGGATGGAGGGTGGGCGTGTTTATGTGGAGGATGGGTGTGTGAGGGTGGAGGATGGGTGTGTGAGGGTGGAGGGTGTGTTGAGGTGGATGGGGGATGGGTGTCTTGAGGTGGGGGAGGGGTGTGTTGCAGCCTCACATACCTTGAGTGTTTCTCGTGCTATGATGCGATTATTAGCTGATGCTTGCAGACTGACCTCAAACATCTGCCTGCTCATCAATGACTGCAGGTATTGTGTGTGTGTGTGTGTGTGTGTATGTGTGTGTGTGTGTGTGTGTGTGTGTGTGTGTGTGT
>VFQP010002871.1_pt1 | contig 18471 bp, 27 predicted proteins | sample 3512351 | NCBI WGS metagenome assembly VFQP01 (sample SAMN10412372, study PRJNA504923) | tailings metagenome | isolation source: Relicate 1 Philex TSF1 revegetated site | place: Philippines: Tuba, Benguet | collected 2017-08-29
CCCTCAAGCTCGGGAGGGTCGCGCTCCGCACACCCCTGCACGGGCACGCCCTCCAAGCCAGGCACCCCGCACCGCTGACCTGGCATCCTACCTATACCTGACGATCAATCGTCGCCCCCACACCACGCTTGCGCCCGACCCCCCAATCACCCTGCTCGCTCGCACACCTCCCTCGCGAACTCACACTCGCAACGCGCACACCCGCTGCCCCGACCCCTGCTCAACAAACCAAAGCACCCCACCCACACAAGACACGCGCCCAACGTTTGCCGCGGAAGTCGGCGCCGCCACGAGCCAGGCCGCTGGCCTCAGGCAATGCCCACGCCCCCACCGCAGCGCATCTCCCCACGCCACGCCGACGCCGCCCACATCCACCTGCAGCGCCCCCCGGCGCGCCGCCCGCCGTGCCGCCACAGCCACCCAAGCCAGCTGCAGCCGCTCGTCCACGCCTGCCGGGCCCCGCAGCCCCCGCCGCCCCGCGCAGCCGCCGCCCGGCGGCGAGCGGCGCTCACGCGCGGTGCAGCACGTGCTCAATCTGCTGCAGCGCCCAGAGCGTCTCGTTGGCCTGCTCCGAGGTGCGGCAGCGCTGCACAATGTTGTCCCAGTCCTTGTTGGGCGACTCCTTGAGCACGGGGCCCACGTCCTGCGCACATGGGACACGCGCACGGGACATGTCCAAACACCAGCGTGAGGCCGCGCCGTTCGTGCGCGTGGGCCATTCGTGCAAACGCTCTCGCGCGTGAGAGAGAGGGACACAGGTCGCGCGCTGCGTTTGGACAACTTGCAGCTGGTGGCAGGGGCGGCGCGGCGAGCTGGTCCGTCGGCCGGGGGGCTGGAGGGGGCGCTGCGCACGTGGCGCTCACCGGCATGCAGCTGCAAATGTCCCCGAGCAGGTTGACGGCGTTCTTGGCCACGTCCTCCTCCGAGTCGTCCGTCGACCCGCCTGCAGAGCGCGCGCACCCACACAACCACCACCACCACCACCACCACCACCACCGTTGGGTTGTGCGTGCGGCCGAGCGGGCCAGCGCCCGAGCCGGCGCCTCCGCCGCGCACGCCCCCGGCTGCCCGCCGCGTGCCCGCCGCCAGGCCGCGCAGCCGGTTGCGCCCTGGGGCGGCACGTCCCAGGGGGCCGCCGGCGCGGCCGAGACAGCGCGGCGCGCCGAGGGAGGCGCGACTCACTGTTGGGGTCGAGCTCGGCGCCAATGCTGCTGAGGAACTCGAGGATGGCGGGCACCTCGGTGCGCAGGCTCTGCGTGGCCTTCTGCCCCAGGCCCTGGATGATGCCAGAGTAGGCGTCGATGATGCCGCCACGCAGCAGGTTGTTGTAGTCGAGGTAGTCCAGGTCTGCAAGCGCCAAGAAGACGGGGCGCGACGCAGGCGTGCGCAAAAGCTAGCGAGGGCGGTGGCGAAAGGACGAACGCCAGGGGCGCCTGACGCACGTCGCAGCAGGGCGGTGAGCGCGAGGGCGCTGGCGCGGAGACGCGGCCTGTGCGTCCCTGCGCCCGGCCACCTGCCCCAGGGCCGCGCGCCACTCCCCCCAAAAGGGCCGCACCTCGGAGCTTGGCCGACTCGACGCTGAGCGACATGGCCTGCCTCAGCACGCGCAGCACGGCGTCCAGGTACTTTTCGAACCGCTCCTCCGTCACCAGGGCGATGTCGCCGAAGCTGCTGAGGATCTGCGGCTTGATGGTGCGGTGCACGTCCTCCCTGCGCGCCAGGTGGGAGCGGACATGTCCAAGGCACATGGTGTTCAAAACGCCTGTAACACACGCGCCCCCTGCCACGCCTTCCCCTGCCCACTCCCACAATGCGCGCCGCGCGTCGCGGCGCTCTCCCCGCCACGCCCCCCGCCTGCGCGCGCCCCAGCAACCTCACCTTCCGAGGTTGGTGATGAGGATGCTCATGATGTCGTCGCAGTAGGGCAGGATGGCGTCCTCCACCGCGCGCGTCAAGTCGCCCAGCACGCCCACCGTGGTGCTGCACACCTGCACATGCGCGCGCACACGCCCGCCACAGCGCCCGACAGCTGGCGGTGAGGCTAGCCAGCCCCACCGGGGCAACGAACTGCACGCGCCGCCGCCGCCGCCGCCGCCGCGCCCTGCGCCGTCCAGCGCGCGCGCACCTGCACCTCCTTGTAGTTGGTGAGCCCTGTCCGGAGGTACGGCATGAAGGTGGGCATGTACTTGGTGAACTGCTTGCCCAGCGCGTAGAGGAACGGGCTCACCGCCTGCGCGGCCAAAGGCGGGCCGTGACGCGAGCTCGCACAGGCCGCTCTTGGGCACGGTCAGGGTGTGCAGAGGTTCCACAACCCCAGCGATGGGCTCGCGAGTCGCAACACAGGAAGGGCGCTCTCCATCGCTGCCTGGATCGTCAGCACGCAGGGATGAGGCAAGCGCAGCCCCCAGCGCCAGCGCACCTGCATGGCGTCCTCGTGCACCGTGCTGGCGTTGCTGCTGAACACGCGCAGGATGGTCTCCATGATCTGCGGAAAACGAAACGCGTGGCGAGGGCACACTTGATGCGCGTCAAGTCAGCGACGAAACAAGCGCGCACTGGTGTCGCACGCGAGCGCGTGCAGAGGTGAGCTCCCGTCGGGGCGGGATGGCGAGGGGGTAAGGGCACTCACGCTGTCGGCGGCGGGCAGCACGGCCACCTTGGCGTCCTCCTCCTCGATCAGCTTGCGCAGGATGACTTGCAGCACGCCGCACAGCTGCCCCTGCACCTCGGCCTGCTTCTCCCGCAGCTCGGCCGTCGTCGCCTGCATCTCAAACGTCGCGTGGATCTTGGCCAGGATCACCTGCGGGCGTGGGGCGTGCGCGGCGAAACAAGGCGGCGCGGCCGCGCGCGGCGTGGGCAAGGAGCGCCGAGATGCAGGGCGAGGGAGCGCGGCGTCGAGGCCAGGGCCCACAGGCGCCAACCGGCCACCCTCGCTTCACCCGCTCCCTCCCCGGCGCCCCTCGCCTCGTGCCCCGCAGCCCCCGCGCCCTCACCTGGATGAGCTGCGCCACCACGTCGAGCGTGTCGCGGCTGGCGGCGCGGACCAGGTCGTTGATGGCCTCGAAGGCGCTGATCTGCACCATGGCGTGCTCAAAGTTGGCGTGCGCCTGGGCGCACTGCAGCAGCGCCGCGATGGCGTCCTTGAAGAAGGGCGACATGAGCGACGTGCCGCCTGCGACGCCACGGCCGGCACGCGCGGGAGACGCAAAGCGAGCCACCGAGTGAGCCAGCGCCGCGCACCAGCGCCCGCAGGTTCGATTCCGCTGTGACAGGCTGCAGCCTCTGCGCGGGCGCCCCGCTGCTACACTCCCCGCGCGCACCTTGGCTGCTCTTGAAGCCCTCGGCGAGCTGGCACATGGCGCAGCACACGCGGTAGACGATGTGCGGCTGCTCCTTGAGCCCGTCCAGCAGCACGGCCATGATGTGCGGCAGCGTGTCGCTGCTGATGATGGGCGGCTCAATGGTGTGGTCGTGCAGGAACTCAAACATGCGGCCAATGGTCCACGCCGTCGTGTCCTTGACGTGCGGGTTGGGGTCTTGCTGCGGGCACGCACGCACGCAACCACCACCACCAATGTGTGACGAGCAGCACAAAGCCGACGCGCTGCAGCGGCCCGGCGCGCAGAAAGAAATGCACGACGTGCTGTGCCACGCTCAGCGTCAGCGGGGCGTGCGTTCGGGCGCCGGGGGAGGGAGGCGCCAAGTGGCGGCTGCGCTGGCGCGCATGCAGGCGCGCACCTTCATGGCCTGCAGCAGGTAGGCGAGCGCCTGCTTGATGGTGTCCTTGAAGCACGAGGGGTCGGGCCCGTCGAGGATGAGCCCGAACGCCAGCGTGGCCGCCTCGCGGCACCGCCAGTCCTCTGGGCGCGTGTTCTTGCTGATGTTGGCCTGGATGAAGGGCATCACCTGCGGGTGAGGCACGCGCAGCGCGCAGGCGGGCGCAGTCAGCGCATCGTCCCGGCGCCGGACGTCCACACCCCGCTGCGCGCGAGACGGGTCTCTGTGTGCGCCTCCGAGGCCGGGTAAGGCTGGGCGTCCCCGTTTGCGCGCACCAGCGGCACGATGGTGTTGCCCGTGACCTGCGCCGCCAGGCCCAGGCACATGCCCGCCGCCACCGACAGGTTCCACGTGGTGGGGTCCTGCTCCTGCCCCTCCTCCTGCTTGGTCAGCTGCTCCAGCAGGATGGGCACCAGGTGCGGCACCGCCGCCTGCATGAAGTTGTGGCAGGGCACCGCCGGGTCGCCCTCGGCCAGGATGTCCAGCTCCTCCTCGCAAATGGTGTTCCAGAACTCGAGCGCCTGCGCGCCACACACACGAGCACGCGCAAGCGCACAGGTCATCACGAGGTGGGTCGCACCACAGCCAGGCGGGCGCGCCCCGTGGCGCTGGTGGCGCGCCGCCAGCGCCCCAGCCCCCAGCGAGCCCCTAGCGCGCGCGCACCTGCAGCGCCACGTCCTCCTCGTCCTCCTTGATGGCCTTGACGGTGATGTTGTAGATCTCCGTCATGTACGGCACCAGCTTGGCGTAGTAGAGCCCGGCAATCTCGTGCAGGCACTCGAACGACGCCACGCGGATGCGCAGCTCGCCCGCCTGCGTGCCCTGGCACACCACCTGCGCGCGCGCAAGGAGGAGGGGACGGCGCCAGCGCCCCGCGAAGGTCAGCATTCCCAGCCCTCTCCTCCCCGGCTTGTGCTCGCTGCAGCCGCGTGCATCCTGCCATGCTGCGCCGCTGTGCCCGCCCCTCCCCTCTGCGCCATACCCCTGGGCCACACCCCGACAAGCCCCTGGTGCTCAACGCCGCCGTGCCCGCCGTGTCTCACCTGCATGATGTAGTTGCGCTCCTGGTCGTTCTCAAAGTTGTGCTGCGCAAACTCGATGGCGTTGCCCAGCGCGATGGTGGCGGCGAGGCGCGAGTCGGCGGGCTCGGCGGGGCCCATGCCGGCCACGACGGCGGTGAGGATCATGTTGATCTCCTGCGGCTGCAGCACCACCTCCTCGATCTGGTTCATCTCCTCGCACACGTAGCCCATGGCCTCGAGCGTGGCCTGGCGCGTGCCCGTGTTGACGGGCTGCGCGCTCATGTTGGCCAGCAGCGCGGGGATGAGCTGCGGCCACTCGCGGCGGGGCAGGTCGATGGCCGCGACCTTGGCGAGCACCATGGCGGCGGTGTGCCGCACGTCGGCCGCGTCCGACGCCAGCGTCGCGAGCAGCGCGTCGCGCACGGCCTGGCGCAGCTGCGGGTCGAGCTGCGTCCAGAGCGCGTGCAGCTCGCGCTTGCGGGCGTCCTCCTTGGCGTCGAGCGCGTTCTTGAGCACGATGCCCGCCAGGCGGCGCGAGTCGCCGGGCTTGGCCGCGTTCGACAGCTCCGCGGACATGGACGCGATCAGCGAGGGGTAGTTGCTGGCCTGCAGCTGGCGGATGTGCTCCTCCGCCTGGGAGCGCACGCCCTCGTCGTGGCTCTGCGCCGCCAGCAGCACCTGGGTCACCTCCACGAGCGCCATGGTGCCTGCTCGACCTCGGCCTTGAACTGCGTGGCGGGCTGGCCGGTCCTCTGCAGCAGGAGGCCTCTCAAGGGTGGTGGTGCTGGTGCCGCTGCTGCTCACACTGCAGCTGGAGGGCCCTGCTGGCCGGGGGAGGCAGGTAGAGGGGGTGCTGCGCCTGCTGCTGCTGGAGCTCCCCGCCCGCACGGAGGAGAGAAGGGTCCTCGGGCGCGCTGGTAGCTAGTAGCTGCGTCCTCTCCCGCGCTAGGCGTCGGCGCTGGGCATAGCACGGCGCGCGCTGGTGCTGGCGGGCAGGTGTGGCGCCTCCTCTCTCGCTCGTTCAAGCGCCTGCACGCGCGGCCCCAGGGAGAGCCAGCGAGCGGAGCACTGGTGAGACGGGCGCAGGCCCAACGCAATTGCGCTGGGCACGGCCCTCGACCGCGTGCGCGGCTGGCGGCTCTCCTCCTTGGGCGCTCGGGAGGACGCGCAGGAGAGGATCTCGTGCCTCACGCACCTGGTTTCTGTGGGGCAGGCGAGCGGGAGCTGAAGCTGCGCCGCTGCAGAGCCAGCGCCTGTGCCGTGATCCAAGCGAGGACTGGCCCGACTCGCGCTGCTCTTCTGCTGCTGAGTGTGCCATGGACAAGGGCTTGAGATTTCCTCACGCTCACGCAAGCGTCGGCTCGCGAACGTGCTGCGATGGCGGACGACATCGTGCTGTTCTCGCGGCCGCCCAAGAAGGCGAGGAAGCAGCAGCAGCACGGCGACGCAGGGGCGAGCGTCGTCGACGGCGGCACCCGCGCTGCAGCGCCGTCTGGCAAGCAGCAGCCGGGCAGGCCGCAAGGCCAGCACCAGCAGCAGCACCATGCGCCACACACCACCGGCGGTGCCGCCAAGGCGCGGCAGGCGGAGCAGCAGGGCACCCTGGCGGCCGACGGGGACCCGCAGCAGGAGCGCCAGGGCGTGACGGCCTCCGAAGGCGCAGGGCCGGGTCCAGGCAGTTACGCTGACGCAGCAGCGGCAAAAGCACCGGCGCCCAGGCGTCAGGCGAAGCGGCTGGCCGACCTGGCCGACGACGACGCCACCTTCAAGTCGCTGGGCCTCTCGGAGTGGCTCTGCTCCGTGTGCCAAAGCTTGGGCATGCGCAAGCCCACGCAGGTGCGTGTGGGCGGGTGGCGGTGGCGGACTGGAGCTGCAGGTGAAGCACCGCGCGCGCCCCGCTCCACGACCCGTGCGTTGCTGACGCCGCAGGTGCAGCAAGGGTGCATCCCTTCCATCCTGGCGGGCAAGGACGTGATTGGGCTGGCGCAGACGGGCAGCGGCAAGACGGCGGCCTTTGCGCTGCCCATCCTGCAGCTGCTCGCGCAAGACCCCTTTGGCGTGTTTGCCGTGGTGCTCACGCCCACCAGGTGAGGCAGCACCTTTATGGGCACACGCTGCTGCAGAGCATGTGCCTAGCCAACCACACGACCTCCGGCCTGCTTGCACGCGCCGCTTGCCTGCGCGCAGGGAGCTGGCCATCCAGATCAGCGAGCAGTTCCGCGCGCTGTCGTCGGGCATGACGTTCCGGGACGCCGTGGTGATTGGCGGCGTGGACATGCAGGCGCAGGCCAAGGAGCTCTCGCGCCGCCCGCACGTGGTGGTCGCCACGCCCGGCAGGCTCAAGGTGCGGCGCTTGGCGAGCGAGGGACGGCAGCAGCACAGCACGCTCAGCCGCCGCGTCCTGCAATGCAGCGGCGCCCACCAGGGCCCCTGCTGGCCGTGGCTTCTTGTGGCGTGGCCGCTTCGCCATTGATCCCTTTGCCTGCACGTGCGTGGTGCAGGGTCTGCTGGACGCGGACGCCAGCCTGGCGGCCGGGTTCCGGCGCTGCAGGTTCCTGGTTCTGGACGAGGCCGACCGACTGCTGGACGCCAACTTTGAGCGGGAGCTCCGCGGCATCCTCGGGGTGCGCTGGCCTACTGGGAAGGGGGGAGAGCCAACAGGACGCAGCAAGCTGCACCTGGTGCGCCTGCGAGAACAAGGGCCGGGAGCAGCACCCTCAGGGGCGATTGGCACGCGCTCTGTGGTGGTGGTGGTGGTGGTGGCCGCAGGTGCTGCCTCCCGGCGAGCAGCGGCAGACGCTGCTGTTCAGCGCCACCATGACGCAGGCGCTCATCCGCCTGCAGGAGGCGGCGCTGGACGACGCCTTTGTGTTCCAGGTGCGGGCTAGGAGGCACATGTTGCCTCACGCCTGCCTGCCCGCTTGGGAGGCGGTGCTTGGGGCCGACGCCTCCTGGCGCCAGGGGCAGTCGCATTGACCAGCACTCGCTCGCTCAAGGGCAGCAGACGCTAGGAGGATGGCCTGCGCTGCCGCATCGCTCAAGCGCAGCAGCAGAAGCAGCAGCAGCGTGCACGCGGCTGGTGCCTGAGCGCTGCCGCTGCCGCCGCTGGCGCTCCCTGCACCCGTGCACCCCGTGACCCACGGCGCAGGCGTACGAGGGCCTGCAGACGGCCAGCACGCTCAAGGAGCAGTTCCTGCTGGTGCCGGCCAAGGTCAAGGAGGTCTACCTGGCGCACCTGCTGGGGCGACTAGAGGAACTCAAGGTGCAAAGCGGCGTTGTTTCTTGTGGTGCAGGGGGGCGCGCACTGCCACGTCTCTGGCCTGCGCCTTTGCGGCTAGCTTGCATGTTGATGCGTGGGCCGGTGTGCTCTTTTTGGCCGCGCGTGTGCGTCGTTGGTGCGCAGGTGCGCAGCGCCATGATTTTCTCGTCCACGTGCAAGGGCTGCGCGCAGCTGGCGGCCGTGCTGCGGGAGCTGGGGCTGCCCTGCGCCGAGCTGCACTCGGGTGAGGGGGGGGGGAAGGCTGCCTCTTGAGCGAGCGAGGAAGGAGCAACTTTGTGCTGGACTGGAGCGTTTGAGGGCGACGACCTGGACCTTGGGATGCGCACCGCGTGCCCTTGGTGCAACTGTTGGTGCAGGCCAGCCGCAGAAGCAGCGCCTGGCGGCGCTGGCGTCGTTCAAGAGCAGCGTGGTGCGCCTGCTGCTGGCCACCGACGTGGCCAGCCGCGGCCTCGACATCCCCACGGTGGACCTCGTCGTCAACTTTGACTTGCCCTCGCTCGCCAGGTGAGGAGGAGCGCGGCGCAAGGATGGGGTGCTGCATCGTCCTGTCCCTGGCGCCTGCAGAGGGGCTCAGCGTGTGGCGACGCGTGCCGTGCCCGCAGCGACTACGTGCACCGCGTGGGCCGCACGGGCCGCGCGGGGCGGGGCGGCTGGGCGCTGAGCCTGGTGACGCAGCACGACGTGCAGCTGGTGCACGCCATTGAGGCGCTGGTGGGCCACGAGCTGCAGCCGTACGAGGTGGACGAGGCGGACGCGCTCAAGGGGCTCAGCAAGGTGCGCCTGGGCACAACAAGGGCGCCATTGCCGCACTTGGGAGGCTCTCGCTCGCTACCAAGGGCTTGGGTGGCAGGCACCGCCAGACGCGACACGTGTCTGGCGGGTGGGAGGCAAGGGAGCGGTGCTTGCTGGGCCTGCGGAGTGCAGGTGTACGCGGCCAAGCGCGCGGCGCTGCTGGCGCTGACCGAGACGGAGGAGCTGGGCGACGCGCGCGACCAGAAGCGGGCCAAGCAGCGCGTGCAGCGGCAGCAGCAGGGCGCCGCCGCCAGCGGCAAGGCCGCGCGCAAGCACCGCTCTTGAGATATGGCGTCGTGCGTGGTGGATGCTTGCATTGTGCAAGTGCTGTCATGACATGGGTGTGGAACCGTGGCAGGAGCGTCTGCCTCGACGGCCAAAGCGTTAGCTTGCTCAGCACAGCAGCGCAGCGCTCCGTCACGTGCCAGAGAGGCTGTCAGACGAGGGCTGTCTCGCCAGGCGCGACACCCCCGGCACCAGGAGGTCGCCGCCGGCGTGGTGCTGGCCGCTGCCCCCGGACCCTGTCAGGTGGCCGGGCGCGTGCCGCAGCAGCTTGCGTATCTGCGCCAGCGTGCTGTGCAGCCGCTCCAGGTGCTCGCGCGTGGCCTGCAGGTCCCCGGCGTGCGCCTGCACCAGCGCCTGTGCAGATTGGGCGAACGCAGCAGCAGCGGCCGTGATGGTGGGCGGCGCACTGGCGCAAGCGCAGCCCCTCCTTGTTGAGGGCCTGGGGGCACTCACCTTCAGCACGCGTGCCTCAGCTTCGAGCGCCACCCTGTGCGTGGAGATGGACTCTCGCGCCTCCCGTAGGCACGCCAGCCTGCGTGCGGCGGGCAGCAGCGGCGTGGACGCTGGCGTATGAGGCCTTGCCTGCGACGCAGTGGCGCTCGCTGGGTCCTGGCAACGCACGTGGCCTGCTGCGTGTCCTTGATGCGCGCGATGTCCGCCTGGGGAAGCGCGGCCACGAGCTCGTCGCACGCAGCCGCCGCCAGCTGCTGAGCGCCGGTAGAGGACGACGACATGCGCCTTGCTGCTAGGAGCCAGGAGCCCTGCTGCTGCCGAGCTCGCTGCATGATCAGGGTGCAGGTCGCCAGGGCGCACGGGGGGGGCCCCGCAAGAAGCGGCCGAGAGAAGCGCGTGCACGCCGTGGCGCAGACAACAAGCAATTCTTCTACGCCCCATCATCGCACTCGTGATGGCGCGGCGGTGTTTGGCTGCGCTGCTCTTGGTGTTGGGGCTGCTGGGCTCGGCGCAGCGGGCGTGGTGCGCCAAGATCAGCGTGGATGGCGAGCGCGTCGTGCAGCAGGTGAGGTCCTGTCATCGGTGATTGAGCTATTCGCCTCGAGGGGCGCGCATCGCGACCCTGACCGTGCTTGGAGTCCAAGCTGCGCGCTGGCAGCTCACCAGGCTCGCGGCGTTCACGGACCATCCCAACCCGGCCGTGACGCGCATCCTCTTCACGCCCAACGACCTCCTCGCGCGCAAGTGCGTGTGGGGCCGAGCTTTCCCGTGCGCAAAAAGGCGCACAGCGCAGCGTAATGGCGGCCAAACGCGGCGCTGAGCCAGCGGCAGCGCAATCATGCCTCGCTGGGGTGGTGCTGATGTGCCCAGGTATGTCAAGGAGCTCATGGCGGAGGCGGGCCTGGCGATCCGGTGCGTGCCGACGGCGGGCTCGACCCTTTGACCCCAGGGGGAGCCGTGCTCAGGGCCAGCTGGCTCGTGGCGCCAGGCTGAACGGCAACGTGGCGATGGTGTGTGCGCATCGCAGGGAAGATGCGGTGGGAAACATTTACGGGCGCTTTGAGGGCAGCGCGCCCGACGAGGGCGCCGTGCTGACGGGCTCGCACTGCGACGCCATCCCCCTGGCCGGTGAGCACCCAAGGGCCGCATCCTGGGAAGTGTAGCTGTGGGTGGCCAGGAGGTGGAACACCATGCGTGCCACGTCTTGCCGCGGCGCAGGCATGTACGACGGCACGCTGGGCGTCATCGGCGCCATCGAGGCCCTCGCCGTGCTCAAAAAGGCGGTGCGTGCTCCACTTAGCTAAGAGGAGCTGAGCATGTCAACACACGGGGGGGCACTCGCTCGCCGAGAGGGCCGCGCCTCACTGCACACCACCTGGCGGCTGCGCCCCCCTTCCCACAGGGCTTCAAGCCGCGCCGCGCGCTTGAGGTGATGATGTTCACGAGCGAGGAGCCCACGCGGTTCCACCTGAGCTGCATCGGCAGCCGCGCCATGGCGGGCGTGCTGGCGGCAGAGACGCTGGACCGGCGGCTGGACGAGAACGCCACCAGCTTCCTCGAGGTGCGACGTGCATAAGGTGCTGAGCTCAGCCATGCCTGGGTGCAGCCATGCCTGGCAATGCCAGGCGTTGCCGCGAGACTCCGAGGTGGCGCTGTCACGGCAGCGGCGCGTGTGGCCGTGCACCGTCCAGACGTGTGGGGACGCGTGGCGCCGCACCACGCGCATCTGCGGGTGCTGACGGCAAGTTGCACGCCGCGCCGCTGCCGCAGGCGGCCAACGCGGCGGGGTACGGCGGCGCGTCGCACCAGGCCGTGCTGGACGCCACGCTGGTGCCCAAGGGGCGCTACTCGCACTTTGTGGAGCTGCACATTGAGCAGGTGAGGTCGCACACCTCTAGGGCGCCTTCTGGGAGTGCGCTTGTGGGCAGCAGCAGGCGGGGCGCCGTGCAACAAGCAGCACCAGAGATGCAGCACCACGGGCCGCCCAGCCCGTTGCGCGGAACGGGAAGAGGATTGGGCATGGCAGGACGCTGCGAGGGTGTGCCGCGGCCTCCCACCTGTGTGTTGCGTGCTGCTGCTCCGCCCGCACAGGGCCCCCTGCTGGAGGCCGAGGGCGTGGACATTGGCATCGTGACGGCCATTGCCGCGCCCGCCGCGCTCAACATCCAGTTCCACGGCGACGGCGGGCATGCGGGCGCGCTGCTCATGCCGTACAGGTGCGCCGCCTAAGGGACAAAGCGCTGCAGCATGCTGGGGGGTGCGGGAGGCCTGGACGGGCAGCGGTGTGCGTGCGTGTGTGTGCCAGCGGGTTCGCGCAAAATTGTTGCCACACAATCGGTCGGGCGCAGGAACGACGCGGGGCTGGCTGCCGCCGAGGTGGCGCTGGCAGTGGAGCGCGCGGCGCTGGGCACGGGCGCCATTGACACCGTGGGCACCACGGGCGTGTTTGACATCAAGCCCGGCGCCGTGAACAGCGTCCCGCGCGAGGCAAAGCTCGGCATCGGTGAGAGAGAGCGCGCGCGGGCCGCTGGCCTCGCGTGGCGGGGGGATGGGGCGGAGGCCACCAGCGCCTGGCTGTGAGCCGCCGTCCCTGAGCCTCCGCGCGCGCATGTCTGCTGCGCAGACGTGCGGGACATTGACGGCCCGCGGCGCGACAGGGTGGTGGCGGAGATTGTCGAGGCGGCCAGGGAGGTGGCGGAGCGGCGCAGGGTGCGTGGCCAAGCAGTGCGCCCAGGTCTGCGTGGCCCGCGCTGCCCCGCGCACGCGGGCGGGCCCTGTGCGCTCACCTCAGAATGGTGACGGCGGCGCTGCTGCTGTTGCTGCTGCTGCGTGGCTGAGGCGCAGGTGCGCCACGAGGTGAGCATGGTGAACCAGGACCCGCCGGCCACGTGCAGCGCGGAAATCACCGACGCGGCCGAGGCGGCCGCGCGGGGGCTAGGGCTCAGCACCAAGCGCATGGTCAGCCGGGCCTACCATGACTCGCTCTTCATGGCCAGGTACGGCGGCGCCGAGAGCTGCGCGCGGCACCAGGAGGGGGGAGCGGCCAGGTCAAAGGAGGTGCAGCGCGTGGGACGTCGCTGCTCGCTGGGGCGGGGTGATGCCGTTTGGCTTGCCGGCTGGTGCAGCTACCCGTGTTTGGGGCATTGGTGACGTTGCGCGGCGTTGTGGGCGACGTGTGGCGTGGCGCGTGGTGCAGGATCGCGCCGACGGCCATGATCTTCATCCCCTGCCGCAACGGCTGGAGCCACCGGCCCGACGAGTTCTCCAGTGCCAAGGACATTGGCAACGGCGTGACGGTGCTGGCGCTCACCATGGCCGAGCTCTCGGGGGGCACCTGGGGCGCTAAGGACGAGCTCTGACGCTCGGCACGCTCTCAGCAGGGTGCCTCGCAGCGGATAGAGGATCACGTGATATCGCGACTGGCAGCGCTACAGACAGTTGACTCCCATTCTTCATTTCGGATTGCGCGTGGGTTCGCACGTGCAAGCGTGCCGTTGTGCTCCTCCCCCATGGCTGCAACCCTTCTTGCGGCGCTTGCCAGGGGCACGAAAATGGGGCGCCCAAGCACGCCACGCACAGCACAGCGCCAAGGTCCGCAATCAATGTAGATCGCTCGCTCGAAAGGCACCCTACGTCCCTAACGCAACAGTGCGATCCACCGCGTGACATGAGCGTGTCCAGCGCATGAAGGAGCACCAAACGCCAGCCCCGCACGCCATCTGACTGCCGTCGCCGTCACTCGTACATCATCTCCTGGAACACCAGCTGGTCGACCAGGAAGCAGCCCTGCAGCAGGTTCTTGTCACCGTTGACGAGGTCCTGGAGCTGCTTCTGCACCTGGGCCTCATCTGCGCGCAACCGGCAGCATGCCCACGTCAGCAGCCTGCACGCCACCGCCAGCAGATGTCACAGCATTGCGGCCGGGCAACCCCCCCGAGCGCAGCAGCTAGGCTCACCGGGCGCCTGGGGCTGGCTGCGGGCGCGCCGGAGGAACGCGTACACCTCTGGGAAGTGGAAGCCCAGCTCCTGCTGGCACCGCTCCCGCAGCATGCTGGCCTTGCTGCTCTTGACCGCCGTGCCCACGCGCTCCCGCACCTGCGCAGCACGCGCCCGCCGCATCCAGCAGCACGCGTCAGCGCCGCTCCTCGCCGTGCACCCGCGCACCCGCGCCCCAACCCTCGAGGGCCGCTCCCCACCTGCGCGATGCCGTCGTCCCAGTCGCCGCCCTTGCCCCGGGTCCGCTCCAGCGTCTGCATCTGGTCCAGGATCTTGCACCGCTGGTTGATGGTCTCCTGGTCCTGGTCGGCAAACTCGTCAAAGTCCGACTCGTACTCCGAGTCGCCGCCGCCGCCCCGGGCGCCGCTCCGCGTGGGCGTGGTGCGCCCGTCGTCGTCGTCGCCGCCGCCCAGGTACGACGGCTCCTGAGGGCTCGCGCCGCTGCCGCGCAGGTCCATGGCGAAGGAGCCGCGGGGCTGCGTGTCGCTGCTGATGCCAAACCTGCGGCAACACACACCGCACAGGGGCGGAACGGGCTGTGGTTCGACGCGGCGCGACCCCCAGCTGCCCCCCGACCCGCCAAACGCAAGGCAGGCCTCTGCCCGCGGGAGGCCAGGGAGGAGAGTGCGGGCGGTGGCTGGGCGCTCACTTGATCTTGTTGGTGGGCGCGGGCGAGGCGGCGCGCGCCGGGCTGTCGGACCTCTGCGCCACGGGCGGGAAGACGGGCATGGCGCCGGGCGCCTGCGTGACGCCAAACTTGAAGCCGTTGACCAGGTTGCTGGGCGGCGGGGGCGGCGCGCTCAGCGGCGAGCGCGTGGTGCCCAGCCCACCTGCGTTCAGAGGTTCAGTTGCACGCCGCACTCTCGCCTCACATGACGTCGCCAGGCGCGACGCGCACTGCCGCGCGGCATGCAGTCAAGCGTCAAGCGGCAGGCGACAGCAATGGATCCAAGCGCACCCACCTTGAGGCCGTTGCGTGCCCATGTTGACCGTGCCCATCATGACGCTCTCGTCCTCCTCCTGACCGTACCCGCCTCCCCGCCCCGCCGCGCCCGCGCGGATGGGCCGCTCCTCGTACAGCTGGTACGCCGTCTTCTCGCCCCACCCGCCGCCACCACCCCTGGCGCCGCCCGCCAGCGTGCCCCCGTACCCTCCCGAGGGCATAGTGCCCATGTTGACCGTGCCCATGTTGACCATGCTGTCCTCCAGGCCGCCGCCGCCGCGCCCGCCCCGCGCCGCGCCGCCGCCGGCCGGCGGCTGCTGCAGCCGCCCGCCCGCGCTGATGGCCCCCAGCTGGTCCTGGCCGCCCGTCTGCAGCAGCCCGCCGGGAAGCGTGTCGTTTGCGCCGGCGCGGGGCGCCGTGTTGGCGCCGCCGGGCAGCCCCACGGCGTTGGACCCCGTCATTTGCGCCTGCGGGTGGAACACACGCGCGCCGGGCCACGCCCTCACGTCACCTCGCCTGGGCCTTGTGAGGCTGCTTGTGCAGGGCCCCTGCCAGAGCTCTGCGGCGTGGGAGGGTGCTGGTGAGAGAGAGGAGCTGCGGCGTGTGCCGCTTGCCCCCTCACCTGCTTGCGCTGCGCCGCCATGCCCCTGTCCTTGTTGAGGTCCACGGTGGCGGCCTGCAGCTCCATCTCGCGGCGCTGCGCCTCCTGCTGCTTCTTGCGCTCCAGCTTCTGCTTGGGCGTCAGGCCCGTGTCGTCGCCCGCCTGCGCGCGCACGAGAGCGCCGAGGGCCCACCCAGCCGCACCCGAGCCCTCAGCCCTGGCCCTCCCTCAGCGCCTCGCATGCTGGCCTGGCCCAGTGAGAGGGGCACGGTGCTGGGGACGCGTGGGGGAGCGGTGGGCGCAGGCGCTGCGCACCTGGGAGCCGCGGGGCGAGTTGCTGAGCGACCCGTCCAGCGCGGCGCGGCGCTTGGCCATGGTGTTGCTGTGCTTGATGAGGCTGCGCTTGGACTCGTGGTTGTACCGCTGCAGGTGCTGCAGCACGAACGGCATCTGGAAGATCTGAGCACACAAAACGCAAGCAGGAGCGGGCGAGCAGGCGGGCACGCACTGTCAGTTCCAAGCACGTGGTGGCTCGTTTGCTGAGCTCCGATGCGGGGTGCGCGGCTCACTCACGTCTGCCAGCGTGGGCCTCTGTGCTGCGTCCCTGACGAGCAGGGCGGTGACCAGGCTGCTCAGCCCCTGGCTGAACTGGTCGGCGGGCAGCGGCGGCACGTTCCCGCGCACAATCTGGTACACCAACGACAGCAGGCTGTCCGCCGCAAACGCGTGCCTGCGGGCGCCAGCGGCGTATGACGCGAGCGCACGCGGCGTGTCAGGGGCACGAGCGGCGGCGGCGTGCAGTCATGTCGTGTGCGCACGTGTGGGGCAGGGCATCCACGGTTCCGCGAGCGCGCCCGGGGCGCTCGCTCACTTGAGGGTGCAGAGCTCGTAGAGCACGCATCCCAGCGACCAGATGTCGCTCTTGAACGTGTAAGGCTGGTTGGTGCAGATCTCTGGCGCCATGTAGTACGGCGTGCCCGTCACTGTGGTGGCAAACTGGTCCGTCTTCTCCAGCACCTTGCTGATGCCAAAGTCTGCGTTGTGGACGTGTCGTGGTGCGTGGGCACGAGTGAGGACGCGCGCCGTGTCGGGCTCTGTGGTGTCTGCCAAGCCGCACACGGCGGCCGGCGCGTCACCTCCGAGCTTGATGATGCTGCCCTTGGCGATGAAGATGTTTTGCGTCTTGAGGTCCCGGTGCAGGATGCGCTTGCTGTGGATGTGCATCAGGGCCGACGCAATCTGCAATTGTGCAGCACAGTGACCGGGCACACCGGGCGTCCCAACTCGCTCAGGTGCCGGTGGCGGTGCACGTGGGCAGAGCAGGTGCACGTGGGTGAGCTCGCACCTGGACAAACATGTCCATGACCTCGTTCTCGGCGAAGAACTGGTTGGCCTGCTGCCGCTTGCGGATGCGGTTGAAGAGGTCCCCCTCCTCGCAGAAGGTGGTGGCGATGCACAGCGCGCCGTCCTTGGGGTCGATGAAGCTCTCCTTGTAGCCAATGATGTTGGGGTGGTCCAGCTGGGCCAGTAGCTGCAGCAGGCGACGAACGTGTGGGCATTGAGTGATCACGCAAGAAAGTCCTGTGCGCCGCGCTGCTCGCAGCCACGCATGCGCGCCAGCGATGCCGGCACGCCCCGCACCTGCACCTCCTTGAGTGCGTCCGTCTGGTCCTGCGGTGCCCACGACGCGCACACATATGTGATGCGTGCGTCATCTGGTGCCTGCCCGTGCGTGCGAAGACATGCTGCTGCACGCTGGCTGACTGCGCACCGAGTTTGCGAGCCCCACGCGCTTGATGCAGTAGAGCTGGCCATCCAGCCGGTGCCGCGCCTTGTAGGCGACGCCGAATTGGCCTTGCCTGCGCGCGCGCGGGCTCATCGCGCCTGCGTGGAGCGAGGGGCCGCACGCTCGTACCAGAATGCAGCACCCGGCCGGGAAGCGCACCCGATGGCCCCGAGCAGCTCGTAGTCGGCGATTGGCATCCTCGGGCAAGCTGCTCCTCGCTCTGGCGAGGAGGCTCCTCTCGAGGGCGCTCCTCCTCCGCTCGCGTCGCGGCTTTCTTCCCTGGGCCGCTCTACCTTTCGGCAGCTCTTCTCAGTGCTTGCTGAGGCATAGCTGATAACTCCTTGTGCAAGTGCTCCGTGTGCCTGCAGGAGGAGATCAGGAGGGCGCGCAGGCCCGGGGCGCGCTGCCCTGGGCGCCGGCGCTGCAGCCTCATGCGCCCCCACCAGCACCGACGTGATGGACAAGGCAGTGGTGGCCACCAGTGCCACTTCACAGCACGGCCATCAGCAGCCAGCAGGCGAGTTGGAACGGGGCGCGCCCCCGACGGCCATCACCCGATGGGCGGCAGCAGCTTGGCCACCGCTGCTCCCCTGGGCGTTGCGCAGGCACGGTGGGGTGGTGGAGAAGTGCAGCCAGCACCCGCTAGCTCCTCCGTCGCTCCTCCTCGGTCCTGTGGGGGCGGCCCGTTTCTGGCGTTCGAACTCCTGGGCTGTCCTTCGGGACTGCGGACCACACCACACACGACGATGTACCCGGGCCCGGGAGCGCCCGTGAGCGGGGCGCTCATAGGCAGCGGCCCCGCGACGCTGCTGGGGCCTCCGCAGCTGGGCTGGGGCCTGCAGGTGGCGCCGGGCGCAGGGCCCACATCGCAGCAGCAGCCAGCGGCATCGGGCGTCCCTCCGTGGCCGCCTCCCCCCCAGGCGGGCAGGATACAGGCGCACATGCTGGCGCCCTACGCGTTCGTCGCGCCGGCGTCGCTGATGCTCCCCCCCGGTGCGTCGCTGGGCGCTCGCGGGGCCATAGTAGGGTGCGAGGTCCCAGGGGCGAGCGGCGGAGCTACAACAACTCTCCCTGCGCGCACGGGACGAGAGAGGGGGAGGACTCACACTGCACGGGCAGAATCTCTGTTCGCAGTCTGCAGCGCGGCGTGCGGCACACACACACACCCTCGGGCCTCCTCCCCTCCCCCCTTCTTCGCACACCGCCGTGCATTAGCACGAGCGAGCGCACACAGCGGGCACTCACGCAAATGCAGCAGCAGCAGCACGGGGCAGCCCCTCTCCTCCCCTCTTCTTCTGCAGCTGCAGCGGCAGCGAGCAAGGTTGACCAGGGGCTCCTGCGCTTCGCGCCCCTGCGCGTCCGCAAGCCAGCAGCGACGGCCGCGGCAGCGGCAGCAGCCAGGCTGAACCAGGCGCTCTACTTCGACGCCGAGGAGTCCGATAGCGAGTCGCCCCTGGCCGCGCTCCCGCACCTGATGCTGCGCACGACGACCTCCGCAGAGCCATCACCGGACCCACAAGGCGCGGCACCCACAAC
>VFQP010002872.1_pt1 | contig 18464 bp, 19 predicted proteins | sample 3512351 | NCBI WGS metagenome assembly VFQP01 (sample SAMN10412372, study PRJNA504923) | tailings metagenome | isolation source: Relicate 1 Philex TSF1 revegetated site | place: Philippines: Tuba, Benguet | collected 2017-08-29
AAATCCCTACATTAGAGCCTGGTCAGTGATGACCAGGCTTTTTTGTTTCAGGGACTTTTTTCATCCCGACATCCTCCTCAATGCCGCCAGCGTGAGTCGGTAGCCGAAATCCTGGTAGTTTCCTCGATCATTTCCCAACTGGCCGGCCGAGTAGTGACTGGTAATGCTGACGTTCTTGTGGCCCAGCAGGGCCTGCCTGTCTTCCCCTGTTAAGTGAACGTCATAGATAGCGAACGAGCCCAGAACGAGCATCGCCAGTCTTCGAGTTCAGTTTCGGCGCGAAAGGTTTCAGGGCGTAGAACGGATGCGTGTAGCGTCGCCTTCGAATGACTCAGGGGCGAGTCTCGCCCTGAGGCGAGCTCGGTTCACGGGGAGAGAGAGCATTGATCACCGCGGCCGCACAGGACAGCAGGATGCCAACGGCGGCAAGACCGAGCCAGCCTGCCCGCTGCACGCCATAGTTCCCCAGTGCGGCACCGATCGCTCCGCCCAGGAAATACGAGCCCATGAATACGGTGTTGAGCCGGCTGCGGGCCTCGGGACGCAGGGTGAATACGCGCGATTGGTTGGCCACCAGCCCGGCACGATTGCCAAAGTCGAGCAGCACCATGCCGAGGACCAGCCAGCCAAGACTTTGTTCGCCTGCAGCGATGCAGGCGAAACCCGCGGCGAGCGCCATCGCGCCGAAGAGGGCCATGGTGCGTACGCCCAGACGATCGCTCAGTGCGCCGATATGCGGAGACGCGACGATGCCTAAAAGGGCGACCAGGCCAAACAGGCCGATGCTGGCGGAATCGAACCCGTAGGGTGGTTGTGCCAGCAGCGCGGCAAGCGAGGCCCACAGCGCGCTGAACGCGGCAAACATCAGCAGGCCGCTCGCCGCACAGTAACGCAGCACGCCTTCCTCCCGGACCAGGCCGGCCAGCGAACGCAGGAGCCAGCCATAGCTTATCGTCGGCAGGCTCGTGGTCATGGGCAGGCTCTTGGTGACGATGACCAGCAGCAAGACATCACTGAGCGAGGCCAATAGGAAGACGGCACGCCACCCCATATTCGCACCGGCGAAGCCCCCGACCATTCGCGCCAGCAAGAGGCCTGCCGAGAGGCCGCTGAGCAGGCTGCCGACGATGCGACCGCGCTCAGCCGGTGTGGCCAGCCCCGTCAGGGTGGGGATGATGATCTGCGCAGTGATCGCCGTCACGCCGACCAATAGGCTGCTCACGCACAGCACCGTGAAGTTCGGTGCCGCGGCGCAGAGGAGCAAGGCGACGGCATTCGCCGCGATGGCCAGCAGTGCGAGCTGGCGTGGCTGTCGGCAATCGGCGAGCGGCACGATGAACAGCAGGCCTGCCGCATAGCCAAGCTGCGTCAAGGTGGCGACCAGGCCGGCCTGCGTCGGCGCCAGGCCGAACGAGGCTGCCATCTGTGGCAAAAGCGGCTGGTGGTAGTAGATGGTCGATACGGCGAGTGCGCAGCACAGGGCCATGAGGGTGACGAGGCGATTGGAAACTTCCATCGGAGCCGCGGGAAAGGCTGTCATGGCGCCGCCCCGTCACTGCTGCTGCAGGGCCTGCACGAGCCCGCGGGTGTCGAGGATGCTGTGTGCAAACGTCGGCCCGTTCAGTTCGTGCGCCGCGTGCATCATTTCCTTGCTGAAGGCGGCTGTTGCATCGCGTACCAGCGTGACGTGATAACCCAACTCCATGGCGAAACGTGCGGTCGATTCGATACAGGTGTTCGCCAACAGACCAACGACGATCACATGGGTGATGCCTCGCTGCTTGAGCTGGAAGTCGAGGTCGGTATTGGCGAACCCGCTTTGCCCCCAGTGTTCCTGGATGATGATGTCGCCCTCCTGTGGCACGAAGTCGGGATGCCATTCGCCGCCCCAGGAACCCTTGGCGAAGGTGTGGCGCTGCTGGATCAGGCGTTGGGTCGGGTTGGGGTGATCCCAGTGGTCGTAGTCGCCGGGCTGCCAGCGACGATGCGGTACGTAGTACACCTGGATGGCCTGCGCTCGCGCGGCGGCAACGGTCGTGCGCAGGTTGTCGAGCAGCTGAACCTCGTCGGCAACGCTTCTGAGCATGGGAAACAGCTTGCCGCCATCGGACAGGAAGTCGTTGTAGGGGTCGACCAGCAGCAGGCCGGTCCGCTCCGGGAAATACACAGGATGGGTCATGATGGTGCTCCAGTTGAGAGAGGGATTCCGGGCTGCTGCTGCAAGGGCATCTGCGTCGATTGCCCATGCGATGGCGCTAAGCCTCGGTAAACCCCATAGTAACTATGATAATCATAGTGTCAATGGGCGCGGGGCCTCGAGAGGGGCGCGCCGGGGCATGGCCCTCCGGCCGTGTTACTATGAAAACAATAGTTTCAGCGGAGCGGACAGCGTGATGCCAATGCAGGACGAGACAAGCGATACGGTGTGCCCGGTGGCGCGCTCGGTGGACTTGGTAGGTGACAAATGGACCATCCTGGTTCTGCGTGAGCTGTACATGGACGCGACACGCTTCGAGGAAATGCAGATCCAGACCGGAGCTACGCCCCAGATGCTGACCTCGCGCCTGAAAGCGCTGGAAGCCAACGGCCTGGTCGAACGCCGGCCCTACAGCGCAAAGCCGCTGCGCTACGAATACCATCTGACCGACAAGGGATGGGACTTCTATCCCGTGATCTACGCGCTACGCGCCTGGGGCGAGAAGTGGTGCAAGAACCCGGATGAGGACTTGGCCGTGCATTTCGTGCATCGCGCGTGCGGCCATGACGTTGGTGTGGCCAGCGTTTGTCCTCACTGCGGCACCCCTGTGGAGCGCAAGGATCTGGAAGCGACGATCAGCAAACGTTTCCTTGGCGAACGCGATTCTCGCCGAGAGGCCTTCAAGCGCAGGTAGCTGGCTCGGCGACATCTGCGAAAGTTTTCCGAAGGGCCGCTTGGGGCTCAGCAGAAAGCACATGGTGTGCTCGCTGTCTGAGCTGGCTATATCCCCCTACACCTTTTCCCACAGCCGGTCGGCTCCGGGTGAAGAGAGGCGTGGGCCGGTCGAGTCGACCGACCCACAGGGGGCTAGCTCTGGGGCGCCTTGCTGCGGTACTCGGTGGTGGTCATGCCGGCATAACCCCAGTTATCGGTGTCGACCTCCTCGATCACGATATGGGTAAGATCGGGACGCTTGTTGAGGACGCGTTCCAGGGTCTCGGTGATTTCCTTTATGACCTGGGCTTTCTGCTCGCGGGTGACGCCATCGCGAGTGATTCGGACGTTGACGAACGGCATGGTATTGCTCCTGCGTTGGGGGTGGGACAGACGATCTTTCCGCGGTGCGCTATCGATTCTGGCCGCGCTGGCCGACTACCACTTGCCGACGCTCATGCCGCCATCGACGGGCAGCACCACGCCGGTGGTGAAGTCCGCGTTGGCCAGATACAGCACGGCATCGGCGATTTCACTGACCTGACCGATGCGGCCGGTCGGTTGCAGGCCGTTGAGAAAATCGCGGGTCGCCGGATCGTGCATCGGGGTTTCGATGATCCCCGGCGCGACCGCGTTGACTTTGATGTTGTAGGGCGACAGTTCCAGGGCCAGGGCGCGGGTGGCCTGGTTCAACCCGCCCTTGATCAGCACCGGCAATGCCGCGGGAACCGCCAGGTTGGGTTGCAGCGCGACCGCCGCGGTGATGTTGACGATATGGCCCTGCTTGCGCTCGATCATGTGGGCGGCGGCTACTTGCGAAGCGTAGATCACCCCTTTGAGATTGGTCTCCAGCAGGCTCTCGATATCCTCCGGGCTGTACTCGATGAACGGCTTCGGCAGGAAGAAGCCGGCATTGTTGACCAGTACATCGACCTTGCCGAACACCTCGATGCCCACCTGGAAGATACGCTTGGCGGTTGCCGGGTGGGCGATGTCGCCCGCCACGCCGACGAAGTTGTCGGGGTTGCCGAGCTCGGCGCGTGCCTCGGCCAGACGCGCCTCGGAGCGCGCATTGCCGACGACGTTGAAGCCGCTGGCGAGAAAGGCCTTGGCCAGGCCAAAGCCGATACCGCTGGAGGCGCCGGTGATGACGACGGTTTTGTTGCTGCTCATGATGTTTCTCCCGAAGAAAGTGAAGGGCTCTTGCTCGGCGCCGAGCGGAATCTGCGATACGCCGTCGGGAGGGACTATATTTGTGCCTCTGATGCTGATAAACGGGGTTTGGAAAACTTCAGTTGATACATGGTGTAATTAATAATGCGCAGACAGTTCGACGATGTATTGCTGGGCAGCATCGAGCTTTTTTGCCTCGCGGCAGAGGAGGGCAGTTTCACGGCGGCCGCCTTGGCGGCGGGGGTAACCCCGGCAGCGGTCAGCCGCTCGGTCGGCCGTCTCGAGGAGCGCCTGGGGACGAAATTGTTCGTGCGCACCACGCGCAGCATCCGCCTGACCGAAGGTGGGCGTAGTTACTACGAGCAATGCCGGCAGGCGCTGACGCAGTTGGTGGATGCGGAGCGGGAGGTGATGGGCAAGCAGCAGGAGCCTTCGGGCACCTTGCGCATCAGTCTGCCCACCACTTACGGACACCACCGGATTCTGCCGCTGCTGCCCGAGTTCCGGCGGCGCTACCCGAAGGTCCAGGTCGAGGCCCACCTGAGCAACCGCAATATCGATTTCGTCGGCGAAGGCTACGACATGGCCGTGCGTGTGCGGGCCCAACCCGACTCGACCTTGATCGCCCGACTGCTGGAAGACGCCCGCCTGCTGGTGGTGGCCGCTCCCGAATACTTGCAGCGGATCGGTACCCCACTGGTGCTGGACGATCTGCAGCAGCACGAGTGCATCCAGTTCGAACTGCCCAGCAGTGGACGACGGATCACCTGGCTATTCAGCGAAGGAGGCAAGGAGCGAGAGATCCTGACCGATGGCGGCTACCTCTGTTCCGACGACGTGCTCGGCGGCGTGACCCTGGCCAAGCATGGTGCGGGCCTGTTCCAGACCTATCGCTTCATCGTCGAGCGCGAACTGGCGGAGGGCTCGCTGGTGGAGGTGCTTCAGCCGTTTGCCGGACGCTCGCGGCCTTTCACCCTGTTATACCCGCAGCACAAGCACATGCCGCTGCGCCTGCGGGCGTTCGTGAACTTCATCATGGAGAAGCAGCAGGCCTGGTAGGCCGCCCCGGCAATGCGCGGGTAGAGGGGCGATTGGCCGCCTGTACCCTGATGTATCCCAGACCCTTGCACACACGCAGGTATGCAAATCTGCATCCTTTCGACATACCGAGGCTACGGCGGTTGGTCAGAGTGGCGCCTCCCATTGACTGCTCTGCAAGGAGACGACCATGCGTTATCCCCATCTACTCGCCGCCGCCTTGGCGCTTACCGCATTTGCCGGGCTTGCCCAGGCCGACCAGCACCAGACCGAAAGCGCTGCGAGCGCCAACTGGAAACAAGGTATCCAGCGCACGGATCTGACTCGCGATGATCTCGGCGACTCGGTTCACGAGGTGATTCAGGCGCGGGTCGATTTCGACCCGGGTGTGGCATCGCCGAATCATTCCCATCCGGGGGTGGAGGTCGCTTACGTGATCGAGGGCACCTTCGAATATCGGCTCAAGGGGCGGGCGCCAGTGATTCTCAAGGCCGGCGAGTCCCTCTACATCCCGGCCGGCACGCCGCATATCGCCACCAATATCGGTGAGGGCAAGGCCTCTGAGCTGGCGACTTACATCGTCAAGAAAGGCACGCCGCTGCTCGTGCTGGAGCAGTGATTCCTGCCCGGCGAACGGGCATGACATGAGACCGCCACAGGGCGACGGGATGGCATATCCCGTCGCCCTGTTCCTATTTCCCTTTCAGTGGGTGGCCTGAAGCAGCTGCCGAATCTTGGTTTCGGTTTCGGCATAGGCACCCTCGCCGAAGTGCTGGTAGACGATTCGACCGCCCTGGTCGATCAGGTAGAGGGCCGGCCAATAGCGATTGCCGAAGGCATTCCAGGTCCTGTAGTCATTGTCCTGGGCGACCGGATAGGTAATGCCGAGTCGATCTACCGCCTCATCGAGATTGGCCGTTACCTTTTCATGTGCGTACTCGGGCGTGTGCACACCAATCACGACCAGCCCTTGATCGCGATAGCGTTCGTGCCATTGCTGCACATGGGGCAGGGTGCGCAGGCAGTTGATGCAGTCATAGGTCCAGAACTCGACGAGGACGACCCGCCCACGCAATTGTTCCAAGGTCTGGGGCTCGCTGTTGATCCAGTGGGTTATCCCCCTGAGTTCAGGAACCGTGGGGGCGGGGGAGGCACTGCGTGGATTGAGCGGGTCGTCCTGGGCGCCTGCGCTGCAGGCGGCAGTCATCAGGCAGGCCGCAAGGAGGCTGAAAAGAGGCTTGATCACGTTGGGAATCCTGTCGTGGAGAGGGCGCGCAAGGCGGCTGGTTACAGGGGCAAATGCCGACGCTGCCGTCCGCCGGCGGGCGGACAGCAGCGCATGCCGGGGTCAGATCAGGTTGATCTCGACGTCTATGTTGCCGCGAGTGGCCTTGGAGTACGGGCAGGTGCCGTGCGCGGTATCGACCAGCGCTCGCGCGATTTCCGGCTCCACCCCGGGCAGGCTGACATTCAGCCGCGCTCGCAGGAAATAGGCGGTGCCTCCGGTGCCCAGGTCCACTTCCGCATCCACCGCCAGGCCGTCGGGGAGAGCAACCTTGAGTGCGGCAGCCGCCTTGCCGATGGCGCCGATGAAGCAGGCCGACCAGCCGGCTGCCAGCAGCTGCTCGGGGTTGGTGCCGGGGGCGGACGAGCCGGGGGCGGACAGCTTGATGTCCAGCCTTCCATCCGAACTGCGCGACTCGCCGTTGCGGCCGCCGCGGGTGTGGGTCTTGCCGGTGTAAAGCACCTTCTCGATAGGGTTGATCATGGGGGGTACCTCGTTGATGGGGCTGCGCCATATCTCTTGATTGAGTATCTCGGGCGATGGCGTGAGCCCGAGGCGGCTCAGACTTTCATCCCCTTGTAGTGCGCGTGTGTCCGGCCACGGCCGCCGTGCAAGCCTGTGTAAGATTTCGCGCTGCAATACAGAGCGTTACAAAGCGCGGCCGTGCCTCCTGTAGAGGGGGCCGGCCAGTCCTGCCTGGTTGGTGGCAATGCGGCGTGTCCCGGCGCAGCGGCCCTCGGCAAACCGCTCGTTGAGGTATCTCTCTGTATCCGCGACCTGGGTATTGGGCGCAGGCATACAAAGGTGCCGGTCTGCCGATACTTCATGGATACATCGCCGGCGCCAAATGGCCAGGCCTGCAAGAGGCCTGCGCATCCCCGTCGAGTATCGATCGGCGCGTCATCTGCCTCATGCCGGATTCAGCCCTTGTGGCATTACCCGCGCGATCGAATCGCGCTCAGCGTCCGGAGAAATCTTATGTCTCGTACCCATGTCACCAACAAGACCCGTCTCGGCCTTATCGCTGTTGCCCTGGCGGGCGGCATGAGCCTGGCCCAGGCCTCCTTTGCCGTGGAGGCACTGCCTCAGGGTTACCAACTGGCTTCCGCCGAGAAGGCTGGCGAAGGCAAGTGCGGGGAGGGCAAATGTGGTGAAGGCAAATGCGGCACCAGCGAGGCCGGCGCCAAGGTCAGCCAGGCCGAAGGCAAGTGCGGTGAGGGCAAGTGCGGCGACGAGTCCTTCGCCCGCACCGATAGCGACGACGACCACCTGGTGTCGCTCGCGGAGTTTCTGGCCGTAGCCCCGACCCGTCAGGTCGAGTTCGAGGAGATGGACACCAACGGCGACGGCTACCTGTCCGAGGCCGAGGTCTACAAGTACCGCAGCAATCAGTACACCTCCAACGGTAAGCCAGTACCCACGGAACTGTTCACTCGCATGAGCCAGGCCAAGGACTGATCCGCAGCCCTCCCGGTGCCCAGGCGCGGGGAGGGCGTCACCCTATCTGGAGAGCCATCGTGATGCTCCTACCAACCTTGAATGGCGCCGGCCTTGGTCTGCGCCGCGCCTTGCTACCCGAGTTTCGTCTCATGGCGGACAGTGCCGTGGACTTTCTCGAATGTGCACCCGACAACTGGATCGATGTGGGGGGCGCTTATGGCGAGCAATTGGCGCGGCTTGCCGAGCGTTTTCCGATTGCCTGCCACGGCCTGTCGTTGTCCTTGGGCGGGCCGGCCCCTCTCGACCGGGAGTTGCTGGACCGCACCCGTCTGTTTCTCGATCATCATCGCGTTGCGCTGTACAGCGAACACCTGAGCTACTGCTCCGATGACGGCCAGCTCTACGATCTGCTGCCGCTGCCTTTCACCGACGAGTCGGTGCGGCATGTCGCCTCGCGTATTCGCCAGGTTCAGGACATGCTGGAGCGCCGCATCGCGGTGGAGAACATCTCCTACTACGCCGCGCCCTATCAGGCGCTGAGCGAGATCGACTTCCTCAAGGCGGTGCTGGATGAGGCGGATTGCGACCTGCTGCTGGACGTCAACAACCTCTTCGTCAATTCGATCAATCATGGTTACGACGCAGCGGCTTACCTGGCCGCGATTCCGCCGCAGCGAGTGGTCTACCTGCATGTGGCCGGCCACTATGACGAGGCCGAGGATCTCAAGATCGATACCCACGGCGCCGCGGTGAAGGACGGCGTCTGGAGCCTGCTGGCGCAGGCCTATGGGCGTTTCGGTGCGTTGCCGACGCTGCTGGAGCGCGACTTCAACTTCCCGCCGCTGAGCGAGTTGCTGGAGGAGGTGGAGCGGATTCGCGCGTTTCAGCATGAAAGCCGAGAGCTTCAGGAGGTGCGCCGTGCCTGAGACCCTGCACGAGCAACTGATGACGCTGGCGCGCCATGTGCGTGATCCGCGGCAGCCGGCGCCTCCCGGTATCGAGGCGCGCCGTCTGGCCATCTATCGCCAGCTGTTCATCGGCAACCTCGACTCCCTGCTCGGTGGTGGCTTCCCGGTGATTCGCGCCACGCTTGCACCTGCGCAGTGGCAAGCCTTGGTTCACGCCTTCTACGCCGACTACCGTTGCCGGACGCCACTGTTCACCGAGCTGGCGAAGGAATTCGTCGGTTACCTGGAGGAGGGAGCTGGCGATGCACCGGGCCTGCCGCCCTGGCTGGCGGAGCTGGCCCACTACGAATGGACGGAAAGCGCGCTGCTGCTGAGCGCCAGCTGTGAGCCGGCCCATGATCCCGGAGGCGATCTGCTCGAGGGCGTGCCGCTGTTATCGACCTTGGCCTGGCCCTTGGCCTACCGCTGGCCGGTTTGCGATATCGGTCCGAATCACCTTCCGACATCTGCATCGAGCGAGCCCACGCTGATCCTGGTGCAGCGTCGAACGGACCAGCGAGTGCATTTCTCCCGCCTTGCGCCGCTGGCGTATGCCTTGCTCGCCTCGCTGCAGTCGCGAGAATGCAGTGGCCGCGAGCATCTAGCCGCACTGGCCGAAACCCTGGGCGTCTCCGTCGATGAGATCCTCCCTCAGGGGCGCGCTCTGCTCGAATGCCTGCGTGGGCAGGGCGTGGTGCTGGGCATCCGAGCCTAGCGCCCCGCACGCCGACTCGCTGATGCCAGGGCGCTGCCCGCAGCGCTTCGCTCTCGGGGCACATGGGCAGCGCTTGATGCCCATCGCTTCTTGCCTGGGCCGCCTGGTGTTTCGCTAGACGATATGCGCCTGCAGGCATCCAGATGTGGTCGATCGGCTGGCCGCGAAGCCATTCGGGTATGCCTCCTCTCAACGCAAAATGCCCGCACACCTCAGGTAGCGGGCATTCTCGCTTGTGGATCAGCGTCTGTTGCGTAGCAGTTCATCCAGGCTGAGGCGACCTGCGCCCTTGAGGAAAAGCGGTAAGAGGGCGACCAGATAGATCAGCGGCAGCTTGTAGTTGCCGAACCCCTTGTCGCTGATGGAGTAGCCCATAAGCAGTTCGGACAGGCTGGACCACTGCGCCGGCCAGTGCACCGCTGCGATGGCGACCAGGGTCAGCACCATCAGCACCACCGACGCGAGGCGGGTCCCCAGGCCAAGCAGAAGGAGCAGGGGGGCGATCAGTTCGATCCACATCGACAGTTGCCAGTTCAGCTCGGCTGGAAATGCGCTGAAGGGAAAGGGGAAGGCCGATTGGATATGGCCGAACCAGTTCTGACCGTTCCACTTCTCCAGGCCGGCTTCGAAGAACTCCCAGGCCAGAAATAGACGCAGCGGCAGGTCGGCACTCCAGGCACCGTAACGGTCGATCCTGGCGAAAACGCTCTCGAGCGGGGAGAACAGAGAGCTACCGGGGCTTGCAGAGGGGGATATGCGATTCATAGTGAGGGCCTTGCATGGGGGCGGCCGGCGGAATGCCGTCGCTAGCGGCCTATGCTCACCGGGCGGCTTGTCCCGGATATGTCCGCCGGGAGGCGTGCTGTATCGCTCTGTATCCCCGGCTCAGGGCGTTACATTCAGCTCCAGCTGGGCGCAAAGCCCTCCGCTTTCGCGGTTGCTCAGGCTCAGGCGAGCGCCCAGGGACTCGCTCAACTGCAGCGCGATGGCCAGCCCAAGGCCGGTGCCGCCGGTGCTGCGGTTACGCGAACTTTCCACCCGGTAGAAGGGTTTGAAGACCTCCTGCAGCTGCGCCTCGTCGATGCCGGGGCCATCGTCCAGCACTTGCAGATACACACGGCCCTCGCTGTCGGCGCGCACCTGCAGCTGGGCGCTGCCGGCGAACTTGAGGGCATTGTCGAGCAGGTTGCTCAATACCCGGCGCAAGGCGTAGGGCCGGGTTTCCAGGAGCGCACCGCTGTGCCCGTCGAGGCTGACGGCCTGGCCGCTATCCTGATAGTCGAGTACCAGGCTGTCGAGAAAGGCGTCCAGATCCACCCGGCACGGCGCTTCGCGGCTGCCCTCCATGCTGCGGGCATAGGCCACGCCCTCGCGAACCAGGTGCTGCATCTCGTTGAGATCGCTCCACATGGACTCCCGTTCCGCCGAGTCCGGCATCTGCTCGACCCGCAGCTTCATGCGCGTGATCGGGGTTTGCAGATCGTGGGAAATGGCCGCCAGCAGCTGCATGCGCTCCTTCAGGTAGGCGGCGATGCGGCCTTGCAGGGTGTTGACCGCGCGTGCCGCATAGGCGACTTCCCTAGGGCCGCTCTCGTCCAGCGGTGCGGGCGGGGCGTCCGGGTCGAGCTGCTCGACAGTGTCGGCCAGTTGCGTCAGCGGACGAATCGCCATGCGCACGGCGACCCAGGTGCACAGCAGCAGCAAGGCCAGTTGCAGGGCGAGCATCAACGGCAGCCACTGTGCGATCGGGATGGGCGCCGGCGTCACATCGAGCGTCAGTGGGCTACCGTCGCTCAATTGCAGATGGACCTGAAAGTGCGGCCGCGGCCCATCGATGGTTTCGAAACGCAGGGCGTAACGTTGGCCAATCGCCTGCTCGATCGAGGCGGCGGCCATATGGCGCTCGGCCATGTCCATGGGGCGTCCCGGCAGTCCCTCGTCGAGGCGATAGCGGTAGTTGCGCCGTTCCAGCAAGGGCAGCCACTCGGGGCGCTCCGCCGCCGGTAGACGGTCGATCAGGGCGACGGCAGTACTCACGTCCAGTTCCAGGTTGCCCAGCATCACGTCGCGGCCGGTCTGATAGCGCTCGTAGAACTGGGAGGTGAAGGACAAACCGTAGGCCAGCACCAGACCGCAGAGAAAGAGCAGCGTCAGCCGCGCCGCCAGGCTGCGTGGGCCGATCACGTGGGGGACTCGAGCAATTGCACCGGCAAGGAGAAGACGTAGCCCTCACTGCGCACGGTCTTGATGTACATCGGCTCGCGCGCGTCGTCCCGCAGGCGCTGGCGCAGGCGGCTGACCAGCAGGTCGATGGAGCGATCGAAGATGTCGGCTTCGCGTCCCTGGGTCAGGTTCAGCAACTGGTCGCGGCTCAATACCCGCTGCGGATGGTCGAGGAACACCCGCAGCAGGCGGTACTCGGCACCGCTTAGGGCGATCAGGGTGTCCGAGGCGTCCAGCAGGTGCCGCGCACTGGTATCCAGGCGCCATTGGCCGAAGCCGATCAGGCGGCTGCTTTCGCTGATCTGCAGGTTCGGCGGCAGCATGCGCGCGCGACGCAGCACGGCATTGATCCGGGCCAACAGCTCGCGAGCGGAAAAGGGCTTGCTCAGGTAGTCGTCGGCCCCCATCTCCAGGCCGACGATGCGGTCCGTTTCCTCGTTGCGCGCGGTCAGCATCAACACCGGCGTGGTTTTGTGCCGGCCCACGCGCAACTCTCGGCACAGCCGCAGACCGTCGTCGCCGGGCATCATGATGTCGAGCACGATGAGGTCGACCGTATTGCCCTCGAGAAAGGCCCGCATCTGCCTGCCATCGGCGGCCAGGCTGACACGCAGGCCGTTCTTCTTCAGATAGTTGCCGACCAGCTCACGAATCTCTCGGTCATCGTCAACTATCAGGATGTGATCGACATGCTCCATGGGCGCTCCTCGTGGTTTTTCCCTACGCGAGTTTATCGCCACTGAAGGCAGTTGCCCGCTGCGCTTTGTATTGCACTGTATCCGACCTCCCTTCCGCTACTTGAGCATGCACGGCCGGCCGCAAGTATCCACATGTATCAGAACGCGCCAGCGATACCTGATGCGGCACAAGACGCTCATCGCCGACATATCGACGATACCGCCCAGCACTGTAATGAGCGCCAGGTGGATGCACCGACGTATCCACCACCAGTCTCAAGTGAGGATGCCCTTATGAAACTCAGTGCTCGCGGTGCCACCTATCTCCTGGCAGCGGCTTTCTCCTTTGGCGGCCTGGCAGTGCAGGCCGCCGAGTCCGTTCCGGTGGAGCAGTACCACTACGGCATGCAGTTGGATGTGCGCAAGGTCCTGGCGTTGCATGAAGCGTCGTCTTCGGGCTGCCGAGTGGTAAGCGCACGCATGGACTACCTGGATTCGATGGGCCACAAACGCAGCCTCGAATATCGAAAACTCTCCAGCACCTGTTCTGAAGGCAACTGACCTCGGTCGCCCGGCTTGTTGAGCCATTGCCGACGATCCTCTTTTGCGTCCACGAGGTGCCTATGTTGCTCGTAGCCTTTTTGGGTGGGGTGCTGACCCTGCTCAGTCCTTGCATTCTTCCGGTGTTGCCGTTGCTCCTGTCTCGCGCCGGAGGGCCGATCTGGGCACCCATGCTGACCCTGCTCGGCATGGCCTCCGGGTTCGCCGTGCTGGCCAGCCTGGCAGTCGTTTCCAGTGACTGGGTGATCGGCGCCAGTCAGTGGGGGCGCTATTTCGCCCTGGTTCTACTGGCCGCCTCCGCGCTGGCGCTGCTATCGACGCGCGTTGGCAGCTGGCTGTCTCGGCCCTGGTTATGGCTGGGCAATCGGCTGCACGGCAATGCCCGGCGCCTATCGCCGGGGGTATCCGCGTGGCTGCTTGGCTGCGCCGCTGGGTTGCTCTGGGCCCCCTGTGCAGGCCCCATTCTGGGCCTGATACTTTCGGGCGCCATGCTCGAAGGTCCGAGTGCCTCGACCAGCCTATTGCTGCTCAGCTTCGGGCTCGGCAATGCCGTGGCGTTGGCGGGCGTGATCTGCCTCGGGCGAGGCCTGTTCCAGCGTGTCCGGCCATCGTTGCGCTGGATCGAATGGTTGCGGCGCGGTGCCGGAGTTGTTGCCCTGCTGGCGGTCATCGGTATCGCTAGCGGCGCCAGCGGCCAGCTGGCCAGCCTCGGCTCCTCCACTTGGGCATTCAAGCTCGAGAGTCAGTTGTTGGAGGACGTGCCGGCGTTGCTCGATCAACTGTCCAGCAATGCTCATGCAGGCGCCCCCATACTGTCCGACCTCGGACCGGCCCCGACTCTGGCCGGCGCCACGCAGTGGCTCAACGGCCCTGCTCTGGACCTGGCTGATCTGCGCGGCAAGGTTGTGCTGGTGGATTTCTGGACCTACGACTGCATCAACTGCCGCAACAGCTTGCCTTACGTCAACCAGTGGGCGCAGCGTTACGCCGACCAGGGTTTTGTAGTGATAGGGGTGCACACCCCCGAATATGCCTATGAGCGGATAGTCGACAACGTGCGCCAAGCCACCAAACGCCTGGGCATCCAGCATCCTGTGGCGATCGATAACCAGTACCGAGTGTGGAATGCGTTCAACAATCACTACTGGCCGGCGCACTACTTCATCGACGCCAGTGGTCGTGTTCGCTACCTGCATATAGGCGAGGGCGGGTATGAAAGGCAGGAAGCCGTTATCCAGCAATTGCTGCGGGAGCGGGATGGGCTGCTTGTAGAGTAGGAGAGGAGGTGAGGCGCTGCTGACCGGTCGTTTCGTTTTCGAGCCGGTCTCAGCGCTTCACGTCGTTTACGACATGGCCATTGACGACTCACCTTGTCGCCAAATGCTGGCAAACTTGCGCTTCGATTTTCGACAGGAGTCAGTCGATGTCCGCCAGCCCGGAGTTGTCCCCCGGCCTTATCGTCATTCACGGCAATCACCTCGAAGAGCTGCGTGCGCTGGCGGTGCAGTGGATGCGGCGCTATCCGCTGCGGCCGCTGGAAAACGAAGTGCTGCTGGTGCAGAGCAACGGCATCGCCCAGTGGCTCAAGCTGGCGCTGGCCGAGCGTGACGGCTGCGGCATCGCGGCGGCGCTGGATGTCGATCTGCCGGCGCGCTTTCTCTGGCAGGCGTACCGCAACGTGCTGGGCAGGGACGCGATTCCGCAAGAGTCGCCCCTGGACAAGGCGCCGCTGACCTGGCGCCTGATGCGGCTATTGCCGGGCCTGCTGGCCGAGGAGGCCTTCGCTCCGCTGCGCCGCTTCCTCGCCGATGATCAGGACCTGCGCAAGCGCCACCAACTGGCCGAGCGTCTGGCCGATCTGTTCGACCAGTATCAGGTCTACCGCGCCGACTGGCTGGCCGACTGGGCTGCCGGGCAGGATCGCCTGCGCACCTCGCGCGGCGGCGAGCGGCCACTGGAGGGCGATTCACGCTGGCAGCCCGCGCTGTGGCGCGCCCTGCTGGCGGACGTTGGCGAGCAGCATCTGGCCGAGAGCCGCGCCGGCGTGCATCCACGCTTCGTCGCCCGTCTGGCCGAGCTGGACGCGCCGCCAGCCGGACTGCCGCGGCGCATCACCGTTTTCGGAATCTCTTCGTTGCCGGCCCAGGTGCTGGAGGCGCTGGCGGCCATGGCGCGCTTCAGCCAGGTCATGTTGTACGTACACAACCCCTGTCAGCACCACTGGGGCGATATCGTCGAGGACAAGGACCTGCTGCGCCACGAGTACCGTCGCCAGCAGCGCAAGGGCAGGCCGGGCGCGCAGATCGGACTGTTCGAACAGGAGGACATGCACCAGCACGGGCAGCCGCTGCTGGCAGCCTGGGGCAAACAGGGGCGCGACTACATCAACCTGCTGGATCAGTACGACGAGCCGCAGCGTTACCGCGAGCAGTTCGACCGTATCGACCTGTTCAGCCCGGCCAGTGAGGACAGCCTGCTCGGCCAACTGCAGAACGACATCCTCGACCTGCGTCCGCTGGCGGAAACACGCAGCACCTGGCCTCCCGTCGATCCCGCCAAAGATCGTTCGCTGCGCTTTCATATCGCCCACAGCGCTCAGCGCGAAGTGGAAATCCTCCACGATCAGCTGCTCGCCAGTTTCAGCGAGGACGCCACGCTAAGGCCGCGTGACGTGATCGTCATGGTGCCGGACGTCAATGCTTACGCACCGCATATCCAGGCCGTGTTCGGCCAGTTCGCCAGCGATGATCCGCGCTTCATTCCCTTCACCCTGGCCGACCAAGGGCTGCGCGGCAAGGAGCCGATGATCATCGCGCTGGAGCATTTGCTGCGCCTGCCGGACAGCCGCTTCAGCGTCAGCGAGATTCTCGATCTGCTGGATGTCGCCGCGCTGCGTCAGCGCTTCGCCATCGCCGAGGAGCAGTTGCCCACCCTGCGCCGCTGGCTGGAGGGCGCCGGTGTGCGCTGGGGGCTGGATTCGAGCCAGCGGCAGTCGCTCGGCCTGGGCGAGAATCTGGAGCAGAACACCTGGCGCTTCGGCCTGCGGCGCATGCTGCTGGGCTACGCGGTAGGTGCGGGCGACGCCTTCGCCGGTATCGAGCCGTACGACGAAATCGGCGGGCTCGATGCCGCGCTGATCGGCCCGGTGACGCGGTTGCTGGAAAGCCTCGACCGGCACCTGCAGCAATTGCGCGAGCCGGCCACACCCGTGCAATGGGGCGAACGCCTGCGCGGTTTGCTCGACGACTTCTTTCAGCCGCAGAGCGACCGTGAAGAAGTACCGACGACCCAGCTGCTCGATGCGCTGGATGCCTGGCTGGCGCTCTGCGAGGCCGCGACGCTGGGCGAAGCGCTGACCCTACCGGTGGTGCGCGAGGCCTGGCTGGACGGGCTCGACCAGGGGCGGCTGAGCCAGCGTTTTCTCGCTGGTGCGGTGAACTTCTGCACCCTGATGCCGATGCGCGCGATTCCGTTCCGTCAGGTCTGCCTGCTGGGCATGAACGATGGTGACTATCCGCGCAGCCAGGCGCCGCTGGATTTCGACCTGATGGCCGGTGATTACCGCCCCGGTGACCGCTCGCGCCGCGAGGATGACCGCTACCTGCTGCTGGAAGCCTTATTGGCAGCGCGTGATCGCCTGTATATCAGCTGGGTAGGGCGCAGCATTCGCGACAACAGCGAGCGCCCGCCGTCCGTATTGGTTGGTCAACTGCGCGACCATCTTGCCAGCGCCTGGACACTCGCCGGTGGCGGCGACCTGCTGCATGGCCTGACCACCGAGCACCCCTTGCAACCCTTCAGTCGCCGCTACTTCGATGGCGAGGGGCAGCTGTTCAGTTATGCCCACGAGTGGGCAGCCCTGCATGGCCAGGTCTCGGCCTGCGAAAGTGCTGCGTCCTTGCCGGCCTGGGAGGAGGGACAACAGCTTACGCCCGAGCTGTTGCAGTCGTTCCTGCGCGATCCGGTGAAGTGCTTCTTCACTCGCCGCCTCAAGGTGTATCTCGACGAAGAAGAGCAGGCGCAGCTCGACAGCGAACCCTTCGCCCTCGACGGCCTGCAGCGCTACCAGTTGCAGGAAGCGCTGCTCAAGGCGGCAGTCGCAGGCGAGGGGGACAGCGACGATGCGCTGAGGTCGGCAGCCGATCGCCTGCAACGCAGCGGCGTGCTGCCGCTGGCCGGCTTTGGCGAGCAGTACCGCAACGCCCTGCTGGAGCCGCTGCCGGCGCAGGTGCAGCGCTACCAGGGGCTTTGCCTGTGCTGGCCGACCCTGCTGGAGTCACCGCAGCGCCTGGCTTTCGCGGCAAACGGTGTGCAGCTCGACGGCTGGCTTGCCGGATTGCGGCAGAAAGCCGATGGCGGCCTGGCGCGCCTGGAGCTGCTGCCGGGTGCGTTGCACAAGGACAAGAGCTGGAAGTGGCATCGCCTTCTGCGGCCCTATGCATTGCACGTCATCGCCGCGGCCTGCGGCGTGCCGCTGACCACGCTGCTGGTGGGGGAAGATCGCAGCCTGGCGTTCGAACCTGTACCGACCGAGCATGCTGCGCGCATTTTGACGATCTGGCTGGGAGCCTGGAGTGCCGGTATGCAGGCGCCGTTGCCGGTCGCCCTGAAAACCTCGCTGGCCTGGTTGCAGGACAACAATGAGGACAAGGCTCGCAGCGTCTACGAGGGCACCTACAACCTCGCCGGTGAAGTCCAGGGTAGCGCCAGCCTGGCGAGGCAGTTCCCGGACTACGCCGCGCTCACCGCCGATGGCCAGTTTCCGGCATGGAGCGAGCGGCTCTACCAGCCGCTGCTTGATAGCAACCCCCGGGCGCTTGAGGAGGACGCAGCATGAACCGACAGCGTCCTCTGGCCCTGACGTTTCCCCTGCACGGCAGTCGCCTGATCGAAGCCAGCGCCGGCACGGGCAAGACCTTCACCATTTCCGCGCTCTACCTGCGGCTGATCCTCGGCCATGGCGGCGACGCCGCGTTCCGCGAGCCCCTGCTGCCGCCGCAGATTCTGGTGGTGACCTTCACCGACGCGGCCACCCGCGAATTGCGCGACCGGATTCGCGCGCGCCTGGTCGAGGCCGCGACCGTATTTCGTGGTGATGCCCAAGGCGATGATCTGCTGCGCGAATTGCGCAGTGACTTCGCTCAGACGCAGTGGGACGAGTGCGCCCGCCGTCTGGAGCTGGCGGCACAGTGGATGGACGAGGCAGCCGTGTCCACCATCCACGGCTGGTGCCAGCGTATGTTGCGCGAGCACGCCTTCGACAGCGGCAGTCTGTTCAGCCAGACCCTGGAGACCGATCACAGCGAGCTGCTGGCCGAAGTGGTACGCGACTACTGGCGGCAGCACTGCTATCCGTTGCAGGGCGCGGCGCTGCAATGGGTTGCAGGTGTCTGGGGGACGCCTGCAGGGCTGGGTAGCAGACTGCGACCGCTGTTGGGCGAAGAGGGGGAGGTTGCGACGCAAGCGCTGGGCGAATTGCTCGATGGCGCGCTGC
>VFQP010002873.1_pt1 | contig 18462 bp, 14 predicted proteins | sample 3512351 | NCBI WGS metagenome assembly VFQP01 (sample SAMN10412372, study PRJNA504923) | tailings metagenome | isolation source: Relicate 1 Philex TSF1 revegetated site | place: Philippines: Tuba, Benguet | collected 2017-08-29
ACGACGACAACTTCAACACCTACAACACGCTCACCGCCGCCGCCAGCGCCAGCGCCAGCGCGGGCACGGGGCGCCGCATGCTGCTGCGCGCCTAGGTCACAGCGCGCAAGTGATCACGTGCTCGAGAGTGGACCGTAGCGCTGTGCAGCCTGTACATTCGTTCTGCCAAACACCGTCGTCACTTCATTCATCCCGATTCTTTCGGCCCTGTGCTTGACGCGCGTGCAAGCTTCCTGCTGCTGATGGCCGAGCGAGGCAGGCGGTGGTGCATCCGAACAGGCTGCGAGCGAGGCTGGGGCAGGCAGGCACCAGATTGCATGGCAACCTGTCGCGTGCCGTGATGGTCATCATCGCAGCAGGTCTGAAGCCATCGCAGCCAGGCAGTGTGAGCAGTTTGTGTGTGCAGCGGAGGCAGCAGCACCACGGCGCGCGCCCGCAGGTGCGCACGCACGTCGCGCCGACGCGCCCCCCGGGTCTTGCGTTGCCGCTTGACGCGCCCTGTCCGCTGGCCAGACGTCCTCCCACCCAGCCCAAAACCACGATGCGGAGATAAACTGTTGTCCGGCCACGCACACACCGATGGATGCACGGGGTTCGTGACGCGGCCAGCTCGCCACGACGACCACCACCAGCACCACCACCAGCACCGAACCACGAGGAGGAGCGCATGTCAACGACAGTACGGCCAGCGCAACGCGTGGCCATGGCGGTGCAGTCTTTGCCATCAGACACGAAACAGGCACACGCGCACACAGCACGCGGGGCGCACACATAAACACGAGCGTGGAGCCCCCCTCCGAGTGTTTCCATCATCGCAAGGCGGGGCCGCTGGCAGCCCCATTCCCCCTGGCGAGCAGTGTGGCGCGGCCGGACGTGCGCTCAGGCTGCCTGGCTCCAGTGTGCGCTGGGTCCGGCCGCGCACGTCACCAGCCAGCCCTCCGCGACGGGCGCGCGGCGTCTGCACTAACACCTCCCTCCTGCTACACACCCGTCAGTGCACGGTGCCAGTCACCCTCCCCTCCCGAGCCGCCTCGGCGCTGCAAAAAAGCGCCCACCTCTCTCTCTCTCGCCCCCCTCCCACACCCACACGCGTGAGCGCAAGCCCACCAGGTGTGCGCTCCCAGCCCTCTCTCAAGTGAAGCAGCAACGTCTCCTCTCAAGCGCCAGGGTCGCTCTCTGCTCATCACCCGCGCTCGCGCTCAGCATAATGGACGTGTCAGGGAGGGCCGGCTCCGCGTTGCGCCGAAAAGCAAAGCGCGCCGCGTCTGCCAGACGCAAAGAGACCAAATGAGGGCTGCTGCCGTGAGGTGAAGAGCAAGAGGCATCGCCGAAGGGAAGGAGGGGAATCTGCGCCCCGCGCCACAGCAGGCGCGCACCCCAACCAGGGCCGGCCGCCGAGCAAGGAGGCAGGCAGGGAGGCAGGCATACACACACGCACAGGCACACGCACGTGCACGCACATGCGCTCGCCCGGCACCCTAGCGCCGCGCATCCGGAGCAATCGGCTTGACGGCCCCGCCGTGCCGCGCCGCCATGCAGCCCCGCCACGCGGCGCCAACTGCACGACTGCAAACACCACCTCTCGCGCGCCGCCGCAGCCACCGCGCGAAACACCACCCGCCAGGCACGCCGCAAAGCAGGGAGGCTCGCTCTTCGCGCCCAGGGCCGTCACGCACAACCCCCCCACATCCCCACGCATCTCTGACCCGCCCAGGGCCCGGCCAAACCACACACACACGCAACCCCCCTCCAAAAACCATTTGTACGCGGCGGGCCGTCCCCCAAAACCACACGCCCCCGACGACCGCGGCGCCCCGAGCGCGCCCGCCGGCAGGCCCTCACGCCGAGGGCAAGCCCTCGATCTCCATGGTGGCCTCCATGCGCAGCCGCTCGGTGCGGTAGCTGACCGACCCGTCGGGCTCCTGGATGCGGTCGTAGTAGAACTTGCCCTCCATCTCAAAGTCGCACCAGGCGCAGTTGAGCAGCAGCGTGCCGCCGCCGGGCCGGTCGGGCACCGTCAGCGTGCGCATGGGGCCGGGCTCCCACTCGGCCTGGCCCGTCGACGGGTCCCAAATCATCGGCTGCGCCAGCGAAAGCGCAAACGAAAGGCGCAGGCGCGCACACGTCAGCGAACGGGCACCGGCGTGGACGCCCTGTGCGGCCAGCCGCAGGCCCCGGCGCGCATTTTCGCGGTGCAGCCTGGCGGGCAGCAGCACGCGCGAGCGGCCCCGGAGCAAGGGAGGGAGGGAGCAAGCGAGGGCCCCAGCCCGGCTCGCGGGGCCACGCGCGAGTGGCCCCCGGGAGAGGGAGGGAGCAAGCAGCTCCTCACCTTGAACTGGTAGTAGCCGGGCCAGAGCGGCACGTCGGCCACCCAAATGTCGTTCTGGATCCAGTAAAAGACGGGCGAGTCCTCGGGGTTCCACGAGCCAAACTCGGGCCGCCCGCCGACAAACTGCGCACGCGCGAGAGAAGCGCCACGAGGCGCAGCATGTTTGCGTGCGCTGCGAGGCTCAGTCAGCGGCGGCAAGCCGGGAACGCTCCGCCATGCTTCGTCGCCGCAGTGCAGGGCGTCGAGCGAGCACGCCGCGGCTGCTGCTCTGCCAGGGTGCGCTCCCTCACCCGCACGACTTGGTCCTTGGCCGTCTGGTACTTCATGCTCAGCTTGACCAGCACCTGCCCCTCCTCCACCACCTGCCACACACACCCGCAGCAGCAGCAGCACGCCACCAGCGCTCGTCAGGCGGCGGCGCGGCACCAGAATGCATCAGGCGAAACGCATCGGGAAAAGCCGCGCCAGGATCTGGCCGGTGGTGAGTGCGCCCCGTGGCGAGGTTAGTCGCAGCTCACCGGCGGCACGTCCTTGGAGGCGCTGCCGTTCCTGCCGCCGGCGCCGTTGCCGCCGCCGGCCGCCGCGCCGTTGCTGGTGCTGCTGCCGGCGGACGCCGCCGACTTGGCCGCCGACGCCGGCAGCGCCTCCCGCTGCTGCTGCGGCTGCGGCGGCGGCTTCTTGGGCTCGGGCGCCTTGGCGGGCGGCGGCGCCGCCGGCAGCTTCTTGGCAGCTTCCGCCGGGGCCGCCTTGCGCGGCGGCGGCGCGTCGTCCAGCCCGTCGTCCTCGTCGTCGCTGACCGAGGAGAGCGCCTTCCAGGCGCCCTTGAAGCTGCTGCTGCTGCTGCTGCTGCTGCTGGGCTTGCTGGTGGCGGCGCTGGCGGGCGGGCTCTTGGCCGGGGCGGCGGAGGCGCCGTTGCTGGGCTTGGCGGCGGCGGCGGGCTGCGACAGCTCCCAGCTGAGCAGCTCCTGCAGCGCCTGCTGCTCGGCGGCCGCCGCCTGCTGCTGCTTGGCCCGGGCGGCGGCCGCCGCCTGCCGCTTGCGGTCCTCCTCCTCCGCGGCGGCGGCGGCCGCCTTGGCCTTGGCGTCGGCGTCGGCGCGGGCTGTGGCCTCGGCGGCGGCCTGGGCCTTGGCGGCTTCGGCCTTGGCTCGCGCCTGCGCCTCGGCGGCCTCTGCTTCGGCCTTGGCGCGCGCCTTGGCTTGCGCGTCGGCCTCAGCCTTGGCGCGGGCCGCCCGCTGCTGCTCCTCCCGCTCGCGCGCCGCCTGCTCCTCCTCCTCCTCCTCGCGCTGCTGCCGCAGCTGCTTCTCCCGGCGGCGGCGCTCGCGCTCGCGCTGCTCCTCCTCCTGCTCCTGCTCCTCGCGCAGCCGCGCCTCCGCCGCCGCCCGCCGGCTGGCCTGCTGCTGCTCCTCCTCCTCCTCCCGGCGGCGCTGCTCTTCGGCCTCGCGCTCACGCTGGCGCCGCCGCTGCCGCCGCCTCTCCTCCTCCGCCTCCTCCTCTTCTTCCTCCTCCTCCTTGCGGCGGCGGGCGGCCGCTCGGCTGCTCGCGCGACGCCGCTCCTCCTCCTCCTCTTCTTCCAACTCCGCCGCAGCCGCCTCCTCCTCCTCGCGCGAACGCCGCCGCCGCCGCCGCTGCCGCCGCCGCTCCTCCTCCTCCTCAGACTCCTCGCCGTCGTCGTCGCGCCGCTGCCCGCCGCGCCGCCACCGCGCCACCATCCGCCGCGCCTCGTCCGCCTCCTCCAGCTCCTCCTCCTCGCGCCGCCGCGCCGCCTCCCTGCCGCCGCCGCGCCGCGCGCCGCCGCCGGCCCGCTTGGGCCCCGGCGTCAAGTACCACGGCTGCTCCAGCACCTCGAGCGCGCCGGGGTCCACCGCCTCCCACCCCGCCTGCTCCAGCACGTCCGCCCCCAGCCCCGACGTCGCCGCGCCCGCCCGCGGCGCCGCCCGCCGCGCCACCTCGTCTCCCTCCTCCTCCGGCGGCGCGCCCCGCAGGTTTGGCGCGGAGAGCAGCCGGTCCGGCAGCGACTGAAGCCACCCCAGCCCGCCGCCCGCCTGCTGCCGCCCCTCCTCGCCCTCTGGCCGCTCCTCCTCCTCCTCCTCCTCGTCGTCTCGGGAGTCGCCCGCCGCGCGCTGGCCGCCGCGCTGCTTCGCCGCTGCGTCGGGCGCCGCGCGGCCGGGCGCCGGAGTCAGCCGCTGCGCCCACTGCTGCGTGATGCTCTGCCGCAGCTGCAGCGCGGCGCGCGCCGCGTCGTCCTCCAGGTCCGAGTCGTCCTCGCCGCCGCCGCGCCCGCCGCCCTCCGCCTCCCCCTCCTCGTCCAGCGAGCGCGTGAAGCGGACCTCCCGCGCCCGGTCCGCCGCCGTCGCCGTGCCGGATGGGCGCACCGCCGGCGGCGACTGCTCGTCAGGCTGCGCGTTGTCCGAGGTGCGGCTGCGACGCGCCCGCTCGCGCTGCTTGGCCGCCATCTGCTGCTGCAGCAGCCGCGCGCGCAGCTGCCGCTGCTCCTCCTCCTCGTCGCCGCTGCCCGCCCGCTGCTGCTCCTCCGCTTCCTGCGGCTGCTGCGTGCCGGGCGGTGCTGAGGCGGCGCGCGCGATGGTCGGCGAGAAGAGGCGCGTGCGCGCGATGAGCTCCTCCTCCTCGTCGTCGCTGGCGGCGGCGCCGCGCTCGCGGCGGCGCCGCCGCCGCTCCTCCTCCTGCGCCTCGGCGGCCGCCGCCGCCTTCTTCTTGGCGCCCAGCTGCAGCTTCTTGGCGCGCAGCGCAGGCGCCGACAGCGTGGGCTTGTTCAGCTGGTCCGCCAGCGCGCTCCACACCTGGCCAACATAGGACCGCACGCACAGCAAAAACGTGATCTCCAGGCCGCTCTCACCACCGAGCGCACAGGCTCGCGCGGGCGCGACGCCCCACCCGCAGCCGTCGCATGCGCGTTCCCCTCGCCCAAGCCCTAACGCAAGCCCTGACGCGGGGCCACCGCGCGCACCTCGCCGGGCGTCAGCTCCGAGTCAAAGTCGGTCAGGGGCGTGGGCTCGGCCAGCTGCTGCCACAGGCTGGCGATGCTGGCCGACGCCGCCTGCCGCGCGCGCTCGCGCCGCCGCTCCTCGGCGCGCTGCACGCTGCCGTGCCCCGCCGGCACGTCCGGCAGCCGGTACCACGTCCCGGTGCCGCCGCCCGCGCCGCCCATGCCGGGGCCCTTGTTGAGGGCTTGCCACACGCGCGCCGCCGAGCTGCTGCTCTGGTAGTTGCCGCCGCCGCCACCGCCGGAGGAGCTGCTGCTGCTGCTGCTGCCGGCGGTGGCGTCATCGCCGCCGCCGCTGTCCGCCGCGGCCGCCGCCGGCGCGGTGGTGGTGGTCACGGTGTCGGGCGCGCCTGAGCGAGCGGTGGAGCGCAGCACCCGCAGCCGTGCAGTCAGCCGCCGAGCTCTCCGACCCGCGCTTTATCCAACCGAGAGCAGCAAACAGCAAACGGCAACTTTGCCACGCCCGTTAAAGAAAGAGTCGGGCATCGCGGTAGCTCGGGGGCGCGCGACGCACCCGCCAGGTCGGTGTAGGGCCGGCCCCAGCCGCCAGGGTTTGGCTCGCCGTTGGGGGTCCATGAGCCGTCCAGGCTGTCCTCGGGCACGTCGGCCAGCACGTCGGCGTGGAAGAGCGCCGAGCGGAGCACCTGTGGAGCGTGAAACAAGCCCCACCAAGAGCCGCAGCGGTGTGATAGCTAGGAGCAAACCACCACCAAGCAAAAGGCACCTGCCGGGCCCTCTGCGCCCCGCAAAGAGCCGCAGCCCTAGCGCGCTCAAACAACCCCCGTGGCCCACCTAGCAAGGACGCGTCACACGCAGGGGCGCTCCCCCGCAACCCTGCTGCAGCGTTTGAGGGAGGCCGCGTCTGGCGCGGCGGCACCACGCGCGCGCGGCGCACGCACCTCCATGCTGAAGATCTCGCCGGGGCGCAGCGCCAGGATCTCTGCCGGCACGGGGAAGCCGTAGGGCGACGTGGGCGGCTCGGGGCTCACCACGCCGCCGCGGTGCGACGCCCAGCCGTTGCCCGCCTCGCCGTAGCCGCCGTGCGGGGCGGCCGCCGCCGCAAACTCGTCGTCCTCCGTGTGCCACACCTGCGCGCGGCGCCAGCAAGCGACGCACACATGCTACGCTTTGACTCCTTGGTGAGCGAGTGGCCACGCCTGCCGCAAGGCAAAGGCTCTGCAAGCACTGAAGCGAAGCTTTCTCGTTGCGCCAGCTCTTCCGCCAGGCCAAGGAGGTCGCAGGACGGCCCTCCAAGCGTGCCAAGGCAGCGCAGCGCCTCAACGGTGCACCCCAGAAGCGCACCTCATCCTCGCCGGCGCCAGCGCCCGCGTCGGGCGACGGGCTGAACAGCTCGCGGTCCCGCGCCTCCTCCTCCTCCTCCCCATGCGCCAAGCCCTCGTCCAGGGCCTGCGCCTCCTGCGCTGCCGTGCCGCCGCCGCCCTTGCCGCGCGCGCTGCTGCTGCGGCCCGTCTCGCCCTTCTCCGCCGCCCGCGACGGCGTCCACTTGCCGTCGCCGCTGCCGTCGTCCGCCTCGGCGGCCTCGTCCAGCTGCTGCTTCTGCTGCTGCTGCTCGCGGCGCCGCTGCTGCCGCCGCTCCTCCTCCTCCTGCTCCTCCCGCTCGGCGGCGGCGGCGGCGGCGGCGGCCGAGGCGTCGGACTGCTCGCGCTCCCAGCGGCGGCTGCCGACGGGCGTGAGCCGTGGCCACTTGGTCATGGGCGCGGCGAGCGAGGCGGCGGCGCCGGGCGCCGGCGAGGGCGAGGCGGTGCGGCCGCGTGCGGCCGTCGGCGACGGCGGGCGCGGGCCCACCAGCACGTCGTCCTGCCACTTCTCCCGCAGCGCCTGCGCGCGACACACACACACACACACACACACACACACACACACGTCAAGGCCCCGTTCGCCTCGCGAATCCCGCTATTCGCAAGTTCCCCCGCTCCCAGGCTGTCGCTGGGACGCCTGCGCACGGCCGCGAAGCGATCTGATCTGCGCCCCGCCCAGCGAGCTGAGCTCAAGCCCTGCCAGAGCGTCGTAACAGACGCGCCCTCACCTGCGAGCGTCGCTCGAACTGCGCGCGGGAGATGGCGCCCGCCGCCAGCTGCGTGGACAGCATCTTGAGCTCGGCCAGCATGCGCGCCGCCGCCTCCTGCCGCCACTGCCGCACCTGCGGGTCCGCCGCGCGCAACGCAGCAAGCAGCGCGCGCGTGGATTCCCACACCCGCACTCGGCGTGCGCTGCACTCGGCCGCACTCAACCGCGAGGTGCACCAAAGGGAAGCGAGCGGGCTGGGGAGAGCGGGCGAGCACGCACCAGCGCCTCTGCCGCCTCCTCCTCGTCCATCTCCTCCGCCGGCGCTGGCGGCTGCGGGCGCTCGGGGGCCTTGCTGCCGTCCTGCCGCTGCTCGGCCGACGGCGCCGCCCGCCCGCCCGCCTCCTCCCTCTCCTCCGCCGCCTTGCCTCGCGCCTCCTTGCGCGCCGCCTCCGCCGCCTCCGTCGCCGCCCGCTCCGCCGCCGCGCCAAACCCGCCGCCGCCGCGGTCGTCGCCGCCGCCGCCGCCGCGCGCGTCGCCCTCGTCCACGCGCAGCGCAGAGTACGGCACGGCGTCCACGTGCCCCGCCGCGCTCTCGGCGCCGCCGCCGTCCTCGTCCCACGAGCGCCGTGCCAGCAGCTCCGAGTCCACGCTGCCTGACGCCAGCGCCGCCCAGGGCGACCCCTCCCGACGCTTCCGCGACGACGCCGGCGGCTGCTGCTCTCCCTCCTTTGCTGCCGCCTCCGCCGCCTTTTTCTTCTTCTTGGCGGGGGCAGCGGGCTCGGGAGCGGCGGCGGCGGCGGCGGCGGGCTTGGCGCTCGCCGGCGCGTCTGGCAGGTCGCGCACCTCTGGCGGGGCGGGCTTGCCCATCAGCCCCTTGAACTTGTTGACGAGGCCGGACCAGGCGCCGGGGGAGGGCGACGGCGAGGGGCGCCGCGGCGCGCTCTCCTCGTCGTCGTCGCCGGCGTTGTCGCGTTGCTGCTGCTGCTGCGAGGGCGGCGGCGGTGGTTTGGCGGCTTGCGGCGTGGGCGTGGGCGCGCGCTTGCGGGCGGGCGTGGCGGGGCGGCGGGGCGGCACGACGTCGACGGGCGCCGCCTGCGCATCGGGGGAGGAACGCATGCGGCCCGCCGGCGGCGCGCCCTCGTCGTCCTCCTCCTCCTCCTCCTCCTGGTGCGGCGGCTGGTCTTGCCGGGCAGCGGAGCGCCCGCCGCGCCCGCCCTGTTGCTGCGGCTCTTCCTCCTCGTCGTCTGCAGGCAGTGGGGAGGTGGGCCGCGCGATCATGCGCAGCAGGTCCTCTGCGGACGTGACGTAGCCTGAAGAGGCGCCGCTGCCTGAGCTGGACGCCCTCGGCGCCGGCTCCTCGTCGTCGTCGTCTTCGCCGCCCTGCTGCTGCCGCTCGCGCTCCTCCTCCTCCTCGTCCGCCTCTTGAGCCTCGTCCCGAAGGGGCGCGGTGGGCCGCGCGATCATGCGCAGCAGGTCCTCTGCGGACGTGGCGTAGCCCGAAGACGACCCTCCGCGCTGTGACCGCGGCTTTTCCTCCTCCTCTTCCTCCTCTTCCTGCTGCGGCGGGAGCGCGCGGCTGGCGCTCGGCGCGCCGCCGGAGGCGTCCGCCGCCTGCTGCTGCTCGCCGCCGCCGCGGCCGCCCTGCTGCAGCAGGCTCTCCCACGGCGACCCCTCCCGCTTGCGCTGCCGCGCCTTCGCCGCCGCCGCCGCCACCGACGCGCGCGCCGCGCCGCGCCCCCCCTCGCCGCCCTCCTCCTCCTCGCTGCTGCCCTCCTCCTCCTCCCCCTCGGGCCCGCCGCCGCGCGACGGCTGCGGCGCCGGCGCGCGCCGCCGCTCCTGCTGCTGCTCCGCCGCCTCCTCCTCCTCCTTGCCGCGCTTGGGCTGCGGCGAGGGCGGCCAGCCGGGGCGCGTCACCTCCACGCCCGCCAAGTCGTAGTCGAGGTCCGCCGTGCCCCACTCGCACCACACGCGCACCAGCTCCGACGTCAGCGGGATCTGCGCGCGACCAGCAGCGCGGCACCGCAAACTCAAACTCCAGGGTCAGCGAGAGCCGCAGGCTCGCAAAACGGCGCCGAGAGGTGAGGAAACCTGCTGGGCTGGCTCACCTCGATCTCGCGGAGCGGCCCGGGCTCCCAGCGCGGCGTCCGGAGCTCCTTGGAGCACACCACTGCCTGCGGGGCGCCACACACCGCGGCAGCAAAGCACGCGCTTGCCTCGTCTCACCTCTGCCACCCTCTGCTCGCACCCAGCGCGCCGACAGCACCCCCCCAGGACGAGCGAACCTCGTGCTGGCGCTGTTCGCGTTCGCGCGAGATGCACACGCGGGCAAAGCGCGCCGGGCGCAGATCCGGGCGCCTGCCTCACCTTGATTTGGTACATGGCCGGGGGCAGCTTGCCGCGGTAGACCCACTCCTCCTCGGCCACGCGGCGCATCTCGGCGGCGCGCGTGGCGTCGCCGGCGCCAAACTCGCTCGCGCTGCCCACCAGCTGCGATGCACAGCGCATGCGGCGGCGGCAGCAGCACCAGACATCCCTCAGCGACACCACGCGTGCCGCCTGCGACTGCCACGCGCTGGCCCGGCGGCCGCGGGCCCTCCCTCTCACTCACCTTGATCGTTTCGCCGGGCCGGGGTTTGTAGTTGATGCAAACCTCCACGCGCGTCAGCGCGCCGTCCGGCACCTCGACGGCGCCGCCGCCCGCCGCCACCAGCTCCTCCCACTGCCTGCCCAGCTCCTCAGCCTCCTCCGGCGGCAGCAGGTCGGGCGGCGGCGGCGCCTCGGGCTCCGCCACGCTCACCACCTTTGCCGCCACGGCCGGGTCGCTGACCTCGCGCCAGGGTGACGGCGAGCGCTTGCGCCCCGACACGACGCGCCGCGCCTGCGCAACCTCGCGCTGCTCAACGCTGAGTCCGTCCTCCTCCTCCTCCTCCTCCTCCTGCTCCTCGTTGCCCTCCTCCTCGGCTGCTTGTGGCGCGGCAGCGGCGCCGCGGCGCGGCGCGGCGCGGCCGCTGAGCCCGCGCGCCCACGGCCGCTCCGGCTCCTCGTCGTCGTCGTCGCCGCTGCTGCCCGCCGCCGGCGACGGCTGCTTCAGCGCCGCCCACGGCGACTTGCTGCGGCTCCGCTGCCGCCGCCGCCCCGCCTCCCCGTCCTCCTCCTCTGGCTCGCCGCGCCTCGGCGCCGGCGACGCGTCCGCCGTTCCCGCCCGCTGAGACCCCCCTGGCCCGCCACCCGCAGTGCTGCTGCTGTCGTCTACCTGCTGCTGTTGCTCACTGGCGGCGGCAGCGGCGTGCGGGCCGCTGCCGTCGTCCTCGTGCTCGTCGTCGTCGGCTCCCATGGTATCAGCGACGGGATGGGGGGCGGGAAGGGCCTGGGAAGCGGGACCCCCCGCCCCCCGTACCCCCCCCTGGCTCAGCGGGGGGACGGGGGGTTTCCAGGCTTTGCCGCCTCTGCCGGCTTGCGGCGTGGGCGCGCGCGTGCGGGCGGTGGGCGGCTCACCGTCGGGCGCAGGGACGAACACCGTCTCCAGCTCGCCCGTCGCCCACGGCCACCGCGCAAAGAGCGTGCCCGCCTGCGGCGCGCAGCAACGGCGGCGGCGGGCGGCAGAGGCGGGCGGCGTCAGGGCGTGGAACGCGGTTGGGAGCGCGCCAAAACGCGCCGCTGTGGAGGTCAGAGGTGAGATGGAGGGTGGCGCAGCGCACCTGGGAGGGGACCTCCAACGTGTGGTTGCTGCCGGCCTCCCACCGCACGTCCTTGGTCACGGTGTTGCGCACGATGGCCTGCGTCACGCGGCGCCGCGCGACCACGCCCCAAGGTCAGGTCCGTCGCAAGCACTTCAAAGCAGCGCCCGAGGTTGCGGTGCTGCAGCCAACCTGCTCCACCTTGTGCGTCCAGCACCACCCCACCGCGCACCTTGACCGCACAGCGACCCGGCGCCATGCCAAGCCTCCAACACACGCGCGCCCCACCCTTTTCCCCCCGGCCCCCCCCCCCGCGCCACCGCACCGCTCACCTTGACTTCGTAGCGGCCGGGCGCCAGCACCATATCGGCCACCCACACGTCGCCATCGGTCCACTTCATCAGCAGCGCCTCGTCCACCGACCAGTTGCCAAAGTCGGGAGCGTTGCCGGCGATCTGCGCGCCGCACCGCACCGCACCGCACCCCTTTCACTGGCACCGCACGTCACGCCAGCGTCCGCCCGGCCCTCACCCGCTGGCTCTCTCGGCATGCGCAGCAGCGTCTCTCTGATGCGACACCGAGCGCAGGGCAGGCTGAGGCAGGACGCTCGCGAGGCTCCCGTCACGGGCGCTGCCGCTCACCTTGATGACCTCGCCGAACGCCACGCGGTAGGGCAGCGAGAAGCGCACCCAGACCTTCTTGACGCCGGCCCACAGCGCCGACGCCGCCGAGCGCTGCGCACATCGCACGCAACGCATGGCCAGGGCGCAGAGTGCGGTTGAACGCGCGCGAACCGCACCTCGACGCTGCAGCAAAGCGCGTTCTGGCTGGTGTGCCCACCCGTGAATGCTCAAACGTTCCGTCTGGTGCAGCGCCAGTGCATTGTCTGGGCAGCAGTCGAGCCGGGGGAGCGAGGGGCGCACCTTGTCGTCGCCGCCGCTGCCGGCAGCGGCAGTCTCGGGCGGCTCTGGCGACCAGTCGATGAGCGCCAGGTACGAGCCGTCCTCGGGCCGCTCCAGCGTCTGCTGCGGGCCGCTCGCCTGCGTTATGCAAGGCGCGCACGCCGTTGTGGTGAGTCCCTGGGCGCCTCCTGCACTTCGAGCGTGCTGCCCGGAAATCCAAGCGCGAACGGCGCGCGCAGCTTGCTGTCGGCGTGCACTGAGCGAAGGAACGCTCCCTTCGAGCAGTGCTCTGAAAGCTACGCTGCGTAGCTGCCGCCCGGGAAGGACGAGGAGAGAAACCGTGCGGCGCCGCCCCCTGCGGGCGCAACCAAAGAGAAGAGTCACCTGCAAGGCGGCGCCGACGGTGAAGTCCAGGCTGGTGGGCCGCGGCGTGGGCCGCGCGTGCGGGCGGGGGCTGCCGGTCGGCGACGCCGGCCGCACCGCGCGAGGCGACTCTGCGGGCGCACGCAAACCACACGCAACCAAGAGCTCCTCAGCGCTCAGCGCCGCCCGCCACGCACCAGCGCAGCAGCCGCACGCATCCCACCCGCGAGTAGAGGCGGCTGTGCATGAGAGAGAGAGAAAGAGAGCGTCGCACACCTGGGGTCGGCGTGCGCTGGCTGGGCCGCGGCGTGCCGGCCAGCCTCGGCGTCTTGCCCGCCGGCCGCGCCTCGGCCGCCGGCAGGCTGACCTGCATGCTGGCGCTGCTGTCGCCCAGGTCCTGCACCCACGCGCTGCCCAGCACGCTGTCGTCGCCCTGCGGCTGCTGCTGCTGCGGCTTGGGCTTCGGCCGCGCCGCCGCCGCGGCCTCGCGCGACGCCGGCGCCGACGGCGGCGCCGGCGGCCGCGTCGGCACCGGCGCGCCGGGCCGCTGCGGCGGCGGCGGCGGAGCCGCCGCCGCCGCCGCGCCGCCCTGCGGCGCGGTGGGCGAGGCCATGCGCGCCGCGGGCGGCGCGCCCGGCCGCTTCTGCGAGGCGGCTGCGGCGGCCAGCGCCTGCGCCGGCCAGCCCCCGCCCTCCTCCTCCTCCTCCTCCTCGTCCACGGGCAGGCCCTGCGCCCGGCGGTCCTCCAGCTCCATCTCCATGAGCTCCTGCAGCTGCGCCATCTCCTCCTCCTGCACGCCGGCAAAGCCCTCGAGCGCGCTCAGGCGGCTCGGCGACGGCGAGCGCTTCACGCCCGCCGGCGCCGGCTGCTGCGGCTGCTGCTTCTTCTGCTTCTGCCGCTGCATCTCGATCTCCAGCTCCCGCTGCTTCTGCCGCGTGTACGCGTCGTCGTCCTCCTCGCCCTCCTCCTCCTCGTCGCCGCGGTAGTCGGCAAACGCGCCGCCGCGCTCCTCCTCCTCCTCCTCGTCGAAGTCGTCGTCGTCGCCGCCGCGCTGCTGCCGGGCCAGCTGCCGCAGCAGCATCTCCTCCTCGGCCTCGGCCGCCTCGAGCAGCAGCTCCTCCTCGCTGGGCACGTCCTCGCCAAACGCCACGAGCGTGCCGCGGACCTGCGCAGCAGGCGGGCGGGCAGGCGGGGCACGCGCACATGTCACCCTTCCGCCGCAAGACGGCTGCCCCGCGACGCGCAGCGAGCACAGCCGCCGAGCGGGCGGGACGGCGCGGCCAGCCGCACCCGAGGGAAAGCGACTGCGCCCCCTCACCTGCGTGAGCACGCTGCGGCTCTTGTCCAGGTCGGCCTGCACCTTTGCCCGTTCGGCGTCGCCGCGCGCCTCGTCCTGCTCGTACTCCTCGCGCCGCAGCTCCAGCTGCCTCACCACCGCCGCCACCTGGCTCAGCGTGCTGCGAAGCGTGCGCAGCTTGACCTTCATCTCCTCTGCCGACTGAGTGGAGCGCTGCTGCGCCGCGGAGAGCGCGCCGCCGGGCGACGCCGGCCGCTGCCCGGGCGGCGGAGCGGCGCTGCTGCGGGGCTCGGCCGAGGTGCGGCGGGCGCTGGCGGTGGCGGAGGAGGACGAGGCGGCTGGGGGAGCGTCGTCGTCGTCGTCGCCGGGGCGGCCGGCGGGGGGCCGCGGCGCCGGCGCGCGGCGCGCGGCGGGCGGCGCGGCGCCGCTGGCGTGCGTCATGCGGCCGCCGGCCGGTGGCGCGGCGGCCGCGCCAAAAAGGGCGTCGTCGTCGCCGCCGGGCGTGGCCTGGCGCGGCACGGGCGCGGCGCGCTGCTGCTGGCGCGGCGGCGGCGCCCGCGGCTCCTCGTCCTCTTCGCCGTCCTCCACCTTCGCCTGGGTCGCGCTGCTGCGCCCGTGTTCGGCCTGCTTAGGCGGGGCGCGGGCCGGCGCCGGCGTGCCCATCTTGGCCGCAAACTGCGTGAGCCACAAAACGAACGGGAGGAAACGCGCTTGACCTCCCACCTCACTCTGCGCGACAGATGGTGGCTGAAGGGCGGTTCAGTCGTAGCATCTGCATCAAGAGTGCCACGCACAGGCCGCACCTGTGCTTCGATGGCTGCCGTCTGCTCCGCCAGCTCTTCCTCCGACATGCCGCCCGCGTCGTACTCACGCCGCAGCCGCTGCAGCGCCTGCGCGCGCTTGCCCTCCACGCTGGCGCGCTGCGCGCGCGCCAGGCTGGGCGACGGCGGCGCGTTGGGCGGCGGCCGGGCGCGGCCCGCCAGCGGCGGCGTGGGCCCCGCCGGGCGCGGCGGCGCCGCCGGCGCAGCGGGCGTGCTGCTCGCGGCCTGGGGCGCAGCGGGCGGAGAGGCCGGCTTGGCCTGCTGCTGCTGCAACGGGCGCTGCGGTGGCTCCTCCTCTTCCTCCTCCTCCTCCTCTTCGTCCTCCTCCTTGCCTGGCCGCTGTTGCTGCCTGCCGTCGCGCGCGCGCTCCTCCTGCTGCCGCTGCGCCGCCGCCGGCGCCGCGGCGGGCGCCTTGGCGGCTGTGGTGGCAGGCTTGGGCGCTGGCGCTGGCGCCGCCGCCGCTGCCGGGGGCGAGGGGTCCCTGCCAGCAGGCGCCGGCGGCGGTGGCGCCGGCGAGCGGGGCCGCTGCGACACGCCGGCGGCGGCGCTGACGGCGCGTGACCCCACCGGCGTGAACTGCCGGCCCACGTTGTGCGAGTACCAACCGTTGGTCTCTGAGACCTTGCCCTGGCGCACCAGCCCTTCCACCAGCGTGCGCAGCTCCTCCACAGAGAACGTGTACCTGCGCTCACGCCCCAGGAAAGTTAGAAGAGGTGCCGGATCGCTTTGGCACGTGCGGGGCGATGGCTGCCGTCCGCCCGCCCCGGTGGAAGAGGTGGAGGCGACACAGTGAAGCACTCACTCGTCAAAGAACTTGAGGTAGAAGTGCAGGCGGTCGAGCGGGAGCGTCGAGTGCTGCCGCAGCACCGTCATGAGCAGCGGCTCTGCCTCTGCGACGGACGAGAGCCCGCCGCCGCCGACGCCCGCAGCGGATGCCGCCGCCGTTGCCGCCGACACCGACGGGACCGGCGAGGGCGGCTGCTTTGGCGCCTGCTGGGTGGCGGCGGGAGGGCTGGCGCTGCCGCCCCGCCGGTCGCGCGCGACGCCCGAGCCGCCGCCGCCGCCGCCGCTGCGTGGCGCCGAGGGCGAGGGCGAGCCGCCGCGCTGCCCCCGCGCGGCGGCCGAGGCGCCGTCGGTCCAGGCGCTGCTGCCAGAGGGCGAGGCGCTGCGGCCCTCTGGCGGCGGCGAGGCGCCGACGTCGGTGGCGGCGCCGGTGGCCAGCAGCTGCTCCTGCCAGGGCGTGGGGTCGCGGTCGTAGTAGTCGTTGCGGCCCTTGCGGAAGACGCCGCCGTTGTTGACCAGCAGGCCCTTTTGCACCATGCTGAGCAGCAGCTCGCGCAGCTCCAGCCGGGTGGGCTTGGTGGGCATCCTGCGGCGCAGGCGCGTGATGGCAGAGAGGGGATCACTGTTGTTGGTGATCGCTGGCGCAATGAAAGCGTGTGAACGCCGTCGAGAGGGCCGGCAGGTGCTCTGCTGCACGGGCGGGGCTGGATCGATTGATCGGGCGCCGCGACCGCCACGTCAGCCCCGCGCACCAGTCGGCGGCGGCGCAGACGTTGACGACGCGGTCCAGCGTGAGGCTGCCCCTGAGCTGCAGCAGCGCCATCAAGTCGGACTCTGCGAGCGCCGCGTCCTCCTGCACCTCTTGCTGCTTGGCTGCGGGCGGTGTGCTGCGCGAAGACGCCCCTCCTGCCAGCGCGACGCCGCTGCTGCGCGGCTGCTGGCGCGGGCGATGGCGACGCCGCCTGCCGTGGCCCACGGCCGCCGCCGCCGCGGACGCTTCGCCGCTGCTGCTGGGGGTCTCGGCGTTCGTGCTTCTTGAGGCGGACCTTTTCCGCCCGTCCTCGTCAAGCGGCCGCGCCGCACCAGGGCCTCCTGGCCACGCGCCGACGGCCACCGCGGGCCTCTGCTGCTGCCGATGCTGCACGGGCTGCGCCGCTGCGCCGGGCCGCTGCGCCGGGGCCCCGCGTGCTGGGAGCGGCATGCTCCCTAAACGCCGCCACGATGATGGAGAGCCGGCAGCCGCAGCAGCTTCCAGCTGCGGCCCGGCCCTCGACGCGCCGCGCTCCATCCGAACGAGCGCTCTGCTCGCTGAGGCTCAAGGCTGGTTTCTGCAGCGGTCCATCGCCCGGCACACCACGAGGCCAAGGTGTGCGCCGTGCAGGCCACCGCTGTGATGGCGCTCACACCACGACGGGAGGACGGCTCTGGTGCCTCCTTTGCTGCACTGTGGTGCGCGCGCCGCTGATGGGTGAAGCGCGCACACACACGATGCGGGTCGATGTGGCTCGCAGCGCGCGAGAGAGCCCCGCTGCGGCCGCGAATTCAAGTGATGCACGCCCTGCTCAGCAATGCCGCGCGGCCTGCACGCTGATCGCTGACCGTGCGCCCGTGCGAGCGGTTGGAGCATGCTTGTGGGGCTTTGCGGTCGATCATCGCGATCCTGCGCTGGCTTCACCTAGTGGCATCCGCGATGAGGCAACGCGCATGTGGGCTCTTGCTGCAGCGATTGGCCCTGGCTGCAGCTGCGCCCGCTCCAGCGCCATCCGCACCTGTGGCGCTCCAGTGGCAGCTCGCTTCAACAGCGGCGCAAGTGGCGGATGCATCAGCTGCAGCGAGCATTGCAAGCGGGTGCAGCTCTCTGCCGCCGCGAGATCACGGTGCTGATCAGCGCGGCCACGCCGGCGCGTGCAGCCGTGTGCCGTCCCTGGCGCTGCTGCCCTCCTTGACGCTGCTGGCGCTCAGGGAGCCAGCAGCAGCCTGCAAGAACAGCACCTCACACACCTGGCCTGTCGGGTGCCAGACGCGCGCTCTCCACCGTTCCGCCGCAGCGTCCGCCACCGATGGGCAGACAGCGGCGCCGCAGCCTCCGAGCAGCAAGGGCACCACCTCACAGCGGCCGGCGTCGCGCGCGGGCCGCGGCCCCACCACCCCCAGGCCCACGTACGACGCGCCCGTGTGGCTCCCGCGCGGCGCGGCGCGGCGAGGCGTGCCGCGCGTGCTCCTCTCCGACCCGTGGATCAGCCAGGACAAGTGGGAGCGGCGCACGCTGCTGCTCACGGCGCTGCTGGACTTTGTGCGGGCGCAGCCGGCCAGGCGGCGCGCCACGGCGCAGGACGTCTACGAGCGCTTCAACGCCGCGGCCGCCCGTGCCGCTCCCAGCAGCTCTGGGGGCGACCTGCAGCCAGCAGCGGCTGCCCCCCCGCTGCTGCGGCTGCCCTCCTTGGACTTCACGCTGAGGGCGCTCGAGTTCCTGCGCCACAAGCGGCTGCTGCTGGGGCGCACCAACCCGGCGTCTGACGTGGCGCGCGGGCACCCTGACTACCCTTACCTCTACGTGGCCCGGCCATTCCAGGTGACCACGGAGCAGTGCTCGCAGTGGGGGCTGCTGTATCACAGGGGCAGGCACGGGGAGGTGGGGAGCCCGCGGCCTGCGATGGTCGAGAGTGTGCGGTGTGCTTGCGCGCAGGTGGCGGTCAAGGGCCCGCCTCACCTGGTGGCCAAGGCGGAGGCGGAGCGCCAGGCGCGACGCCTGGTGCGCGCGCGGCGGAGGCTGCGGAGCGGCAAGCCGCCCTTTGCCATCCACCGCACGACGGCCAAGTCCAGCGTGCTGCAGCACGCGCTGGCGTACGAGGCGGTTGACCTGGCCCTGCAGCAGCAACAGCACCATCAGCAGCTGGCGGTTGCGGCTGTGGCTGTGCCTTGAGAGACCGGGGCCGCTGCACGTCTCGACACTTTGAGTGGGTGCTGCTGTGGGACGTGGCAAGGGACGGCGCCCGCTGACGCCCTTGAGAGCGTGGCAATCCGCAATGAGCAGCAAACAGGAGCTTGCAGCGTCAAGCACAGGGCCGAAAGAATGGGGATGAATGAAGCGACGACGGTGTCCGGCAGAACGAATGTACAGCGCTACGGTCCACTCGCGAGCGCGTGATCACTTGCGCGCTGTGGCCTAGGCGCGCAGCAGCATGCGGCGCCCCGTGCCGGCGGGCGCGCTGGCGCTGGCGGCGGCGGTGAGCGTGTTGTAGGTGTTGAAGTTGTCGTCGT
>VFQP010002874.1_pt1 | contig 18458 bp, 16 predicted proteins | sample 3512351 | NCBI WGS metagenome assembly VFQP01 (sample SAMN10412372, study PRJNA504923) | tailings metagenome | isolation source: Relicate 1 Philex TSF1 revegetated site | place: Philippines: Tuba, Benguet | collected 2017-08-29
AAAGAAGCCTGGGCATCTGAAATCGTTACACGGTCAACTGCTTCCAGGGAAATATCCATGGAACTCAAGCTCATTTTTCCGAAATTCGGCATTGTTCTGCGCTGAATTGCTGAAAGTGAATCCTGTTTTGCAATTTTCTGAAGCGCCGGGTTATCTTTCAACTGCTCCGGGGCATATTTCGGTTTCGGACGCATATCCGAAACGAAGATCAGGTTATCGTAATCTCTTTTTCCGGCTCTCGCTTCGATAAATACTTTCGTTTTCTGATTCACCTTCACGATTTTGTTTTCCGTATCGTAGCTGATGAATCCGTAAGAAGCCAGATCCAATAACTGTGTTTTCACCTGGTCGACCGTTTTTCCGAGTGCTGTTGCTGCCTTTCCTTCCGTCAGTGTGAATTCGTCGAACTTGTAACAGTAATTGTAAAGCGCTGCCAAAGGATGCACCTGTTCCATTCCCTGCAAACGGTCATACAAACGCCCGTCGTAAAAATTCATTGATTCAAAGCGTGCAATCCGTTGTTCCTGGCTTGTTCCGAATTCATAGGTAAAGATCAAATCCGTTCCTGTTCTGCTCCAGCTCACTTTTTGCACATACCATTCCAATTGATGGTATGAATCCGTGAACGGAGATTGCAACACGCCCGATTTTCCTCTCGTAAGTTCTACCATATTCGAATCTTTCGAGTAAGTGAATCCAACTCCGGGATGCGTAATCGAATCTTTTTCACCGACATAAAGCGATGTCTGCGTCACATTTGAAACGATCCTCGTCGGCGCAATCGCGATGTACTGTGATTTCGCTACCAGGAATTTTTTTCCGTTTCGTTTGATGGTTAACTGCGCCATTTCAGTGGCATTCCCAATTCCAATAACGCTTGCTCCCTGCAAAGAAAAACCTCCTACATAATCCATTTCAGGTAGAATGTCGCCAATTGAAAGTTTCCGTTCAAAAGAGATAAATTGCGGGTAGTTGCGATCAGCCTCGCGAATCACCCGGAATGCACGCTCGTTTAAAGTTCCTTTAATCTGTTTTCCTTTAAAGAACGGGCTTGTCAATGAAACGGTATCTGCTTTCAGGAAATTGGATTTCATGGAAGCATCGTAATTCCCTAGTTCGGCGAAGGTTTCATTTTCTTTCAATCCTACTTTCACCCAGTTTACTTTTCCACCTTTCCCAATCCATTTTTTCAACACCGGATCGTAGGTTCCGTTCGTATTGTATACAACTAATGAATCCAGGAAACGCGGTTCATTTCTCTTTGCTCCTTTATTCGGGAAACCACAAACCAGGCGGCCATCCGTGAACTTGATAATCGGTTTATCTGTAAATTCGAATACATAAGAACCGTAGAAATACCATTCTTCATTGGAGGAACTCGCCAACATTCCTTTGGAGAAAAATCCGGATGAAAGTTCAATGAAATCCTTGAATTTATTGACATTTTTCGCATCCAGGAGTTTATCTACCGAACTATGCCATGCTGCAAAGGAAGACTCGGGCTGTTTGTTCTTCACGAACGAATAAACAGAGAAAATATAATTGTAAATTTCGGGATAAACCTTTAATCGCTTACTTTCCATCAGGTTACACGTTGCAACCATTTGTGTGAAATACTTATCCGGAAAATCCGTTGATTTCAACAAGACTACTGAAAACTCATCCTTCAGGAAATCTTTTTGATCTTTGTCCAGGTAATCATTGGTTAATGAACTGATCGCTTTCACAAATTTTTCCCGGTTGTCCGGATAAGATTGTGAAAAGAGTTGTGTAACACTCAAAATCGCGACTAAAACGAATCCCCATTTTTTCATATTTCTACTTTTTTTGAAGTTTCATGGATGCCCATGTTTCTTTATCTCTTGTTTCTAACAGTTTGAAGCCTGCATTTTCAGCAACTTGTTCCAATTCGGCAACATCTGACGTGAAGAAACCACTCAGATACAACAATCCGCCATCCGAACAAAGCTTTGCGTAATCAGGCATGTGTCTTTTCAAAACATTCTTGTTGATGTTAGCAAGGATCACGCCGAAATTTCCTTCCCGGATAGAATCAATGTCTCCCAAAAGACCTCTGATCTTCGAACAGGAATTACGTGCTGCGTTTTCCAGTGTATTTTCCACCGACCACGATTCAATATCAACAGCCAGGATATCTTTCGCTCCTTTTTTCTCAGCCAAAATCGCCAAAACTCCTGTTCCCGTTCCCATATCCAACACCCGTTCAGGAAGTAAGTGTAAATCAAGCAGGAATTGTGACATCAGGTAAGTTGTCTGGTGATGCCCGGTTCCGAATGACATTTGCGGCTGAATCACGATTAATTCACGATTCGGGAAGTCTTTCTCATCATGAAAGGGTGCAATAATTGCCAAACGGGAATCAACCAAAACAGGTTCAAAAGAAGCTTCCCAGGTTGCATTCCAGTTTTGATGCGGAATCTCAGAAAGATGCCAGTTCGCTTCTATTTCCGGATTATCGTGAATGCAGGTTTCTTTCAAAATGGATGAAACATCACCAATTTGAACAGGTGCATATGCCTGGATTCCGGTTTCAGTTTCAACGAAGCTTTCAAATCCGAATTCTGCCAGTTCCGCCACCAAAATATCTGCCCAGGGTTCTCTGGGTTTTATATTAATCGTTAATTCAAAATAGTCCATGTTTCCTCAGCTACTAAAACAGAAAAGTCGGAAGCCTTCAAAGCTGCTCCACCGATTAAACCTCCATCTACATTTTCGCAGGCAAATAACGACTGCGCATTGCCCGGGTTACAACTTCCGCCATATAAAATAGATGTGTTGTCTGCAATTTCTTTTCCGTATTTCTCTTCAATCCAGGAACGGATTGCAGCATGCATTTCTTCTGCCTGTTCTGCAGTAGCCGTTTTTCCGGTTCCGATAGCCCAGATAGGCTCGTAAGCCAGAACAACCTGTTTGAAATCTGTTTCCGAAAGATGAAAGACGCTTTCTTCCAATTGATTCTTTACATATTCCAAAAAGGTTCCCTTTTCGCGAATCTCCAACGGTTCACCACAACAAAAGAACGGTTTGATTCCGTGAGAAAGAGCTGCATCCAGTTTTTCTTTCAGGAATGCATTGCTTTCGTTGAAATATTCTCTTCGTTCGGAATGACCGATCAAAACTGCCTGAACTCCGGCTTCTTCCAACTGCCACATGCTTACTTCTCCCGTATACGCTCCGCTGTCTTTCGGATATGCATTCTGAGCACCTACTTTCACATGCGTTGCAAGCGATTTACAATCACTGACATACAACATCGGCGGAAAAATATATACTTCAATTCCGGAACCGATCTGCATGTTGTTTACTTCATTACATAAATCCTTTGCCTGCTCCTGAGACAAATTCATTTTCCAATTTCCTGCTACAATTTTAGCGCGCATGTTATTTTGCCAATAAATTAGTTTGAATCCAATTAAATTCCGGTAGCGAATGACCGGTATATTTTCCTTTCACACGACCATATTTCAACACTACAAGTGCCGGATTGGAACGTGCAACCGCTTTTAATTCCACTCCGTCGTTAATGAAGAACGGAATATGCAGGTTGTGTTTCTTTTTGAAAGCTGCAATCTCTTCGTCTCCCGATCCTACAACAAATACAAAAGGAACGTTCGCTTTTTTCGCTTTTGCAGCAAGTACTTTCAATTCTCCCAAATGTTTCAGATCAAATTCTTTGAGACTTTTGGAGAAAACAACAATCACTTCCGGAGCTTTGAATAAGAAGTCACGGATACTTACGTCTGTTAAATCCGGGTTTTCCACTTCGATCGTATCCACAATCGTATATGTATCAACCGGGTAAGATTCTACATTGTATTCGATTTCCGGGATTTCCGTTTTTTCTTTTGTCACTTTGTCGATCAGTCGAAGTCCCATGACCTGTTTGTTTTTCAGTTGTTTTTTTACAACATCCAACTGAAGCTCATCTTCTGTCAAGGACTTGATTGCTCTCGACGGGTTAAATTGTGCTGTATCAATGGACGGAAGCCGCATCGGTTTGATTTCTTTATTAACCATTTCAAGATACTTCCACTCTTTCGTTTTCTCCCAGATTTTGGAATTCATGAACTCTTTACTGGAGCCATCATATTCTCTTTTCTCCCCGGTTTGCAGGTTTTTATAAACCAGCATGCTCTGATATTTCCCCGGATCTCCGTCTTTTGTCAAATCAGGAAGATAATTTCCAACAGCATACGGGCGGTAATCTCTCAGCGGATCATAGCGCAATACATACCAAATAAACACACCACACAATAGCGTCACCATCAATGCCGAACCATAGTGATTCCCAATGTATTTATTCCGGATCCGGTAAACCCACAGTGCTGCAAGAATGGCAACGATCGAGAACAAGATCGGGAAATACCAGTTGAACACCCAGGAAAGTCCGGCAATGAGCAGCATGGAAACCGGAACATAGATCCAATTCTGACGCACGTCATTCGGCTTGATCAATCGCTGAGCTGCAAAAATCCACACCACCAGGTAAAGCAGTACGATGTCTTTCCACAAAGATTCTTTCGGTGTCAATGATCTTCCGACAGAACCTTTCATTGCATCTCCGAAACAACCGCAATCGGTTACACACTGCGGTGATTTCAATTCTTCGACCACGACTTCTTTGGCGTTTTTGGAAATGATTTTGACATCTTTATTCGTGATGGCTTCTTCGATTTTCATATCCGCCATTTGTGATTCTTTCGGTATTTCCAACGAATAGGTATCTCTGTCTACAAATTTGATTTTCGAATCACAGGTCGAAGTATGCCATGTCAGGAACGTGAAGAATAGCATCATGATAACCAAGAGCCAGCTCACGAAACGGATTTTACCGCCAATGATTACCAATACTCCCAAAACAATTTCTGCGATACAGATAATGACTGACAGCAAAAGTGCGTGCTGAATAAAATATTCCAGTGAAAATCCGGGAGCACCGAATAGTTCCTTGATGCGATATGCCAAAGCGCCGTCTTCAAAATACTCTTCGAGTTTGTAGGAAAATCCTACCGGATCATTCGCTTTGATTAATCCTGAGACGATGAATAAACTTCCTACGATCACACGGGAAACAGTCGCAATCATCAATCTTCCTTTAAAGAAAATCAATGCAACTGCGGAGAATAACATCAAACCGATTCCCAAACTTGCAAGCAGCATTTTCTGCCCCTCAAAGGAATCATGGAAGCCCATTGTAGTGAGTGTAAGTCCCACTAAATTTAAAATAACGAACAGGACATTAAGTGGTAGTGAATGTCCTGATATAGTTCTGGTAGTTTTCATAGAACCTAAGTATTATTAAAGCGTAAGGTGTATTAATGCGAAAATCGAGTAGTTCAAAATATCAAAATAATTTGATTCGATTCCTTCGGAAGCAATCGTTTGACCGCCATTATCCTCAATTTGTTTAATTCGTAACAACTTAATCAAAATCATATCGGTTAATGAACTCACCCGCATATCCCTCCATGCTTCGCCATAGTCATGATTTTTTCGTTCCATCAATTCAAAGGCTTCCTGAGCCACTTGATTGTACAACATTAAGGCCTCTTTCTCCGACAGTTCCAATCCGAAACCATCATTCGATCTGCCCTGGATAATGGCCATGATACAATAATTCACCATTGCTCCGAATTCTCCTTCAATACTTTCACCAACCTTATTTTCTTTGGTTTCCTGTATAGTTCGGATTCTATTGGCTTTGATAAAGATCTGATCGGTCAGACTACTGGCTCTTGCAATGCGCCAGGAAGTTCCGTAATCTTTCGTTTTTTTCAGGAAAATTTCTCTACAACCCTGTACGATGTGTTGATATTGTTCCGATGTTTGTATCATCTATGTCAGTATGGAATTTTTAAGGTCTGAAAATACAAATTTTTCGCGAGAGTGGCAGTTAAACGTCCGCGGTAAGTTATTCACTATTTCTGCCCCGCAAGTGATGGGAATTGTCAATTGTACGCCTGATTCCTTTTACAAAAACAGCAGAAAATCCGAACTGGAAGAGCAGCGCATTTTAATCGATCTGCATGTAAAAAATGGCGCAACTTGGTTAGATATAGGAGGTTACTCGACCCGTCCCGGAGCTGAACATATTTCCGAAAAAGACGAAATAGAGCGAATCAAGTCAGCCCTCAATTATACGTTTGAAACTTACCCGGACATTAAACTGAGTGTTGATACTTTTCAATCCGGAGTAGCGAATTACGCCCTGGAACAAGGCGCGCACCTGATCAACGATATCAGTGGCGGATTGATTGATTCGGAGCTTTTTTCCGTTGTAGCGGCTTTCCAGGTTCCTTACGTCTTAATGCACATGCGCGGAACTCCGCAAAATATGTCGGAACTGAATCAATACGGAAATATCCTGAAAGAAACGATCTACGAATTGGGCATTCAAAAAGAAAAAGCCCTCCGGGCAGGAATAAAAGATATTATCATTGATCCCGGCTTCGGTTTCGCTAAAAACAGTAATCAGAACCTGGAATTATTTTCAAAACTGGAAGCTTTCCATTTATTCGATTGTCCTTTGTTAGTGGGGATTTCCCGAAAATCCATGATCTACAAAACACTGGGAATCGGAGCGGAAGATTCTCTGAATGGCACAACGGTTCTAAATACACTGGCGCTTCAGAAAGGCGCATCGATTTTACGTGTTCACGATGTGAAAGAGGCTGTTGAAGCTGTAAAGATTTGGACGAAGGTTCGAAAATAAAAGAGTTATACCGGGCCTTTTATTGTTGGTTTTCTAAAATCATTAATTTCAAAAATCTAATGGGGCACCATTTAAAGTTGAAAAATGCTCTGTATTTTATTATTAGGAGAAATCAGGTTATAAAAATCTTAAAAAAACAATATTACCATATTGTAAAATACCTTATCAGATTCTTGAAATCCTATAATTAGAAAACTTTCTCGCTGATTTTCGAAACCGGATACGCATTCATCGTCGCTGATGCCGTTGCCACCAACTCTCCTTTCTGATTACTTACCTTCCCCTCTACAAACAAAATCCGCTTCCCCGACTTCACGACCCGCGCATCGGCTGTCAATACGTCATTCCTATTCGCCGGATTGAGGTATGAAATCGTCAGATTAACGGTTGAAACAACCTTCATTTCTTCACAAACCTGTGTCAAACAAGCTACTCCGAGAGCCGCATCAATCAAAGCAGCAACAGAACCACCATGTGCAGCAAAAGGTGTTGCCAAATGATTGTCAGAGACTGTCATGTGGTACAAAACATGTCCTTTTGACACAACATCAAAATCCATCCCCAACAAATCCCCGAAACGATTCCAAACAATATATTGCTGGATAATCGGATGCAGTTTTAAGCTCTCCATTAATTTGCCGTTTGCATTTGTACCACGTGTTCCTGAGGAGAAGTCAGATGAAGCCCTTCCTTCTCAAAATCTTCATAAATACGCTTATTCAACGCAAAATAAACATTCCAGTAATCATCCGTTTTTGCCCAGGCACGAACCGTAATCATCACGGAAGCACCCAATTCACCCAATGCCACAAACGGTTCAGGATCTTTTTTTACACGTTTGTCTTCCGACAAATATTTCAGGATCAATTGATGCGCTTTGACATAATCATCTCCATAAGAAATCGGGATACTCCAATCTACACGACGCACATTCGCTTTCGTAAAATTGGTCAACGGACCGTTTGCGATCGGACCATTCGGAATCACAATCACTTTATTATCAGAAGTATGCAGGTACGTGTAGAAAATCTGGATTTCCTTCACAGTTCCCTGTAAGTTTTGCGTTAATATCGTATCCCCGACTTTAAACGGTTTGAACAGCAAAATCATCACTCCTCCTGCAAAGTTGGAAAGTGTTCCGGAAAATGCCATACCGATTGCCAAACCTGCAGCACCTAAAATTGCTACAAAAGAGGTCATTTCGATTCCGAGCTGTGTAATTGCCGTAACAATTACCAGGACTTTGAGAACAATTGTGGCCAGACTCGAAAGGAAAGTGACTAATCCCGCATCCACTTTTCCACGGGTTAGAATCCGGACAACCAGTCGGCCTACCCATTTGGCAATCCAAAAACCAACCAGTAAGATAACTACAGCAAAAATCAGGTTCGTTCCCGATTTTACCAACCACTGTTTTCCTTCTGTTAAACTGAATCCGAAAATGCGCTGAAAATCAGCTTCAATATCCAATAATGCCATTTTTTTAATTACGAATTACGAATGCCTGATTACGAATTGAAGAGACTTTTCAATTCTCAATTATGTTTACGGAAATTTAGGGAATTGCTGGAAATTCGGTTCGCGCTTCTCCAAAAATGCGCGTTTTCCTTCCTGTGCTTCTTCCATCAAATAGTACATCAAAGTTGCATCTCCGGCAAACTCCATCAATCCTCTCTGACCATCCAATTCAGCATTCAAACCGCGTTTGATCATTCGGATTGCCAAAGGAGAGCGCTTCATGATTGTCTGACACCACTGAACTGTTGTATCTTCCAGGTCTTTCAAAGCAACTACTTTGTTTACCATTCCCATTTTCTCTGCTTCCTCAGCAGTATATTGCTCACACAAGAACCAAATCTCACGTGCTTTTTTCTGTCCAACATGACTTGCAAGGAACGAAGATCCGAATCCTGCGTCAAAACTTCCTACTTTCGGTCCTGTTTGCCCGAAACGTGCATTTTCAGAAGCGATTGTAATATCACAAACGACATGTAGAACGTGCCCACCGCCAATTGCATATCCGTTTACCATTGCAATCACAGGCTTAGGTAACGCGCGAATTGCCTTGTGAACATCCAATACATTCAAACGCGGAACTCCGTTTTCGGAAATGTATCCTCCAACACCTTTCACATTCTGATCTCCACCCGAACAAAACGCTTTGTCACCTTCTCCGGTCAATACAACCACTCCAACATCTTGTCTTTCACGACAAATCTCTAAAGCATCCAAAATTTCCATGTTTGTTTCCGGACGGAAAGCATTATACACTTTTGGTCTGTTGATCGTAATTTTAGCAATTCCTTCGAAGAATTCGAATTTGATATCTGTATAGGACTTAATGGACGTCCAGTTTCTATTTGACATGTTCTGATTTTTTCTGTTTACAAAAATAACAATGCTTGCATAAAATTACTAATTGCGAATACCGAATTGCAAATTACAACTCAATATTAATTTTATGCTCCAGCAGGCGTATACATCGTTACTCCCTTAGCTTTATACTCCTCGATCAATACTTCTAACATTTTCGAAGCGTCAAAAACCAGGGTTCTCGCCTGCCCGACTGTCTGTTCCGTGAAAACTCCTTTTTCTTTAAACAAAGGAAGCAACTCGTCACACTTGCGCTTTGCAGATTGTTCGGGGTTGTGAACTTTTACAGAAACGGCAACACGCATTCCATTTTCCCGGATGACTTCCGTTTCAAAAATTTCTGGATAATAAACCGGGTATTTGAAATCCGGAATTGCATCCTCCGAAACATGCAAAGAAGTTCCGGCGTTATCCAATGTTACTCCGATATAAAGAATTTTACCATTCACTTGAGCTAGTCTTGCAAAAGGGCTTTTTTCCGTATAAGGTGTTAATTCTCCCAAATGTCCGCCGGTAAACCAATCTGCTTTCGGCCCGAAACAACAAACTGGTTCTGTTGGACTTTCAGAACGCTTCACCCCAGGAATTTTCCGGAAATATTCCGTAATTGCCCCCATTTTCGAAGGTTCATTTGCAACATCAAATGCTTTCAGATTGCGGATATAATCCAATTGATAACCGGCATTCGGAGAACTTGGCATCAGGAGATTTCCTTCCGGACCAATCACCTGAAGCAAAGCATCAATAATTGTTTTCGGGCCTCCTTGGACAAAACCGATTTTTGAAAAACTACTGTGAACCAATACCGAATCACCGGCTTTCAATCCACAATGCTTAAAATCCCGGATCAAACTCTCCAACGAAGCTCCTTCGCCTTTCTCTTCTTGTTCCCGAATGAATCTGCGCTGCTTGTTTTTCTTACTTTCCCTGTAAGCCCCAAGCAGTTTATCCGGAACAATAGACCGCAGAAAATTTCTCAGTGCCGACATTAATCAAAAACAGGTTTGATCAATTTATTTTCAGGAACATAGAAATAATGCAATTCCGTTCCTTTTGAAAGGATGTAGAAATCATCCTGAACTTTGCGGATATTCGAATATTCCAACGGAACTACCAGCTTTCCTTTATTAGTGTAAATTCCATAAAAAGCACCTAATGAAACGATGAAATGCGTATCATCCAGAACCTTGATCGTCGTGTGTTCAATCGGAATAACGATTTCTCCCTTCGAATTAATAGCTCCTTTCAATGTCAGTAATTGCACAACTCCTAATCCGGATTTAAAACTTTCTGCATATTCGTAAGTTGCTGGAATCACAATCTTATTCTGCAAATCGATGAAACCCCATTTGGTCGCTTTTTCAAAAGCAATCAGCGAAGAAACTCCGCCCAACTTGGAATAAGTATAAGGAATCACCGGCTTTCCGCTTTTATCAATGATTCCGAATTTGTTCACTTTCGAAACTTTTGCATAAGCTCCGACAAATTCTCCCTCAGTTTTAGCATTCGTAAAATAATCAAAAGTTGCAGGAATCACCGTTTGCCCTTTTTTATCCAGGTAACCAATTTTATCATCGGAAATCACCAAAGCGCGATCAGAAGTCAATCTTCCGATTTCTTCAATCAGGATCGTTTTTACTTCGTCACCCTGGAAATTTGCCAGTTTCGCAGTTTCATCCCCTTCAATTACAATCAATGAATCACTGTACAAATTGATGGATTCATACAAAGGCTTCACTTTAAACGAACCATACACATCGATATAACCTTCCAATCCCTTGAATGTCACTTTCGCCATTCCATTGGAAAACGAGAACGCTTCTTCGTATTGTTCCGGAATTCTCGGATAACCCAACCCGTCAAAATAACCGTACAAGCTGTCTTTCATCGCATAAATCAATCCTTCAGAAAACTGACCGATATCTTTGTATTGCGGTTCAACAATGTAAGCTCCCGAACGGTCAATAATTCCAAATACCGAATCCAGTTCAACAATGGCTCTCCCCTTGTCAAAATCATTACAACTCGTGTATTTAAACGGAATTACAACTTCATTCGCTTTATTAACAAAGCCGTACTTCCCGCTTTTCTCAGCCCAGGCCAATCCTTCCTTGAAAAAACCAACGGTGCTGTACTGAGCCGGGATTACCGGTTTTCCGTTCAAATCCATCCAGCCGAACAACCCGTTCTTCTTAAACGGAATAATTTGCTGCATTCCCAGTTCCTTGTCTTTCTTCAATTCCGATGTATACGGGTAATCGGGATACTCTTTCTGGAATTTATCCAAACGCTCCAATGAATAGTCCGCCATATACAATTGATACAACTTTCTCCAGGCTGTCTCCACATTCCGGTTCTTCGGATATGTCTTGATGAACAAATTATAATCCTGAACCCTGTTTTGAGTTGTACTCAAATGATAAACCTGATCCTGGGCATCAGCCACATATGGATTGTCCGGAAACAGCTTTTCAAAGCTCAAATACGAAACAATTTTCTTTTCTTCCGTGTTTTCCTTGTATTGCAAGCGATAATAATTATTCAGTGCTTCTTTCTGAAATTCAGATTGCGGGTATTTTTTCAAAAATGCATCAAATGCGGATGAAGTATTGGCAGATTTTGCTTTCACATACCCAATCGAATCCCTGGAATAAATTGCTTTGAAACGTTCCCTGGCCCAATCATTGGTTTTCTGGAAGTTCTCATATGCTTCCTCAGAAGGAGTTTTCTGAACCTGCTGAAAAAGTGCCGTAGAAATGTCCTGGCGCAGATTGGCGATTGCCAAATAATCGAAATTGTATTTCTTCAATGCTTCTTTTTGCTTGTCCTTCATCAGACCATAGGCTTTCTCAGAACGTACAATCTTCGTCAAGGCTGAATCCAATTGGTGAAAAGGATTGTCTTTGCGGAAATAAATGACAGCCAAACCATAATTCGCTGCGGATTCATTTGATTTCAGAGATTTCTCAAATTGCTTTTTTGCTTCGAAGTAATTAAATTGGTTTAAAGCCTTAAAAGCATCATCAATCGAACCGGCCTGCACTTTACCAAAGGCACAAAAAATCGAAAGAACTAAAATTTTAATCTGCAGTGAACTCATGATGCAAATATAACCATCTACCAATTAAAGGTAGGGTAAAACTGGATGAAAAGGGTGAAAAAATGTCAAAAAAAAACCCTGACGAAAGGGTCAGGGTTTACTATTTCGAAATTGAAATTACTTTTTGTATTTCGCGTAACGGTTATTGAATTTATCAATACGCCCTGCAGTATCCACGAATTGTACAATACCTGTAAAGAATGGGTGAGACTTGTGAGAGATATCCAATTTTACCAATGGATATTCATTTCCGTCTTCCCAAGTAATTGTTTCTGAAGTATTAGCAGAAGAATGACACAAAAATGCATACTCATTCGTCATGTCTTTAAAAACTACTAATCTATAATCTTCCGGGTGAATACCTGCTTTCATATCTTGTTATTCTTTTTTTATTCTTATTCAAAAATGGTTTGCAAAGATAATCAAACTTTTTAATTCACAACAAAAAAAATAAAACCTATTACACTTTCGTTATTTTTGTCATGATGAAACTTGTAAATCTTATTTTCGGAGTTGCGATTCTAGCCGCTCTTTTATTTAGTAACTCTTCCTGTAAAAAGAAGAAACTATTCGGAGACGGCAACCTGGGATTTTCAACTGATACACTGGTATTTGACACCGTTTTCACTACCATTGGTTCGACAACGAAATACTTTAAAATTTACAATCCTCAAAACAAAGCTTTAAAGATAAGTGAAGTTCAGTTAATGGGCGGAAGTAATTCTCCGTTTAAGTTGAATTTAGATGGTGTAAAAGGTAATTACTTTACTGATCTGACAATGGAATCCGGAGACAGTTTGTTCTGCTTTGTTGAAGTGAAACTCAGTGTCAACGGGCAAAATCTACCGGTCGTTGTGGAAGATTCGGTTCGATTCCGCACTAACGGAGAAGATCAATACGTGAAACTGGCTGTTTGGGGACAGGATATGTACTACCATTATTCCAATATTGGAGCCGGAATTCTGGATCTGAATGAAGGAACCTGGCCCAATAATAAACCGCACGTGATTTATGGAGCTGCATTCGTTGACTCTGCCAAAACCTTAAACATCGTCGGAGGAACACATATTTATCTGCATAAAAACTCCATTCTCTGGAACTATAAAGGAACGCTGAACATTGACGGAGATTACAATAATAAAGTAACCATCCAGGGAGATCGACTGGAAGCATCTTACAAAGATGTTCCCGGGCAGTACTACGGAATCTATTACCAGGAAGCAAGACCTTCTTTAGTGGATAATGTCATTATTAAAAACGCAACGGCAGGAATTCACGTGGATTCCCGCGATGGTTCTTTTAGTCAAAACACCTTAACGATTTCCAATGTAGAGATTCTCAATGCTGCAAGTTATGGCTTGTTTCTCTTCAACGGACCAAGAGTCTATGGAGAAAATGTCCTGGTACACAGTTCCGGAGTTCATTCATTGCTCGTAATCCAGGGATCCGACTTCACTTTTAATCATTGTGATTTCCTGGGCTACGGAACCGGTGAAGGTTCTACTCCTGCTGTCGGAATTTCCAATTACTACACGAATTCCCAGGGAACTTTCGTCTCCTCTATTCCGAATGCGAATTTCAACAATTGCGTGATTTATGGAAGCAACGGAGACCAGTTGGCAATCGATACGATACAACCCGGAGGAGTAACCCTGAATTTTCATTTCAGAAACTCGGTTATTTTCAAAAGTGATCTGAGTAACCCGATGTTTACAAGCTGCAACAGCAACAATCCGGCATTTATCAATACCGGGCAGGATAATTTCAAGTTCTACAGTACTTCCAGCCTCAACAACCAGGGAAATCCAGCTTACATCACACAATCAGGTTTGGATATTCTTGGAGTTTCCCGAAATGGATTGACACCGGATATCGGAGTGTATGAAAATTAATCGTCTTTGAACGAAATCATTCTCATCAAGAATAAATAAGACTAAACAAAAAAGCCGGGTGAAAAATTTTCACCCGGCTTTTTATATAATTAAAAATCTGTCTGATTAATATTTCAAATCACCGTTGATTTCTCTTACAGCGTTTGCCGCTTCAGTAAACTTCGCCTGCTCTTCTGCAGTCAACGTAACGTTTACGATCTTTTCAACTCCGTTCTTTCCGATAATTGCAGGAACCCCCAAACAGATGTCGTTTTGTCCGTATTCACCTTCCAACATCAAAGAACAAGGAATCATTTTCTTCTGATCGCAAGCAATTGCCTGAACCATTACAGAAACAGCTGCTCCTGGTGCATACCAAGCTGAAGTTCCCAACAATTTAGTCAAAGTTGCTCCTCCTACTTTCGTTTCTTCAACAACATATTTTTGCTGCTCCTCAGAAAGGAATTCCGTTACAGGAACACCGTTTCTTGTTGCTTTGCTCAATAACGGAAGCATTCCTGTATCACTGTGTGCAGCGATTACCATACCGTCAACATCAGAGATCGGGCTTCCTAACGCTTCAGCCATTCTGTATTTGAATCGTGCAGAATCCAATGCTCCACCCATTCCGATAATCTTGTGCTTAGGAAGACCAGAAGTTTTGTGCACCAAATACGCCATTGTATCCATTGGATTGGAAACAACGATAATGATCACTTCAGGAGAATGTTTTACCAGGTTTGCCGTAACGTCTTTCACGATACCAGCATTGATCCCGATCAATTCTTCACGCGTCATTCCCGGTTTTCTTGGAATACCTGAAGTAATTACAGCCACATGAGAACCAGCCGTTTTGCTATAATCTCCGGTTGTTCCGGTAATTTTTGTATCGAATCCGTTCAGGGATGCCGTTTGCATCAAATCCATTGCCTTACCTTCAGCAAACCCTTCTTTGATATCTACCAAAACTACTTCCGAACAGAAGTTTTTCATTGCGATATATTCCGCACAGCTTGCTCCTACAGCTCCTGCACCTACTACCGTTACTTTCATTGTTTTATGATTAAATGATAATACTATTTCTTAAGCGCAACGAATTTAAGAATAAAACTTTGCTCCTGCTGTAAATTTTGTATAGAAATAACGTTATTTGTATAAATTGAGAATTGAAAAATCAAAAGCCAACAGAAGCTTGACTTTCACCCTGAAAATTAAGAATACCTCTCATTGATTCTTCTTTTTTAATTCTCAATTTTATATTCTCTGGGAAAGAGAGGCAACCCTATAGAGAATCTTTCGTTATTGATTGGAGACAGTGAAACAGAATTGGGAATTGGATGAAATTATTGAGGGCTGCAAATCTTCCGACAGAAGAGCACAAGAGCAGTTATTCAAGAAGTTTTACGGGAAAATGCTGGTCGTTTGCCAACGTTATATCCGAGACAAAGATTCAGCCCAGGAAGTTTTACAGGAAGGTTTCATTAAGGTCTTTGAACATATTAAAGGTTACGACAAAAAAGGATCTTTTGAAGGTTGGATGAGAAGAATCATTGTGAATTGTGCTATTGATTCGATCCGAAAATCGAAAAAAGATTTCATGCTGACTGATAATGACAATGATTTCAAATACATTCCCGAAGAAGACGAATTGGGAGAAGATTGGGAAATCACTTCATTAAAAGCCGGAGTCGCACTGGAAGCCATCAACAAGCTTTCACCAGCCTACAAAGCAGTTTTCAACCTGTATGTGATGGAAGAATTCACACATAAGGAAATTGCAGAAATACTGGAAATCAGCGAAGGAACGTCCAAATCTAATTTAGCCAAAGCCAAAATGAATCTCCAGAATTATTTGAAACAAAAATTTACAAAAATTGCTCAATGAAAAACATTGAACAGCTTATAAAAGAGTCGCTTGAAAACCATGAATTGCCTTACAACGAGGCAGCTTGGGAATCACTGTCTAAACGTTTAGACGGAACGACTCCTACTCCATTCTACCGTAAGTGGTGGGTTGCAGCATCTGTTGGGACAGTACTTGTTGGTTCTGCTCTGTTTTTCGCATTGAATTCTCAATCGGAATCCGCTGATCAAACCAAAAACGCAACTCCTGTAGTTAGCCGGAATGTAGAAAATTCTCCTGTAAAAAGTCAGAATAACGCAGAGGCTTCACCAGGCACATCCCCTCAAACGCACATACCTCACACCGAAGAGAATCAAACGATTGTTTCCCAGAATGAACCTGCCAATAAAAATTACCAGCACTCAAATGCAGTTCATTCCAACGGAAATTTGAAAGGAGAATCAAACAACAAAAAAGAGATTGAAGGTCAACCGGTTTCAAATCCAAGTTCAAAACCTCAGGTTACAGATGTTGCCCCTTCAAGAAATACTATTTTACCTGCAATTTTCAACAAATCAAGATATTGTGTCGGTGATGAAATCGAAATCACCAATCCGAATGAAAACATCGGTGTTCAGGTAGTTCAAAACGGAAAAACACTCGCAAATGTGAAACCGGATTCCAAAAAGACTTTGATTGCTTCCAATGAAGGAACCATTGATGTTGTGGTTGGAAATCAAAAACAATCAGTTCCTGTTTACGGAAATTCAAGTGATTTATATATCCACGTCGACCCAACTTTGATTTATGAAAATGCCATTCCGGCTGTCAGATTCAATGTATCCGGAAACGACAATCCGGTTCACTGGAAAGTAGAAAAACACAGCAGCGAAGTTGAAAACGGTACATTCATCGTTCACCCTTACAAAGGCACAGAAATATCCGTTTCTGTTTCCAGTAAAGATCAAAACGGTTGTCTGGTAGTGGAAAATAAAACCATTTCGATTCCGGAAGAATACAACCTGAATGCATCCAAAGCTCTGGATGTCAATGCTTCAGACATTCGCTTCAATACTTTCATGCCTTATGCCTTGAAAGAACGTAATACTCCGTTCGAATTATACATTTATGACGCAAGATCAGGAAGAGTCATTTTCAAAACATCAGATGCATCCAACGGATGGAATGGTGTGGATTCTCATACAGGAGAAATGTTGAAAAATGGTTCAACCGTACTTTGGAAAGTAATCATGGGGAACCCGAATCCGGGAGAACCAAGAGAATATAAAGGAACTCTTGTTTTAAAAACAGAATAAACTACCAGGCTACTACCGGGTATTGGGAGAGGAAACTTTCCCTTTTTTGTTTTACCAGGTTCAGGTATTCCGCTGCTTTTTTCGATTCAGGATACAACAAACGATGCTCTTCCATTTTCCGGATTTTGAAGATTTCATCAATTATTCCATTTGTTTCCAGTGTAAAAAGTTCTAACCGAAGAAATTCCCAAACATATTCAGTTGCCAAAGCATTCGGGTGAACTCCATCCGGTTCAAAATACCGGTAATCTCTCAACACATCATTCACAAGTTCGAAGGCAGGAAAGTAATGGATTTTCTTAGTTTTGAGCAGATCTACCAAACGGAACAGCTCAGCTTTCGAAAGAGAATTTTCCATTAATCCGTCACGGATATATCGAACAGGACTCACTGTGAAAACGATCCGGATATGAGGATTTACGTTTCGAATCGCGTCAATCGCCTCTTTCCAGGTATCAAACAATTGATCTGCAAATGTAAGCTCCTTTTCAAAACATGCTTTGGGTTGTTGATGACAATTAGCAACAATACTTCCGCATTCAATCAAACGATATCCGTGAGCAGAGCCCAATGTAACAACAAGGAGCTTAGCAATCGACAATGATTCCCTGAGCGCATTTAATTTCCTTCTCAACTCATCATTCAGCGAAGTCTGATCCATAGCATAAATCGTGCTACTGGCGTCGTAGCTGACGAAAACATCTTCTTTCTGAACAAATCCGATCAGTTCCCTTTTCTCAAAAGCCAGGAGAATTTGTTTAGCCAATGGAACCGGATGAAAAATAACTCCCAACGGATTGTCAAACACTTCAAATCCTGCTCTTCGGAACCAATAAGACATATTTGCAGAAAAACACGATCCGAGTTGTACCACCAAATCCCCGTGTCCGATCTTAGGAAAATCCTTTTGTTTTAAAGTATCTGAAGAAATGTTCATTTCAAACGTTCTAATGTGTGATCGAATACCTGCTTCCACCCTTTCCATTTCCCGGCTTCAGCCAATGTTTCATTGTGCCAGATAAAACAAAAAACACCACCATATCTGCTCACTTCATCAACCAATTCGTTAACCACTTCCATACTTTGGGGAATGGTCAGTTTTTTATATTCCAATAAAGTTCCGTCCATATAACAAAACGGTACAATCCGGTATTCCGGATAAGCCTGGTTTGTAAGCAGATCAAAAAAAGCATGTTCATACGCAGTTCCGGATCTGAATCCA
>VFQP010002875.1_pt1 | contig 18456 bp, 27 predicted proteins | sample 3512351 | NCBI WGS metagenome assembly VFQP01 (sample SAMN10412372, study PRJNA504923) | tailings metagenome | isolation source: Relicate 1 Philex TSF1 revegetated site | place: Philippines: Tuba, Benguet | collected 2017-08-29
TGCGCTCACGCTGCGCTCACGCTGCGCTCACGCTGCGCTCACGCTGCGCTCACGCTGCGCTCACGCCGCGCTCACCGCCAGCGCGATGCGCCCGACGGCGCGCACGGCCTCCCGGGCCATGTTGGGGTGCACCACGTCGCGCGCGTACTCGGTGAGCTCGTTCACCACCTCGTACACGTTGCTGCTGCTGGCCAGCGCCGACAAAATCTCCATCTTGAGCTTCTTGATGTACCTGCGTGTGCGTGGACGCCACCACCACGCCAGCACCGCCACGCCGCCGTCACGCAGGTGACGATCGTGCACAGAGTCCGGGGCAACGAACGGCTGCTGCGGACCACGGGTGTGTTGTGGGCTCCCACAGAGGCGCCTGGTGGGGACGGGAGCGCCGGCACGAGGGAGCTCGGCGCGCGTACACACTGACCACGGGTCGTGGGTGCGGCAGTAAAAGGTGGTGTAGTCGGCCTCAAAGATGACGGGCGCGCGCTGCGCCAGCAGCAGCACGTTGGCCAGCACGGCGTACGTGACGGCGGGGTCGTCGCGGCCGATGACCGACTTGAGCGGCTCCTTGATGCGCTCCAGCACCTGCGGGGCGTGCAGGCCGTAGGGGGTTGGCCCATGGACACGCACATGGCAGGACGCGCACGCATGGCAGTGCAGTCCGCAACGCAAAGCAACGCTTGCTGAGGGAGGACCGCGAGCAAGGACGGCGGCGGCGGCGGTGCCAGTGCGTGCGCAGGCGTTCGCACCTGCTGGTGCGTGGCGGGCATGTTTAGCGTGAGGTGCAGGAAGGCCTTGGTGGCGGCCATGGCGATGGCGCTGTTGGAGGCGGCCAGCCGGTCCTCCATGGCGTTGAGCAAGTCGTACACCTGCAAGGCACGCACACGCACACGCACCGCAAGGGCGGCGGTTTTCAACCACCACACAGTGGCGGCCAGACTCAACCCTTTCGTTGCGCGCAGACCCGCGCCCGCCGCCTGCCCTGGCCAAGCATGGTGCCGAAGCCAGTGCCACACACACACGCACAGGTGCTGGGCACGCCCTCCCTATTCACAACAGCGCAAAGCCATCGGCATGTGGTGCACAGACGCGCAGAGTTGCGAGGGAGGGAGGCATGCACGCACCTCTGCCTCTGACGCGGGCTTGTACTTGCCCGCCAGCTCCAGCACCTGGCACTGGCCCCAGTCACTGAACTCCTGCGCGCCCCCCAACCACCACACCAGCAAGGCACACGCTTGAGCACGGCGGGCGCCCCAAAATGAAAACTCCCCCGGCATCCGGTGCTGTTGGGCGCCGCCAGGCTCTGATGCGTTGAGGAGGCCAGACGCCGGGACCAGTTGCGCGCGCACTTTGAGTCGGTTGATGAGGTTGTACAGCACTGAGCGCTCCAGCAGGGGCTCGGGTGTGCCCAGCACCTGTGTGCGTGTGTGGTGTGGCATTTGCTTCGGCACGTCAACGAGGGCGGAGCTCGACTGCCAGGCGCATCAGAGGTTGGTGCGCGCCCAGGCGCGCGGGCGCGTGCTTGCGAGGCCTGGGGCCACGCTGCCTGGCCCCAGCTCCGCTCTGCCCGTGTCAAGCGGTGCGGGGTGCGGGCTTGCGGGCGTGCCGCAGGGGCGTAACGGAGCGTGCGGCGCGCTCACCTGCACCAGCACGGTGATGCAGTTGGCCAGCACCTGCGTGTCGGGGTCGGACCTCAGCAGCTGGTGCACCGTGTCCAGCATGCCTGCGCAACGCACCACCACCACCACCACCACCACCACGGCGTTGCTAAGCGCCACCTGACCGTGAGAGAAGAGAACACGGGCCCCGCCTGAGGGCGGGCCTCCCGAGCACCCAGCTGCTCTCAACGCCGCGCTGCTAGGCGAGCAAAGAGAAAGGCCGAGCTCCGCGCGCCCCGCCGCGCGCCTGTGCTCTCCACCACGCTCTTGTCCACGTGCCAGATCTTGAGCACGCCCATGACGGCGGTGCGCCGCACGTAGGGGTGCCGGTCCGACAGCGCCTGCAGCACCGGGCTGCTCTGCGCTCACACAACGTGAAGGCGACAAGCGGCGGCGATTCATACGCACCGCGGCTGAGCGCCTGCATCGCGGTGTGCTGCGTGCGCTACAGGCGGTGCGTGCTGCGAGATCTCGCGAGGCGTTTTCTGCGCCGCCTCACCACATACTCCAGGAAGTTGGAGAGCCTGAGCGAGCAGAGGCTGCGCAGCGCCAGGCCCCTGACGAGCGGGTCCTGGTCCACGCAGTCCTTGTGCAGCTGGTTGATGGTGAGCAGCGCCAGGTCGGGCGTCTGCGCGGCGTAGTGCGTGATGTAGAGGTAGAGCATCTTCTTGAGCACGATGTCGTCGGGGCTCAGGTTGGCGCACGACGTCATGCTCGGGAACAGCGACGACATGTCCATGCCTGCGCGGCGGGAGAGGCACGTGCCGGGCACACGCGTCGTCGTCGCGGCGGGAGCGCACGCGGATGAGGAGCAAGCGCTGTGAACGGAGCGCACCGACGGTGAGGTAGTTGATGACCTTCTTGAACACGTCCCGCTTCTGCATGCGCAGCTCCTTGTCGCTGCGCTTGCCCATGGTGCAGAGCGACTGCAGCGAGGCCGAGAGCTCCGCAATCTCGCCCCTCGGCCCCTTGCTGCCGGTCGCCGGCTTGGCACCAGACATTCGTGCTGCTCCGCCTGCTGGCAAGTCGTCGTGTGGCTAGCCCTGCTTGCTGGCCGTGGTGGGGGAAGAGAAGATGGAGATCTCCGACCTCACGCTCGCGTTCACGACGGCGAGCGCGCACCGGCTGCGCTGGACCTGTGCACGCGCGCCGACTGCTGCTGCGATCTGTGTGTTCCACGTTGGGGCGCCTGGCGGTAGCACATGAGGGCGGCGAACCCCAGGCTTCAGGAGAAGAGCGCAGGGGAGAGAGCACAGGAGAGCGCAGGACGAAACTTCACGCCTCGAGCTCGTCCTCCACCGCCGCAGCGCCCGTGGCCGCAGCGTCCAGCACGATGGCGGTGCCGTCGCCCTCGGCGTCGGCGTCAACGCCGGCAGCGTCGCCGTGGTCCCCCTCGGCCCCGCCGCTCCCCCCGCCCCCCTTGCCGTTGCCTTCCCCACCCTCGTGCTCCTCGCAAAACTCGCCGCCGCCGCCGCCGCCGCCGCCGCCGTCGCTCCCGTTGCCCTGGTGCTGCTGCTGCGGCGGCTGGCCCTCGCCGCCCGCCGGCGCCCGCCCGCCCGGCGCCGCGGCGCGGCGCACCTTCTTCACCAGCGCGGGGCCCGCCGGCGCCGCACTGGTCGTCCCGTCCCCGGACGCCGCTCGCTTGACGCCTGCCGCGCCGCCTACACCACACCAGGCGACCCACAGCGCACCCGATCCTTGCAGATTCCACCAACCACCCAGTCGTGCCGCACAGGCAGACCACAAGTGCTGCGCTCACCTGGCCGTTGTGCGGTGGCCGCCGCCTCCTTGAGCGCAATCATCCGCTTGAGCTGCGCAATGTACTCCTCCTGGGCCTGCAGCAGCGCCGACGCAGTGGCGGGCGACGGCGCGCCGCCCGCCGCCGCCGACGACGACGAAGCGCGCTTGCCCGCCGCCGCGCCGCCCGCCGCCGCCGGGGTGGCGGGCGGCGCGCCCGCGCCCGCGCCCTCGCCGGCGCCGCCTCCGCTGCCTCCGCCCCCGTCGCCTTCTCCGGCTGCCGCCTGCTGCTGCTGCTGCTGCCGCTGCTGCTTGCGCGCTTCGATGAGCGCCAGCTTGCGCTGCAGCTCTGCGCTCTGCACGGCAAAATCACGCAAACCGACACAAGAAAACCCGCTTCAGGATCTGAGCGACGCACGGCGCACGCCCACCTCCCGGACCCCAGAAAAGGGCGCCGCACCTTGGACTCGCGGAGCGTTGCCTCAACGGCCGCCGCCGCCGCCGCCGCCAGCTCGTTGGACGGCTGCACGGCGCCCACGTCCGCACCTGCCTCCTGCGCGCCGCCGGCGCCGTTGCCCGCCGGCCCCCCGTCCGCCGACGCACCTGGCCGGACCCACTTCCTGGGCCCCGGCGCCGCCGCCTTGCCGCCGCCCGCCGCGCCCGCCGGCGGCCCGCCGGCGTGCCAGGCGGCCCCACCGCCGGCGTGCGGGTGGTGCGCGGTTGGGCTGGTGTCGCGGTGCGGGTGGTGCGGGGGGAAGCCGGCGTGCAGCAAGCCCTGGTGAGGGTCCAGCGGGAGCATGCCCAGGGGCGAGGGGATGAGCGCGCCGGGAGGCATGAGCATGGCCGCTGGGCCACGGGGGGGCACCATCATCATCATCGGCGCGCCGCCCAGGGGGGCTGCAGGGAGCATGTGGGGCGGGAGCAAGGGCCCGGGCCCGGGCGGGGGCAGGATGGGGTGGGCGGGGTGTTGGGGCCCTCCTCGCCACCCCGCCGGGCCGCCGGGTAAGCCCTGGCCGGGCATGGCGCCATGGCCGTTGTTGCCGCCGCCTGGCCCCCCCGCACGCATGATGCTGGGCATGCCCCCGCCTCCTCCTTGGGGTGGTGGGGGCTGGGGTCTTGCGCCTGGGCTGATGGGGCCCCCTTGCTGCGGCGCTGGCGCGCCGCCCACGTGCAAAGGGGGCGCGCCGGGAGGGGGCCGGGGCCCTGGGGGCGGCCGCGGCCCTCCGCCTGCGCACGCGAGACGAACGCACCCACGCACTTCTCGCCCTCTGCGTGTGCTCAACACAGCAGTTGTGTTCACGCCACACGCCGCACCATGCGTGGAACGAGCGTGCAGGGCGTGCAGCGGCCGCTCACCGAGGTGGCTGGGGGGCGGGCCAGGCGGCGGCATGGGCGGCGGCCGGGGCCCCCCCGGCATGCCGCCAGGGCCCATCATCATCATGGGGGGCCCCTGCATGCCGCCCATCCCGCCGTGCTGCTGCTGCATCATGAAGCCGTGAGGCCCCTGGGGGCCCATGCCCCCGTGCATGGGCGGCGGGTGCGGGGGCGGCATGGGCCCGCCGCCCGGGCCCATGCGGCCGCCGCGGCCCCCCGGAGGGTTGTCGTAGGGGCGGCGAGGCCCCTGCTGCTGCCACCCCCCTCGCCCGCCCACGTCTCTCCGCCCACCAGGGCCGCGCGGGTCCCAGGGGCCTCTCCCGCTGCCTTGGGCGCCGTGGGGCGGGCCCTGCTGTTGCTGTTGCTGCTGCTGCGGTTGGCTGCCCTCGCCAGGGTCTGGCCGCTCCATGTCCGCCACGTCCATGTAGTAGGCGGCGGGCAGGGCGCGGCCACTTTTACCTCCCTGCGGCAAAAGCAGTGTCGTTGGGCGCGCCAGAAGGCACATGGTCGCGCTGACGGCCCTTCGTGAGGGAGGACAAACACAATGTGATGCAGCTGACGTGCCGCAGCGCACCTTTGAGGGAGGCGCGTCGCTGGCGCCGGCAGCAGGTGCCCCCTGCTGCTGGTCGCCGCCCGCCGCCACCGAATAGCCGCCGTCCGCGCCTGCTTCCTGCTGCTCGGCGGGCTGGCCCTCCTCCTCCTCCTCCTCTTCCTCCTCCTGAGCGCCGTCGTCCTCTGCCAGCAGCCCAAACACAGTGTCCTCGTCCCTGCAGGCGACGCGGTGGAATCGCGTCTCGTCGTCTGCGCGTGGCTCGCGGCATGGCAGCAGCGTGCGTGCGGGGAGGCACGCTCACCTGCCGTCATGCTCCTCTTCCTCGCCCTGGCCCTCTGCCTCCTCCCCTGCACGCGGCAAGAGCGAGCACTCGTGTGGCCGCCACTAGTGAAGTTGAGGTTGGAAGTTGGTCCGCGAAGACTGCGAGCTCGCATCGGCCAGCGCGGCCACGTCAAATTACCTAGCAGCTCCTCCTCCACATCGTCCGCCATGGCCGCGCTGCGCTCCTCAGCGAGGGGCGCAGCAGGGACGCGAGAGATCCCCCGGCTGGACGGAAGCGCTGCAGGCTAGCCTCAGGTGCTCCTCCTTGATGAATGGGCTGTTGTGGTGGTGCGGTGCTGCTGATGGTGGTGTGGATGCAGGCTGCCTCTGCACCTGCGTCCAAGCTGCACCTGTGAGCCGCGCAGGACGCGTCCGATCACACCTCCCCGTGGACCAGAGCTGGCTGAGTATGACACACGCTTGATGCGACAGTGTTGGTGTTGGCGAACGGCCCTTGCAGCTCCTCCTGAGCTCCCAGAGCTCCGAGCGACGCATGCACAAACCTCTGCCGCGGCACGACGGTCATTCGCGCACGACGCGCCCAGCTAGCAGCTAGGCGTCAGCATCCACCTCCACAGCAATGGGCGACAGCATCGAGGACGACTTCAACTACAGAGACGACCAGGTGCACCACGCACGGGCGCGGGCTCTGCAGCGGCAGCTCGAAGCGCTGCTAGCAACTCGAGTCGAAAGCTGCTCCTACTGCTGCACAATGTGGAGATTGACGCGCGAGGCGCGGGGTCGGGTTCGCAAACTCGACCTTTGGCGACTCGAGCGCAGGTGGACGACGACGACGAGGTGTTCCATGGCACGGCCAAGTCGACGATGGTGCAGAACCAGCCGCACGACGAGGTGCGCGCACACCATCCCACAGTCGTGCGCGCAGGGCCGTCGAAGGAGGTCGCAGGTGTGTGTGCATGGGCGCGTGCAGCTCCATTCACGAGCGTTCAGCGCGGGGGCGCCCTGTGCGTGCGCGCAGGAGGTGGCACTGAGCGACACAGAGAGCTTCGGGGGGCGAGACGAGCCGCCCAACGTCAAAGGTGCGTCGCACGCTCGGCACGACCCAGGCGCCTTCGCCACGCGCACAGAGCACCACTCACCGTGCCTGTGCACACCCCAACGTGCAAGAACCACGCAGATGCCTCCCTCATCGAGTCACACGACGACGAGCTGCCGGCGGGGGGCACGCCTGCCTACCACACCACCACGTCGTCGCGCAGCGCGGCGGCGGCTGCGGCGCGCGAGGAGCCCAGCTCCTCAGCCACGGCGGGGCAGGAGGCGCGGCCAGGCAGGCTGGCGGGCGTGCAGCAGGAAGCCAGCGACTCGGGAGGCGCCGGTGGTGGCTCAGGAGGTGCCGGAGGTGCGCCGGGGCCGCTCCTCACCCCCTGGGGCTCTTCCCAGCAGCCACCAACAGGATTGGGCAGGACTGACAAGGTCATTCGTGGCTCAGGGATGGATGGTTGCGCTGCCATGGTGGTGGTGGTGGCTGCAGAGATCCCTGGCGCGTACAACGCCATGGACTTCAAGCACTTGCACGTCAACGACGACATCAAGGCGCTCTTCCAGTACATTGGCAGGTGGGGCTTTTGTTGTTCGAGGCTGTGCATCCTGCAGTTGTGGAACCACCGACGGCAGCGCGCGTCGCCGGGGGCCGCCTGGACCGGAGCGCTGTGGGCGCCCATCGCACGAGCGACCCTCCTCAGCGGAGCGGGGTTGTTGGGCGTGTGCGCGCTGGTGTGTGTGGGGGCGCAGGTACAAGCCTCAGAACATAGAGTTAGAGACCAAGCTCAAGCCCTTCATCCCCGACTACATCCCGGCGGTGGGCGGCCTGGACGAGTTCATCAAGGTGCCGCGGCCCGACGGCAAGTCCGACTTCCTCGGCCTCAAGGTGCGCACCTCTGGAGTGCACCTTTGGAGACTCCAGCATGGAGCTCGAGCCTTGAGCTCGGGAGGACGGGAGGGCGTGAACAGACGAGCAAAGGAGAGAAACAGAAAGGGCGCCAGACCACCGCGTGCCTCTGCGGTGGTGGCAGGAGGCGGCCAGCGGGCCCAGCAGAGGGGAGGCTGAGAGGGCCACCCCTCTCAGCTGCTTGCCTCTTGCTTGCTCACGTCCACCCCTCGCTGCGTGTATGCATGCAGGTGCTGGACGAGCCGGCGGCGCGCCAGTCCGACCCCACGGTGCTCACGCTGCAGCTGCGCCAGCTCAGCAAGGAGGCGCCCGGCAACAAGGCAGAGATGGTCGGTGAGTGCCGCTACGCGAGCTAGCTCCATGCCTGCCTGCGGGCCAACAGACAAGACACGCAGAGCGCGCCACCGCGACCGCCGGCAGCACTTGTGATGAAGCCGCGGCACGCTGATGCGTGGCGTCGTGCACCGCGTCCCATGACCGCGGCGCTGCGTGCTGCGCGTGCTGCGCGCGCCTGATCAGGCCGCATCGAGCACACGGACGAGCAAAAGGTCAAGAAGATTGCCGGGTGGATCGGCAGCATCAACGACATCCACAAGAGCAAGCCGCCCGCCACGGTCAGCTACGCGAGGCGCATGCCCGACCTCGAGGCGCTCATGCAGGAGTGGCCGCCAGAGATGGAGGCCTTCCTGCGCAACATGCACATGCCCACGGGAGAGCTGGTGAGCGCCGCGGCTGCGCCCGCGCCCGCTGTCCCCTGCCCACCCGCGCCCCGCCCCGCGCGCCACCTGTCCTGCCGTCCGCGTTCTCTCCCTGGCAAGAGTTGTGCAGTGCATGGTTTGCGTGAGGGGCGCCCGGGGGCCAAGAGCGGGGCAGACCGAAGCGTGTTTGCTCAAGTGACGGGCTGCATGCCGCGCGCCAACAGCATGACGTACATGCGCATCCGGTGGTCACTCGCGCGACCCCTGATCTGTCTGTGCCCTCATGCAGGACCTGGACCTCAAGTCCTTCACCAAGCTCATCTGCTCCATCCTGGACGTGCCCATGTACGAGAACCCCATCGAGAGCCTGCACGTGCTCTTCTCGCTCTACCTCGAGTTCAAGAGCAACCCCGTCTTTGGGCAGCAGCTGCAGGGGCAGGGGCCCGATGCAGACGCCGGGTGAGTGAGCGCACTGCTGTCACGTGGAGAGGGAGAAAGAGAGGGAGAGGGAGACGACTTGCGGAGGAGAGCACGCCGCACAGGGCCCTCGCGCCCGTGCCAGGTCAGCACGCCGGCTGGCCCAGGTGTCGGTCGGTTTGTGGGCAGGCTGTGACACGGTGGGGGCTCGAGCCGCAAAGCAGAGGGGCGCCTCGCTGGACGGTGGTTGGTGCGCGCAGGCTCTTTGCGGGGCCGTACGGCGGCGGGAGCGCCGGCGCGGCGGGCAGCAACCCGGCCACGCCGCTGTGGGGGGGCGGCAACCGCGGCGGCAACACGTCGGCGGGCAGCATGGGCATGGGCACCATCCCCGCCGTGGGCGGCGCCAACGTCATGACGTTCTGAGCAGCGCTGCTACCACGCTTGCGGCTGCGGAAGGGCTGCTGCTGTCGCGCGCGGCCCTCTCTGCCAGTCACGGAGCCCGCGTCTTGAAGACAGATGTGCAAACACGCGGGCGCGCGCTCGTGGCGGCATGGCAGGGTCACGCGCGAGCGCGCCACATGACAACGCTTGCAGGCAGAGCAGCTTCGTTCGTATGCACGGCCTTGTGGCGCCGGTAGCCCAGGGCTCGTTGCACTGGTACCATGGGAGGGAGGACGGGAGCCCCATCACGATATCTGCTGCACGTAGGCCAGGGGCACCAGGCCCGACTGCCCGTCCGAGAGGCGCGTCACCTGCGGCGCAGCACACACCACGCAGCACGCGCACAGGTCCTCGCATCCCGCCGGCCCACCACGCACTGCGCTTCCGCCCCACCATCCCTCATGTAGGAAGCGCGCGCGCGAGAGAGAGAGAGCCCGGGGGGGGGCAGAGAGAGGGAGCGCACCTGCAGCCACTCCTCCATGACGGCCGTCACCTCGAGCTCCTCCCCAGGCGCCACGCCCAGCTCATCGGCCGACTCGGCCGAAAACTCATACATGGCTTGCACCCGCGACCCCACCACCAACGCCGACGCCGCCGCCTCCTCCGCCGGCGGAGCCGCCTCGCCGCCGTTGTCGTACCCGCCCCATCCGCCGCCGCCGCCGCCGCCCGCGCTGGCGTCGCCGCCGCGCGGCGTGTCCTGGTAGATGACGGAGGACTGGACGCTGTACGAGGGCTGGAGCGCCGAGCGGCCACCCGGGCTGCTGGGAGGGTACCCCGATGCCTGCCCCTGCAGACGCGTGGACGTCTGCGCGCTGAGCGCCGCACCACCCACGGAGGAGTCGCCGCCAATGGAGGGGTCGCGGCCGAGGCCCGAGGAGCTGGCCGGAAGCTGCTGCTGCTGCTGCTGCTGCTTCTGCGCGGCGCGGTCGGCGGCGCGCTGCTGCGCCTCCTGGCGCGCCACGGCGGCGGCGCGGAGCAGCGTGCCAAAGTCGTCGAAGCCGCCGGCGCCCTGCGACGCTGCGCACGCACGCACGCACGCACGCACGCACACACACACTCGCCTTGGTCTTTTGCCTTGTCTAGCGCTGCGAGACACCTCACACACCCGGGAGCTGCGCTCCGGCCCCGCCAAGGTGCCCAGACAGCAGCAAACGCATGTCGCGCAAGGCGCCAGCGCACTCACGGCTGCTGACGGCGCGCAACAGGCGTGGGCTAGGTAGCACGGACTTACCTCTGGCCGCATCGTCCCCGGGATCGTAGGCGCCGTACTCTGGCTGCCCGCCCACGTTGTCGTACACGTAGCCCTGGTAGCCGTCCCCGCCCGCGCCTTGGTAGTACTGAAATCGAAAATTGAAACGGCACCAAGAGCGAGCAGCACCAGCAGCAGCAAGTGAGCGCAAAGTCCGCGTCGGGACGCACGCAGAGCAGCCGAGCGCCGAAAGCAGCGACGCGGCTGGTGGCGCGAGGGAGAGGCGGCGGGACGGGGGGCGGGAAAGGGGGGGAGAGGGGGCTCACCGCGCCGTCGTCGGCGCCGGCGCCGGCGCCCACGGCCCGCGTTGCCCGTGTAGATGATGGAGGCGGCGGTGGAGGCGGTGGGTGACAGCACGCTGGCCGTGTCGGCGCCGCGCACGGGCTCCTCCAGCTGGATGTAGGTCGAGGGGACGATGCCCACCTGCCCAGACCCCGACGCCACCTGTGCAGTCAGGCGCATCCACGCGCATCCCGAATGCTGATGCAGGGAATGCAGGGGGCCTACTCTTGAATCTGGCAAGCGGGGGGAGGCGTGGGGCACTGAGCCCAATCGTGGTGGCCACTGTGTGCGTGCGCGCGAGGTGGCGGCGGCGGCCGCTGAAAAGTGCGGTTGAGCGGGCGTGCTAGCCGGCCGGCTGGCTGCACTGGCCCCGCGAGGTTTGTCTGCAGGCTGGACAGCGAGCCCCAGCAGGCGCGTTTCCAGACCTCGCCAACGCGCAACCTTGCTCGCGCTCGGCACGACGCCCCTGCCCCCAGCTACACCCTGCCCCCACGCAAGGGCGCACTGCCGCCAGTCGCCGCCCACAGCGCGGGGCAGACAGCCCTAGCCCTAAACGAGGGCGCACCTGCAGCCAGTCGCCCATGTCGTACAGCACGCGCACGCGGTCGCCCTGCGCCACCGACAGCTCGTCCTCGTTGGCCGCCGTGAAGGCGTACAGCACGTGCCCATGCCTGCAGGTGACGTGCGCACACACGCGCACGCTCTGGTCAGGTCCCGGGGCACACGCGCTCCGCGCCCCACATGTGGGTGGAGACACCCAGCGCCCGCAGTCCCGCCAACCGCACGAGGCCGTCCCCCAACCTCCCGTCCCGCCGCATGCATCCGTCTTCCGCCGCGCCGCACGTGGCGTCCTCCTTGTCGCGCCGCCGCGCCTCCCCTGCCCCTCCGCTGCAGACCCCTCCTCCCCCGCGCCCTCCCCTCACCTGGCGTCCTCCTCGTCGCCGGCGCCCGCCGCCGCGCTGTAGCTGTTGCTGGCGCCCAGGCCCTTCCAGCTCACCGCCGCCACCTGGGTGAAGTTGTTGCCCGTGGCCGAGTCTGCACGCATGCACACACACAAACATCCTCCCATCATCTGGCCGTGCGCCTCCACGCCACGAAGGCACTCAAATCCACAGACTGGGCCTACATGTATGAGCGCGGTCGACCGGCCACATTGCCGCCCAAGCCCTAAGCCCTCCCACATGCACGCACCGGCGCGCCACTTGGCCAGCGGGTCGGCGTCGTACTGCGCGTCCCCGTCGTCGTAGTACGTGTCGTCGGCGTAGTACTCTTGCCCTGTGAGGCAACGCGGTTGGCACCCTCCGCCAACCGCCGTCAACCCCTCCGCGCGTCAAGACTCGCTGGGCAGTGTGCTCTCGTCACAGCCTGCGAACCCTAGTAGGTTTTGATCCCCATGCGGACGGTGGCGGGGCCCGCTCACCGTACTCGTCGTAGGCCGCCTGCTCGCCGGCATTGGCCGCCGCCGCCGCCGCCGCAAGGTCCAGCGCCTTTTCGTCCTCGTCCGCCTCGAGCTGCAGCTCGGGCTCGCCGGGGTCGTCTGCATGCGCACACAAGGGTTTCAGGGCTTGAGTGCCTCCCAGGGGCCGCTCCGGCGCACGCGTGCAAACGACGACGGCCCGCATGGCGGCGACACTCGCAAGCCCTCACCGGGGTTTAGCAGCGCGCGGGACCTGCGCCCCAGCGGGTAGAAGCCCTCCTTTGGCACGCCGCCGATGCGCTGCGCGATGGCCGCCACCAGCCACTCGTGCCGCCGGCGCAGCGACGCCAGCGCGGCGCCGGGCCAGCACTTTGCCTCGCTGCCGTGCAGGTTGCAGTGCGCCGCCACCACCGACTGGCCCGCGTACATGTGGTCGAGGATCTCGAGCACCGGCAGCGCCACCGGCGCAAGCCCTAGAGGGTCTGCGGAGCCGGTGGGCGCCGGGCTGCCGGCCGCCGTGCGCAGCGTGGCGTAGGCTTGGATGCGGAAGGGCTCGGGGGAGCGGACCGCCACCTTGGCCAACGCTTGCACGCACGCCACGCGGACCTCGTAGCTGCCTGCGTGGGTCAGCAGGCGTTGGCGGCAGGCAGGCAGGCACCCAGGGCGCAGGTTTTCGTGGCCGGCGGCAGCAGCGGCGGGGCCCAGGAGGGTCTGCTTTGCCAGGCCATGATGGTTTGCAAAGCCCTCACCGGTGAGCATGTGCCGCTGCAGGTGCGAGAGCGCCATGGCCAGCAGCGGGGCGTAGACCTGCGCCGCCAGCGCCAGCCGCTCCCCAACCTGTGCGCGCACACCGCGCAACGCAACCGGCCGCCACGGTGGGACACCTCGCAGACGCCGCCAATCGCTCCCGCTTCTCTTTTGTCCGCCGAGGTGAATACTCAGGGAGAGGGTGGGATGTTGTGCTGCGTTGACCGCTAAAAGGGAACGCTGCCGCGCACCTGGAGGTGGCCCGTGCCGGCGACGCCGCCCGCCGCCACCACGCCGCCGGCGCCCGCCGAGGGCTTGGTGCCCAGCGCCGCCGCCGCAGCCGCCGCCGGCGCGGCGCCGCCGCTGCCAAACGTCATGAACTCCAGCGTGACGGAGGCCTTGGTGGGCGGCTTCCAGGCCGTGACGCCCGCCAGGCCGTTGATGTGCTCGCCCACCCACCTGCGGCGCAGCGCAGCACAGCACAGCAACCGTCTGCCCCCGCCGTCTCGCACCGCTGTAAGAAAACGACCACCGGAGGCGTCAGGGCAAGCAGAACCGCTCGCAGTTGCTGACGGCAAGACCTAAAGCACAGCGCCTCAAGCCTGCCCAACCCCCATCACAGCGCACCAGGCGGCGAGGCACCTCAGCCCCTCGTACGCCTGCTCCTCCACCGCCGCCAGCGCCTTGACCTCGACCTGTGTGCCCGCCAGCGGCTGCGTGATGGGCGGCGCCGGCGACCCCAGAAGCTCCAGCGTGCTGCGCAGGGAGTCCTTGCTGCGGACACACACACACACACACACACAGTGCACAAACACACGTCACGAAGCGCCGCGCGCCGCGCGCCGCGCGCCTCGCATCACACGTCGGGCGGCGCCGCTCAGCGCGTTACAGAAGAGGCTGGGGGGAGCTGCCGGCGGTGGGAGCGCACCCAAGCGCTCGCGGCTGCGCACGCCGCTGCGCTGGCGCCCGCATCACACGCCGGAGCTGTGCGAGGCGTGACCGACCCTTCGCGTGGGGGGCGAGCGCTCACCCGGGGGCCATGTCCCAGAGCGCCAGCAGCATGTCCTTGGGCACGTGGCTGGGCGAGCCGGCCGCCAGGGCTGATGCCAGCTGGAGGCACCACCCCGCCAGCGTGGGCGTGCACCTGCGCAAGCACGCAAGCACGCACGCGCACGCGAGCTCTGCTCCGTGCGCACACGAAACAGGGGCGCACTGCCGCCGCGGCCGCTGGGCTGCACCTGAACCTGCTGAGCAGCGTGAAGAGCAGCGAGTAGGGCCCCGCCCCACTTTGCTCCCCCTCACCTCAGAGCCTTTGCTCCCCCCTCACCTGAGCCTCCTGAGCAGCGTGAAGAGCAGCGAGTAGGCGAGCCCCTCTGGCCAGGGGTCGGCAAACAGCGCCTTGACCACGGGCTGCACCGAGAGGCCGCCCAGCGAGCAGGCCTTGAGCAGCAGCTGAGGCGACAGGCTCGACTGCCGCACGTCCTCGGGCGCGCTCAGCTGCAGCCAGACCAGCGCCTCGGCCACGTTGCAGCGCTCGACGGCGCCCAAAAAGTCCGACGCAAACACTGCGGCGTGCGGGGAAGTTCACGCGACGTGCGCGTGCGCGTGCTTAGCGTCAGGCCAGCGAAAAAGCATGAAGATTCAAGACGTGGAGAGTGAAGCGCGGTTCGGCGTCGCGCGGAGCGGAGCGGCGCCGGAGCGGCGCACCTCCCATGAGCACGCTCTGCAGCACGCGCAGCATGCGCTTGACCATCTCCGTCTCCACCAGGTGCCCGCTGTAGCTGGTGCTCCACGCGCGCGCCTCGAGGATCACGCCTGCGGGGAAAGGGCCACAACGCACCGCCCTCGTCACCGCCCTCCTGAGTGCGCTTTCCCGAGAGAGAAGCTTCTCTGGAGTGGGACGCACAGCGCAGCACCATGGACACCCCGGGCTCCCATTTGCACATCCTGTCCGGCCCCGAACGTGCGCGAGTGCGTCGCCACTCACTGGCCGTCTTGGCGCCGGCGGCCACCAGCGACGCCGACCTGGCCTGCAGGTTGTTGAGCACGCGGCTGAGCATGCGGCCAAACAGCGTGCCGGCGGCGCCGCCCGCGCCGCTGCCCGACTCGCTCATGCCGCCGCCTGCATCACGCACGCACGCACGACAAGAAACGGCGCTCGCGGGTCGTCTGGCGCATCGCTGATCGCGGCACTCCGGCCCCAACGGTCGTGAGGACTGTGGCGGTGACGACGACGCGAGTTCGAGTTGCGTCGGTGCGTGTGCGGGCGGTGGTTCCGCACCTTGCTGGTCGGTGAGCGCCGGGTGCGGCGCGGGGAAGGCGTGCTCGGGCACCGATGGCTGCGCGTCCGCCATGCTCATGACCATCTGCCAGCTGCCCGCCAGCAGCCGCCCCTGCACCGCCACGTCCTGCAGCTCCAGCTCCGAGGGCGCCAGCCTGCAGGCCACACACACAAGCGCACGTACACATGGCCCAGGGTGGTGAAAGGGCACAGCTCCAGCGCCCGCGAGGTGGGGCGGGCAAGGCTCAGCACGCAGGCGGTTCGGCGCTCGCGGCGCCATCGCAGGGCAAAGACGGCTCTGCTTGCGCGCGAGCGAGTGATGCGAGCCCGCCAGCGAGGGTCGCATGCGCGCACCGCTTGCGTAGCGGCTCGGCGCGCGGGTAGGGCGCGCCAAACAGCGCGCGGATGGCCTCGAGCGCCACCAGGTCCGAGGGGTCGGCGCACGCCAGGAACACCAGCGTCTCAAAGAACACCGAGCCGCTGCCGTTGATGTCGCCTGCGTGGGGGCAGCGGCGACGACACAGCGGCTTGGCGGCGGATGTCGGCCGACGGAGGTGGGGGCCCACAGGGGCATCGCAGCCTTGCTGCTTGGGTGCGGCAGGGGGGTGGCGCGTGTCCTGCTGCGAGTCCGAGGACGTCCGTGCGCTGCAGCCCACGGCGTGTTCCTGACTGCACCCCAGGGTATGAGACCCTCAAGTGCTGGGCGCTGGGCGCACTCACCCATGCCTCCCTGGATGGCGGCGGCGCAGCCCCTGGCCAGGTAGATGCGCGCCGACGCGTCCCTGCGGGCCAACGGTGACGATCCAAGGGCCACCACGGTGACAACTATCACCACCACGGCTCACGCCAGAGGTTGGCGCGCTTGGAAGCCCATCCGCCACCCGGACACCGCCCCAGCGTACCTCAGGTTGATGTAGTTCGCGTAGTCCTCGCGCGTGACGGTGGGCGGCGGCGCGCCCGCCTTGCCGCCCTTGGCCGCCGCCGGGCCCCCGATGAAGAGCAGCCCTGCGCCGCACAGCACGGCAAGCCACACGAGGCGCCCAATGTCAGCTGCGCCTGCCGCCACAGGCTTCCCCCCCGCACCAGACCTCCACAAGCCCCTCCTGGCCGCTCGCGCGTCAGCCGTCGCTGCCGAGCGGCCCCGGCCAGGTGAAGGGGCGTGCCAGGTGAAGGGCCCCCAACCCCCGCCACCACGTCCTTCACCCGAGCAACCCTTGTCCCACACCGCCCTCACCAGTGCGCTTGGCCAGGTCCAGGTTGTTGAGCAGGTAGGGCCCCACGCTCTGCGCGTAAGTGACGCCGCTCACTTCCTTGGCCACCAGGCTGGCAAGAGCCAGCGCGTGGCGCGCGCACACCTGGTCCGGGCTCGTGATGCCTGCGCCCACGCACCCACGACGACGCGCATGCACGCAGGTGGCGTGAGCAGGCGGCAGCGCGCTCCTCAGGCGCCCACCCAAACGCCCCCTGAGCCCGGCCGGGGACGCTCCTGCACGCCTGCCCTGTAGCGCCTCAACGGCTCGCCGCGCCGGTGCGTTGCTGCCCGCCCTGCGCCCCGCCCTCCCCTCGTCACTCGCCTGGCAAGCTGCATGCCCCGCAATGCTCCGGCTAAGCCGGTCCAACCCACCCACTAGCTTCCTGGCAAGCGGCCTGCTGCGTTGTGCGCTGCGCCTCGCGCTGCGCCCCACGCCCTCGCCGAAATTACTCGCCTGGGAAGCTGCGCTGCGCGATGCTCATCATGCCAGACTTGCTGAGGCACGAGCGCGCGGCACTGAAGGCCAGGCGCAGCAGTGCCTGCAGCTCCTGCTGCTGCTTGAACTCGGCCACCTGAAGCAGCAACCCACCACCACAGCAACGACACACCAGCAACACGCTTTGGACGCGCTGGCCTCGCCGCCCGTGCCGCCCACCGTCACACACACAGCATGCAGAAACACAGCGCTGGCATCAGCCTCCCTCCCTGTTCCCTGGTGCTGCTGCGCACGCACCGTGTTTTTGCGCTTGGCCGCCGCGCCCGCCTCTGCCGCCGCCGTGGCCGCCAGGATGGACGCCAGCGAGTTCTTGTTGGTCTTGAGCTGGTCAATGGTGTTGAGCAGGCTCTCGAGCGTGATGAGCAGGCCCGCCGGGTACATGGGGTCGTCTGCGCGTGGCGAACGTGCACCACGCCAGGGGAGCGCCAAGGACGGTCGTGAGCAGCTGCACCCAGCGCGCCTCTTGGCAAGGCAAGACGGCCAGTGACTCGCTGTTGGTGTCCTGGATGATCATCAGAGAGGCCACGTCCGAAATGGCCGCACCTGGTTTGCTGACGAGCGCCGCGTGCGCCAGCGCCGCCAGCGCCCGGATGGAGCCCTGCTTGCGCATGAAGGGCGCCTTCTCGTCCGAGAGGTCTGCCCACGCCTTGCTGAGCAGCTCCACCGGCAGGGACTCGACGGCCTTTGGCAGCGACAGCACGCCTGCAAGCGCCCCGGTGTGCCCACGTTCAGGCGCTCGCATGGCTCCGCAGGCCATGGCACGCTGGCCCACGCTGCTGCTGGTCCCCAGGGCGCACGCACGCACTCTTGTTGGCAGGAAGCGGCAGCGGCGTGCCCGCCGAGCCGCACCCCAGCGCCAGCTGCACCAGGTAGAAGAGCAGCCTGGAGAAGAGCGGCACCATCTCCTTGGCGTTGCTGCTGGCGGACAGCGCGCCCAGCAGGCGCTCCACGGAGCTGACGCGCAAGTAGCCATACTGTAGGAGCCGGGTGAGCAGGCGATCCAGGCCCTCCTTGTTCGCGGCCGCCTTGTCCGTCACCGACGGCAGAGACGCTGCACGCAACAAGGGGTGCAAAGCATCGCGTGCACTGCCCCGTCGTTGACGACTCCTTTGGTCGGGGGATCTCCCGACCTCCCAGGCGATCGAGCGCGCAGCGAGCCAGCGGCGCCAATCGACCCCATCAGATTCACGATGACGCCGATGCGCTGGTATGCGCACCTAGCGCTGAGATGGAGTCGGCATACGGGGCCTGCGGGGCGAGCGCGCAGAGGTGCGGGGAAGTCACGGGGGCTCCCACTGCCACGCACACTGGCACGAGGTGGCCGCGTAGCAATTCACCTCGCCAGCCTTGCCCACGCCCACGATGAAGCGATTGAGCGAGGGGACGATGTCTTCCACCTGCACCATCCCTGCAGGAGGCCTCCTCGAGCCGCGCTAATGCTCAGCCCGAAGCGCGCGCACACCACACACACGATTGCGCGCGTCCACCAGCGAGCGTTCAAGCCGAGTTCGACGCGCAAGCCCTGTCTTTGCCCCTGCACCCCAGAAAGCAGCTGCATCGCACGCGGGTGGACACCAGCTGCTATGCCTGAAGAGCGGTGATAGGCCCTCACAGTGCTGGCTGCGTG
>VFQP010002876.1_pt1 | contig 18454 bp, 16 predicted proteins | sample 3512351 | NCBI WGS metagenome assembly VFQP01 (sample SAMN10412372, study PRJNA504923) | tailings metagenome | isolation source: Relicate 1 Philex TSF1 revegetated site | place: Philippines: Tuba, Benguet | collected 2017-08-29
GATGGCGGTCCAGAAGTTCTGGGCCATCTCGCTCGGGTAGGTCGTCATGACCTGGAGCCAGCCGCCCTTGATGCCGGCTTGGGCTCCGGCGGGGAGGCTTAAGCCGTGGTGCAGCGCAGCGGCGGCGGTGCCGCTCACCAGGCCATAGAATGCGCCGTTGGCCGAAGTTCTGGCCCAAAACATTCCTAGTAGAAATGTTGCGAAGAGCGGCGCGTTGACGAAGGCGAAGATGAGCTGCAGAAAGTCCATGATGTTGTTGAAGCTCATCGCGGCGTAGGCGGCAAGCCACGAGGCGAGGATGCCGAAGACTGTGGTGAGCTTGCCGACGCGGAGGTAGTGGCCGTCTGTTTGGCCGGGGCGGATGTAGCTCTGATAAATGTCGTAGGTCCAGACGGTGTTGAAGGCGGTGACGTTGCCGGCCATGCCGCTCATGAAGCTGGCCAGCAGAGCTGTGAGGCCGAGGCCCAACATGCCCGTAGGAAAGTAGGCTTGCAGTAAGAGTGGGATGCTGAGGTCGTAGTTGAGGGTGCCGTCGGGCTTGGCGGGGAGCTTGATGCCGCTGGCGGCGTCGGTGGTGAGCGCGAGGGCAATCATGCCCGGCAGAATGACCAGGAAGGGGAAAAGCATCTTAGGGACGGCGGCGATCAAGGGTGTGCGGCGCGCGGCTTTCATGGAGTCCGCGGCCATAGCGCGTTGGACGACGAGGAAGTCCGTGCACCAATAGCCAAAGCTCAAGACGAAGCCGAGGCCCATGGCCATGCCGAACCACTCGACGCCCATGGGGTTGGCCGATGGGCTCGACATCTGCGCCCAAGCTTGCGTGTAGGCGCCGGGGACATAGCCTTTGTCGACGGCGGCCTTCTCTAGTTGGGCGACTAGTCCGGACCAGCCGCCCACCTGGCGGAGGCCGATAATGACCAGAGGGAAGAAGCCAGCGACAATCAGGAAGAACTGCAGGACCTCGTTGTAGATGGCCGAGGTGAGTCCGCCGAGGAAGACATAGACGAGGACGATCAAGGCGGCGAGGGCGATCGAGACGTCGAAGTTCCAGCCGAGCAAGGAGCTTAACAGCAATCCCATGGCATAGAGCGAAATGCCGCTGCTGAAGACCGTCATGCCGGCGAAGGTGATGGCATTGAAGCCGCGGGTCTTCTCGTCGAAGCGGAGCTTCAGATATTCAGGGACGCTGCGAGCGCGAGAGCCGTAATAGAAGGGCATCATGAAGACGCCGACGAAGACCATGGCGGGGACGGCGCCGACCCAATAGAAGTGGGCTGTAGCGATGCCGTACTTGGCGCCGGAGGCCGCCATGCCCATGACTTCCTGGGCGCCGAGGTTGGCGCTCAAGAAAGCGAGTCCGGCGATCCAGGCCGGAATGGAGCGGCCGCTGAGGAGGTAATCCTCGCTGCCGGTGATCTGCTTGCGGAGGAGATAGCCGATGCCTAGGACGAAGCCGAAGTAGGTCAACAGGATCAGGTAATCAATGAGCCCGAGCTCGATGCGTATGGAGTCCACGGAATCGATTACGGTATCACGATTGGCGTGAGTGTCTCTTCTGCGTGGGTGAAAGGGATGTAATGGGCTTCGCCGTTATAGACGGTGAGCTTGGCGTTGGGGATGCGTTCGGCGAGCCAGTAAGAGCAGGCTGCGGGGACTTGGATATCCTCGCTGCCGACGTAGAGGCGAGTAGGAACTTGGATCTCCGCGGGGTCGAAGCCCCAAGGACCTTCGTAGAGTTGGAGGTCGCGGACGAGATGGGCAGTGCCTTGGGCGAAGGCGTCGTTTTGCACTTCGAGGAGAGTGGGCAAGAAATTGATTTCGCTAAGCAAGGCCTGGTCCTTGGGGTGCAAGAGTTGAAACGCGCGCTTGGCAAAGCGATGAGGGAATCGTTTGCGATATGCGCCGAGGAGCCGGAATCCGACATGCGTGAGAGTGGGAGTGCGGCGAAGCAGCAGGCTGTGGACTCGGTTCCATGGGCCGTATTGCGGGGCAAGGGAGGCAATCAGGGTAAGGCTTTGGAGGCGCTCAGGAATCTTGTAGGCGCAGGCCATGGCGAAGGGACCGCCGCCCGAATAGCCGACGAGGTGGAAGCTGTCGAGGCATTGTTCATCGGCCCAAGCAACAAGGCGTGCTGGCCAATCGAGGAGGCCGTGGTCTTGATGCCAGGCGGTCTCGCCATAGCCGGGGCGGTTGGGACTGAACCAGTCGAGATTGAGGCTTTGGAGAAGCTCGTCGCTGGCGAACTGTTCGCGGTTGGAGCTAGGCCAGCCGTGGAGAAAGACGACGGGGTGGCCGTCTTTCACACCACGGCGGGTGAAGCTAACGCCCGAAGAACTTGCCCATGAGGCCGATGACATCGTCTACTGCACTGCCGTCGCGGTTGAAGTCAAGCATGCCCATGAGGCCTGCGGCGGGTTGCGACTGACCTCCACCGGAAGCCGCAGCGCTGGCGCCAAACTGATTCTTGGCCAGGGCGCCCATGGCCATGGAGGCAACGATGGGAAGCATCTGCTTGATAATCGAGTCGCTGACGCCGGTGTTGCCGGAGACGTGCTGGGCGAGGGCGCGGCTGACGTCTTTGGATCCGAGTAAGTGGCCGAGGATACCGTTACCCTCTTGGACGGTTTCCGGCATTCCAATGGTGGAAGGGTCGTCAATGTATTGAGAGTGGTGGCCGTTTCCGAGCGCGCCGAGCAGGGAGTCGAGGCCACCGGGTTGGCTGATGTTGTTTTGCATGCCTTTGGTTAATGCCGGGAGGAGTTGGCCGAGGACTCCTTGGGCCTGGTCTCCGCTTAAGCCAAACTGTTCGGCCAGCGCGTTGACGTTTTGGCCGCCGTTGCTTTGCATAAGTACTTCGAGGAGATTCATGGACGGAGCATATCATGCGGCGCGAATATCATGGTTAGTAAGCCCGCCATGCAAGTACTCCTGGTCGACGACGATGTGGAGCTTAGTTCCCTGATGCAGGACTTTCTGCGAGAGAACGGTTTTGAGCTGGACGTGGCGCACGATGGGACGCAAGGGTTGGCGAAGGCGTTGAACGGGAATAGCGATCTGGTGATCCTGGATGGCATGTTGCCGGGAGTAGATGGGCTGGAGGTGTTGCGGCAGATCCGCAAGAGGTCCAATGTGCCCGTGATCATGTTGACGGCGCGAGGCGCGCCATCGGACCGGATCGCAGGGCTGGACACTGGAGCCGACGATTACCTGACGAAGCCTTTTGGCCCGGATGAGCTAGTGGCGCGGATTCGAGCGGTAATGCGGCGCTCGACTACGCTGGCGCCGGCCAAGAGCGAGGCGTTATTGATTGGTGCGTTAAGAGTGGACGCTGGAACGCGGGAGGTGGCGTTGGCGGGGGCGACGGTGAATGTGACTGGCGCGCAGTTCGACATTCTCGAGTACCTCATGCGTCACGCCGGGCGAGCCGTGAGCCGGGATGAGTTGACGTCGATTTTGCACCAGCGAGAGTCGACTCCGTTTGAGCGATGGCTGGACGTGCATGTGAGCCAATTGCGCAAAAAGGTGGAGAGCGATGGGGTGGAGCGCATCCTGACCGTGCGCGGCGTGGGATATATGTTTAAGCCATGAGGAGCTTGTACCTCAAGATCACGCTGTGGATCGTGCTCGCATTTGTGCTGAGCGTGATGGGGACCTTCTATACGTTGGGGACGCTGAACCGCAACTTCACGGGCCGGCAGAACGCCATGAGCCGGATGGCGGATTGGCAATTCGACAAGGCGGTGGACGCTTACGAGCGTGATGGCAAGGCCGGTTTGCAGCAATACATGGGTGAGTTGCAGCGCTACTTTGAAGGCGGGCACTTTGTCGTGGATGCGAAGACCAACCTGGACTTGCTGACGGGTGAAGACCGGTCGGCCTTGGCGGAAGCGGCGGCGCAGCCGGGCGCGATACCCATTCCATTTGCCAGGTCGAGGCGCTTCGTCATATCGCGTGTGAGCGACGACGGCAAGTACCGCTATCTGGTGAACATCGATCCGCCTTTTAACAGCAACAACGCTTTATTGCCGTTGGGTCTGATCTTTGTGTTTCTGTCGGTGTTCAGCTATGGGTTGTTCCGCTACCTGGCGAGTCCGCTGCGGCAATTGTCCGAGGCGGTGGAGCGCTTTGGGCAAGGGGATCTGACTGCACGCGTCGCGGTGCGGCGGCGCGACGAGGTTGGCGCCTTGGGCGCCCGGTACAACGAGATGGCGGATCGTATTCAGACTTTGCTTGCGGCGGAGAGGCGCTTGTTGGAGGATGTGAGCCATGAGTTGCGGAGCCCATTGGCCCGGATGCATTTTGCGTTGGCGGCGGTGAAGAGTGCGAAAGATCCGGAGGCGGCCATTGCGCGGTTGCGTAAGGAGATCGACCGTTTGGGTGAACTGGTCGGGTACCTACTGGAAGTGACGCGGGCGGAGGGAGATCCTTCTGCGCGGGCGCACGAGGAAGTCGATTTGCGGGCGTTGGTTGAAATGATCGTGGACGATGCTCGGATTGAAGCCGAGGCCAAAGGATGTGAGTTGGAACTGCCCGAGGGAGGGGCGATCCCGGCGATGGCGGACCGGGAATTGTTGCGCCGCGCATTCGAGAATGTGGTGCGGAATGCGATCCGGTACGCGCCGGAGAATTCAAAGATTGCAGTGAGGTTAGAGCGGAAGCAAGGGGGAGCTGTGTTGCAGGTAAGGGATGCGGGGCCGGGGGTGCCGGAGGAGATGCTGGGCAAGATCTTTCAGCCGTTCTTCCGGGTGGATCAGAGCCGGACGGCCGCAACAGGCGGCGTGGGGCTGGGCTTGGCCATCGCGCAGCGGGCGGTGGCTCTGCATCATGGGGCCGTGCGGGCCGAGAATGCGCATCCGGGATTGCGGGTGCTGATTGAGATTCCGCTGGCGGTGTAATCTACCAGGACTGCCGGTAAAGCTCGATGATTTGTTCGGCAGTGGGGACTACTGGGTTGTTGCCCGGGGAGCCGGAAGCTAAGGCGTCGGTGGCCATTTTGGAGAGGGTGGCCTGGAAGTTTGTGTCGTCGTTCTTGCAACAGTCGCGGAGGCGGGGAATTTCGAGTTCTCGGTTTAGATCTTCGAGGTAGGCAACCAGGGCTTCGCGAGTTGGCGAGATATTGAGCATTTTTGCGATTTCGCTGTAGGCTTGCACATTGCCGGGCCATGAGAAGTTGGTGACGGCGGGCAAGAGTACAGCGTTGGAGAGGCCGTGGGGTATATGGAAGACCGCACCTAGCGGGCGGGACATGCCGTGAACTAAGGCGACGCTGGAGTTGCCGAAGGCCATGCCGCCTTGGAGGGCGGCGAGGCTCATGCCTTCGCGGGCATCGCGGTCCTGTCCGTTATGCCAAGCGCGGCGGAGGTAGCGCTGGCAGAGCTTGATGCAACCTTCGGCTAAAGGGGTGCTGAGTGCTGTAGCTCTCTTCGATACGTAAGCTTCAATGCCGTGGGTTAATGTGTCGACGCCGACGTGAGCGGTGAGGGGTTTCGGCATGGTCAGGGTGAGTTCGTAGTCGACGATGGCGGCGTCGGGCATGAGCTCGGGAAGCTTGGTCATTCGTTTGACATTGTTCGCAGTGTCCGTAATGACAATGACAGGAGTAGCCTCGCTACCAGTGCCGGCGGTGGTTGGAATGGCAATGAGGGGAACGCCGGGGCGTTGGTGGCGGATGGCTTTGGCGCAGTCGATAGGGCTGCCACCACCTATGGCTACTATGGCATCGGCTCGGTGCTGGTCAAAGGCCGCGAGGCCAGCGGCGACGTTGATATCGGTGGGGTCGGGTTGCACGTCGCTGAAGATAGCGGCGTTGACTAAATTCGGGATCGCGCCGCTCGATACTACCCAAGTGTCCGAGACGATCAGGGGACGCTTGGATTGGAAGTCCTTCAGTTGATCGGGGAGTTCGTAGCGTGTGCCGGCGCCGAAGCGGATGGTGCGGGGGGCGTCGAAGCGCATTAAAACTTGCGGCTCCAGTCTTTGGGCCAGCGTTCGACGACTACTTTCTCGTTAGTGAAGAAGCGGACGGCGTCACGGCCCTGGCCGTGGAGGTCGCCGAAGAAGCTTTCACGAGCGCCGCTGAAGGGGAAGAAAGCCATGGGAGCGGCGACGCCGACGTTGATGCCGACGTTGCCGACTTCGGCCTCGGTGCGGAAGCGGCGGGCGGCTTCGCCGGAGCGGGTGAAGAGGCAGGCCATGTTGCCGTAGGCGCCGGAGTTGATGAAGTCGAGGGCGGATTCGATATCGGGTTTCTCAATCAGGGTGAGAACGGGCCCAAAGAATTCCGTGCGGATGAGGGGGCTCGACTCCGGGAGATTTTCGAGGATGGTGGGCTTCAAGAAATAGCCTTTGACGTGATCATGTTGGCGACCGTCGATGGAGGCCTTAGCCCCGGCTTGTTCGGCTTCGGAGATGAGAGCTTGGAGGCGATGTTGAGAGGCTGCGCTAATGACGGGGCCCATCTCCGCGCCTTCGAGACCGTGGCCGGTCTTGCGCGAGGCGGCGGCGTGGCGGAGGCTGTCGCCAAAAGTCTTCTTGGCGTCGCCAATGAGGACGGCAACACTGGAGGCGAGGCAGCGCTGGCCGGCGCAGCCGAAGGCGGAGTCCGCTATGACTTGGGTGCCGGTTTCGACCTCGGCGTCTGGCAGGATGACGACGGGGTTTTTCGCGCCGCCTTGGCATTGGACGCGCTTCCCGTTTTGGGCGGAGCGGAGATATACGGCTCTAGCGGCGGCGCTGGAGCCGACGAAGCTGACGGACTTGACGAGCGGGTGGTCCATCAAGGCCTCGCTGGTGGCTTTGTCCCCGTTCAAGATGTTGAAGACGCCTTTGGGGAAGCCGCATTGCTCGATCAACTTCGTGACAGCTTCCATCGTCATGGGCACGCGCTCGCTTGGCTTGATGACGACGGTGCAGCCAGTGGCGACGGCGTAGGGCCAGAACCAGAACGGGATCATCGCCGGAAAGTTGAAGGGGCAGAGGATGGCCGCGACGCCGACGGGTTGGCGGATGGAGAACTCGTCGATGCCGGAGGCGATGCCTTCGTTGAAGCTCGATTGGATCATCATGGGCATGCCGCAGGCGACTTCGACATTTTCGATGGCGCGGCGGAGTTCGCCTTTGGACTCGGCGAGGGTCTTGCCGCATTCGGTGGTGATGGTACGGGCGATATTGTCGAGCTCTTGTTCGAGAAGAGCCTTAAGTTTGAAGAGAGGTTGGATGCGCTCGGTTACGGGAACGCGGCGCCACGTTTGGAATGCGGCGTGCGCGGCCTCGACGGCGCGGTTGGTTTCGGCCGTGGTGGCGGGGTGGAGTTGGGCGATGCGTTCGGCGCGGGCGGGGTCTTCGACGTGGAGGGTGGAGAGGCCTTCGCCCGCCCACCAGTCGCCGTTCCAATAGTGTTTGATTTGGGGAAGAGACATGAGTGCTTTGGGGATTACTTTATCTACTATCTCTACTATCCCTGGGTTTCGACGATGTGAAACGGGGTTCCGGAAAGTGGAATAGCTTCTGAGTCGATGAACATTCGACCTCTGAATGGCACACTAAAGATATCGAAGGGCTTCAGGAGCGAGAAGAGCAGTTTGGCGCGGCGGTAGCGGGGCCGGTGGCGGGGTATGGGGCGACGGCGGTGGGGATGCTGGCGTTTGGGTACTTGGCGGGGTTGGCGGTGTTGAATGGATGGATTCAGAGCCGGAGTGGGTTTTCTACATCCTTGTTTGGGCTGGTGTTGGCTACGGGAGCGGTGGCGGCGCTGTTGGTGAATGTTTACTTGCGGCGGACGGGGCGGCGATACAGCGGTGAGTTCGGATTGTTGCTGTTGAGCTTTGCGGTCTGGTTGCCTGTGTTGGCGCAGAGTTTGCCTGCATTGTTGCTGGCTTATTCGTTGCAGGGGGCGGCTTCGCGGATTGCTTTGGCGGGGTTATACCGGGCGATTGCGGAGGTACAGCGGAGAGGGATGCTGGCGGGGAGTACCCGTAATACAACTTTGACGTTGGAGAGCATGGCGGGCTTTGGATTGGCGGCTTCGTTCTTCTTGAATAGCCAGTTGACCGAGCGGCTGGTGGCGGGTTGGCCGAGCGCTTTAATCGCCATGTTCGTGGGCGTGTTGGTGGCTTGGGGATTGCGGGGGAAGTTGCCGGATTGGCATGTGGTTGAGACCGCGAGAGCGGAAGGGCAGGGGAGAATGCATCCGGCGTTGTTGTTTGCCTTTGCGATTTACTGTACCGAGGTATTCACGATGACGCAGGCTACGGCCTGGGGAAGCATTCTGACGGGTGAATTGCGATTTGGGTCGAGAGTGTTGCCGCCATTGATGGCGGGCGGATTGATGACGGGAGTGTTCTGGCTGGTGGTGGGTTGCGTGCGCTGGCTGGCGGGGCAGAGAACGGGGATTGAATTGCGGCGGGTGGTGATGGGTGGTTTGCTGTTTTGTATCGCGGCGGTGATTGGCGTGATGCTGAGCGGGTCGAGGGGTACGCCGCTTTTGCTGAGCTATGCGGCGATGGGCGCGGGGATTGCTTGCTTCGTTCCATTTGCGCTGCAGACGATCGCGCAGGAGAAAAATGCGGGGAGGCTGGCGGATCGCTTTGCTTTATTGGGTCCGGTGATGAGCGTGGGGGTTCATTTGGTGACGGGGACTTTGAGCGCTCACCGGGAGTGGTTCGTGTTGGCGGCTTTGACTGCTTCGCTGCTGCTTGCTTTGCGCGGGCACAAAAATACCCCGCTTACGAGGCCCTGAGACGATAGGGCGCAAGCGGGGTCCTTTTCCGGAGGGGAGAACTGAGAGGGAACTACTTCTTTTTGGGCGGAACGATGGCGTCTTTGACGGCCTTCGCAACGCGGAACTTAACGACCTTCTTGGCCGGGATCTTGATGGTTGCGCCCGTGGCAGGGTTGCGGCCGGTGCGAGCTTTGCGCTCGACGCGGACGAGCTTGCCGACGCCAGGAATGGTGAATTCACCAGCCTTCTTGGTTTCGCGCACCGCGATCTCGGCATAGGTGGTGATAAACGTTTTCGCAACTTTGCCCGAGACTTCAAGCTTCTCGGCGAGTTCTTTAATCAACGCAGATTGAGTCATACGATCAGCCATGGTAAGGCTCCTTCTAATACTTAAGTTCGAACTGTGTGTGCCCCCAGAACATTCGTTAGAACATTTTTTCTAAAAATGTTTTGGTCTTTAGCGCACCCTCATCATAGAGCAGGCCTTGCGACGATGTAAAGAGAAAAGATGCAAAAAAAGCCCCAAAACGGGGCTTTTTTGCGGTTGGAGGCCTTGCGAGGCCCATTTTTCGGGGCGAAACAGGAAGGGAGCGTTACGTTTTCCTTATTTCTTGGGCTTGGATGGGGCTTCCGTGGGCGCGCCGACGACCGCCGTGGGCGCCTTTTCGCTGGGGGCGGGAAGGCTCAAGATCTGACGTAATTCGGTGTCGAGCTTGTGGGCGGCGTCGGGATGGTCCTTCAGGAAGGTGCGGGCGTTTTCGCGGCCTTGACCGATACGCTCGCCTTGGAAGCTGTACCAGGAACCAGATTTCTCGACAAGGTTTTGGGCGACGCCGATGTCGATCAAGTCACCCTCGACGGAGATGCCTTCGCCGTAGAGAATGTCGAACTCGGCTTCGCGGAAGGGCGGAGCGACTTTGTTTTTGACGACTTTGACCTTGGTGCGATTGCCGATGACCTGGTCTCCTTCCTTGATGGCGGAGATGCGGCGGATATCGAGGCGGACGCTGGAATAAAACTTGAGCGCGCGGCCGCCCGAGGTGGTTTCAGGATTGCCGAACATGACGCCGATTTTTTCGCGGATCTGGTTGATGAAGATGAGGCAGGTGTTGGATTTCGAGGCGATGCCAGTGAGCTTGCGCATGGCTTGCGACATGAGGCGGGCTTGGATGCCGACGAAGGTGTCGCCCATTTCGCCGTCGAGTTCGGCTTTGGGGACGAGAGCGGCGACGGAGTCCACGACGACGATGTCGACGGCGCCGGATTGAACGAGGGTGCTGGCGATTTCGAGGGCTTGTTCGGCGTAATCGGGCTGAGAGACGAGGAGGTTCTCGGTGTCGACGCCAAGGGCCTTCGCGTAGATGGGGTCGAGGGCGTGTTCGACGTCGATAAAGGCGGCAACGCCACCGGCCTTTTGGGCCTGGGCGACGGCTTGCAGGGCGATGGTGGTCTTACCGCTGGATTCCGGGCCGAAGATCTCGATGATGCGGCCGCGGGGGAGACCACCGATGCCGAGGGCGTAATCGACCGAGATCGATCCTGTGGAGATGGCTTGCACCTGGACCATGGCTTCTTGGGAGCCGAGGCGGGTGATGGAGCCTTTGCCGAACTGCTTTTCGATTTGTCCGAGAGTCGCAGTGAGAGCGCGTAGTTTTTCTTGATCAGCCATGAGAATTCATGATTATAGCCCAAGAATTGCCAGAGTGCGAAGAATTGGCGAAAGCGATTGAGATTTCTTTCGATGGGGAGATTCGGAGGTGGAAATAGGGAAATGAGGTCACTGTCCCTAATTTCCTAGTTTTTCTTATTTCCTTGTTTTGGCGGATCGTGGGAGGTTGACGAAATAGCCTTGGAGCGTGGCGATGACTTGGGAGAGTCGTTTGCGTTGGGTCTCGCTGGCAGGAGCTAAAAGCTGCGTTATTAGTTGGTAGACGAGGTTGATGAGCTGCTAGAGTTCGCGGCAGCCTTGGGGGGGAGAGTCAGGGTGCGAACGCAGGCGTCTTCGCGCGAGATGGTGCGGCGGAGAAGCGGTTTCGATCCTATGAAATGGGGGCGACCTTGTCGGGCATTCCGCTGCACGAAACGAAAGGGTACATTGCAGGGGAGCGCGTGGAAGTGTCATTGCGGGACGGTCATAAACTAGGGGTTGTGAAGATGATGAAGCGGAGAGAGTTGCTGGGATTATTGGCGACGTTGTCGCTGCAGGGCCAGAAAGTTCCGATCCGGCGGATCACGAGTGGGCCCAAGTTTCATTGGTTTGGGTATTACGACAAGCTGCAATTCGATCCGACAGGGCGGTATGTCTTGGGGCAGCAGGTGGATTTTGAGCATCGTTCGCCGAAGGCGGATGATGTGATTCGCGTGGGGGTAATTGATACGGCGAAGGGTGATCGCTGGAAGGAGTTGGGCACGACGCGGGCTTGGAACTGGCAACAGGGTTGTATGTTGCAGTGGCTACCGGGCAGCGATCGCGAAGTGATGTGGAACGATCGCGAGGGGGACCGATTTGTGTGCCGGGTGCATGATGTGAAATCGGGGAAGTCGAGGACTTTGCCCGCGCCGGTGTATACGCTTTCGCCAGACGGGAAGACGGGCTTGGCTCCGGATTTTCGACGCTTGAACGATTGCCGGCCGGGTTATGGGTACGCGGGGATCGCAGATCCGTATGCTGCCGAATTGGCGCCGACGCAGACGGGTTTATGGAAGATTGACATGCGGACAGGGGCGCAGAAGTTGTTGTTCGATTTCGCTTCCGTGTCGAAGATCCCGCATCGGGAGCCGTTTTCGCGGGGGGCGAAGCATTGGTTTAATCACTTGTTGTTCAATACCGATGGGTCGCGATTTATCTTCTTGCACCGGTGGCGAGGGGAAAACGAGGGGACGAGTTTTTCGACGCGGATGTTTACGGCGAATGCGGATGGGAGCGATTTGTATGCTCTGGATCCGTGGGGAAAGACTTCGCATTTCATATGGCGGGATCCGAAGACTGTGCTGGCTTGGGCGTGGCATCCTTCGCATGGGGACGCCTTCTATGTTTATGAGGACCGGACGGAAAAGGTAGAGGTGATTGGCAAGGGAGTGATGACCGTGAATGGGCATTGCGTTTACTTGCCGGGGAACAAGTGGATCTTGAACGACACGTATCCGGACAAGGAGCGCTTGCAGCATCTTTATCTTTATGAGGTGGCGAGTGGGAGGAGGGTGGCGCTGGCGGATTTATTGAGTCCTCCGGAGTATAAGGGAGAGTGGCGGACGGATTTGCATGCGCGGTTTTCGCCGGATGGGAAGAAGGTCTGCATTGATTCGACGCATGAGGCGATGGGGCGGCAGATGTATCTGCTGGATCTTGCTGGAGTGGTGGGGTAGGTTATTCTGCTGGGGACACGCCGCGGCGTTGGCCACGCCGCGGGCGCGTATGTCCCCGAGGGGTGGAGTTTGGGGAGTTTGTACTGCTTAGCTTTAGCGGCTGATCATGCCGCAGGAAACTTTTTTCAACGCCAGTCTTGTTTTGTGAGGACTTCGGTTGTGGGGCCGCGGGCGATGATTTCGCCTTGTTCGAAGAAGACGGCTTCGGGGCAGGTGGCTTCGGCGAAGTTGGCGTCGTGGGTGATGACTAGCTTGGTCATGCGGAAGGCATTGAGGAGCGAGGCGAGGTCGCGGATGCCCGGGGGATCGAGGAACGTTGTTGGTTCGTCGAGGATGAGGATATCGGGCTCCATGACGAGAACGCCTGCCAGCGCGGCGCGTCGTTTTTCGCCGGCGCTGAGGTGGAAGGGATTTCTGTCTGCGTAGTTGTCCAGATGGAGACGGGCTAGAATTTGGAGCGCTTGTTGGCGGGCTTTTTCCGCTGGGACGCCCTGGTTCAAGAGGCCGAACATGACGTCTTCGAGAACGGTGGGGAGGAAGAGTTGGTTCTCGGCGGCCTGGAAGACGAAACCGACGCGTTGGCGGACTTGTTCGAGAGTTTCGGCGGTGACTTTGATGCCGCAGACTTCAACCAAGCCGTCGCCTAACAAGATTCCGTTCAGGTGGAGGGCGAAGGTAGTTTTGCCGGAACCGTTGGGGCCGAGGAGAGCGACGCTGGCGCCATCGGCTTGTTCGTAGCTGAGACCGCGCAGGATGGGGCCGGATTCGGCGTATTGGTATTTGAGGTTTTGGACGCGGATCACAGAGCGATCCTTAGAGTAGCGACGCTGATGAGTCCCATGGCGAGGATCGTGGTGTCGCGCAGGGTCCAGTGGAGTGGAAAGGGGCGAGGGATTTGGCCGCGGAAGCCGCGGGCGAGCATGGCGTTGTGGATGCCGGTGGAACGTTCCAGGCTGCGGACGAAGAGCATGCCGAGGGTGGATGCGGCGATTAGACGATTGTGGGATGCGCCACGGCAGAGGGCGGCGAGACGGATGGAATCCGCTTCGCGGCGGAGGACCTCAAGATAGCGGAGAAGGAACTCGGTGACGATGATGAGGAAGCGCGGGGCGCCGAGGCGTTCCATGGCGCGGAGGAGTTCGAGAGTGGTGACGAGGTGGGTGGTAACGACTACGGCGAGGATGCTTAAGTAGCTACGGAAGAGGAAAAAGACGGCGGCGGCGGTTTGGCCCTTGATGAGGGCGACGGCGGCGATGGCGAAGGAGAACGGAAGGACGTAGGCGGCTTTGGCGAAGAGTGAGGCGGCGGGGCTTCTTGTGAGCAGGATGAGCAGCAGCGGCATGATGGCGAAGAAAAGGAGGCTCAGGTTCGCGCCTACGGGGATGGTGGAGAGGGCGATGAGGTAGGCGAGCAGCAGTAGTAGGCTCACGCGGGGGTCCGGCATGATTACTCTTGCGGGCGGCCAGGCATGAAACGGATGAGGAAAGTGCTGACGGCGTAGAGGAGGAGGAGGCCAGCAAAGCCCGCCGCAGCTTTGCGCATCCATTCGATGGGGAGCGCGCCCCATTCGTAATCGGGCAGGAGCGCGGGGAGGAAGTGCGTTTCGCGAGCGGCCGCTCCGGATTGCGTGTTGAAGAATTCTAGAACGTCGGGGGACTGAGAAGCGAAGAAGACGCCGGCCAAGAGGACCGCTACAGATGCGGCGATGAGGGGCCAAAGAGTGCGGCGTTCCGAGGTGTTTGTGCCTTCCAAGCGTTGGATGGCTTCGAACGCTGCGACGCTGATGGCGGCTTCGATGATTCCCGTGGTAGTGAACATGGCGGCGCAGAACCAGAGGAGGGCACCCGTGACGGCGGCGCCGGAGACGATTACTTGCGTGAGCGCAAGCGCGGCAGAAAGGACTACGGACAGGAAGGCTCCCGCAAAAACGCCCCAGCGGACTTTGCCGGCTTGGGAGAGAACCCGATAGGGCCACCAGGCGGCCCAGACGCCGAGGACGGCCATGTTGAAAATGTTAGCGGCGAGGGCTAGAACCCCGCCGTCCTGAAAGACGAGGGCTTGGATGAGGAGGATCGCGGTCATGGCGATCGTGGCCGCCCAAGGGCCGATAGTGGCAGCGAGAAGGGCTCCGCCAAGTAGGTGGCCGCTGGCGCCAGGGCCAACGGGGAAGTTGACCATTTGCGCGGCGAAAACGAAGGCGCCCAGAACGCCAAGCATGGGGATGCGGCGGGCGTCGGTGGCGCTTTCGGCTTTGCGCGCGGAGAGAGCAATCCCCACGGCGCTGGCGGCGCCGAAGCCCGCTAGCACGGGGGCCGAAAGGATGCCATCGGGAATGTGCATTCGCTTGTTTCAAAGTTACCATTCAACGTCGGGTGAACGTTAGGATGTGTAGTTATGCGGACTTTGTGCGGTTTTCTGGTGCTGGGTGGGCTGATGTGGGGGAGCGAAAGATTACCGGAGGATCGAGGAGCGGCGGGGCTCTGGCAAAGTCTGAAGCGATTGCAGACTCCCGTAAAGGTGCTTTATGTAACGGCGCACCCGGACGATGAAGATCCAGCGCTGTTGACGTACTTGAGCCGTGGGTTGGGGGCCCGAGTGACGATGTTGATTTTGAACCGCGGGGAGGGCGGGGCGAATGTGGTGAGTGGGGATTTTTTCGAGGCATTGGGGGCGCTGCGGACGGTGGAGATGTTGCAGGCGGCAAAGCACTACGGAGTGGAGGTGCGATTTACAAGGGCGGTGGATTATGGTTTTTCGAAGAACATCGGGGAGGCGTTCCGGGCCTGGAGGCAGGAGGAGTTGCTGGCCGATATGGTGGCGATCGCGAGGGAGGTGAGGCCGGAGATCATTATTAGCCGCTTCAACGATTCCGAGCGGGATGGGCATGGGCATCATCAGGCGGCGGGAAGGCTGGCGAAGCTGTTGTTCCGCACGGTGGGGACTGGCGATTGGAAGCCGGTAAAGCTGTATACGACGAATTGGCGGGAAGGCGAGGCGGTGACACTGAAGATCGATACTGGGGCTTACGATCCGGTGTTGGGAAGGAGCTATGCGCAGATAGGGCGCGAGGGGTACAGGTGGCACAAGAGCCAGGGGATGGCTTCGAATGTGGCGAGGCCGGGACCGGTGTTTGCTTATTTGAAGCGGGAGAATTTTGAGGGAGAGGAGAAGAGTTTGTTAGAGGGGCTGGCCCTGGGGAAGCGGGATGAAAATGTCGCGGCGGCGGTGGCGGCGTTTGATGCCTTGCATCCGGAGAAGTGCGCGCCGCATTTGGCGAAAGCTTTGTTGGCGAAGCCGGGAGACTCGGAGTTGAGTTCGGCGTTGGCGCTCGCTTTGGGTTTGGAGTTGGAAGCGCTAGTAGAGCCGGAGAATGCGCCGACGGGACCGTTTGCGATGTTCCGGCCGGTGGAGACGATACAGGTGGCGCAGCCGGGGCAGGCGTTTCGGGTGCGGCTGGTATTGCACCAGAGAGGAGTGGAGCGGGTGGAAGGTGTTCGGTACTTCGTGAATGGGCTTTTGAGTGAGGCATTGACTGAAGTGAAAACACCGTTGGATGCCAAGGCGACGACAGCGGCGTGGCAAAGGGCGAGTGTTTTGGATTCTATGTATACGTTGCGAGAGGCTTCCGCTTTGGGTAAGGCTTTGCCGGATGCGCCCGTAGTGGGGGCTGTGGAGTTTCAGTACCGAGGGGCGGCAGGCAGGTTGCGCGCCCCGGTGGAATCCACGATGGGAGCCGTGCGGCAAGTGTTGGCAGTAGGGCCGACGCTGAGTGTGAAGTTCGACTCGGACTTTGGGTATTTGCCCGTGGGGAAGGATGTTTATGAAGTTGGGCTGACGGTGAAGAACTTCAGCGCGAAGTCATCGGAAGGAGAAGTCGTTTTGGAATTGCCCGCCGGGTTTTCATCCGTGGCAGCGCAGAAGTTTCGATTGGGCAAGACGGGAGAGGAGGCGAGGCTAAAGTTTGTGGTGCGTGTGCCGGCAGGAGTGGCAGCGGGGGACATTGTTTTGAAAGCCGTGGCGCGCGCTGGTGGGCAGACGTATCGAGATTCTTTTGAGGCCGTGACGCAGCCGGGACTTTCGGTGGCTTATTTAGGAAAAGCGGCGATTCATCGAGTGCGGGCAGTTGACGTGAAATTTGTGAGTGGGTTGCGGGTTGGGTACGTGATGGGGCCGGGCGATGAAGTGCCGGACGGGTTGCGGCAGTTGGGCTTGGCCGTGGATATGCTCGACGCGGGAGCGGTAGCTACAGGAGACTTGTCGAAATACGACACGATCCTGGTGGGAATACGAGCGTACGCTGTACGGGAGGATTTGCGGACGCACAACCAGAGGTTGTTGGATTTTGCGGCGAAGGGTGGAACTGTGGTGGTGCAGTATCAGACGCAGGAATACGACAAGAATTTTGGACCTTTGCCATATACGCAGGGGCGGGGGGCGGAGGAAGTGAGCGAGGAGAACGCGCCGGTGATCCTGCTGGCGCCAGACCATCGCGTTTTCCAGTTCCCGAACCGTATTCAAGCTGCCGATTTTGAAGGATGGGTGGAGCAGCGAGGATCGAAGTTCTTTACGACGTGGGATGCTGGGTGGACTCCCTTAGTGGAGACTCACGATACAGGACAGGCGCCGCAAAGTGGCGTGTGTCTTGCGGCGCCAGTGGGGAAAGGCAATTATGTTTACTGCGCGTTGGCGTTTTACCGGCAGTTGCCGTTCGGCGTGCCGGGGGCGGCGCGGTTATTGGCGAACCTGGTGAGTCTGGGGAGGAACTAACGGCGGCGTTTGCGCGCGGCTATTAGGGCTAGGCCGGCCACCGCAAGTACCCAAGTGCTTGGTTCAGGGACTTCGCCGCCTTCGTCAACGGAAGTGAGTTCGAAGGCGACTTGGTCTGATCCAACTTCAGCGGTTGGAAGCAAGTTGGATGACTCCTGGCTGAGGAATGCGATTTGACCGAATCCACTCGTAAATGCTGCCCAGTTCAAGTCATCTTGAGAAAGGGGTAGGTTGGTGGAATTGAGAAAACTCTCCGTGCCCAGGAAATCGACGCGTACGGAAAAGAAGCCACCCAAAGTAGCCAGAAACTGGATCCGGTCTAAGCCTGAGTCCGTATTTTCGATGTTGACGTAGAAGGGATCGATAGACGCATCGACTGGGGAGTTTGCCATGCCGTCGAAAAAGAGTTCGATGGTTCCGGATGTCAGCAAGTAGAGGCCTACGTTTTCGCTTGGATCCAGGTCTTCGCCAGAAGTTGTGAAGTTTATGATGCCGGAGACGGGCTGGCCTATTGGGCTGCCCAGTTCGAAGATGCCGGTAGAAGTTGTTACCGCCCCACTAAAGGTGATGGTGGCCGCCCAGCTGGGGCTCAGAGCGAATGCAAGTACGCAAATAGCACGGGCTGCAAAGGATCGCATGGTTCGAGCCTAGCAGGGTACTGGTACACATAGAACTTTAAATTATACCTACTTAGACAAAAGTTCTAGACGCCATCAATAGGAATTGGGTAGTGCCACTAGATCGCCTAAGGATAAGCCGCTTTCCGCAGTGCTGGCTAAGGAAATTCACTGAGGCGATAAGCTAATAGACTCGATGACAGAATTAATGAGAAAACGGATCGCTGAAGGACGCTATTCGCCGGTTTGCGGGTTGCTGCGGATGGAGGTAGTGGATTTGGAAGCGGGCCGGGCGGTTGTTTCGATGGATGCTGGACTGGACATGGCGAATCCATTTGGTACGGTGCATGGGGGAATTCTTTGTGATTTGGCGGATATGGCAATGGGGACGGCTTTTATGACGACCTTGGAGGAAGGGCAGGGGTTGGCGACTGTTGAATTGAAGATCAACTACCTGCGGCCGGTGGGGGCAGGTACGTTAAGGGCTGAGGCGAAGGTGGTGCATCGGGGGAGGTCCACGGGGTTTATTGAATGTGAGGTGTGGAACGCGGAGGGGAAGTTGGCGGCGAAAGCCGCGTCGACTTGCATGATTGTGACGGATGACAGGGCGGCGCATGCCGCGCGGCAACTGGGGACTTGAGATGTTGGAGATCCGGAGGCTTCAGGTAGGCGATGCGGTGGATATGGCCGCGATTGCGGAGAGTGTGCGTTTTGGGGGAGTGGGTTCCGATCCGAGGCAGGGCTATCTAGTTTATGTGGGAACGTCGGAGGAATACGCGGCGCGATTGAAAGGCGAGTCGAGCGGTTATCTTGCGCTTTGGGATGGCGTGGCGGTTGGGTATTTACTGCTGACCGAGTCGGCTGGCGATACGGCAACGCACGCGGGTAGCGATGAGGTATTGTCGCGAATTTTTGGGGAAGAGACATGGCTGGTGGATCAGATTGGGGTGCGCGCGCTGGGCAAGGGCAAGGGAGTGGGGCCGGC
>VFQP010002877.1_pt1 | contig 18450 bp, 15 predicted proteins | sample 3512351 | NCBI WGS metagenome assembly VFQP01 (sample SAMN10412372, study PRJNA504923) | tailings metagenome | isolation source: Relicate 1 Philex TSF1 revegetated site | place: Philippines: Tuba, Benguet | collected 2017-08-29
CACGTGCACATCCACGTGCTGCCGCGGCGCGCCGGCGACTTCCCCAAGAACGACGAGGTGTACGACGCCATTGACGACGCCTCCAAGGACCAGCCCAAGCAGCACAAGTGAGCGCCGCCAGCAGCCACACTCTCCCTTGCGTGCGCTCCTTCATGCGACCCACCGGCCCCTGCATGCTGGCGCTGGCACGCTGCCGTGTGCTGCGGGGGCTCATCCTGGGGCTCGTTCGAGGGGGCATCGTTGCTGTGGCGCGCCCTGAGGTGTCCGATTGGCCGGTTGCCGCACTGCAGGGGCGAGGCGCTGGACCTGGACAAGGACCGCGTGGTGCGCACGCGCGAGGACATGGCCGCCGAGGCGGCGGAGCTCCGGCCCTACTTTTCCTGACCGTCGCGCCCTCCACACATGTGCCTCCCCGCTGTTTGCGGAGCCGCGGCTCGCCGTGCTGCGTATTTTTTTTGTGTGCAGAGCGTGTTGCAGGGCCCGCGGCGTTTCGGGTTGCGCAGCCCTCCGGAGAGGCCGCGGTGCGCACAGAGCAAGAAGAGCAGGAAGAGAGCCCGTCAACAGCAGCACGCAGCGGCAAAAGCAGAGCCAGAGCAGATCGCATGCAGGGTGATCATCCGAGACGAATGAATGGTTCCTCATGCCGCAGCACACAGCGCGCACGGCGCGCCCGGCGCCGCCGGCCGCCTCGCTCGCAACCCCCGACACACGCCCCAGTTCTGAACGCATTTCGGCAGGTATGCCGCCAAGCCGCCGATTTGAGCACGCAGAGCGCGAAAGAAGAAAGATACAGACGGCAACGTCACCACGCACGCACGCGCCTCCTCCCTCCCACCGACCTCTCCCCGCGACCGCCCCACGCGGCTCTCGCGCGCCCCTCCCCTAGGCGCAGCAGCAGAGCCGCCGCAGCGCCATCCTCACGCGCCCGTACCTCGGCAGCGCCTGCCGGGGCCCCCGCCGCAGCAGCCACCCCCCCTCCTCATCCTCGCTGTCCACATACACCTCATACGACGCCGCGTGCGCCACCCCAACCCTCCCCGCAACGCCCCCCGCCGCCAACGCCGCGCCCGCCCCCGACCCCCGCATGCCGCCCACACCTCCCGCCCCCGGCGGCCCCCCCGCCGCGTTGACGCCGTTTGCCAGCGGGGAAAACGCCGCCGCCTGCGGGTCCGACCCCGACCCGCCCGCCCGCAGCTGCTGCAGCGCGCCGCTGCTGCGCACCCGCTTGCCGCCCAGCCCGCCGCCGCCGCCCACGGCCGCGCCGCCCGTCGGCGTCAACGACGTCAAGTGCGGCCCGCTGCCGCCGCCGCCCGCCCCGCCGGCGAGCAGCATGCCCGTGGGCCCGACCAAGGGCGAGCCGGCCGGCAGCCCGTCAGGGAGGTCCGCGCCGCCGCCGGGCGCGCCGCCCGCCGCCCGCACCGCCACGGCGCGGGGCCGGAGGTTGTTGAACGGCCCGTGCACCGCCGCGCTGCCGCCGGCGCTGCCGCCGCGCTGCAGGCCCTCGGCGACCTCGCCCGCAAACCCCAGGGCGGGGCTTTCCTCGGCGCTGTGGTACGCGCCAGAGAGGTGCGGGTGCGGCGGCGGCTGGAAGGGCGAGGACGCGCCGTTGGCGTGCGCGGCGTGCGCGTGGGGGTGGTGGTAGTAGGGGTAGATGGGGTCCGACGAGTTGGCAAGCCCTTCATGAGGGTCCAGGAGCAGCTGGCGGCCCCCCGAGGGCGCGTGCCCCAGCGACTTGACGGCGGTGCTGAAGGCGGCCGTGGCGGCGTGCAGCCACATGCGCATGTACTCGTTCACCTGCGCACGGGTAGGGTTAGCGCTAGGGTTGGCGGCGCCCGCACGCGCGCAGACGCAAGCGCCGGCGGCACGAGCAAAAGGAAAAGCGCACCTGCTGCGAGGCGCGGGCCGACTGCCCACCCTGCGCGCCGGCGTCGGCGCCCGCCTCCCCCTCGCCCACGTGTGGCGGCGGCAGCAGCGGGAACACGCCCACAAGCGGAGGGCCCACGCCACCCGCCGCGCCCGGCGCCGCCGCCGCCAGGTACATGGCCGGCGCCTGCCCTGGCCCCCACGCCGTGAACGACGGCGCCATGCCCCCGCCAGCGTGCCCCGCCGCCGCCGGCGGCCTCTGGCCCCCTCCTCGCCGCCGCCGCCGCTGCCGCCCCGCTTCCCTTGATCCCTCGCCGGCGTCGCCGCCAGCCGCGGCGCCCGGCTGCCCCCGCGCCCGCGCCTTGCTGCCCTGGGCGTCGCCGCCTGCCGCGGCGTTGGCGGCGCCCTCTGCGGCCCCCGGCCCAAGCAATGGCTGGCCTCCTTGGCCCGCCCCCTCCTCCTCGCCCTCCTCCTCCTCCTCCTCGTCGCCGCTGCCGGCATCTTCAGATCCGGAGCCATACCGCAGGCGCCCCGACACGCCGCCTCCAAGCGGCAGCATCTCCTCCCCCTCGTCCTCCTCCCCGCCGATCCCTCGCCGCTCCCCATCCGCCGCCGCCCCGCCCGCCGGCCGCCCGCCGTCCCCCTTTTTCCTGCTGTCGCGCCGCCGCAGCGAACGCCCCCGCTTGCCCAGCGCCCCACCCGCAGCGTCCGCCGCCGCAGCCTCGCCCCCGCCTGCCTCCTCGCCCCCACCGCCGCCGCCGCCGCCGCGCTGCAGCGACAGCTGGTCGTGCTGCAGCAGTCCCCGCGCGTCGTCGCCGCCGCCGCGCCCGCCCAGCCACCGCGGCAGCTGCTTCATCGCCGCCGCCAGCGCCGCTCCGTACCCGCCCCGCTTGGCCGCCGGCGCCCCGCCCGCAGCCGCCGCCGCAGCCTCCGCCTGGCTCCCCGCGGCCGGCGCGTGCCGCCCCGAGCCGCCGCCCAGCGGCGGCGACGCCGCCCCATGCGCCAAGCCCCCACTGAGCCCTAGCTGCCCGCCGCTGTCTGCGCTGCGGAACGACTCCATGCTCACCACCGACGCCGCGTTGGAGACGCGGGAAAGCAGCGGGGGCTCGTCGCCGCCGCCGCCAGCCGCGCCCAAGCTAGGGTTGCCCGCCCCGCCGTGGCTGGTCCGGGAGCGCAGCTGCGGCGCCGCCCAGTCGCCCGCCGGCGCCGGCGAAACGGGCGAGAAGAGCGGCGTCCCCGCCGCCGTCGACGTCCGGCCGCCGCCGCTGCCGCCGCCTGGCTGCCACGGCTGCGACAGCCACGGCGGCGGCGGCGGCGTTCCCGGCGACGCGCCAGCTGCCACGGCGGCGGTGGCGCTGCCTGGCTGCTGCTGCTGGCCGCCGCCGCGGGGCAGGTCGAAGCTCCGCCGCTGCAGCGTAGTGCCGCTGTTGGGCAGCTGCTGTGGCTGTGGCGGCTGCGCGTGGGCGGCGGCGGCGGCGGCGCGCGGCGAGGAAGCCAGCGACACGGCGATGCGTCCCGGCAGCGGGCCGTTCGGCGCCGCCTGCAGCAGCGGAAGCCGCGGCGCGTCGCCGGCGGGCGGCGCGTGGTGGCCGTTGGCCAGCTGCTGCTGCTGCGGCGCCGGGTGTGCCTGTGCGTCTGGCGCTGGCGGGAGCGCCCAGGTGGCGCCGTCCTGTATGCTGAAGTACGAGTCCAGCGCGGTGCTTGGCTGCCCGCTAAAGGCGGCCGACAGCGCGACGCGCGGCGGCGCAGCGGTAACCGCGACGTGCGCTTCCGCGGCGCCGGCGGCAGCGGCGCCGTTCTCGCTGATGCGCGCGAGCAGAGCTGAGGAGGGTGGCGGCGGCGGCGGCTGCGCGCCGGAGTTGCGGTGCTGCAGCTGCGGCGGCGGCGGTGCTGCCGCCGCGCCGCCGCCGTTGCCGTCGTCGCTGTGCCGCAGCTCGTGCATCTCCACGTCCGGCGGCGGCGGCGGTTCCTGACCGTCCGCCGCCTGCTCCACCTTCGTTGGTTGTTTGGGCGGGTGGTGCGGGTCGTGCGTGGGGATGGCGAGGGCGTGCGGGACGGCGCCGGAGGAGAGGCGCTTGCGCAGCGAGGGGCGGGCGTGCGGTTCCTCCTCCTGGTATGTCCCGGCGGCCCAGTCCCCCTCGGGCTGCTGCTGCTGCTGGCTGAGGCTGGGCTGCCGCGAGGCGGGGCCGCGGCCGGGCGCGGCGTGCGGCTGCCCGGGGAGGGATGGCGTGGGCGAGCGCGGGTGCTTGTGCCCCGTCACCTGCACAGGGGACGGCGCCAGAGGAAAGGCAGAAGAAAACACGAACACTCCGCTTCGCGTTTGCGTCGGCTCTGGCGCTGCTGCGGGAGCGCCCGCGTCCGGCGGCAGACGCAGACGCAGACGCAGCGCAGCGCTCCCAAACGGGGCAGAGCAGCCAGCGTGGTGGCTCGTGTGCACGATGGTGGTCTCTCCCTTCGCACCTGGGGGGAGGCCGCGCCGGGGTGGGGCAGCAGCGCCTCTGGGGGCGGAGGCAGCAGAACCACGTGCTGCTGCGCGGCTTCGAGCGCCACCACGGCCGCCGCCGCGCCAGGGCCCGCCTGCGGACACAATGCACACGCCGCGCACGCGCCCAAGCCTTCACTCCTTCTCCCTCTGCCGCTCAGCCACACTCTCATCACGCTTCGCCAACCCTCAGCAAACGAACAAAGCAAACGACGCACGCCGCCGCACCTGCGACCGCCGCCACTGCGCCGTCGCGTGCACCTGCTGCTGCTGCTGCGACCCGCCCGCCGCTACGTGGTGGTCCGTGTCGCGCGGCCGCACGTCCGGCCCGCCCGGCGACGCCTGCTGCGCGCCGCCCTCCGCCGCCCCGCCCTCCTCCGCCGCCGCAATCGCCGCCGCCGCCGCCTCGTGCTCCACCCGCATCTTCTCCAGGATGGGGATCCAGGGGCCGACCGAGTCGGCCAGGCGGCCGGACGAGGTGCCGCCAAAGTCGGGGAGGAGGTTCTCGGGCGCCACGACGGCGTGCAGCTCCTTGTGGAAGCTGCTGCCAAGGATCTGCACCTTTTTCTGCGTCTCGGCCGAGAGCATGCGCTTGACCAGCGCGAAGGAGCCGGAGAACCTGCGTGCACGTCCAAGGGGAGGGAGGGTGCGAGGGCGCTGTGGTCGAGTACTACGCAAACGCGAAGCAGTGAAGCTGCGAGCGCGGATGGGGAGGGCAAACCAAGGGCGGTGTGGGTGTGGTTGCATGGCGAGTGCGAGCGCGAACGAGCTGGAGAGGATGCCGTGCGTGTGCAAGGGCGGATGGGGAGGGCGAGCCGAGGGCAGTGGTGGGAGCAAGCGCAGCGGCCACGCTGTGGGCCGTTGAGGCTGAGTGGGCGAGGGGGCCTACGGAGGAGCGGTTTTGGTGCGGTGTTGAGAGGGAGGCAGTGGGGCCAGCGACAGGGGGGTCAGGTTGAGTGCGCGCCTCCGCAGCTGCCTGGCGGGTGCACAGCGCGGGGCGCGCTCACCACATGGGCGCGTTGACAATGATCATGGAGCCCAGCGTCTCTGGGTAGTTGCTGCTGTCCACCTTGATGTACGTGGACAGGAGATCCAGCACGCGGCCTATGTCCCTGCGTGCACAAGGAGCGTGACGCACACCACCTCACGTACCCCACCAGAGTCTCGAGATCAAGGCAGCGCCAACCAGGGCGCTCGGCGAGTGCCAGCCGCCCCAGCTGGCGTTCACGGCGCGTGGTTCGCCCGCTCCGCCGTGATGCCCTCCCTCCTCCCGCACCTCATGCGGACGCCCGCCACGTCGATGAGGCTGACGATCTTGTCCACGTGGCGGCCCGCCAGCACGCTGCACGCCGGCAGCACCGCCCGCATCACCCGCTCGTACTCCTGCGCACGTGGGGAGAGGCGGGCAGGAGGGAGAGCCAGCAAGCCAGCCGAGGCGGCACTGCTGGGTGGCGTGGCGCGCAGCGCACCGAGGCGTGAGCGCAGCCTGCTGAAATTCCCTCCCTGTCCCGGCTGTTCACCACACGCAAGCTCTCTCTCTCCTGCTGTCGTAGGCCCACGCCTGCAGTCCCTCACTCGCCCCGCCCCGCGTCTCCCCTGGTCACCGCCACGGCAGCGGCGCACCTGGATGTGGAACTGAGTGAGCCGCTGCTGCGTGGTGACCTTTTCCAGCGTGTCCAGGTCCAGGGCACCCAGCTTGTACACAAGCACGGGGCGCCCCTGCGCCCAGCACCGCCACCGCCAACGGCACAAGAACCCCTCGACCGCTCTCCTCCCTCCATTCGTCGGGTGTTTCAATCCCGGCCTCAGGGCAGCTGAGCCGCAACGCTCCTCTGACGCTGCGCCCGCCCGCCTGAGGCGGAGCACGCCGCTGCTGCGCCTGCCCAGCGCTGCTGCTGCTGCGGCCAGCGCGCCGGGGCGTCCATCTGCACCGCCTCCGCCGCCTTGCATCGTCCGCCGCCGCCTTGCTGCATTGGTGCAACGCTTCCTGCAGCGACCCCTCTTTGCGCACCTCGCGGTCGACCTTGTGCAAGCCGTGCGGGTACACGGCGAGCGCGCGCTCCTTTTCGTGGAAGTGGAACTCTGTGAAGATGTGGTCCACCCGGTGCTTGGCCCTGTGCGGCGATACCGCGCAGACGGACGCGCACACGCGGGATTTGCTGGAGCTGTGCGATGGGGGCGGCACGCCTTGCTTGCGCCTGCCCTCCCGCACCTGAAGGCCAGCATTTCCAGCCACATCTGCCTGGCGTTGGCGAGGTCCCAGTTGCGCGCCTTGAGGAAGCGCCGCAGCGCATACAGGTCTGTACGTCAAGGCGTGCGAGGGGAGGCGGGCACATCGGTCGGACGACACGTCGTCGTGCACCACACCCCAGCAGCCAGTGTGGCCCAGAGCAGCCTGCTCCTCAGCTTGGTGCTGCTGCTGCAGCTGCTGCTGCAGCCTGTCCTCTTGCTCTCCTGTGGAAGCTGGCCGGCAGTTTGCCGCTCCTCACCGTTGTCTTTTCCCCAGGCTCCCTCCGCCTGTAGCACGCGCTGCAGCTCCATCAGCTTGTGCTGCGCGACGACGACGGCGAGCACGCGCGAGGAACAGCGCTCCTCACGCAGGTGGACCGCGCAAAGTTGTTTTCCTTGGGTCCCCCACTGCTGCTGCGACAGACAAGCATCGCCACCACCGAAGCGGCGCTGCGCTCTCCGCTGAGCACCTTGCAACGCGCTGCCTACCTTCTCCTCGCGCGTGAGCTCCTCCAGGGGATTCCCTGCGAGCCTGTGGGCCGTCCGCCAGGACGGCGGAGGCAGCCACAGCTGCTCCGGAGCTCCCATCTCGCAGCGACGCTTGTGGAATCAGTGGTCGCGCATCCTGACGGTCAACTCTGGACCTTGTGCCGAGGAGAGCGATGCTAAGCCTCGCTGAGCGCTCGAGCACCACCACGACTGGCGTGGGAGAGCATCGCAAGCGCCGTGCAGGCGTCCCGAGCACCGAGCTCTTTTAGGGCTTGCGGTTCTGCACCACGGCAGCGAGCGGCGTTCTACGCAGCCATGGCGTTGCAGGACGACGAGGAGCATGAGGTTATGTGGCTCGTGGAGGACGAGGGCCCCGGCGGAGAGCAGGGGGATGCCCAGGAGCAACCCCTCTCGCCCGAGGCACGCGAGGCAGAGCTAGAGGAGGAGCTGCAGCGCGTGAGCAAGGAGCTGGGCGACGTGCGTCGCGAATTGGCGGCCAAGGCGAGTGTCCCTGCGCGCAGAAAGCTGGGTCGATCTGCTTCAATCGTGCAGGCAGCGCTGATGCACACGCGCGTGCAGCACAAACAATGCTGCTGCTGTGCAGACGGTCCAGCTGATGCGCAAGGAGCAGACGGCGGCGCAGGACAAGGCCAACGAGGCCGCGTCCGCCGCGCAGCAGCACCAGCAGCAGCAGCAACAACAGGGCATCAGCGAGATGGAGCGGCAGCTGCAGCTGCTGGCCGGGCAGGTGCACCAGCTGGAGGCCATGCTCGCGCAGAGGGAGGAGGTGCGTCCTCGGGTGTGGCCCGCTGTTTGTCGCTCCCGCGCTCCCCGCCAACCGCCGCCACGCGTGCGATCCCCTCGCCCTAACCACCGCCGCAGGAGCTCGACGAGGTCAAGAAGCTCGCGGCGTCGCAGAAGCGGGCGCTCAGAGAAGCCGCAGCCCTCCAGGTGAGGCGCCTGCGCCCAGGCGCGCTCTCCGTGCCTGGGGCTCGGGGCCTGGGCCAGCTGGGACGCACGCCGCCCTCGCTCGCAACCGCGCCCCTGGTGTGTACGCGCGTGCGGCAGGGCGAGCGGGAGGCGGTGGAGCGCGCGGCGGCCGAGGCCAGCCGGGCGGTGGCGGGCCAGGCGGTGGAGGAGGAGCTCGAGCGCCTGCACGCAGAGCTGGTGGCCACCAAGGTGAGGTGGCGCGGGTGAGGGGCGATGTGGGCCTTCAGCAAGCAGGTGCGAGCTAAGTGTGGGGCGCCACAGCACCGTGGGGCAAGTGGCCACCAAGGTTGGCGTGCAGACGGTGCCAGCACGGGTCCGCCGGGGCGGCATGCAGTGCTCCGGAGGACCACGGCCTGCCTGGTCGCTGCAGCACAACGGCGCCTGCGCCCACGGTCCTGGTCTCCTGAGCCCTGATGGTGGTGGTGGTGGTGGTGTGCTGGTGGGTGGGTCGCCGCACGTGTCGTCGTGGGCGCAGACGCGCTCCGAGCTGGAGCTGCAGGGCCGCGAGGAGGAGCTGCGGCGGCTCAAGCGGGAGCTGGCCGCCGTCAGCAGCAACCACAAACAGGTGCGCAAACAGGGCGCGATGCGTCGTGGGGAGGACAGGGCCAGCGCCACCGCACCTTTCCGGGGCGGTCAGGGCGCAGGCAGTGTTGTGCCGCAGTCTGCCGAACGAATGCATCCACGTGACCGCGGTGCGCAAGCACGGCAGAGTGTGTTCGGTGCGGCGCGCTCTGGCCTCGCTTGCATGCGTCGCGCGGATGCAGGCGCTGGCGGCGCAGGAGGCTCACCTGACCGAGGCGTGGCAGGCAGAGATGCAGCGCGTGCAGGTGCGCACTTTGGGGGAAGGGCCGTGCCTGCCCCTCATCACGAAGCTTTTGCCACATGCTCCGCCCCCGCCTGCACCCCTCCGGGCACCGCTCCCGGTCCGGGCGTGACGGTGCGTGTGCGCTGTGCGCGTGCGTGCGTGCGTGTGTGGTGGCGTGTTGCCCCCCCCCCCTTTCGCCGGGCAGGACGGGTTGAACCAGCGGATTGGCGAGTACGAGACCGAGGTGGCTCGCCTGCGGACGCAGCTGGAGGACTCACGCACGCAAGCGGACAGCACGGTGAGGGCGGCGGCGGTGGGTGGAGGAGGGCGCGCTCCCAGGCAGACGGCGCAGCGTCCGGCGGGGCGGGGAGGGAGGATGTGAGGAGAGCAGGTCGAGACATCATGGCGGGGGCAGCGTGGGAGGAAGCGGACGCAAGGACGCAGCGAGGTGGCAGGAGAGGCGCCTCCCGCAGCGAAACAGCGGCACCATGGCCCTGCAGCCTCTGCGCCGCACCAGGCGCGCTGCCGTGCTCTTCCGCCAGGAAGATGACGTGCCGGTGCAGCCACGCCCAGGCTTGGCTTGGGCAGCGCTGAGCGCCTGCGGCGCGTCCTGCGTTGCCGCCCGCAGACGCTCATCAGTGAGCTGGCCATGCTCAACAACCAAAAGGTCCAGGTGCAGCGCGAGTTCGAGGCCTTCAAGGACATGGCCACGCAGGTGAGGGAGGGCGAGTGGGAGAGAGCAGCCGGCACCGTGCACAGTGCTTGGCGTCACGCGTTGTGGAGTGGAGCGCACCGCGGCAGCCCCCGCTGGCGAGTCCTGATCCTGCCGGCGCGCTGGCTGCAGCAGACGCATCACAGTTGCGAGGAGAGCAGTTCCTGCAGCTCACCGTCACAGCAGTGGTAGTGACGAGAGAACAAGGGTGGTGGCGCGTGCATGCGTGCGCGCGCAGACGGCACGCAAGAACCGCGAGGAGGTGGCACGCCTGCTGGAGGAGAACGCGAACCTGCACTCCAAGCTGGCCAACTACAAGACGGCAGAGCTCATCGGCGCAGGTGATTGATCTTCCTTCCCTTTCCATTTCTTTTGAGTTCCAAAGAGCTGCCAACCCTCGCGCCAAGGACCCTCGCGCCAAGGAGAGGAGCGTTTCGCGGGAGAGGAGCGGCGCGGCCTCCCCAGCCCAGCCCAGCGCCGCAGCCGCGGCCTCGCCCTGTGCCCCTGGCGCGCGGCTGGGCTGCTGGCCACCGTGAGTTGTGGTGGTGTGTCCGTTGTGGTGGTGCGCAGGCGCGACGCACCTGGGCCGCAGCGGATCTTCGGCGGCGGGGTACGCGGGCGGCCCGCACTCACACCACCACCACAAGGTGCTGGACGTCATGTCCGACCAGCCGCCTCCAGGTGTGTGGGGCCTCGGAGGGCTGCTCGTGAGCTTAAGGGATTGCCTTGGCTCTGCGGCGAGGCTTGTGCTCGGCGCTGCGGCGCCCGCGGTGGAGCTGCGGAGCCGCTGCAAGGCTGTGCTGCGGCGCGCTGACGCACAAGCGCGACAGCTGCGAGAGCGCTGCTCCCGGCGGCGGCGCGCGCACTGTTTGCTTGCCGTGCGTGCGTGCGCGCCGCCCCCGTCCTCGCAGGCGTGGGCGCGTACAGCGCGTACGCCTACCAGGCGGCGCACCGCGCCATGGAGGCCTACATGCCCCAGGTGCTGGCGCGCCTCGAGACGCACCAGCGCGGCCTGGTGAGGCGACGCGCCAGGGTGCATGGCCCTAGGGTTGAGGCTAGGGCGCGGGACGACGTGCATGCGCCGAGGCAGGGTGGCTTGCTGTGTGCCGCGCGGGCGAATCGCCGCCGCAGCTGAGCAGTTGCAGCGCCATTGTCTGCCGCAGCTCCCCTTTGTCATCGTGGGCGGCGTGGTTCTGCTCATCATCACCATCGCCGTCATCCGCGCCGCCGCCAGCGCGCACTCCCAGGTGCGGCGCCGTCACGGCTGCGCCCCCGCCTGCAACCAGGGCGAGGGCCGCTACCGCGCACAGGCCAGCGTCCTCTCCGCGCGCGCTGACTCTGCAGCTGCACGACTCGCGCAGCGGCCCCTTTGGACGCCGCAAAGCAGTGTGTCGGCCCCTGGTGGTGGTTGGCGTGCGCGCAGCACTCTGGCGCGCTGTGCTTCCTGGCCAAGCTGGGCATCCGCGTGGGCAAGGGCTGCGGCGTGCCGCACGCGCTGGAGCAGGTGCGCGGGACGCTTGCCGCGTGCTCGTCGCAGCGCTCGCTTGGCTCGCCCGCGCGATGGGGTGGGCATGGCGCGGGCCGCAGCGCGCGCTGGACCGGGCGCGCTTGCACTCGTTCCGCCACCGGCCGGCGGCCCTGCGTGGCGAACCCTTTGCCCCACGTCTGGTGGACCCTGCAAGCGTGAGATCGACCCGCCAACGCGGTGTTGCTTTTGGATTGGCCTTTTCCGCGCCGGCTCTGCAGGACCCCAGCAAGGAGATTGCGAGCCTGCTGGACCTGCCCAAGCGCCACCACGACGTGGACGTCGACACCATCGCCGAGGTGCTGCCCGCCGCCGACCCCACCGCCGCGCCCGCCGACGCCGCAGCGCCCGCCGCCGACGGGCCAGCGGCCGAGGGCGACGGCGGAACGGCGGCGGCGGAAGGTGCGGCGCAGGGTAGAGGGGGCGAGGCGGCCGGTGGCGAGGAGGGTGGGGGGGCGGCAAGGGTGGTGGAGGTGGGGGGCGACGGGGGCGGGGAGAAGCAGCAGGAGGCGGCGGCAGCGGCGGCGGCGACACGTGCGCTCCGGCAGCGGAGGCGGCAGCTCTTTGGTATCGTTGGGGGCCAGGGCGCGGCGCGCGCGGCGTGATCATCTTGCTTGCGGTTTGGCGCTGCAACGGAAGATTTTGGACTCTCCGCTCCATCGGTGCTCACCAGCTGCAATGGAGGGCGAACCTCTCATTTATTGCCCGCCAGCGGCGGTGGGGCACGGCAAGGCAGGCTCTCCTCTCTCTCCATGCGCTCACAGTTGCAGCATCAGCTCGTGACACCTGGTAGCCAAGCACACCGCACAACACAATGCACAGGTCCACGCCTGCCTGGCTCACACCGGATCTGCAACATCAAGCAAAATCCTCCTGCGCAAAAGCAAAAACGCTCTCTTTCGCTGGCTGTGCATCTTCTCACGCTCCAGGCGCCCGTGCGGGTCATCAGAAGTCGTCAAACTCGTATCCGACCTTGGACAGCGACAGCTGCGCCGCCGCCTGATACACGGCCACCTGCACGGAACGCCAGGGCGCCAACGCTCGCCAGCGATTAAAGCGCCCATCTGCGCGGATGCCTCCATTCCTTCCCTCTGCCCTCCTCGCGACCGTGCGATCAACGCGTCGCGCTCAGGTGAGGGCGCACCTGCGTGAACTCCTGCTGCTGCATGCCCACGCGCATGGGCAGCTTGCCCCGCCGGAACACCACCACGCCCGCCGGCCGGCTCTCGGGGTCCACCGCCCCCTGCGCGCCCCAACAACACCGCGCCACACAAAACGCAGGCGGCGGCGATGTGGCTCCACTCGCTCAGGAGCCCGGGTTCAGCGGCGGCGGGAGCAGCGTCGCCAAGGGCAGCCGGGGGCAGCGCGGGGCTGCACGCCCCGAGGAACCGTGCCACACGACGGGCCAAGCGACAAGCTCTCGACTCGCTCGAGAGTGCAAGAGGGGGGGGAGGGGGGAATATCACCAAGGGCGGCCGAGGGCGTCGCGGAGCTGTGCGCCACTGGCCCGCCAGACCTCCTCTCTGCGTGCCGCACGCTGGCCCGCACGTCTCCAAGCAAGCCTGAAGGCGCACCTGCTGCTGCAGGTCCTGCCAGCTCTTTGCAACTTCGCTCTCGACCGACTGCGTGGGCAGCACGCCCATCTCCAGCTCGTGCCACTCGTACTCGGGCCACTGCGCACGCGACGCGCACGCACACAGCCACGCACACACCACGTCAGTCATCTGCTCGCCAGGGGCGGCTGCGGCGCGACGCGCTGGCGCACGCGCGGGCTTTCCCTGGGCGTGTGCACCGCGTTTGCAGGATGGGGCGAGGGGAGGCGGGCCGCGCGCGCGCGCGCGCGCACCTGCTTCATGATGGTGAGGCACATCATGCAGTCGTGGCGGTCCTCAAACGTCACCACGCGCATGTCCCGCCTGCGCCGCACAGCACACAGCGCAGCACGCGCAGCGCGCGCAACGCGGCTCGCAGCCCAGCACTCGGGAGGCGACACAACAGCAGACGACGCGCTGCGGCGGAAGAGCATGGCCCGAGATCCAGGCCGCGTTGCTGCAGAGCCGCCAGCGCGGGCGTGCAGCCCCACGCGCACACACGCGACTCACTTGCCCTCGACGAGGCTGCAGTCGAGCTGCAAAAAGCCCACGCCGCCGTCCGAGAAGCGCACGTTGGGCAGGAACACCGCCTGGAAGCGCCGCTGCCACCACTTCTCCCTGCCCGTGTCCACCCGCGTCTCCGCCGCCGCCGGAGGAGGAGCGCCCGCCGCTGCCGCCGCCGCCGCGCCGCCCTGCTGGCGCACGCGCTCCCAGTCGATTCCCGAGACGCGGTCGATGGAGGGGTCGGGTGGGGGCAGCGGGTTGCCGTCGTCGTCGTATTGGTCCAGCGGTGGCGGCGCGGCGGCGCCGCCGGGGCCCGCCGCGGGCGTCATGCTGCCCGACACGAAGCGCAGCGCCTCCTGCGGGCGGCGGCAGCGGCGTTGAACGCAACGATGCACGCACAGGAGGGGCAGGATTGAGCCGAGGGTACGCTCGTGCCTCTGGGTAAGCCCTAAGCCCTAGAGCGTCGCACATGCGGGTCGTGCAGGCGACTCGCCTTGACGGTGTTTTGGCGCTCCTCAGGGTCGCGGCTGCGTTTCCACGGCCGCTCCCGCCCCACCCGCTTGCTGACCACCACGCTCTTGTCCTCGAGCTCCTCTGCGCTGCCGCCGCCCGCGCCGCTCCTGACGCCATCAGCGGCCACCGCCGGCCGCTCAGCGGCCCCCGCAGCCGCACCCGGCTGCTCCCGCGGAGGCGCAGGTGGAGCGGCAGCGGGCGGGGAGGGTGCGGAGGCAGGGCTTGCGCCGCTGGCGCTGGCCAGAGGCCGGCGCCCCCAGCTGGACCCAAACCCTGACCTAGGGCGTGGCACCGCCGCAGGGGCGGGCGCGGCCGCCGTAGGCGTCGCGCCCGCTGCGCTCTCTGATGCGGCGGACGCCCCCGCACCGCCGCCGCCGTCGCCGTCGCCGCCGCCCGCACCGCCCGCGGGCGCCGCATCGCTGCCCGCGCCGCCCGCCGCCCGCCCCCTCGCCGCCGCTGCCGCCGCCGCCGCACCGGCGGCCATTGCCGCCGCCGCCGCGCCTGCAAAGGCAGTGGCGCTCCGCTGGCTGCCCGACGCCTCCGGCTGCTCTGCGCTGGCCTGAGGAGCAGGAGCAGGAGGAGGAGGAGCCGGAGGGGTGCTGGGCGAGGAGGGTGCGTCGGGTGGTGGCGCGCTGCCCTGCTTGACGTCGCCGTCGCCGTCGCCGTCCTCTTGGAGCGAGTACCACTCCTCGAGCAGCTCGTCGTCGGTGTTGCGCCCGGGCATGGCCATCATGGTGAGGGCTTGCGCGAGGGCAGAGTCGGTGGGCCCAGACTTGGCCAGCACGTCCTCAATGGCCTGTGTGGGTGTGTGGGTGTGTGGGTGGGGGGGGGAGGTGCATGCATCAAGGCGCTGATGGAGGCATGCAGGCCTGCTGGTGCGCTCACACAATCTGCGCTATCGATGCACGCAAAAGAGTTTGCCGTGCGGGCGCGAAGGGACGCACCCGCATGCCCCGCTGCGACGCCGACGCCGTGGAGCCCGCAGGCGCGCCGGCGACTCCTCGCGGCGTGGCCGCACCGCTCCCGCGCGCCGATGCAGCGCCGGCGGAGGGGGGCGGCGGCGCCGCAACCGCTGCCGCTTGCGTCTGGGCCGGCGCCTCGCGGGAGGCCATGAAGAACTGTAAAAAGAGCAAGGGCAGCGAGGTAAGAGCAGTTGTCCTCGCATGTATCGCTGCTGCCATGGCACGTCGCGAGGCAGGCGACGCGCATCCCTGGGTGGAGCGCACAGGGAGCCCTTTGCGTGCAGCATCTTTTCAGTCATCGCCACTATCAATCAACCCATCAGCTCCGCACCTGCTTGAAGGCCTCGTACTCTGCTAGCAAGGGGTCCTCCACCTCCGCTTGGCCCCCTCGCGCCTCCTCCTCCTCCTCCTCCTCCTCCTCTGCCGCGTCCTGCTGCTGCTGCTGCTGCTGCTGCTGCTGTTGCTGCTGCTGCTGCTGCTGCTGCTGCTGCTGCTGCTGCTGCGGTGGCGCCGCTGCCGCCGCCGCCTGCTGTTGAAGAGGAGCAGCAGCGGCAGCTCCGGTCCCAGCAGCCGCGTCCGCCTCCTGCTGCTGCTGGGCCGCGCCGGGCCTGCCAGCGACGCGCGCCTCCACATCGACCGCTGGCGGCCGCAACTCTGCCTCCCCAACCCGCCCAAACGAAAACGCGCCCTCGCCACCGCCGTTGCGGGGCTGCAGCACCTCCACCTCCACCTCCACCGCCACAGCCGCCGCCTGCGTCCCCGCCGCCATGCTGGCACCGCCGCCGCCGGTGGTGTTGGCCGCAGAGCCCCGCTCCTGTGCAGCCGTCGGCTGCTCAACCGCCGGCGGGGCCGCCGCCGCCGCCGCCGCCGCTGCTGCCGTGGCGGGCGAATGCGAGGGCGGGGGCGGGTCAAAGCCCGGAAAGTCAAACAGCTGCGGCATGGGCGGCGGCGGCGGCGCCGCTGGGGCCTTGGAGGACGCCGCCGCCGCCTGCTCGCCGCCGAAGCCAGGCAGCCACGACAGCAGCCCACCCTGCTTGCGCGCCGAGCTGGCGGTGACTTGCGCCGCCACCTCGGCCGCCGTGGGCCCAGCTGGCGGCGCGGTAGTGGAGGGCGGCGGCGAGGACGAGGAGGGGGGGGGCGGCGGCTTGGTGGCGCTGGGTGCCTCCCATGGCATGGCGCGCACGCGCAGCTGCGTGCCGCGGCCCCGCGCCCGGCCGCCCTCGCTACCGACGGCGGCCGACAGCACGGACAGCGTGCTGTCCATGCCCGCCGCGCCCAGCGCCGCCGCCGCGCCCACACGCGCCGAGCGCGGCGTGATGTGCTGCTGCTGCTGGTTTTGCTGCTGCTGCTGCTGGTTTTGCTGCTGCTGCTGCTGCTGCTGCGCCAGCGTCGGCGCCTCGCTGGGCATCGCCGCGCTGTCGCCGGCGCCGCTGTCCTCAGGCAGGCGCCCGTCGACCAGCACTGCGCGCACAGCGCGCTCGAGCGCGTCGCCGCCCAGCTGCCGCCCCAGCAGCGGCTGCAGTGCGCCGGCGGGCACCACGGCCAGCGCCAGCGCCCGCGCGCCCGCCAGCTGCTCCAGCTGCGCCGGCGGCGACGCCGCCACGGCGGCGCGCGGCGGCGGCGGCGGCAGCGCCTCGTGACCCAGGGACGCGTCGGGGAGCGGCGAGGCGGCGCGGAGGAGCTGCTCGGCAGCTGCCGCCTGCTGCATGGAGGCCCTCCAGGCGCCTGCGACGTACTCGGCGTCGGCCCGGTCGGCAAATGCCACCAGCGCCCACTGCTGCGAGGCGGCGCCTGCAACACGGCACGAGCGGAACAGAGGGCACACGTGGTGGACATTCATCTGCTTGCCAGAGATCTGGCTCCACCAGATGTGAAGCTCGACACACAGCGCGTGCGAAAGAGGGCACACATGGTGGTGCGGCGCGTGCAAGCCAAGCACAAGGTGCAGCAGCAAGGGAGGGAGAGGGAGAAGGCGCACTGCACCTGGCGCTGCGTTGTCGTCGGTTGCGGGTGTGGCGAGCGCGCCGCGGGGGAGCTGCATCTTTGGCAGGATGCCGTGCCGGGCGCCGCAGTTGACGTAGTAGACCTTGGACAGGGAGCACCACCACCGGGGGTCGCGCGGCGCGGCGCCGTCCTGCTCCTGCTGCTGCTGGGCGCGGTACGCCGGCGAGGGCTCTGTGGTGGGGCTGCCTGCCGCCGCCGCCTGGCCCCGGCGGTGCGTCCGGCGGCCCCGCGGCTCCTGCGTGGTCGAGGCGGCGGCGGCGGCGTCCCCCGCGAACGCAGCGCGAGCCGCGCGCAGCGCCAGCTGGTCATCGTCAGCCGCTCCCGCCATGCCGCCGCCCTCCTTCTCCCCACCGCCGGCGGCAGCGGCGCTCGCGGCGGGCGGAGCAGCGCCGTCGCCGCCGCCGCCAAACGTGTTGCGGAGGATGAAGCGGATAGGCGCGAAGGGGTCCGAGAGCGTGTCCACCTCCAGCTGCTGCTGCTGCTGCTCCTGGGAGGTGGTGGTGCCTGCAGCGGCGCCGGGCTGCTGCCCCCCTGGCAGCGGCGCGCCTGCAGCGGCTGTCTGGCCAGGAGCCTGGGAGGCGCTGGGCCTCTTGAGCGCCCACACCGCCCAGTAAAAGGCGCCGGCCATGAGGCAGGCGGGCCAGAACGAGCTAGTGAGCACGCCCGCCGCCTGCTGGTGCGGCAGCCACCAAACCGCCTCCTGAGGCATCACCTCGCCCGTCGTGAGCGCGCCCCGGCCCGCGCCGCTGACCAGGGCGCCGCTGCTGCTGCGGTAGGAAGGAGGAGGCGCGGCGCTGCTGCTGGTCAGCGTGGCGGTGGCCAGCGCGGCGTGGCTCGCGCAGTGACCCGGCGCGGCCGCCGCGGTGGCGGCAACAGCCTGGTTGCGTGTGGGCCAGAGCAGCAGATGCTTCCGGCGGATGCGTAGCCACAGTTGGGCGTTGCTGGCTGAGGAGGCTGACGACGGGCCGCGATGCGCCCCGGTTGTGCGTGCGGCGGCTGCCCGAGGCACAGGGCACGGCTGCAGCCACCCCGAGCGCCATCTGCCGATGGCGGCGCTGCTGTCAGCGCTGTGCATCATGGCGGCTCTGCTGCTGCTGCCAATCACGCCGTCGTGTCCACGCCGGCGGCCAGCATCGTCCAGGCACGCAGCTGTGTAGGAGCACGCTCGCTGCTCTGCTGCACGCTCACGCCTCAGCTGGAAGGCTGCCAAGCCTCAGGGACTGCGCGCAGCTCCTCACGCGCCACGCCGGCCGGCGGCTGTGCGGGCCCGCGCCTCACTTCATCTGCGCGCCTCCAAGAGGCCTGCGCAGCAGCTCCGCACAGCTCCTCCTCTTCCAGGTACACTACTGTACTGCACCGTCCTGCAGATCGAGATCGCCCGCGCCCGACTGCGCCTCTGGCCCTTCCGCCCGCAGGCATGTGCCCCTTGGGCTGGCGCAGGGGCCACCATGGCCAAAGGGCTGGCGACACCCACACGGCTCGCTCAGGGCATGGCGCGCAGCAGCTTGACGAACAGCACAGCCGAAGCGTGAACGAACAGGCTCGCAGCCCCCAGCCCCGCCGTCCCTCTTGCGCGTGCCCCGCAGCCAGGGTTGCTCCAGGACCACACAACGCTTGCAGCGGCGAGTAGTAGTCAGCGGAGCGAACGAGCTGGTGCTGCTGTCGGTGCTGCCAGCGGCGGCGCAGGCAGTCTGAGCCGCTCCTCGCGCGCAAGGGTCGGAGCGCCGGGCGAAGGCAGAGCAACACGGCGACAGCAGCATGTCAGTGCAGGCGGACCCCG
>VFQP010002878.1_pt1 | contig 18446 bp, 15 predicted proteins | sample 3512351 | NCBI WGS metagenome assembly VFQP01 (sample SAMN10412372, study PRJNA504923) | tailings metagenome | isolation source: Relicate 1 Philex TSF1 revegetated site | place: Philippines: Tuba, Benguet | collected 2017-08-29
AAGCGCATCCAGCGCTTTTCGAGTTCGAGGTTGCCGAAGTCGTTGGCCATGTCCAGCTCGGCACGGGTTTCGTAGGCTTGGGCTCGCTTAAGTTGGAATGCGGCGAAGACCCAGCGGTCGAAAAAGGGTTCCACCGCGGCAACCAGGGGGCCGTAGTCTTTGCGCAGAGTGGCTTCGTAGGTGCGGAATTCTTCGGCGACGGCTGGGGCGTTAGCGAAGAGGGTTTCCGGGGAGGCGGAGAGGCCGTGGGTAAAGGCATTGCGAGCGGAGGCGGCTTTGCCTTCGGCGCTGCGCGGGCCAGTGGACTTTTGTGCGTTGGCTTGGTTGGCCAGGATTTGCTTCGATGATGTGGACATTGGAATTCTTCTTTCACAAATAAATTTGGCCCCCGTGGACGGGGGCCTTGCGAGAGAGAAGCTAGCACGCCTGGGTGGAGGCGCCGTACTTGGCAAAGTACTTGATCGTTGAAAACAAAGGGGAAGAAATTTTTGTTTCGGGCGTGAAGCTATTGATTGAGGCCGAGCGAACCGCTCAGCGTTCCTAGTGATTGCGGCGAAAACTCGATTGGCGGAACTGGAGCGAAATCAGCACTGGGCGCACGATACAGAAATCTGTGGGTGGCTTGCAGGCTTCAAGACACAAGTCCCGGTGGGACCGGAAATGGGGCTGAAAGGCGGGTCGATTCTACACTTCGTCGTCGGGCTTCCCTTGGCGAAGTTGCGGTTGGTGGAGAGAGCGCTACGGGTTGCGTTGGAGCTTGGAGATTGCGACCCTCCAGCGGCACGGCTTCAGGAATTGAAGGTTGCTTTGTAGAGTTCGGGTTCGAAACCGATGATAAGTTTTTTACTAATGCGAAGGACGGGAGCGCGGAGGTTGCCGGTGGGGCCGAGCATTACGGCTTTTAGTTCGTCGTCCGAGGGGAGGCCTGGGCGGAGGTCGAGGTGGACTACCTTCTTGCCTTTGGCGGCATAGAGGTGGTCGATGCCCGCGAGGAGGCGTTTGCCGTCCTCGAAATTCAATTTCTTCTTTTTGGCGTCTACTTGTTCCTGGATCGCGATATGGTTTGACGCAAGAAACTCCTGCGTTCGGCCGCAAGAGGTTCAACCAGGGCGGTGGTAGCTCCAGTCGACCTTCTTCTTTAATGACATGATGTTCCTCCGCAACAGGATTCGCCGCGCCAGGTGCGGCGGGCTTCGGCTATGAGAATTGGGGTCATCAAGAGCGCGGCGACCGCGTCCACCTGGTTCCAGCCGAGGAGCCATTGGGCGGACATGCCGAGGAGCAGGATGACGGAGAGGTAGAAACAGAAGTCGGTTTGCTTGGCTTCGCCGGCGAGGGCGGCGCTGTTTAGCGTCGTCGCGACTTTCTTCTTTTCGCGGGAGAGCCAGGGCATGACGAAGACGCTGGCGATGGCGATTAATAGTCCCGCCAGGCTGCGTTCCGAAGTTTCGCCGGCCATGATGTGTTCGAGGCTTTCGTAGGCGGTCCAGGCGGCTAAGGCGTAGAGGCTTAGGGCAATGCCCCGTTGGGCGGTGCGCTCGGAGACGCGCTTGCGGAGAAGTCCTAGGGCTAAGAGGCTGGCGGAGACTTCGATCAGGCTGTCGAGGCCAAAGCTGATGAGGGAGACGCTGGAGGCGAGTTGGCCGGCGGCGATGGCGATGACGGCCTCGAGTACGTTGTAGGCGATGGTGAAGTACTGGAGGGCCTCGCCTCGCTTGGTGGGGGTGGTGGTTTGCTGGGGACAGACGCCCGGCCCTTCACGGGCCGGGGCGCGTCTGTCCCCGAATGGTGGGGTTTGGTTGTTCGACTTCGGTGCGAAAATCGACTTGCGAAAAGGCCGGATTGTCATGCTTTTGGGTGCGCTTTCTGGTAGACGCGTTCGAGGTCTTCGATGGCGACCTTGGTGTAGATTTGGGTCGTCGATAGTTGGGAGTGGCCTAGGAGTTCCTGGATGGCGCGGAGGTCGGCGCCGGCGTTTAACAGGTGCGTGGCGTAGCTGTGGCGGAATTCGTGGGGGTGGATGCTGGGGTCGCCCAAGAGCATCTTGCCGTAGAACTTGACGATGTGGTGGACGGCGCGGGTGGTGAGGCGATTGCCTTGGTAGTTAAGGAAGACGGCGCTTTCGTTGGGGGCGGGAGTGCGATTTTTGAGATAGGTTTCGAGGACTTCGATGAGAGATGCGCCCAAGGGGACGATGCGTTCCTTGCGGCCCTTGCCGAGGACGCGGAGCCAGCGTTCGGTGAGGTCGAGGTCGTCCATGTTCATGCCGACGAGTTCGCTGACGCGGAGGCCGCAGCCGTAGAGTGTTTCGAGGATGGCGCGGTCGCGGGCGGGGAAGGGGCGGTCGAGTTTGGGGGTTTCGACGTTATCGACGAGGAAGTTGACGGCGTCGACGTTCATGACTTGCGGGACCTTCTTGGGGGCCTTGGGGAGGCGGAGGTACTTGGCGGCGTTTTGTTCGACTAGGCCTCTTGAGCGGCAGAAGTGGAAGAAGCTGCGGAGGCTGCTGACGCGGCGACGGACGCTAACGGCGGCGAGGTTCTGGTCGTAGAGGGCGGCCATCCATTCGCGGAGTTCGTTGACTCCGAGGGCGGCGGGGGCGGGTGGCGTGGCGCCAGGTGGGGAGAAGAATTGCAGGAAGCCGGCGAGGTCGATGGCGTAGTTGCGGATGGTGTGTTCGCTGGAATTCTCGCGTTCGCGCTGGTCGAGGAAGGCGAGGATGGCATCGCGCAAGTCTGACGCCGGGAAGGCGGCGAAGCGCTCAGACACTGACGCTGAGATGCTCATCGAGAGCCTCCATAGCCCGCTTGCAGACTTCGGCGTGGCGGGCCTTTTTGTCTTTTCGGAGTTTCTTGCGGGTGGCCTCGTCGAGGGAGGGCAAGAGATCGAAAGTTATGTTGGCGGGTTGGTAGTTCTTGGCTTCCGCGCCGTTGATGTAGGCGCAGAGACTGCCCAGAGCGGTGGCTCGGGGGAAGGGTTTGGGGTTTTCCCCGTGGGCGAAGGCGGCGGCGTAGTGGGCGGCGGCCAAGCCCGTGGCGATGGATTCGACGTAGCCTTCGACGCCGGAGATTTGGCCGGCGAAGAAGATGCGCGGATCGGATTTTAGTTGCAGGGTGGCGTTCAGGAGCGCGGGGCCGTTGATGTAGGTGTTGCGGTGTATCTGACCATAGCGCAGGAACTCGGCGTTCTCGAGGCCGGGGATGAGGCGGAAGATGCGTTGTTGTTCGCCAAAGCGGAGGTGGTTTTGGAAGCCGACGAGGTTGTAGCTGTCGCTGCGGCAGTTTTCTTTTCGCAACTGCACGGCGGCGTAGGGCCAGCGGCCAGTGCGCGGGTCATCGAGGCCGGTGGGCTTCATGGGACCGAAGCGAAGGGTGTCGCGGCCGCGGCGGGCGAGTTCTTCGATGGGGAGGCAGGCTTCGAAGAAGGGCGTCTTAGGGTTGTCGGCATCGATGTGAAAGGGGACGGATTCGCCCTTGAGGAGTTCGTCGACGAAACGCTCGTATTCTTCCTTGTTAAGGGGACAGTTGAGGTAGTCGTCGGTGCCGTCGAGGCTCTTGCCCCAGCGGGAGGCGGCGAAGGCGATCTCGGTGTTGATGGATTCGGCGTCAACGATGGGGCTGATGCTGTCGTAGAAGAAGAGGCGATCGGAGCCGGTGAAGCGGGCGATGGATTGGGCGAGGCTGTCGCTGGAGAGGGGCCCGGAGGCGATGATGACGATGCCTTCGCTGGGGATTTCCGTTACTTCTTCGCGAATGAGTTCGATGTTGGGGTGGTTGGCGATGGCTTCCGTGACTTGTTGGGCGAAGGTGACGCGGTCGACGGTGAGGGCGTGGCCGGCGGGGACGCGGGTGCGCTGGGCGACTTCGAGGAGGAGGCTGTTGAGGCGGCGGAGTTCTTCCTTGAGGAGCCAGGGGGCGGAGGATTCGGATTCGCTTTTGAGGGAGTTGGAGCAGACGAGTTCGGCGAGGTCGTTGGTCTTGTGGGCTTCTGTGGAGCGCTGGGGGCGCATTTCATAGAGGCGGACCTGGAAGCCTTGCTGGGCCAACTGCCAGGCGGCTTCGGTACCGGCCAGGCCTGCGCCGATTACTTGGATTGGCTGAGTTGGCATGGGGGAAACTTCATTTTAGCGGGTGGGGGTGGGCGTTAGCTTGCTGGGGACACGCCGTGGCGTTGGCCACGCCACGGACGCTTATGTCCCCGAATGGTGCATTATCGATTGACAGTTCCGCTTCTGTCCCGATCGGCTTCTACCCGGTGATAGAATCTCGCCATGCTCTCTACTTCCCGCCGCACTTTGTTGCGCGGAGCGGCTGCATTTACTGCCGCTTCTTATTCGCGCATTCTCGGGGCGAACGACAAGATCAATCTAGGCCTGATTGGGGCCGGCGATCGTGGCAGCTTCGTTTGCAAGACCTTTAACGACACCAAGCAAGTGAATGTTCAGGCTGTCGCCGATGTGTGGGGCGATAAGTTGGACAAGGCGCTCTCGACTTATCCCGGGGCGAAGGGTTTTGTCGACCATCGCAAGCTGCTGGAGACGAAGACGCTGGATGCGGTGTTGATTGCGACGCCCGATCACTGGCACGCGGGGTGCACGATCGATGCGTTGAATGCGGGTAAGGACGTTTATGTTGAGAAGCCGCTGACGCTGAAGATCGAGGAAGGGCCCGAGATCGTGAAGGCGGCGCGTGTCAATAACCGGATCTGCCAGGTGGGCATGCAGCAACGCTCCGGCAGCTTGTATTTGCAGGCGAAAAAGGAATACGTTGACAGTGGCAAGCTGGGGAAGATCACGCTGGCGCGGACCTGGTGGCATGGCAATGGCTATCACTTGCGCAAGGCGCCGCCGATTCTGCAATCGAAGCCTTCGAATATGGATTGGGCGCGATTCCTTGGTCCGGTGAAGTGGCGGGATTACGATCCGCAGCAGTACTTTAACTTCCGCGCGTATTTGGACTTCGGCGGCGGTCAAGTTACGGACTTGTTTACGCACTGGATCGACGTGGTCCACATGTTCATGGAGCAGGACGACCCGATCTCGGCGGTGGCGGCAGGCGGCGTTTATCACTACAAGGATGGACGCACGGCGCCGGACACGATCCATGTGCTGCTCGAATATCCGAAGGATTGGACGGCGACCTTTGAGGCGACGCTGGCGCCTGGTATTCGCGGGGCGGCGGTAGAGATGTGTGGCACGGAGGGGCGTTTGTACATCACGCGTTCCGAATTCCAGTTCTGGCCGAATGAGCGGAACGCGCAGCCGATTGTGGTGAAGAATCAGGTGGAGCAGACGGTGGAGCACGTGGCGAATTTCCTCGACTGCTGCCGTTCGCGAAAGTTGCCCAACGGCGACGTTTATATCGGGCATCGTTCGGCGCAGGCTAGCCACTTGGGCAACATTGCGTATCTGCAAAAGAGGCGCTTGCGTTTCGATCCGGCGCGTGAAGAGATTTTGCCGTTGTAGGAGAGTTTGTTATGACTCGTCGAGACATTTTGGGGGCTGCTGCCGCAGCCCCTTTTTTATCCGCGCAGGGCCGTCAGCGGCCGCGCAACATTATCTTCATGCTGACGGACGATCATCGCTATGATGCGATGGGGTTCTTGAAGGGGCAGAGTTGGTTGGAGACGCCGCATCTGGATGCCATGGCGGCGAATGGCGTTCATGCGCCGAATGCGTTTGTGACGACCGCGTTGTGTTCGCCTTCGCGGGCCAGCATTCTAACGGGTCAGTATGCGCATAAACATAAGGTCGTGGACAACGCGAATCCGATTCCGAAGGGAACGACTTTCTTTCCGCAGTTGCTCAAAAGTGGCGCTAACTATCAGACGGGCTTTTTCGGCAAGTGGCATATGGGTGGGGAGGGCGACGACCCGCAGCCGGGCTTTGACCGCTGGGTGAGTTTCAAGGGGCAGGGGACCTATAATCCTTCGCGGAATGGTTTGAACATCGACGGGAAGCGTGTGCCGCAGAAGGGTTACATCACGGATGAAATGACGGATTATGCGCTGGATTGGCTGGGGAAGCGGGATGCTTCACGGCCTTTCTTTATGTACCTTTCGCATAAGGCCGTGCATGCGGAGTTTGAGCCGGCGCCGCGGCATAAGGGTAAGTATGCAGGGAAGAAGTTCGTTTATCCGAAGAGCTATGCGCCACCGACGCCGGAGCAGGATGCGCCGATGTGGGTGCGGAATCAGAGGAACTCCTGGCATGGAGTGGATTACCCGTATCATTCGACGCTGGACATCGCGGAGTACTATCAGCGCTATGCGGAAACGTTGTGTGGCGTGGACGATTCGGTTGGCCGTGTGATGGATTTCTTGAAGGCGCAGAATTTGTTCGATTCGACGCTGGTGGTTTATATGGGGGATAACGGGTTTGCGTTTGGCGAGCATGGATTGATCGATAAGCGGACGGCTTATGAGGAATCGATGCGCGTGCCGATGCTGTTGCAATGCCCGGAATTGTTGGGGCGCGGGAAGAAGATGAACGAGGTGGTGGCGAATATAGACATCGCGCCGACTTGTATGGAGGCGGCGGGGTTGAAGCCCACGGCGGAGATGCAGGGGAAGAGTTTCTTGCCGTTACTGCGGGGGGATAAGGTGCAGTGGCGTTCGGGGCTGCTGTATGAATACTACTGGGAGCGTTCGTTTCCGCAGACGCCGACGGTTCATGCGTTGCGGACGGACCGGTACAAGTACATCCGGTATCAGGGTCTTTGGGATGTGGATGAATTGTACGACTTGCAGGAGGATCCGCTGGAGATGCGGAATCTCATCAATTCTCCGGAGCGGCAGGAGACTGCGATGCGCTTGAACAAGGAGTTGTTTGAGATTTTGAACTCCACGGGTGGGATGTATATTCCGATGAATGCCGATACGAATTTGCGGCAGAATCATCTTCGGAATCCGGAGGGACCGAAGGCAGTGGATTTCCCGGCGGCTATTAAAAAGAAGCCGGGGGTGGCGCAGCATAATTAGGGCGATTGGTTGCTGGGGACACACCGCCCTGCGGGCAGGTATGTCCCCGAGGGGGTGGGGTGGTGGAAGGATATTGATTCGGAAGCTTGGTTGCTGGGGACACACCGCCCTGCGGGCAGGTATGTCCCCGAGGGGGTGGGGTGGTGGAAGGATATTGATTCGGAAGCTTGGTTGCTGGGGACACACCGCCCTGCGGGCAGGTATGTCCCCGAGGGGGTGGGGTGGTGGAAGGATATTGATTCGGAAGCTTGGTTGCTGGGGACACACCGCCCTGCGGGCAGGTATGTCCCCGAGGGGGTGGGGTGGTGGTGCGCTTTGCTTACGCGGGCTTGGGGGGGCGGTGGTTTTCGGGTTTGTTGGTGGGGATGCGGTTGGTGAGGCGGTTGGGCTTGCCGGGGCGCTTGGCTAATTCGAAGGAATCGTAAAGGGTGCCGGTGGCGGTGCGGCTCTCATAGGTGAGCTTGTCTTTGTCGATGCGGATGATTTGGAATAGCTGCGTGTCTTCGGCGGTGCGGATCATCCAGGGCTTGCGTTCCAGGTCGTATTGTTTGGGGCCGAGGACGCTGACGGCGTAAACGGCGGCGCCTTCCCTGCCAGAGCGGGCGTAGGTATGGTCGTGCCCGTTGAGAACCATGTCGACTTTGTATTTGTCGATGAGGGGCTTCCAGGCATCGCGGAGCTTCTCGTTATCGCGGCCTTTGGCGGCGGAAAGAACAGGGTGGTGGAAGGTTAGGATCGTCCACTTGTTTTTGTTTTCCTTGAGGGTGTCTTCGAGCCAGTTGGTTTGTTCGGGGGTGACGCGGTTGGAGTCCAGGGAGATTACGCGGAGGCCTTGGTAGTCGATGTAGTAGGCGGCTTCGTGATAATCCTTCGGGCCATGAGTCGGGAGGGTGAATTGAGTGGCCCAGTGTTTGGTCAACATGCGGGTTCCGTCGTAGAGCCCGTATTCGTGGTTGCCGGGAGTGGGGATGCTGGGGAGGCTGCGGCTGACGAAGGACATGGCGCGGTGCCATTCGCCCCATTGGGCGTCATTGGAGAAATTGTTGATGAGGTCGCCGGCGTGGAGGAGGAAGCGGGCGCGGGGGGCATGGCGGAGAGCGGTTTGGAACATGTGGGAGCAATGTTCCACGAGGTTGTTCTGGGCGTCGCCGAAGTAGAGGAATTCGAAGGGTTCGGAGGAGTTTGAGGCGGTGCGGAAGCGGCTCCACTCGCCCCAGTTGACGCCGTCACCGACGCGGTAATTGTATTCGGTGGAAGGATTGAGACCTTGGATGGTGACGGAGTGGTACTTGGCGGTGGATAGGTCGCTGGTAAAGGTTTCGGTGGTGGCGGGGACGGTGGAGACGGCCTTCTGGAAATTGGGGCCGTCTTGGGTGGGGGCGAACTGGACTTGGGGGGTGTTGACGCTGGTGTCGGTGCGCCAGGTGATGGCTTGCGTGGTGGAAGGTGAGCCGGACCAGGTGAGGATGATGCGGTCGGGGATGGGGGTGGGGGCGTGGTTGAGTTTTTCGGAGTATTTGAGGGCTTGTTGGGCTAGGAGGAGGGTTGCTAGGGATGCGAGGAAGGTGGTGCCGAGGTGCCGACGAAACATGAAGGATAGTTTATCGGGTTCGGGTTACAGGGTAGTGAGAGGGGAGGGATTGTCTGCTGAGGACACACCGCCCTGCGGGCAGGTATTTCCCCGAGGGGTGTTGCCGTGGTTGGTTGATCTACCGGGAGTATCTTGTGGGCAGGGGCGGAGATGAGACCCCTCCAGGTAGCGCATCTCCGCCATACCTTACAAGCGTAAGAGTTGGGCTGAAGCGGTCATTCTTTAGAGAAAAATTAGTGTTGGATGGGGGTGGGGGTGGTGAGTTTGGGGTCGGATAGCTTCTTTTGCAGGTGGGGGAGGAAGAGGTTTGGGTATGTGGAGGTGGGGGAGACCTGTTGGAAACGGGCCCAGGTGGCTTGGGCCTGGCGGTAGAAGTTGAGGGCGTCCGCCTCTTTGTTTTGCTGGCGGAGGGCGTCGGCGTGGACTTCCTGATTTATGGCTTGTTCGCGCAGGAAGTAAAGGTCTTCCGGGAATTGCTTGAGGATGCGTTCGCCTTCGCGAAGCGCTTCCGTAAGGGCTTGGCCAGCGGCGTCCCATTGCTTCTTCAGGGTGTAGCCATAGCCGAGGCGGCCGAGATTGGTGAGCAGGGACTCCAGCGCGGCGAGGTTATTGGGACTTTTGGCGAGGATCTCGCGAATGGAGGGCAATTGGCCATTGAGGGTGGGGATGGCAAGGTCGGGCTTGGCCAGGAGGAGTTGGGCCTTGGCCTCCAGGCTTTCGAAGTTGCGAAGACGGTTGGTGTGGCGGGGGTTATTGGGGTCGCGCGCGAGAAGTTGGGCCACGATGGGGAGGCCAGTTTGGGTGGAACGCAGGCTGGCTTGGGGATCGAGGAGGCAGAGAGTGGAAGCACGCTCGTAGTGGATGGTGGCTTGGCCGTCGAGGATGTCTACATTCTGGGCGGCGGAGAGCGTGTTGGCATTCGCTTCGAATTGGGCGCGGCGAAGGGCTTCGATCTTGTCGATGATTTCGAGAGCCCGGCGGGGTTGATTGAGGTGGAAGGAGTCGGAGTTGCCGTAAGCGCGGGCCATTTCGGCCCAGACGATGTAGAGCTGACGGCGGGTGCCTTGGCTATTGGGGTTGGCGGCGAGGATGGGTTCGAGAGTGGCGACGGCGGGTTCGAGGGTGCGGACGACACCAGCGGCATCGCCGAGGTTGCGGTAGGCGCGGGAGAGGCCAACGAAGGCGGCCAAGCGGGAGACGCGGTTCTGATTGTCGTTGGTGGCCTTGACGACGCGGTCGAAGGCTTGGATGGCCTTTTCATAGAAAGCAATGGCTTCCTTGGGTTTGGTGGGGAAGAGTAAGTCGGCGTAGCGCAGGTTGGCGGCGGCGATGACACGATCGTCGGCAACGGTGGGATTGCCGCGAGAGGCTAGTGCGTCCGCCAAGCCTTGAGCTTCTTTGAGAGTGGCAAGGCCAGCTTCGGTTTGCTGTTTGACGGCGGCGAGCAGCAAGCCTTTGAAGGTGAGGGAGCCGATCAAGGCGCGGAGGGCGGGCAGGGATTGCGAATCGAGTTGGTAGGCCTTGCGCGAGGAGGCGACGGCTTTGTCGATGTCGATTAGGGCTTGGTCGGTTTTGCCGATGTTGGCCATGGAGGGGTCGCCTTCGATGCGGGCGACCATGATGTAGGCGGCGGCGAGATCGCTTAAGAGGCCGACGTCGTTGGCGGCTTCGGTGCTGAGGGAATCGAGGTATTTGGCGGCAGTTTCGACGGCGAAGACGCGGGCGGGGAGGCTGCCCTGGAGGTCTTTGATTTTGTCGTCGAAGTCGAAGATGTAGGTGGTGGCGAGGCTACGGACCTGGGCGAAGCGGCGTTCGGCGCGGCGGCCTTCGATGTAAGCGTAAGTTCCGGCGATGGCGGCGACGACGATGGCGGCGGCGATGGCGGTGGCCGTGAGCGGGGAGCGCTGGATCCACTTGCGGACTTGGTAGACGAGGGAGTCGCGGCGGGCGAGGACGGGGCGGTTGTCGAGGTAGCGTTGGATGTCCTCGGCGAGTTCCTGGGCGGAGGAGTAGCGGCGATCGGGGTCCGCGTGCATGGCGCGGTGGATGATGTTGTCGAGTTCGCTGGGGAGCTTGGAGTCCGCCATTTGGTTCGGCTTCTTGCCGGTGATGAGGCGGAGGAGGACGGCGCCGATCTGGTATATGTCGGTGGCGGTGGTGATGGGGGCGCCGGAGACTTGTTCGGGGCTGGCGTAGTCGGGCGTGAGGGGCCGGAAGGCGGCTTGGGTGGCTTCTTCGTTCTTCTCGATCAATTTGGCGATGCCGAAGTCCAGGAGCTTGGGGATGCCGGCTTCGGTGACCAGGATGTTGGCAGGTTTTAGGTCGCGGTGGACGATGAGGTTGCGATGGGCGTGGGCCACGGCGTCGCAGACGGGAAGCAGGAGACGGCAGCGGGCTTTGGTGTCGAGGTTGTGTTTCTCGCAGTATTCGGTGATGGGGATGCCTTCGACATAGTCCATCGCGAGATAGGGAAGGCCGTCGGGCGTGGAGCCGCCATCAAGGAGGCGGACGATGTTGGCGTGGTCGAGGCGGGCGAGGATTTGGCGTTCCTGGCGGAAGCGGCCGAGGATTTCGTCGATGGCGAGGCCGCGGCGGACGACTTTGAGGGCGACGCGGTGTTCGAATTCCTTGTCGATGCGCGTGGCGACGAAGACTTCGCCCATGCCGCCGCGGCCGATTTCGCGTTCGATGCGATAGGCGCCGATGAGTTGGCCGGTGCGGTCGATGTTGACGGGCTCAGGGGTGACGATTTGGCTGAGGAGGTCGGAGGGTTGGGAGTCGGCTTCTGCGAGGAGGTCGAGGACTATTTGGCGGAGTTCGGGGTCGGGACAGTTGTTGTCTAGAAAGGCCTGTTGTTCGGCTTTGGGGAGCGCAGAGGCTTGATCAAAGAGTTCTTGGGCGCGATCCCAATCCATTTACTTTTTCAACTCCCGGGAAAGCCAGGCTTCGGTGAAGCGGAGCTCGCGGCTGACGGTGGAAATGGAGCAGTCACTGACTTTGGCGATTTCTTCGAGGTCGAGGCCGCCGAAGTAGCGGAGCTCGAGCATCTGGGCGCGGCGGGGGGATTCGGCGTCGAGTTGTTCGAGGGCGCGGTCGAGATCGATGACGTCGAGGGCAGGTTGGGTGGGCGCGGCGGAGAGGGATTGGGGGAGTTCGTTCAGGACAGGGCCGGAGTCGCGTTTGGCGGCGCGCTTGCGGCGGGCGTAATCGACGAGGAGGCGGCGCATGGCGCGGGCAGCGACAACGTAGAGATGCTTGCGATTCTGCCAGTCCGGGAGGGAATCGCTTTGCATGAGTTTGAGTAGGGACTCGTGCAGGAGGGCGGTGGGAGTGAGTGTGTGGCCGGCTCGCTCGGCGTGCATGTGCGAGGCGGCTACGCGATGGAGCTCTTGGTAGACCAAGGGCACGAGGTTGTTAAAGGCGCCTTCGTCTCCGTCGCGCCAGGCATGAAGCAATTGCGTGATATCGCCGGACACTTGGGCCTAGCGTAACACTTGGCAGCCCAAATGCATCGAAAATAGTGGATATATGAGGTTTTTACTTGCTGGAACCTTGGGGGCTTGCGTACTATTCGCGCAGAGTTTACCCTGCCCGGATAAGAGCGTGGAGGCGGCGGTAACCGTGGATGCGCGCTTGGGGTCCGGAGGGTCTGTCGTGGACGGGCTGCAGATCAAGGATTTTCAGGTACTGGGGAAGGGGTTGACTTCGCCGGTGATGCGAGTGGACCGGGATGGGCCGATTGATCTGGTGATTCTGATTGAGGCGTATAACCGCGGTAGTGCGTTGAGTGGGGCGGCGCCCTTGTTTTTGACGGAATTGCGATCGGAGGATCGCGTGGCGGTGTTCACTTATGGCACGGGTGTGGATAAGAAGACCGAGTGGGAGCAGGATCATGGGGCGATTTTGAAGGCGATTGAAGAAGGCGGGAAGGGTGTGGCGTTGCAGGCGGTGCGGCCGTTGAATGCGGTTGTGGAGGGGTTGAAGATGTTTTCCGATAAGGTGGATCCGCGGCGGAAGCGGATGATGTTGGTGATTGGGGATGAGCAGGATGCGAGTACGCCGGTGCGGCTGGAGGCGGTCCTGGCGAATTTGCTGGAGAAGCGGGTGACGCTGCATGTGTTGATCGATCCTCCGAAGGGGAAGGTGATGGGGAAGATTTTGCCGAAGGTGAATGTGACGCCTGGGAATGTGGGGGAGCCGCGCATTGGGGAGCAGCAGGGGCGATTTGGGGCGCAGAGTGTGGCGAAGTTGGCGCAGGCGACTGGTGGAGATGCGGTGGCGCCGAATGGGATTTGGGCGTTGGAAGAGGTGTTGGTGCGGATGAAGGAGAGGTATCAGGTGGGGTATTGCGTGGAACGGAAGCATGCGGCGAAGCTGCCGGTGGTTAGTTTGACGGATGGGGCGAAGAGTGGGCGGGCGGAGTTTGCGCTGAGTGTGCCCGGGGGGCTGCGGTAGGGGCGTTAGTCTGCTGCTGGAGCTGCGGAGTGCCGCCGTGGTGGGTTAGATTGCTGGGGACACACCGCCTGGCGGCCCGCTTCGCGTGCCGGCAGGCAGGTATGTCCCCGAATGGTGCTGCCGTGGGGGTTAGCACTACGATGCGTCTAGGCGCTGACTCCCATTTCGATTAGTTGTTCGGCGTACTTTAGGGCTTCGGGGGTGAGGCGTTGGCCGCCTAGCATGCGGCCGATTTCCTTGATGCGGTCTTCGGGGTTGAGTTCTTCTACTACGCTGTGGGTGCGGCCTTTGGCTTCCTTCTTTTCCACGGAGAAATGTTGTTCTCCGAAGGCGGCGATCTGGGCCAGGTGGGTTACGCAAATGAGTTGATTGCCGGCGGCCAGGCGCTTTAGTTTCTTGGCTACTTGTTCGGCGGCACTGCCTCCGATACCGGCGTCTACTTCGTCGAAGACCAGGGTGCGGTTGTCGATGCGTTTGTCTTTGGTGAGGAGAGAGACTTTCAGGGCCAGGGCTACTCTGGAGAGTTCGCCGCCGCTGGCGATTTTGGTAAGGGGTTTGGCTTCTTCGCCCAGGTTGGTGGAGATGCGGTATTCGATGCGGTCGGCGCCGGTGGAGCCCCAGTCGGCGCTCGTTACGGCGATGGTGAAGCGGCTGCGCTCCATGTTGAGGTCTTTGAGCTCGTTGTCGATTTTCTTTTCTAGGGCGGTGGCGGCCTTTTTTCTTGCGGTGGTGAGTTCGGCGGCTAGCTTGGCGTATTCGGCGCGAAGATTTTCGGACTGTTTGCGGAGGGTGATGCGGCGTTCGTCGGCGCCTTCGACGAGTGACAGGTCCTGGCTCACGCGATCGTAGAAGGCTAGGATCTCTTCGATGTTCTGGCCGTATTTGCGGCGGAGTTTGTCGATTTCAGCGAGGCGGGCTTCGACGATGTTGAGGCGGCCGGGGTCGGCTTCGAGATGGTCGTTGTAGCGGTCGAGGTCGCGAGTGGCTTCGTCGAGGTTTATTTCGGCGCTGCGGAGGCCTTCGAGGACGTTGTTCAGCGACTCGTCGATGCGGCGGAGTTCCACAACGCGGCGGACGGCTTGGCGGAGGCTATCGAGTGCGCCGCCTTCGCCGCTTAGGGCTTCGAGTGCGCCGCTGGCTTGCTCGCGGAGCTTCAATACGTTGGCCAGGACGCGGAGTTCGTTTTCGAGGGCGACGTCTTCGCCGGGCTTCAAGGCGGCGGCTTCGATCTCTTGTTTCTGGAAAGTCCAGAGGTCGCGTTGGCGGAGGATTTCCTGTTCGCGTTGTTCGAGCTCTTGGAGTTCCTTGTCGATGGATTGCCATTCGCGATAGAGGCGAGCGGCGTTTTCGACTTCAGCTTCGAGGCCCGCGTATTGGTCGAGCATGGCGCGTTGTTCGTCGGGTTCGAAGAGACGTTGTTGGTCGTGTTGGCCGTGGAGGTCGCCGAGGTAGGGAGCGATGTCGCGGAGGAGGGCGGCGGTGACGGGTTTGGAGCCGACGAAGGCGCGGCTCTTGCCGTTGGAGAGGACTTCGCGTTCGATGAGGAGTTCGCCGTCTTCGAGTTCGAGACCGGAGTCCTCCAAGAGCTTTGACAGCCCGCCGCGTTTGGGTGTTTCAAAGATGCCGGCGATGCGCGCGCGTTCGGCGCCGCTGCGGACGACTTCGCTGGCAGCGCGGCCTCCGAATAATAGGCCGAGCGAATCGACGATCAAGCTTTTGCCGCTGCCGGTCTCGCCGCTGAGCACGTTCAGGCCTGGGCCGAAGCGGACGCGCACGCGGTCGGCGACGGCGAAGTTCTCGACCAGCAATTCAACGAGCATCGTTTTGATTTTACTGGCAGAGGCTGCGCGCTAAACGTCATAATGAAATTTGATAATGATTGCCTTCCTCTTGCAGGTAAAGCTGATGGAGATGTTCAGCTTTTCCAAGCCAGTTCATTTGGTTGTGATGTTGAGTTTGATCGCGGCTTCTTTGGTGAGTTGGTCGATCATCTTCCAGAAGTTTTCGCATCTGCGCAAGACCGCGGGGGCGAACAAGAACTTCCTGCGCGCGTTTCGTAAGGCGAATGCGTTGGATGCGATTGTGTTGGCGGCGGAGCAGTTTACGGCGGCGCCGATGGTGGCCGTTTTCGATTTTGGTTATGCCGAGGTGGAACGGCAGGCGCGGAATCGGGGTCAAATCCGTAACAAGCTTATGGTTGAGCGGAATTTGCAGTTAGGGATTAGCGAAGAAGTGGGCAAGCTGGAGACGAATATGACCTGGCTGGCGACGATTGCGGCGGTGACGCCGTTTATCGGGTTGTTTGGCACAGTGCTGGGCATTATCGAATCGTTCGATGCGTTGTCGGCTTCGGCGAGCGTGAGTTTGCGGACGGTGGGTCCGGGTATCGCGGATGCGCTGGTGGCGACGGCGGCGGGTTTGTTTGCAGCGATTCCGGCGGCGGTTTTTTATAACTATTTGGGTGGGTTGATTCGAGAGCAGGGGGCCAAGATGGAGGACTTTGCTTTGGAGTTTATGAATTTGGTGGAAAGGACCTTCGAGGGGCAATAAGTTATGGCGTTCTCGATGGGTGGCGATAGCGGTAGCGGATTGGGACGCAGAAGGCGCTATGGCGGGTCGACGCTTTCGGAGATGAACGTTGTACCGCTGGTGGACGTGGTGCTCGTCTTACTGATCATCTTTATGTTGACGGCGCAGGCGATGCAGTTTGGGTTGGAGATCGAAGTGCCGAAGGTGAAGACGGAGAAGGCTTCGGCGCAGGATCTGAATGTGGTGAATATCAACAAAGAGGGTGAGCTTTACTTCAACGACAAGCCGGTGAACATCAACGATCTGGCGGCGATGGTGGAAGCCAACAAGAAGTCCAAGGAGAAGATCGTTTACATTCGCGCCGATAAGGCGACACCGTATGATCCGATCGCGCAGGTGGTGGCCGAATTGACGGAGGCTAAGATCGGCGTGCGCTTGGTGACCCAGACTGATGACCGCCGCAACCGCCGCTAAGCCACAATCATCGAGCGGATGGCAAAAGTCGCTGCTCTTGCACGCGTCGATTGTGGGTGGGTTGTTGGCATGGGATTGGTGGAACAATTATTCCCGGGAACGATTTGGGGATCCGGATTCGTTGGGGGCGGCGGCTGGGGTGAGCGCGGTGTCGCAGATACCGATTCCGCGGCGGGATGCCCGTCCGAACCCCGTGGCGAATGACACGGAGTCGCAATTGCAGACACCGGAGAAGACGCAGCCGAAAGAGAAGGTAGTACGTGAGGACCCGGCTGCGATTGCCATTGCCACGAAGCAAAAGAAGACGCAGCAGGAATTGATCGCTTCGAATCAGAGATACAAACCGGACCCGGTGTTGCCGAATCAGGTGACGTCTACTTTGGGGCGCGCGGCTTCGTCGCCGCTCTATGGTGTGAAGGGTTCGGGTGGCGTGGGGGCCAGCGAGAACTCGCCGTTCGGCGATCGATTCGGTTGGTATGGGAAGCTGATTCAAGAGCGGGTGGGGCAGAAGTGGCGGACCGATGATGTAGACGCCAGCATCCGGAAGGGGCCGAAAGTTTTGGTTGGATTTACGATCCAGCGCAACGGCACGATCACCGGCGTGCGTGTACTACAGACCTCCGGGATTTATAGTTTGGATAACTCGGCGCAGCGCGCGATTTATGAGGCTTCGCCTTTGCCGCCCTTGCCGGATCAGTTTGAACGTTCGAACGCCCAGTGCGAATTTCTTTTTGAGTTGACACGATGAACCGTAGACAAGCCCTTTTGACATTGCCTGGAATCGCCCTTGCGCAGCAGCCGGATTTTTATTCGGAGCTGACGCGGAAGGACAAGGCCGTTATTGCGCTGCCGGACTTCAAAGGCTCCGGCGATGCTGCGCAATGGATGAACCTGTTCAACCAAACAGTCTTTGATGAGATTTTCAACTCCGCTGTGTTGAAGGTGTCGCCGAAGAGTTTTTATCCGAAGCGGATTCCGCAGCAGCCGCAGGATTTCCGGCAGCCGGTGCCGGGGGTGCCTTCGGATGGGCTTTGGTTGAGCGATTGGGCGGCGGAGCCGGTGGCGGCGGGGTGGCTGGCAATCGGATATACAGCCGTTCAGAACGGGCAGATCGTTTTGTTCGGCTGGTTATACAACACGGCGCAGAGGGACTTGGCGAACGCGCAGGTGTTTGGCAAGGTTTATAACGGATCGCTGGATGACGCGGGAGTTCGGAAGGTGGGGCGGGAGTTTGCCGCAGACATCTTGGCGAAGTTCGGGGCGAAGTCGTTGGTAGGGTCGAGGATCTTCTATGTGTCGAACCGGAGCGGTTCGAAAGAGATCTGGACGATGGATTACGACGGGAGCAACTCGCAGCAGTTGACGAAGTTTGCTTCGATTGTGACGACGCCGGCGTTGAGTCAGGACAATTCCAGGTTGGCGGTGACTAGCTTTTTGCGGGGGTCGCCGGGGATCACAGTGATGAGCGCGGACTCCGCGCGGAGGTTAACTTTCGTCAATCCAGAGTCCAGCGTAGTGGCCACTCCGGAGTTCACGCCGGATGGAAAGCAGATCCTTTTGAGCACGAAGGTGGGTTCGGGGTTCGCGAATATTTTTATCGCGAACGCGGATGGGAGTGGGCTGAATCGGTTAACGAGCGCGCGGGCGGTGGAAGTGGAGCCGTCAGAAGTAGTTTTCATTTCAGGTAGATCCGGGACCGGACAACTGTATAAGATGAATATAGACGGAACGGGCGTAGAGCGCCTGACTGATGGCACTGGACAGGTGGCTAACCCCTGCTGGCATCCCGACGGTAAGATCGTGGCCTTCAGTTGGACGCGCGGCTTCGAACCTGGAAATTTTAATATTTTCGTCATGAATGTGGCGACGAAGCAGACTGTGCAGTTGACGCACGGGGCTGGCCGCAACCAGAACCCGACTTGGGCTCCGGACGGCGTGCACCTTTGTTATGCGTCGAAGCAAGGCCGGAGTAGTCACATTTGGAGCCGTTTGGCCGATGGGACGCAGTTGAAGCAACTGACCACTATCGGTAGCAACGAGATGCCCGTCTGGTCGCACTAGAGTTTTGTTGTAAAAATTCCGAATACCAAACTGCCCCGAATTGGAGGTTTCCCGAAAACCATGTCGCGCAAGAAACTGAGCATCGCGTTGCTCGCAGTGTCTCTCTCCTTATTTAGTGTTGGGTGTAAGAAGAAAACCCCCGCCGCTCCAAGTACGCCCCCGCCCCCTGCTCCAGAAGCACCGGCACCGAAACCGGCGGCTAGCGTGCGATCTTTTACTGTTGAGCCGAGCTCCATCACGGCTGGGCAGAGCGCTACACTGCGCTGGGCCGTTGAGAATGCCGATAGCGTTTCGATTTCCGGCTTGGGCACCGTGCAAGCTTCCGGATCGCGTAGTGTGAGCCCGACGAGCACGACGA
>VFQP010002879.1_pt1 | contig 18444 bp, 23 predicted proteins | sample 3512351 | NCBI WGS metagenome assembly VFQP01 (sample SAMN10412372, study PRJNA504923) | tailings metagenome | isolation source: Relicate 1 Philex TSF1 revegetated site | place: Philippines: Tuba, Benguet | collected 2017-08-29
ATCGTGCTGCTCGAAGGGAGCTACCGCCCGGGCGTGCCCACCATCTTTTTGCACAGCCGGGTGAGCCGCGCTCCGGTGGTGTTGATCTGCCACCTTCAGCGTCACACCTGCATCATGGGGCGCTGCACCCGTGCCCCTGTCATCGTGCGCAGGAGATGTACGTGGCGCAGCGAGCGGTTCACGAGGCAGGCCAGGCGTTTGTGCCCGCCCTGTCCAAGGGCGTCGCGCACTGCCTGTCCTCGCTGCCCTGGTGGAGCGGGAGCAAGGCCGCAAGTGGCTCAGCTGCTCTGCTGCGGCGCTGACGATGCAAGGGCCCGCGAACGCCATGTTGACTTCGAGCGAGAGCGCACCAACAGCAGAAGCGAGAGGATGCGCAGCGCGTGAGCACAGTCATCGTGGCTTTCCCCCGTCGGTCACGATGTTGAGGCTCTGCCACACGCAGCGGCGGCAGGCTTTGGTGCCGCTCGCCGTGCTGCTGCTGTTCTCAGCGGCCCTGGTGCTCCCGCCGGCCGCGGGCGCAGGAGCAGGAGGACGGCACCGGCGGCACGGCTCAGGGCAGCGGCACTCCTCCGCGGAGATTTGGGAGCTCATCCTTGCCGGGAAAGGCGCGGAGGCGGCAGCGAGCAGCAGCGCGCCGGGCGCCCCTGGCAGTGCAGGAGACGCGCGCGGGGGCCCCTCTCACCGCGAGCTGCAGATGTGGAGGACGGCGCTGTCCCACACGATGAAGCAGGTGGAGGACGCGAGCTGGTGGCTGAGCTGGGACGCGCTCGGCGCCCATCCGCGAGAACAGCAGCAGCACCGGCCAGACAACCCGCACCTGGACGGCAAGGAGCCAGACATGATGCGCGTGGTGCAGTGCGTGAACGACGCCTACAACGCCTCGGCGCGCATGACTTGGGAGGGCGCCATGGCCGACGAGGAGTCCTCGGTGAAGGTGGTCGGAGCCTGGTGGAAGAACCACGCGCCGAGCGACCCAGTCACCGTCACCACGTCTGGCAGCGTCAGCCGGCTGCCGCAGCTCTACGCGCAGTGCCTCACCTGGTCGGGGCCGCTCAGCGTGGTGCTCTACCAGGCCTTGCCCGTCGACGAGTCCGCGGGGCCAGACGCCCCGGCGCTCACTCCCGCCAACCAGGCCATCCTGCGCACGGCAGCGCTGCAGGTGAGGTGCCATCCTGTGATTGGATAAGGTTGGTGGGGGGTGCGGCAGTCGGGTCGGGCGTAACAGACGCACGGACAGGAGCGCAGCTAACGCTGGCGAGGAGGCTCACGATCATGGGGTGGTACCGTCGTACCAACTGTACGTGCGTGGCGCAGATTTCGCAGTTCATGCTGGACATGCAGCAGGTCCGGGGCGCGTGCAAGCCCGACGTGCTGCTCGTGTACGAGCTCTACGCCGACGAGCAGGCGCGCCGGCTGCTCTACCCCTTCAACGTGCTGCGCAACCTGGCCAGGCTGCAGGTGGGTGCAGGGCGCGGCAGAAGCAGCGGACGTGCGATGCCAGCAGCGCACAGCTGATGCGCGCTCCACGCTGTGATGCATCACTTGCAGGCGCGCACGCCGCTGGTGGCGCTGCTGGACGTGGACCTGGTGCTCAGCCGCAGCATGGCCGTGCGCGCGGCGCACGCCGACCGCATCCAGTGGCTCAAGGAGCAGGTGCGCAAAGGGAGCCCGAGGGAGGTTGCTGGGCGCCGGGACCAAGGGCCAGGACCAAAGACGCCGCTGCCTCTCACACCCTGTTGTTGCAGGCGGTGGACAACAAGACAGTCTTCATCATCCCGGCGTTTGACGTGCGGGGGCAGCAGGAAAAGGCAGCCTGGGCCGACGCCCTCGTGTCCAGCTCCAAGGTGCGCCGGGGGGTCGGGGCCCCTGGGGACGCAGCCCGCAATGCGTCCCACCCAGTGCTGCGCGCCACACTCAAGCTCACCTCTCTCATGTGCTGCTTCTCCTCCTCTGGCACGGCCGCAGGACGTCATGGTGTTTGCGTACGAAAAGGGCATTGTGGCGCCGTTTGCCATGGAGACGTACCCCGAGGGCCACCGCCTGACGGACCACCAGGCGTGGAAGACGGCGCCGGGAGACTACTTTGTCAACCACGAGTTCAGGTGAGCCTTCCAGTTGGGTTCAGGTGCACTTTGGGTGGGTGCGGCGCGAGGAGGCGTGCCAAGGCCTGACGCCCAGGTGCATGCGTTGTGCGTTGGGTGCTCCACTCCGTGACCGCCCGGCCCACTGCACGCAGGTGCGAGCCTTGGTTTGTGGGCGACCGGCGCGGCATGCCCTGGCACGACGCGCGGTACCGCGGGTACGGTCTGGACAAGGTGCAGTTCGTCATGGACGTGGCGGCGCACGGCTACGCCTTCCGCGTCATGCACGACACCTACACCATCCACAGGTGCGGCGCGCGCTGGGGGGGGAGGGGCGCTGTTGACCAGGCACAGCGACATGCGCGCGTGCGGCGTGAGGAGGAGGAGTTGCTCTTGTGCGTCTGCGCAGGGCGCACAAAAAGGGGTACGCGCGCGAGATGTTCATCATGGGCCGCTTCAACAAGACAGACACGTCGCTGTACACCCACAACTTTGTGAGTCCCTGCTGGGTGGAGCACGCAGCGCAGCACCGAGCCCAAGCGTGCCACCGGGGACTAACTGACAGTGGCTCGCCTCGTACGCGCGTTGCCCCTCTGCCTGCGCAGCACCTCTTCTCGCAGCAGGAGTACCTGCGGAAGCAGGGCCGGGTGTGGACGCCGCAGCTCACCGCCTCCACGCGGCACTGCATGCGGGTGCTGCCGTGGTTTGGCTTCCAAGTGCCCTCCACCGCGTCCCCGTGAGCAGCGACGCGACGGGGTTCACGAGGGCCCTCCCTCCACCGCGCCACTCCTTTCCCCCCTACCATTGGACCCAGGACGCCTTTCCGTCCCCAGGACCGTTCCTTCATCCCTCCTCGAAGCTTCACCCAGTGACAGACGCAGACGGCCCCCTCCATTCGGCGCCAGCGACAGCGCCCTTGAGGGGAGGGGAGACCTGTGGATATCCTGACCAGCACCCCAAACCCTGCTTTTGGTTCTTCTGTGCGCAAATGATTCCCGGGCGTGCGGCGTGTGGCGTGCAGGATGCGGCTCTTCGCGCGGCATCGTACGATTTGCTGCGTGCGCCCCACGCCCCCCTAGGCGTGCATAGACCTTGTAGATGATGTAGGCGTGAGGCCCGTTGTTAAGCTTTTCTTTCTGCTGCTGCTGTGCGTGCGCGTCGCCTCCATGAGGTAGGGCGCGCGGCCCCGCCGCCCCGCCGTCCTGCAAGAGGAGCTTCAGTGTCTAGCAAGCTGTTGGCACTTGCTCCTGGAGCGCTGCTGAGTGGGAGGCAGCAACAGCAAGCAGGAGATCTGCGGCCTCGCTCTTCGTGATGATGGAGCGGGCGCGCAGCGCGCTACTCCAGCAGTTGCGCCAGCAGTGGGCCTCGTCTCAGCAGCTCGCGCGCACCTGCAGCAGCATCGCCATCGCGCCGTCTGCTCAGGCGGCGAGCGGCGGTGATCATCGCGAGCACAGCCACCCCGAGCAGCAGCCGCAAGCGCGCTCTCACGGATGGAACGTCAGGCAGACGGCGCACATGGGCCTGCTGCGATGCAGCTGCCCAGGGATCAGCACGCAGCCGCTGCAGGGGCCCGTGGCGGCGCCTCCGCACGCCGGCATGGTGAGCGGCGGCGTGCGGCACAGCTCCTCCTCAAGCGCGGGCCCAGATCAGCAGCCTCCACAGCAGCCACCAACGGGCGCTGTATCAGCGACGCAGCAAGGCGGCGGCGGCACCAGCCCGCCCGCCGGCGGGGGCGGGGTGGCGCAGGCGGCCAAGTCGGCGCTCTCACGGATGCTCCCTCGCGGCCTGCTGAGGCTGCTGCCAGGTGAGCTGTTGTTGCACGGATATTTTCTTGCCTCGCGCCGCCGTGGGAAGCGGTGACGCGGCACTGCTCACTGCCACGTGCATCGCGGCAGGCACGCTTGAGAGCACCATGGGGCACAGCGACGGCGCGGCGCAGCAAGGCAGCCCTCCTCCCGCCGCGGCCGCGGCGTCCGGTTCCAGCGCCCCGGCCCCGGAGAAGAAGGACGACGCCAAGGAGCGGCAGGAGTACATTGACTCGTTCAAGGAGATGGCCGTCATGGACCTGGCAGGTGCGCCGCGCTTATGCCAGCTTGTGACCCAGGTTGGAGCTCAGGAGCGCCTGTGTGCCTGGGAAACACCATGGACCTTGTGCGTGAGCGCCTCCCTGGCGCCGTGCTCCTGGCGCAGGCTACAAGGAGTTTTGCCAGAAGCAGATGATGCAGGGCAGCGAGCCGCCCGTGGCGCTGCCGCCCGTGCCCATGTGGCATAAGGACTACAGGCTCTTCACCGACTACCGCCGCGCCTTTTTCCTGCGCACGCGCCAGCACCTCGACATCCTCGAGTGAGTCAGGTGTCAGGGGAGCATCAACACGGCAAGCGCAGGGGCGCCGCCTGCACGCTGAGCGTGACGGGTGTTCACCCTCCCCTCTCGCCGCGCGCCGCTACGCAGGTGCATGACGGAGGACCAGCGCGGGTACGCCGAGGACCAGGGCGAGGCAGTGCTCAAGGACGTGGACTTTCTGAGGGAGGTGGCGCAGCAGACCAAGGCGCACGGCACCGAGTACATGGAGCTGGAGGTGGGCGCCGGCCCCCTTGCCCCCTTGCGACACGCACCGTGTGCGCGCGCACCACGTGCACCTCGTCGCGATGGCGCGCTGAGCGGCCCCCCCTGGCCGTCGTTTCTGCGCAGGTGCTGGACTGCCTGCAGCTCTTCTTCGAGACGCGGCGCACGGGCCGGCGGCTGCTGGCGTGGATGCAGGACCTGGGGCAGCCCGTGCCGCGCGACGGCAGGGAGCGCGCCCGCGTGGAGGACGCCATGCAGCAGCTGGAGGCGCGCGGTGAGGCGCGGGGGCGCCAGTGAAAAGGGCGGGCACGCATTTTGCGCGTCAAGCGGAGCCCCCTGACCCTGTGGGCGTCGCTGCTGCTGCTGCCTGCGTCGCGCAGAGTGGCTGCTGGAGCGCGTGCGCGACTGCGTGGGGCCCCAGTCCTGCGAGCTCCACCGCTCTCGCGCCTGGGCGGGCCCCGCGGCGCTGTGCGAGCGCACGGGTCTGCCGTACCGGCACTGCTGCGGCGCCAAGCCCGTCCCCTTGGAGGTGGCCGAGCTGCTCATGCGGCTGGACCGCGAGGGCGTGGACCCGGGCTCGGCAGAGTTCCGGCGGCGCACCGAGGAGATGCTGCAGCGCAACCGGCGGCTGCACCGGCGGCCAAAGCCGCTCAACCACCTGCTGCCCAACCGCGAGGGCGCGCCCCGGCAGACGTCGCACGACCGCATCATGCGCGAGCTCACGCGCAAGCAGATGCGGCCCAGCTTTGACAGGGCCGCCGACAAGGTGCTGGACCCCAAGCAGTAAAGGGGGCGTTGTGGGCGCGGGGCAGGCAACCCTCTTGGCGGCGTGCTGCTTGCGGGCCGTCCTTGCTTGTGGGCCCCCTCTGCAAGCTCGAGCCCTGTGGGCGGTGCCTTCTGTGGCCGGTGGCGCGGAGGCGGTGGCGCATGGCAAGTCCACCTGGGGGCGCGGCGTGTAGGCACAGCTTTCGCTTCATTGCAGAAGAGACTTGTTTAGCAACAGATAGTCAGGAAGAAAGATGCAGCTGTCCAGCGGCCGTTCCGCGCTCCCTTGCTCCCGGCCCCCTGTGGTGGCGCACCCTCGGCTCTCAGCTCGCGCGGCCGCGTCACGGCCTCTCCAAGGCGTCAGGGCGAGTGCTGCGGCCACGTTCGCACCGCCGGCGCAGCTGCAGCACACAGGTGCGCGCAGGTCGTTGGGGTGGACTCTCGTGTGGCTGCGCCGACAAGACGCAGCCTCGCGTGTGGCGCCTCGCGCAGCGCCTCTGCATTTCAGCGAGGGTGCACAGAAGCATGTTGCCGCTGCGCTTGCGTCGCGGATTCGCTCCGCCTCGCCGGCCGTGCGTGTGTGTGGGCCAACGGAGCCGCAAACACACGGCCTGCCACGCCATATGGCCAGACCTTGGCAGCTTGCTTACAGCAAGCGTGGCCTTTCACCATGAACCATGTCCTGCGCGCAGTGGGGCGCGTGGGCGGCGACGACGAGGCGTCCCCGGGCTGGGCCATTGTCAAGCTGGGGGGGACCCAGCACTTTGTGGACCTCGGCGCCACGGTGGCCGTGCGCAGCGACCAGCTACAGGTGCGGGAGGTCCTTTGCCACACGGCCGAGCAAGGGCGGTGGGCGATGAGCAGACGATGACCAATGACGTGCTTCCGTCCTCGTTGGCTGCTGCTGCCGCCGCGCCGCAGGTGTCCGAGGGCGGCAAGGTGCGCTGGAGCCAAGAGGTGCTGGCAGCCAAGCACCCGCTATCCGGCCAGCTCTACCGCGGCGGGCCGCACGTGGTGGTTGAGGGCGCGGTGCAGGACGAGTTTGAGGGCCCCACGGGCAGCCCGGCGCAGCAGCAGCAGGCGCTGCAGCTCACCAAGGTGCTCATCACGCGCATCGACGTGGAGCCGCCCGTCACCAAGCAGCCGCAGCCTCTCTAGCGGCGGCCGCAGCGGGATTTTTGGGGCGCTCGCCTGCCGGACCAGGCGTGCGTGCCGGAACGGACCGGACCCCGGGCAGCGGCACCACACAGTGCACGGCGTCAGCGCACGCCGTGCGGTGCCCTGCACTTTTTTGACGCCCTTTTTGACGGCTCACGTGCATCCCACAGCCTGCCACGATTCGGGCAAGGGAGCCAGGTAGCGCCTGACCAAGGCGCCATTCTTGACGATGACTGACAGACTTTTGCAGCCTCCCTGGCCAGTAGCCGGGTAACCCCCGTTCTCCCCCTTTTCGTGCGTGTGCGCCCGTGGTGCTTTCGCGTGGATTTGGTTGTATTTCTTGCCCCCCCCTGAAGAGGCGTGCCTGCACGCCCCGTACTGACGACCGCACGCCACCAAGCGCATGGCATGCATGGGTGAACTGCTGCGCTGCTGCTGCTGCTGCTGCTCTGCTCGCGCACGCCCCTGCCCCCGTCTTGCACCTGTTGTGCCTGCTGCTATTCGTGCCGCGCCCCCACTGCCGGACGCCGTCTTCTCACGCCGCCCTTATCGCTGCCCCCTGTGTGCGCGCGGACTCTCTGCCCGCTGCGGCGAGCGCGTGCTTGCTGGGGACGCTGCCGTGGTGCCGCCGCCCCCTCCTGCAACGCAAAAAGCCGTGGATCCTGGACACCCGAGCCCCCCCCTGCTCCCTGCTGCTCCTCTGCTCTTTCCGACCGTGGTACGGGCAAAGCCCCGGTCGAGAGGACATCCAGCGCTCCAGAGCCCAAAAAGAAGAACTTCGCGCCCAGAGAGCAACGCGTGCGCCTGGAGGTTTCTCTCCTCGCTCGCTGCGACAGCAGCAGTGTTCGCGTCGCGAGTCGGCGCGCGCGGATGGCGGACCCCTCGAAGGGGCTGCCCCCCAGCGGCGCGAGCAAGGACAAGCAGCAGCCACGGTCCAACGTCAGCCAATGGGGCCCAGGCCAAGCGCAGGGCGCTGGCCAGGCCGCGGGAGGAGGCGGGGGCGGCTTGCAGCCCCGCCTCAGCGCATCAGGTGTGTGCTCCTCCGCACCAGCGGCTCCAACTAGCGAGCGCCAGCGTAAGTGCATGCCCCATGGCACACGCACCTCACCACGGCGGTGCTGGCGCTGTACGCGCGATGCGCGATGCTCCGCAGGCAGCATGCGGCGCCAGAGCCACCGGCACTCGCTGCGCAACTCGCGGCGAGGCAGCCAGATGGGGCCAGGAGGCGGCGAAGGCCAGCAAGTGCTGCAGGTGAGCGCCCAGGCTTGCTGAGGGCCCAGGCGGCGCGGCGACGTACGACGCCCGACGTGACGAAAGGCCTCACTCGCTCTCCCTTCACCCGCACACCCGCGCAGGTGATTGACGACGACGGTGTGGACCGCACGCCCAAGCCCCTGCTGACGGTCAAGCCCAGCGTGCTGCGCGGCATGGGCGGCCAGGGCGGCGGGCACGAGGACGGCACGCTGTCGCCGTCCAGCGAGGCGGGGTCAGAGTTCTTCCTCGACCGCCTCTCGTCGGCCAACTTCAGCCGCCAGGGCCCGGGGGGATGGTGAGCGAGCCCTCCGCCTTGGGAGAGCTGCGTGCACACCACACGCGAGGGGGTCGTGGCACCTGGTCAGCTGCACACGGAGCGCCTCAAGCAACGCCTAACTAAGCCAGACGTGCAGCGCAGGAGCCCAGGCATGCACCTTGATGGTGACGGCTGCGTGCGTGAGTGCGTGCGTGCGTGCCTGTGCGCAGGGGGTCGGGCTCCAACAGCGGCGCCATCACGCCCACGCGCAGCGAGGCAGTGGACGAGGACTACGAGTCGCAGCGGGAGAAGCAAAAGGCGGCGGCGGCGGCGGCCGCCGCCGAGGAGCAGCAGGAGGAGGAGGAGGTGCGTGGCGCCTCGTGCGCATCCTTCTGCGCATCGCCACGCTCAGCGAGGGGCAGGCAGGTCACGCTGGCACCACAGCGGCCGCTGCTGACCCGCCCGATGCTTCTGCCCTCCTCCCTTGCGCTTGCCCTGGGCAGCTGCGCGAGCACGCCGAGCGCATGAGCCAGGCCGCCGCCACGCCCGAGCCCGTGCTGCAGCTGCTCACCGAGCGGGAGCTTGACATGCCCGTGGACATCACGCTCACCGAGACGGGCACTGACTTCCTCTTCTCCATGCCTTGTGAGCGAGAGGAGGAAGGGAGGGAGAGGGGGACAGAAGGACAGGAAGGAAGGCGCGCGCCGCCTCAGCTCAGAGTGCTCCAGCGAAGCTGCACCTTGACGTTGTTGGACGTGCGCTTTGGGTGCTGTGGCCTTGCAGGCGTGACCATCTCTACCGAGAGTGACGAGGCGGCGGCGGTGGAGGCGGCCAACAAGCGGTACAGCGAGCTGCTGGCGGCCAAGGTGGCGGCCGACCGCTACACGGACCAGGAGGCGCAGGTGAGGGGCTGGGGGAGGGGGAGGGGAGGGGAGTACACGGACCAGGAGGCGCAGGTGAGGAAGCATGGCAAGGCGGGGCCGCCTTGAGCCGGCGCGTTCAAGGGCCGGCTCGAGTTAGTGGCCTACGTTGCCGCTGCGGCCCAGGCTCCGCGCGTTTGGCGTTCCCCTGTCCACAACTGCCGCAGACGCTCAACCCGTTGACCAAGGCCCGCGAGGCGCAGAGCTGCGTGGTCACCACGCACAGCAGCGCCTGCCAGGCCACACCCTGGGACATTGCCGACCTGTCACTGGGGCCCGGCGGCGACGGCGCGGGGCAGGGCGGCGGCGAGGCGGCGGGCGGCGCGCACGCGCTGCCGTCCGTCAGCCAGCTGGCCGGCGCGGTGGCGCACGGGGACGGGTACGGGCGGGGCGGCGGCGGCGGCGGCGGCGGCGGGTGGGCGGGCTCGGCGACGGGCGGCAGCTACATGCAGACGGGCAGCAACCGCAACCTGGCCAGCATGACTGGCAACGGCAGCATGATGCGCGCGTCAACCACCGTCATGAGCTGGGCCAACAACAGCATCGCCACCACCGTGCCAGGTGCGGCAGTGCACCGGGCCCGCAGCTGAGCAGTGCACATGATCCATCATCTTCTTGCTGAACGGAGCGCACGCGATGGCGACCACGCTGTGTGCTGCAGGCATGATGCCCTCCCGCGCCAGCGGGCAGGTGCCCGGCGGGCCCCCCGGCGTGCCGGGTCCCCCCGTCGACGGCCCCGCCGACTCTGGCCCGGCGGCGCAGGAGGCGGCGGCGCAGCGCGCGCTGCTGGCGCTGGGCGGCGGCCTGCTGCCCGCGCTCAGGGTCATGGAGATGGCGCTGTGCCAAAACACCTACCTGCCCAAGCTCCTGCAGTACAGGTGCGCGCCCGAGGCCACCTGCCTGTGGCAGAGATAACTTCTTGCTGCACCAAACTGAGTCAGCAGGTGCGCGTGCTGCGTGACGCCTTGACGCTCCCTTGGCGCAGGGACATCACGCCCATCCCGCTGCGCCCCGAGCCGCTGCCCCCCGCCGCGCACCAGGAGGACGCCACCGCCTCGCGGGCCATGAGCACGGCGCCCAGCCGCGTCATTTCCCGCGCCGCCAGCCGGCAGGTCTCCGAGGTGCGTCTGGGCCCCCCTGGCACGCTTGCTCGCCCGCCCACCCAGCGCCCTGGGACAAGCATGAGCTCTCTGCAGGTGTGGTGCCAAGCTCATGGAGGTGCCTGGCTGCGTTGTTGTTGCCGCACCACTGTTGCTGGCCGCAGTCGGGCAGCCACCCGGCGCCGGCGGCGGCGCCCTCGTACAGCGAGGTGGCGTCGCGCGCGCAGAGCTTTGGCGGCCAGTCGCAGCACTTGACGCAGCTGGACGCCAACGCGCTGGCCGCCGTCAACGCGGCGGGCGCCTCGGCGGGCGGGCCGCCGGCCAACTACGCCGCCAGCATGGCCGAGAGCGCCTGGCCAGAGGAGCTGCTGCAGGTGCGGCAACCCCCGGCTTGGCTCGCTCGGCTCCCGGACACCAACCTGAGGGACTGAGAGGCCACACTGCATCCCGGCTGCCTTCGACGTGACGCTGCTGCTGCCTCTCTTGCGTGTCGCAGGACCTGGCGGACCTGGGCCCCGACGGCGTGCCGCGCATGGAGCCGCTGTGGGAGTGGACGTGCCCGCTCACGGGCGGGCTGCAGGTGGTGTGCATGGCCTGGAACAAAAAGGTGCCCGACATGCTGGCGGTGGGCTACGGCACCCAGGCCTTCAGCAAGGCGGCGGCCGCCGCCGGCATGGGCAGCGGGTGCTACGGCTCGCAGGCGGCCAGCGGCAAGCAGGGCGCCGCCGGGGGCCCCGGCGACACGGGCGCGCTGGCTGCCAGCAAGTCTGTGGCCAACAGCGTGGCGGCGGCGGCGGGCGCGGGCGGCAACGACGACCAGGCGGAGGACACGCCCGTGCACGGCATGGTGGCCTTCTGGAGCCTCAAGCACCCCGAGTTCCCCCTGTGGTGCGTGTGTAGGGGGTTTGGAGTGAGCAAGGGCGCGCGTGCCACCACCACCGCCGCCGAATGCGGTCCCGCAGGGTGTCGGCTCAAACGTGCGCGATGCCTCCCCCGCCTGCTGCTCAACGGCGCAGGCACTTCAAGACGCGGTCGGGCGTGACGGCGCTGGACTTTAGCACGCACCAGCCCAACATCCTGGCCGTCGGGCTCTACGACGGCACCGTGGCCGTGTACGACGTCAAGTCGCAGCAGGGCTCGCCCGCCATGGAGGCCGACTCGCACACGGGACGCCACTCGGACCCCGTCTGGAAGGTGCGTGCGCAGGTCGTGCCCAGCTGGAGCCGCGCCTTGCGTCGCCAGCAGCGGCTAGCGCACCTCTCCCGATGCGACGAGCGATCGCTCGCCGTGCTCGATCGCGCGCGCAGGTGCAATGGATTGACCGCGGGCACGAGCGCGACGAGCCGCTCGTCTCCATCTCGACCGACGGGCGCGTCACGCAGTGGTCCATCGCCAAGGGCCTCGAGTTCAGCGACCTCATGGCGCTCAAGCGCGTGCCGCGCAAGGCCACCGCGGGCACCAACGGCGCCGCCGGCGCCGCCACCGGCGCGCAGCAGGGCGCCAACGCCTCCAAGGGCGGCGCGGCCAACGGCGCCAACGCCGGCAAGGGCGGCCCGGCGTCGGTCGGCGGCGAGGGCGACGCCTTCATCTCGCGCCTCACGAGTGGCATGTCGTTCGACTTTTCGGCGCGCGACCAGCGCATCTACATCGCCGGCACCGAGGACGGGTGGATCCACCGGTGCAGCACCAGCTACAGCGAGCAGTACCTCGAGAGCTACGAGGGGCACATGGGGCCCATCTACGCGCTGCGCTGGAGCCCCTTCCGGCCCAACATGTGGGTCAGCGCCAGCGCCGACTGGACGCTGCGCCTGTGGCAGGAGGGCCGCGCCAGCGCGCTGCTCAACTTCCAGTCCGGCAGCCACGAGGTGAGCCGTGATGAGGGGCGGTGGTGGCGGGAGGCACGTGAGGCGGTCACGGCGACGCAGGCAGGTTTGGCAACACGCGCAACACGTGCCGTGCTCGCCCCCCGCAGGTCAACGACGTGCAGTGGTGCCCGAGCAACTCGACCGTGTTTGGGTCCGTCACCAGCGGCGGCCGCCTCGAGGTGAGGAGCCTTGTCATCATCGTCTCTTGGCGGCGCCACAGCTGCTGCAGCAGGAACACAGACCCGCATGTCGCGCGGGTGCCGCGTGCTTTGCGCAGATCTGGGACTTTGGCCTGTCCACTGTCAAGCCCGTGGTGACGCACAAGGCGGGCGCCAAGCTCTCGTGCTTGCTCTTCTCCCAGCACTCGCCCATCGTGGTGTCTGGCTCCGACTCGGGCACGGTGTCCGTGTTCAGGTGCGCGCTTTCGATGCGTGCGCCGTGGACCTCCCTGCTGCGCTGCGTCTTTGGGAACTCACTTGACACTCTGCTGCGCGCCGCGCCTGCAGGCTCTACAACATCCAGCGGGACTATGACACGGTGGAGGAGCAGCTCTCCCGCCTGGAGGACGTGATCCGCGCCAACGTGATGAAGACTCAGCCAGGCGCGGCGGCCGTCTGACGGCTGTAGCGCTTTAAACCTTGACTGCGCCTCTGTGCTGAGCCACTGCTGCTGCCTAAGCAGCCGCGCCCGTGCAAAAAGGCGTGCTTCTTGTGCTCCAGCTTGCACAAGCGACCGCAAAGCCGTTAGCGTCCCCAGGGCGGCCAGGGCCCGCCAAAGAGCCCTCCTCCGTACCGCTGCTCCTCCTCCTTCTTGAGCCGCTCCGACCACGCGGCCATGGCTTCCCGCGTCCCCTGCAGCGCCGCCGCCACATCTTGCGGGCTGGGCAGGCGAGGGGCGCTGAGCACCAAGGGACCCAGCTCCCGCGCGTCGTCTGCGGATCGTGGCAACAGCGTTGTCCACAGGCACACGCGCTCAGGGCTGCGGCCGCACTGTGTTTGCTAGACTACCAAAGGGCAGTGCTGCGCGCACCTAGCGGCAGGGCGTAGACCTCGAACGGCCCTGGCCACGCCCGGTGCAGCAGCCCCAAGCCGCCCTTGGACGTGCGCAGCACCCGGCACAGGTACAGGTGCTCCCAGCGCGACAGCGTGAGCCCCGCTGAGTGCTGTGGGGAGGAGGAGGGCGCAGGCTGCAGTGACCTGCTGCTGCTGTCACCACTAGGTGGTGCCTCCGGGCTGAGGACGGCAGAGGCCTTGGCCTTGAGGGCCCTGCGCGGCATGGCGTGGGGGCAAGCCATGGGAGCAGCACCGCACGGTGAGTGCTGCAGCTGGGCCCTGGTGACGTGACGGAGGTGCCTTCCAGCGTCTATCGGCACCCGCAGGGTTTGCGTGTGTCCCAGGTGAGCGCAAGGCGCGCACCTGTCCCAGGGCTGCCCCACGTCCCGCGCGTCGCCTGTCCAGGCCCCGTTGACGGCCAGCACCACGTGCCCCGGCTGCTGCACCCGCGCGCCGTACCCGCCCTCGAGCAGCTTGAGCAGCGACGGCACCGTGGCGTTGGTCACGCCCGCCACCACTGTCATGTCTGCGCGCGGCGCAGGCACACTGTGCTCGCGTGCGGTGGGCCGTTCCGCTGACGCCAGCCGCGCACACGCACAGTCCGGCCGTCTGCTGGCCGGCCCACCCAGCCACTGAGCAGGCAGCAGCCAGGGAGAGCGCACCTGCGGAGCTCCAGAGGCCCACGCCGTCGGCGTCCGACTCGAGCAGGCCCAGGAACTTGCACCCGTACCTGCCAGGGCGAGGGAGGGACAGAGAGGGGCGCAGCAGTGTGCCGAGGGGGCAGGTGGCGAGGCGGCTGGTGGCCAGGGGCAGGTGCCCAGGGGGCAGGTGTTCAGCACGCACCCGTCCAACATGCCCTCGACCAGCGGGCGCAGCACGCGGAAGCGCTGCTGCTGGCCGCCGGGGAAGTCGCCCTCGTCGTTGATGCGCACCTGGTCGGGCTCGCCGCGCACTGCGTGACCGGAGCGCACCATGGCCAAGCTCACGATGCAGTGTGCGTGCGTGCACCGCTGCCGGCCCTGGTGCGGCCCCCCTACCGGTGCGCGCCTCACCGCCTGTGCTCGTGAGCAGAGAGCTGCGCACTGGCAAGGGCAGCTCCACGCTCGCCCAGATCGACTGCTGCGCCTGGACCAGGAGCCGCTGCACTGGGTCGTCGCTGGGGGATGGGGCCGGGACCGCGGGCCGGGACGCCAGGATGTCCGCCCGCGCCTCCCGCATGGACCTGCATCGGCACGTGTAAGGCGGCATCGCTGCTGTGGCGCCTGCGAAGCTTCTGGGCTTGCTCTTATGCCACGGCCTGCCGCGCACCTGATGGCGGCGCGCCCCAGCCGCACGGCGTCGGTGCACGTCCTGCACGGACACACAGGAGTCAGCGGCTGCTTGCGCTGCGCTGGAGCGGTGCTGAGTCAAGCTCACGCTGCGTCCTGACCTCGCTGGCGCATCGCGAGGGTGACGCGCGGTGGGCGAGGCCTCATACGACGATCGCGCGACCACGCAGGGCCGGGGCTGATGAGCGTGTAAGCAGTGCATCCTCCTCGACTGTTCTCGTGGCGCCTCGCTGCGGCAGATCCTCTCGATCTCGGTGTACAACTCCATGTCATGCCACGGCAGCAGGAAGCAGCACCCCAGCACGGCCAGCAACAGGTCGAGCGTGCATCCGTTCACGCCTTTCTTGGAGGCTCGTATGGCCTGGGGTCGCCCATGGGCTGCACGCCGTTCGCTGGCGCCCGCCCGCCCGTCGTCTTGTATATCTCCTTCCACTCGTCCACGATGGCCTGCACAGCCAGTGGGGGACAGCAGCACAATGGATGGGTGGCCACTCCCGGGGACGTCAGGTCCACTGCTCGCCGAGGACGCGTGGGGAAGGCGTGCCAGGCTGCGCGTGCTTGCCCACGCACGGCCCGCGGCGCATTGCCAGGCTCTGCTGAGTAAGGCTGTGCACTTGTCCTGCATCTCCTCATTGCCGGCGCTGCTGCCGATGGCGCTGGCTGGCAGCCCGACCCTCACCAGCACGCCTCACGGGCCTCAAGCAGGGACTCCTGCCTCCTCCGTTAGCCCCACTGAGCCTATCAGCAGATCAGCTGCTGCCCACTGTGCCAGGTGCGAGCCCGCACATCAGCGGGCGCGGCATCGCACGCACGCACCTTCCGCCGCGCCTCTTCCTGCTGCATGGGCACGATCCACAGCCAGTAGGCGATGCCACCCGCCACAGCCCACGCTGCGATGTTCCTGGCGCCCCTGACGCCCACGGCGTCGTTGAGGAACGAGAGCACGGGGTTGTCGCGCCACGTCGACAGGCGCCGCGCCCCAGCCAGCGCGCCCAGGCTGCCAGGCACTGAGGATGACGACGCCATCGCCAGTGGTGACGTTGAGCCTTGTAGGAGGAATGCCTGGCACGCGCCAGAGTGCTGCACGCTGAGCCCGCACTGCACGCGCGCGTGGTCTCGTCGGGCGGGCATCACCGCAGGCGCTGAGGGGAGCTGAGGTAGGGACGTGCACCTGAGACACTGGGCGTGCGCTCCTCCAGGTCCTGGGCCGAGCAGCTCTGGCGCTGGAGCCGCACCGTGTGGGCGAAAATGAGGGCCTAGGGCGCGAACGAGCGAACGAGCGAACGAGCGAAAGAGCGAGAGCAGCAGCAGCAGCAGCAGCAACAGAACCTGATGCGCGGCACGCTCACTCGTCGCGCTCGCCCTTGCTCCTGCTCGGCGGGAGGCACGGCCATGGCCACACAGCAGGTCCCCACGGTCTCGCTGGGCAAATCCAACCTGCAGGTCACGCGCATCATCAACGGTGAGTGCTGAGCGTGGGGCGTGGGGCGCGGGGCACCACTTCTGTGCCGGGGGCGTTTGTGGTCCACGCGTGCGGGCTCGTGCTCTGCCGAGGTAGCAGCAGCAGAGTGAGCCACCACTGCTCTCAGCGCATCACCACCTGAGCACACGACTCACGCGCAGGCTGCTGGCAGCTCGCGGGGGGCCACGGCCGCGAGGTCTTCGACAACCTGATGGTGCGCTCATCACGCTGCTCTGGGGCTGCAGCACCTGCTCGGGCCAGCACCTGCTCACTGCAGTGGGCGCCGCCACAATTTGCCCCACGCTGCGCAGGACAAGCTCAACGCGCACGCCGACGCCGGGTTCACCAGCTTCGACACGGCCGACATGTGCGTGGCCACTCTTGTGCCCCACGGGGTGGTGGGTGCAGCGCTCACAGCTGACGTGCCGCGCCACCTGACTGAGGTCTGCTGCGCGCCTTGCCTCTGCGTGCGTGCTGTGCAGCTACGGACCGAGCGAACGTGCGTAGGCTGGCTGCAACGGCGGGGCCGCACGGCAGATGCAGTTGTGGGGACGCGTTGTGAGCACGGCGCAGCGCAGCACAAGCGCACGCACGGCCCGCGCTGCCCATACGTGTGTGTGGCCGCAGGCATCCTTGGGGAGTTTGCGCGCGCGCGGCGCGAGGCGGGCCAGCAGCCAGACGTGCAGCTGCTCACCAAGTTCGTGCCCGACATTTTCCGCCAGCGCTGGGGCCCGGCGGACGTGGAGCGCGCCATCAGCAAATCCTGCACCGCTCTCCAGGTGTGTGCGTGCCCCGGGGAAGCCCTCCGCAGCTGCTGAGGGGTTGAGGAGGCACACGGTGAACGGTTCACTCACCCTGGCACCACAAAATGGCCCGCAGGTGGAGCGCCTGGACCTGGTGCAGCTGCACTGGTGGGACTACAACATCCCAGGTGCACGCGAACACATGGGGTGGCGGGCGGCGTCAGCGGCACTCCACGCGAGGCGCCGGCTGGAGCCGGCATGACGGGCCCTCTCACCCCCAACTGTTGGTGCCGCCCCGTGTGCAGGCATGACGGACGTGGCGCTGAGCCTGGCGGACCTGCAGGCCAAGGGCAGGATCCGCGAGGTGGCAACCACCAACATGGACTGCCGCGCCCTCGAGGCCATCCTCGACGCCGGCGTCTCCGTGGCGTCCAACCAGGTCCGCTTCTTGGTGTTGAGCAACCGCCGCAGCACCCACATGGTCACCTGGTTACCTGAACATGGCGCTGGGCGTGTGCCGGGGTGGGTGGCCCACCTGTGCCTGCGGCCGCGCAGGTGCAGTTCTCGCTGCTTGACCGGCGGCCGCTCAACGGCATGGTGCAGCTGTGCCGCGAGCGCGGCATCAAGCTCCTCGCGTACGGCTCGCTGGGCGGCGGGCTGCTCTCGGACAAGGCACGAGCGCGTGGGGCGGGGCGGAGGGGGGCGCTGCGCTTGTCAGTCGCGCTTCACGACTCCACCCTCGTGCGTGCTGACCCTCTTTTTGGGGGGCTCGTTGTGGTGACGCACTCTGCGCGCGCAGCACGTGGCTGAGCCCTCCAAGGGGCTCTTTGGCCAGGCGCGGTGGCCCAACGTCGACCTCAACACCTCGTCCCTCAACATGTACTACCGGGGATCGGTCAAGGCCTTCGGTCACGTGAGGGTGCAGCGCTGCCGCGCGCAATCCTGGCCGCTGGACCCCCTGCCTATGGTGGCGTGTGAGCTGTTGCTCACCTGGTGTGTGTCCTCCATGCATGCAGGAGCTGTGGCGGGAGCTGCTGACAGTGCTGCGGAGCGTGGCGGACCGGCACGTGGTGGGCGGCGGGCAGGTGGCCACGGTGGCCAACGTGGCACTGGCCTGGATCATGGCGCAGGGAGGTGGCGACGTGGTGCTGCCCATCGTGGGCGTGCGGGGCGTGCAGCACGTGGCCGACAACGCCTTCGCGCTGCAGGTCCGGCTCACCGAGCAGGACTTGGCCGACATCGACGCGGTGCTGGCCAAGGCGAAAGGGCCGGCCGGCGACATCTACTCGTTTGAGCGGGCGTGAGCGCGTGTGTCTGCCCATGCATGCGCCGTGGTCGCGGTGTGGAACGGAGGCTTTGCTAGCAGAACGGTGCACCTGCGCACGTAGGTGCTTTGGGCTCTTGCGTGGGCCCTTGAAGCGCGTCAGCAAGTCGGTCGGGCAGCCGGCGGTACGCGCCATCATCACGTGCGCAGCGCGGTGTGGTGCGACGCTCCCCAAGCAGCACAGCTGTGCTTGCTCACGCTGTGGCATGATGCCACGGCCGCCAGCGCTAGCAGGCAAGCCCGCCATCAGCCCGCAGCTCAACTGCACGGCGCTCATGGCACGCTGGGGCGCTCGGAAGACGCGAGTGCAGGAAGTGCACGCGGTCAAACAGACGCGCACAGACGCTTTGCGGCACTGCCCCAGGTCTCCAGCACCTTTGCGCTGCGAGAGGTTGGCACCCAGCACGCAGTCGGCAAGCAGTAGCGAAGGCAGAGGCACCTGACATTCCCCTGACGCACGTCATGCCGCCCTGCCGCCGAACGCGTCGCCGGCCCCAACAGCTGCGCTGCTGGCCAGTCCCGCCGCACCGCACACAGAGCACCTGACATTGCCTTGAGCCATGAGCCACT
>VFQP010002880.1_pt1 | contig 18422 bp, 14 predicted proteins | sample 3512351 | NCBI WGS metagenome assembly VFQP01 (sample SAMN10412372, study PRJNA504923) | tailings metagenome | isolation source: Relicate 1 Philex TSF1 revegetated site | place: Philippines: Tuba, Benguet | collected 2017-08-29
ACCGCCACGGCGTACCTGGCGGGAGCGTGGCGTTGAACTGGGCGATCTCCTTTTGCAGTTGACGCACCACCGTCATCGCCTCGACGCCGGGCGGCACGTCCGCTTGAACTGTCACGGTCGGCTGCCGCTGGCGCCGCCAGACGAGCGGCGGCTCGAGCACATACGAAAGGGACGCCACTTGCGCCAATGGCACGTTCTTGCCGTCGGGCGTCGCGATCCGGAGGCTGCGTAGCGTATCGAGGTTCGCTCTCTCGCCTTCGATGGCGCGCACGACGACATCGATGAGATACGTATGATCGCGCACCTGCGTGATCGTTGTCCCTGACAGAACCGCGTTGATGTTGCTGGCGATCTGCTGCGAGGTGAGCCCCACGGCGCGTGCGCGGTCCTGATCGATCTCGATCTTGACCGCCTTCGACATCTCGCCCCAGTCGAAATTGATGTTCTGGACATTGGGATTTTCACCGAGCACGCCTGCGAAAGCCAATGCCGTGGCCCGAACCTTCGCCGGATCCTCGCCGTTGACGCGGAACTTGAGCGGCCAGCCCACCGGTGGGCCGAGCTCCAACGGACTGACGCGGATCAAGACGTTTTCGAACCCCCTGGCAAACGCTTCCTCGAGCCGCTTCTGAACGTCGGGACGAACGTCGAACCCTTTCGTCACCACGACAGCCTGCGCGAAGAAGCTGTTCGGCAACTGCGCATCGAGCGGCAAGTAGAAGCGTACCGCTCCCTGCCCCACGTAAAAGGTCCAGTAGTCGATGTCCGGATCCTGCTTGAGGATGGCTTCGATGCGTTCCGCCGTTTCCTTCGTCGCATGGATCGACGCGTTCTGCGGCAACGTTACGTTGATGAGAAGCTCGGGCCTGTCGGAGGCCGGAAAGAACTGTTGCTGCACGAAACGCATTCCCACCAGCGACAGAAGGAAAATGATCACGGTACCGGCGAGCACCACGTATTTCGCGCGCAGGGCCATATCGAGAAGCGAGGAGAAGCGCGACGGTCCGTCTCCGTGATGATGGCCTTCGATCTTGTCGGGCAGAACGAAAACGCCGGTCAGGGGTGTGAACAGCACCGCCACGATCCAAGATACGATCAGCGCGATGCCGACGACCGCGAACAGCGTGAAGCAATATTCGCCTGCGGCGCTGTGCGCGAAGCCGACCGGCACGAACCCCGCGATCGTGACGAGCGTCCCCGTCAGCATGGGAAATGCGGTCGATGTATAGGCATAGGTCGCCGCCGAGACCTTGTCCGCGCCCTCCTCGAGCTTCGAAACCATCATCTCGACCGCGATCATCGCGTCGTCGACGAGCAGCCCCAGCGCGATGATGAGAGCCCCGAGCGAGATGCGTTGCAGAGAGATGTCGAGGTACATCATCGCCGCAAACGTAACGGCCAGAACCAGCGGAATGGCGATAGCCACCACCACGCCCGGGCGCCAGCCGAGCGCCAGGAAGCTGACGCCGAGAACGATCGCGATGGCCTCCCACAGCGTCTTCGTGAATTCCCCGACCGACTCCTCCACCACGTGCGGTTGGTTCGACACAAGGTGCGCATCGATGCCGATCGGCAGATTGGCCGTAATCTGCGCCATCTTGGCCTTGAGCGCCGCGCCCAGGGCCAGGACGTCACCACCTTGGGACATCGAGATCGCAAGCCCGATCGCCGGCTCGCCGTTGAACCGAAACATCGGCTGCGGCGGATCCACATAGGCGCGCCGGATCGTGGCGATGTCGCTCAACCGGTAGAAGCGACCCTTGGCCTGGAAATTGATCGACCTCAGACTCTGTTCGGAATCGAAGCTTCCCGACACCCGGACCGCGATGCGTTCGTCTCCAGCTTCGAGTGTGCCGCTCGGCTCGATGGCATTCTGCGCGCGCAGGCTTTCCATCAGGCTGGATGCGTCGATCCCGAGAGCCGCCATCTGCTGCGTCGAGAACTCGAGGTAGATTTTCTCGTCCTGTGTCCCGATGAAATCGACCTTCGCCACGTCCGGAACGCTGAGCAGCGCCGTGCGCACCAGCTCGAGCTGATCCCGCACCTGACGCGGCGTAAAGCCGTCGGCGGTAAAAGCGTAGATGACGCTGTACGTGTCGCCGAACTCATCGTTGAAGAAGGGGCCCTGAATGCCTTCCGGCAATTGCTGGCGGATATCGTTCACCTTCTTCCGGACTTGATACCAAAGGTCGGGCACCAGATGAGCCGGGGTGCTGTCCAGCAGATTGACGTAGACGACGGAGTCGCCGGGTTTGGTGTAGCTGCGCACGTAGTCGAGATAAGGCAGCTCTTCGAGCTTCTTCTCGATCCGGTCCGTTACCTGGTCCAGGGTTTCGCCAGTGGTCGCGCCCGGCCAGAGCGTTTTGATCAACATCGTCTTGATCGTGAAGGGTGGATCCTCTTCGCGCCCGAGCCTCTGGTAGGCGTACAGCCCGGCCAGCGCCGAAACCAGCATGAGATAAACGACGAAACTCTTATGGCGCAGAGCCCAATCCGAAAGATTGAAGCCGGAAGAAGAAGCTCCGCTCATGATTTTGCTGCCTCCGCGAGCCGAACCTGCTGGCCTTCGCGGAGCCGGTTCACCCCGGCCGTGACGACAACGTCCCCGTCCTTCAATCCATCGCTGACGATGACGCGATCCGTCTCATAACGCGAGACCTGCACCGGATGCAGCTTCACAGTCGCGGACGACTTGTCGTAAAGCCAAACGGCCGGCTTCCCGCCCTGGTCGAAGAGCGCGCTACCGGGAAGTACGATGACCGGCGCCGTCTTCTCCTTGAGGCGCCCCATGACGCTCGCCCCGAAACGGAAAGCCGGCGGCGGGTTGTTGAGCGTTACCTTGACTTGATAGGTGCGTGTCGCCGGATCGGCGACGGGCGACACCTCCCGCACGATGCCATCCGTCTTGATGTTCGGACTGCTTAAAAGGCTGACGACGATGGCCGGCATGTCGGCGCGCGTGCGGTCCCGGAAAGCAGCTTCTGCGATGTTGAACACAGCGTCGATCTGATCCGGCTTTGCGAGCTTCAAGACCGTCTGGCCGGCGCTCACCACTTGGCCGGGCTCCGCCGTGACCGCTGTCACGATGCCGTCAAAATCGGCTTTGAGTTCCGTATAGGCCAATTGGTCCGTCGCCAGATCCAGCGCGGCCTTCGCGGACTCGAGCTGCGCTTCGGCCGATCGGCGGTTTTTCACCGCCGCGTCGTAGTTGGCGCGCGTCGTCACGCCTTTGTCTACGAGCTCCATCTGGCGTCCCTCGGTCGCCTGCGCCTCGACGAGTACCGCTTCGGCGGAGACCACGTCCGACTTCGCCGACCGGAGCCTGTTCTGGAAATCCTGCTCGTCGAGGCGGGCCAGCAAATCGCCGGTCTTGACCGACGCTCCGGCGTCCACGGCGCGCGAGATGATCTTGCCGCCGACCTGGAATCCGATGTCGCTTTCCTGCCGCGGACGGATCTCGCCCACGGCCTGGCGATCGTCGTCGATCGGCTTGGGTGAAACCACGACCGTGCGAACGGGACGAATTTCCGCAGCGGGAGGCTGAGCCGTCTCTCCGCAAGCGGTCAAGGCCAGGCCAATGCCCGCAAGCGCCAAAGCAGTTGCGCTCCGCCCCAAGGGCAGCCGCGTCTCCCGTGATCCACGAAACATGATCTCGTCCTTCCCTCGCCCTCAGCCGACGGCCCTAAATTGCCACGGGTCACCCGCTGCCGCCAATGGTGGATGAGCACGCCACCGCAGAGGCATGATAAAGAGTCGGCGCGCATCGAGGCGCGCCTGGGTGGGTATGCCTGGATGGCGAGGTCGGGACAGACCGCCTTTGGATCAAGACATTAACTTGTTGGCAGCCTCCGGCATTCCGACGGTTGCCGCGATAACCTTCCCGTCTGCGCCCTGCACCCGCATCTTGACCTCGCGGCCCGGAAGCACGGTCGTTTTGAGGTGAGCCAGCAGGCCGCCGAGGATTTTCTGTTCGCCCGCGCCGACGATCACCCACGGGATGTCGCCCGAGTTCCATTCAGCCGGCGTCAAACCAAGCGGATTGACGGCGTTGCTGAGCCGCTTGTCGACTTCTGGAGAGACCAGCGCCCAGAGCACGAAGCCAGCAGGATCCACGACGCCCGACTTCTTTGATCGCGCGTGCGCGATGAGGAACTGCCCGGTCTTGATAGCGGGCATGACCATCCACTCGAGTTCGCCGAGTTTATGCTGACGCATCGCCGGCGTGCGCATGAGCACGGTTACGATTTCGCCGAGCGCGGCAGAAGACTGCTTCGCAGCGGCCATTTGCTTGACCGGTTGCTTCGCGCTCGCCGTGGCGTGCGGGCTGACCGCCATGCCGGTCGCCACGGCGGCGGATGCCTCGTTGGCAACGAGATCTGGCTTGGGGAGCGGAGGCGGAGAAGCGGCCGGCACCTGCTTTTTGGACGTGTCGGCCTGAGCAGACTTTCTGAAAAACATCGGAACACCTGTGATCAAAACATATCCCGCGAGGCCGAAGATGAGGCCTGTTCGCTGTTGCTTCGCTCTGATCACATCCCAGGCATGGTTCGCCCACCCTTTGCGGGTGGCCTGCCTGTTTGCTCCATCATGCCCGATACACAATCAAAACGCGAGCAGACAACTGACGACCCGCGTAAAAATTGAAAACCAACCAAGTAGACTGGGACGCTAGGGCTTACAAACCGGGCTCCTGGCGGACCGGATTACGCAACTTGTATCTGCTTGCCAACCATCAAGCCGCGAAGATTCCGCGCCGGCACCGGCTTGGAGAAATAGTACCCCTGAAGGCTGCCGCAGCCCATGCTTCGGAGCAGATGTAGTTGCTCCTCGTTCTCGACACCCTCGGCCGTGATCCGCAAGCCGAGGCTTCGCCCGAGCTGAACGATTGCCTGGACGATCGAGAGGCTGTCCTTGTCGTTCTGCATGTCGTGCACGAACGAACGGTCGATTTTGAGCCGGCCGATCGGGTACGCCTTGATGTGAGAGAGCGAGGCATACCCGGTTCCGAAATCGTCGAGCGCGATCTCGATTCCGAGTTCATCGAGACGCGTCAGCGCATCACCAACGTGCATCGTGCCGCTGCCCAGGAACACCTTTTCCGTTACTTCGATGCAAACATGGTCGGGCGAGACCTTGTAGTGTGCCAGCTTGTCCTTCACGCGCGTCGCAAAACAACCGAGCGCGAAGTCCGCCGATGTGACGTTCAACGCAATACGGCCGAACGCGAGCCCCTCCGCCTGCCACTCCGCGGCCTGGCCGAGCGCGAGGTCCAGAACTCGCTCGCCGATCGCGGCAGCAACCCTCGGATCGTCGAACAGCTCTTCGAAGCTGCCGGGAGCAAGCAGACCATGCACCGGGTGGCGCCAGCGCAACAGAGCCTCGAACGAGGGCGGCGCCGCCGGGTCGGAGGGAATGATCGGCTGAAAGAAGAGTTCGAACTCGTTGCGTTGGATCGCGTCGAGCGCGTTTTCCTGAAGCTCTACCCGCCGCGTGATCGCAGCGCGCAGATCAGGCGTGAACATGTCCGTTCGTCCACGGCCGAGATTCTTGGCGCGATAGAGCGCGAGATCGGCGTTCTTGAGGAGATCGCTCGGCTGCGTCGCGTCTCGCGGAAAGAGCGTAAGCCCGATGCTTGCGGAGCAGGAGCGGATTGTCCCGCCGAGATCGATAGGCTCGGCGAGAGCGCGTTCGATCTCGACGATGCCATTATAAATGTCGTCGTCACCGGCTTGGCCCAAAATTAGTACGGCGAATTCATCACCGCCGAGACGCGCGATCGTTCCCGCGCCTCCCAAGGTATTGCGGAGGCGGGCCGCCACGATCTTCAGCAACTCGTCGCCGGCGTCATGACCGAGCGTGTCATTGATTTCCTTGAAATGATCGAGATCGATCAAAGCAACCCCGAGCGAGCTGCCCGTCGCCGCGGCTGCGGCCATCGCATCACGCAACGTTTCGTTGAAGAGCAGCCGGTTGGGCAGTCCCGTGAGATTGTCGAGCTTCGCCAGAACCCACAGCTTGTCCTGCAGCTTCTTCCGCTCCGTGATCTCTTCGGTCAGCATGATGATGCCGCCGATGCTGTTGTCCGGCATGTTCCACGGCCGCACCTCCCAGCGAATGATGTTCTCGGACCCGTCCGCGCGCTGAAACCGCTCTTCGTCGCTCGACTCGGTCGCGCCGGCGAGGATGCGCTGATGCTTCTCCCGCCAATGCGTGGGCACCTCCGGAAACACGTCGTAGTGCGCGAGGCCCACCAGTGATTTTTGCTCGAGATGGTAGTCGTGTAGCCAGCGGTCCGTATGCGCGAGATAGCGCATGTCCCTGTCGAACATCGCGACCGCGGCCGGGGCATGCTTGATGAAGGCTTCGAGCCGTGCGTGAGCGCCCTTCAGCTCTGCTTCGGCGCTGCGCTGCTCGGTGACGTCCACGCCGATCGTCTGCAGGCATTCAAGTTCGCCACGCGCATTCTTCCACGGAATGACGATGGACTTGAGCCAGATGAGCGTGCCGTCTTTTGCCCGGTCGCAGAATTCGCCGGACCAAGTCTGGCCGGACAGCACGGTCGACCACATGGACGAGAGATATTCTTCGCTGTAGACGCCGGAGCTCAAACCACCGATCGGTTGGCTCGCAAGCTCCTCCAGCGAATAACCCGTCCGGCGAAGCAAGTTCTCGTTTGCCTCTTGAAAGCGCCCCGAAGCATCGACCTTTGACACGTAGAAATAGTCATTGAGCATATGCGCATAAGAAGCGGCCTGCCGCTCGAAATGGTCTGCGGCCGCCCGCTCATCCTCTGCGACCGCGAGGGCAACCGCCGCGACGCCGACCGCGAGGATCGCCGTAACAAAAGCAGCGGCCGTTATCGACTGAGGTTCGGACGAGACGAACAACGCGAGGCTCAACGCCGCGAGTGCCGCAAGAATCAACACGGCTAGCGGCCCCCTGGCAATGCCATGGGCGTTTAACAGCGCTTCAGCGCGCTTCCACCTGCTGTCAGTCGTGGTGCACATCTCGATTGGCCAAAGAGGGTGCGCTCGATAAAGGACGCAAAAACAGAAGCGTACGGAAATTCGATTAAAGAAAGTGCACACTAGGGAATATATCCCGATAATGCGGCGCACAAATTGCAGTTCTGCATTGAATAGAAAGCGGTATTTTTAACGGCAGATTCCGGGCGCAGGGCCGGGACGATCCAATCAAACGCCGTTCAGTGGGCGTACCGCACGAGAGTGACCACTCTGTAGACGATCGCGCCGAGGCCCGCCGCAGCCGGCACGGTCACCACCCACGCCGCAAGAATGGTGATGAAATGGGATCGCCTCACCAGTCTGCGGCGGTAGAGCTCGGCGTGTTCCGCGGGCGAGAGATGCCGCGCTTTGGATGACCGGTGGGCCGCAGCGAGCCTTCGGCGGCGGCGGCTGTCGCGCATCCAATACTCTCGGAAAAACCCCACGCCGAACACCGATCCGACCGCAATGTGAGTTGTGCTCACCGGCAGCCCCAGCGCCGACGCGATCAGAACCGTCACCCCCGTTGAAAGCGCGACGCAATAGGCACGCATGGGGTTCATTTTTGTGATCTCGCCGCCGACAAGGCGGACAAGTCGAGGACCAAAAAGCAGCAAGCCCGCACTTATCCCGAACGCGCCGATCAGCATGACCCATTGCGGAAGCGCCACAGACGCGCCGACCGCCTCTCCTCGGACGCTTTGGAGGATAGCAGCCAGCGGCCCGACGGCGTTGGCGACGTCGTTGGCGCCGTGAGCGAAAGAAAGCAGCGCCGCCGAACAGATGAGAGGCCAACGAAAGAGCTTCTTGAGCGATTGATTGCGGTTTTCCAATCCTTCCGACTGGCGCCGGATGATCGGTTTCATCACGGAGTAGAGACCGAGATAAACCGCAAGGGAAACCACGGCGACGGTTAGCGGGGAGAGAGTGTAAACCCGCTCGACCGCCTTGATCAGCAGGTACGCGGTGAAGGTGCCGCCCATCAGCGCGATCAAAAGCGGCACCCATGTCCGCGCCGCCGCGATCTTGTCGTCGCGATATACGACCGCGAATTCGACTCCCGCCAGAAGCATTGCTGCGGTCATTCCGCCGAACAACGGCAAGACGACCCAGCTCCCGGCGATGATCCCGAACACTGGCCAGTTAATGAGATCGATGCCGATCGCCACCAACGACGCTCCGACGATTGCGCCGACGATCGAGTGCGTCGTCGAAACCGGTGCACCTAGAACGGTTGCCAGATGCACCCACAGCGCCGACGACAGCAACGCCGACAACATCAACCAGGCGAACACATTCGCATCCGGGACACCCGCCGGATTTACGAGGCCTTCGGCAATGGTTTGAACCACGTCACCGCCCGCGAGAAGCGCCCCGGCGCTTTCAAAGACTGCCGCCATCATGAGCGCGCCGGCCATGGTGAGGGCGCGTGCTCCCACGGCCGGCCCGACGTTGTTGGCGACATCGTTGGCGCCGATCGTCAGCGCCATGTAGGCGGCAATGATCGCAGCCGCGATGATGAGCAGCCCTTGCGTGCCGTCGTTGTGGTAGCCGGCCAAACTGCCCGCCAAAGCGAGGAACAGCAGCGCGAGCCCTGGCGCGACGAAGCGCAACGTCACGGATCGCGTGGCCTCTTCCACACGCGCGATCTTTCTCAGATCCTTGTCCAGAGATGATTTCCGCAACCGTCCCCGTGTGGGACGCGGCGTTTGCGCTGGCGGCATCATGAAAAGGCTCTTCCGCTCATGAAGGGCCTCTTACGTGACGGTCGCTCCAAACTCAAACCAATCTCGCGGGAGTGCTCTTGGCGATTACTGCGCTGCATCACGGTGTGATTGATCAAGCCGGTTGCTGCAGCACGCGCGCACGAAGATCGACCAGGATCCGCTTCAGCCCCCGCTCTCCGACCATCCGGGCAGCGCGTTCGGGCGCAACCCAAACTTGCCGGCGGCTTTTGCGCTCCGGCCATTTCAGGAACTGCTGTGTGACCTTCATAGGGTACACGTCGACCTCGCAGCGGTTCCACGCCCAGAAGTGCAACTTCTTGATGTAACGATAAGAGCCGATCGGACTGTCGCCTGTCTCTCCAGCCACGCCCGCTTCTTCGAACGCCTCCAGCGCGGCCAGCTCCGCTGCGGTCAGTTGCGACTTGGGCCAGCCCTTGGGTATGACCCAGCGCCCGGTCTCCCGGCTTGATACGAGAAGCACGAGCGGACCGTCCGGACCATCCACGTAGGGAAGCGCGGCGTACTGCTTGAGAAGTTCCATCGCGGACCGGACTAGGCGAATCAGGTCACAATTTTACGACAATGCGAAGCGCGAGAGCCGCCATTCTGCGTCGTGGACCATGCGGCGGATGATATCGCATGCCGGCGCTATATCGTCGATGAGACCCACGGCCTCCCCCACAAACGTATTGCTGCCTTCCGGATCTCCCTCGGCCCAGGCCTTGCGGTATTTCGCAGCTTCCTCGTCGGCCACCGCCATGAGTTCCGCCTCGTGCCCGTGCCAGCGGGCCGTGTAGGCATTCCTGAGCACCCGCGCGGTGTAGCGGGTCGGCCAGTCCAGCTTCCGCGCCAGATCCATGACCTGCGAGCGGATGGTGTCGTCGCCCGACGCCGCAAGCGCAGCGGCATGCATGCGCGGACCGACGTTGGCCTCCCGGGAGGCCCAGAGCCGGGAACCGACCAGCACACCATCGGCACCGAGAACCAGGGCGGCCGCAAGCCCGCGGCCATCGCCTACGCCGCCTGCCGCGCAGAGCAGCGTCTGGGGCGACCGCCGCGCAATGAGGTCTGCCACTTCCGGCACCAGCGTGAACGTTGCCCGGATCTCCCCATGCCCGCCGGCTTCGGCGCCCTGCGCGACGATCACGTCAGCTCCGCAGTCGATCGCATGATCGGCGTCGCGCCGCGTCTGCACCTGGCAAATCAGGGCGGCCCCCGCGTCCTTTATCCGGCCCGCCAACGGTGCAGGGTCACCGAACGATAGAAAAATCGCACGCGGGCGGCCTTGCAGAACGAGATCGAGCAGATGGCTCTGTCGCATCAAGGACCAGGTGATGAAGCCGCATCCGAACGGCACTGAACGAACGAGCGCCAACTGCTCTTCCAGCCATGCTGCTTCGCCGTATCCTCCGCCGATGAGACCCAGGGCGCCGGCCTCCGACACCGCGGCCGCAAGACGCCCGCCTGCCGCGAAGGCCATCGGCGCCGATATGATGGGATGCGCGAGCCCGAAGCGTTCGGTCAGGCGAGTGGAAAGTGCCATGTTGATGTCCCCCACACAGAGTCGCAGCTTCAGCGGGCATCGATGCCGAGCGCGTCGGCAAGAGCCCGAGGCTTCGCGACGAGATCGGCAAGCGTCCAGCGGTCGAGCGTTTCGAGAAAGGCCGCCAGGGCCTGATGCAGCACGCGCTTCAAGCGGCAGACGTCGGTGATGCGGCAGCTGCGCTCGGAGTCGAAGCATTCGACGATCCGGAAATCCTCTTCGAGCGCACGCACGACTGCGCCGATACGAATGTCTGCCGGTCTACCGTTGAGCCGGATCCCCCCTCCCCGGCCCCGAACGGTCTCGATGAAGCCGTGCTGCGCAAGGCGATGAACCACCTTCATCAGATGGTTCTCCGAGATGCCGTAGGCCTTGGCTATTTCCTGGATGGTGGCCAGCCCCTCCGGGCGTGCGCCGAGGTACATCAGCACCCGCAGCGAGTAATCCGACAGTGAAGTGAGCCGCATGGATCCTCGCCCATATGCCACATCGGATCTGGCAGATGCCAGAATAAGATACATTTTAAAGACATCTTATGAGATTGGACAAGAGCCGACCCATGTCACGTACTCCCCATCCCAAAGCGCCGGGTATCGCGGTCGGAATTACCGAGGAGATGATCCGCGGGCTGGTCCACCGCTTCTATGCCGATGTCCGCCGGGATCCCATGCTGGGCGCAATCTTCAACGAACGCGTCCACGACTGGGATGAGCACCTCGAAAAGCTCTGTGCCTTCTGGTCGTCGGTCGTACTAATGACCGGCCGCTACAAGGGCCGCCCCATGCCGGTTCATATGGCAATTCCGGAGATCAGTGCCGACCATTTTCGGCGGTGGCTGGACCTGTTTCGCGCTACTGCTAGCGCCGTATGCCCCGAAACGGCGGCGGCGGTGTTCATCGAGAAAGCTGAAAAAATCGCGCAGTCACTTCACCTCGGGATCAGTCTCCACCGGGGTGACGGGCCTGTCGTATCGCCCTTGAACTTCTAACGGCGGGGGCTTTCGAAGCTAATTCCGAGCTGGCGCCCGCCCCATTTCCGGCATTTTGCATTGCATCATTTTTAAGGCGAAGCCGATTGACGGCTTACGCCGAATTAATCGCGAGTTGAGTTTAATCAAGAAACTTTTCTGTGCAGAATGCGTATATGACGGCGCGGAGGCGATCCACCTCGGTCTGATGGTCCGTAAAGAGCAGGCGGTCTCAGACTAAAACCGGGCTTCCAAAGCCAAAAAAGCAGGCGTAAGGGCTCTCGATACTGATCAAAATCGTCGCATAGCTAACAATTCAAGTTTCCCAGGGAACAGACTGGGTTGCTCACATATTTAGGGTGACACGGGCACCCTTACTCGTTGGTGCCAAAGCGAAATACGACTTGATTAAGGCAGATGTGAAGTCTACATCCGCCGTGTGTACGGGAGTAATGCGTTATGGCGACCGCTTTCCGGTCAGACATTTGCGGAGATGGAGATAATGGCGGAATTGTGAATCCCGCCATTTTCGGCGGTGCCCCCGCCGATGTCGTTCTGCAGAATGTCAACACGAGCGAAATTCTTTTTCAGGCCGGTGACGAGCGGACGCTTTATCGCGTCGAGCGCGGCGCGATTTGCCACTACGTGTTGTGGGCGGATGGCCGGCACGAGGTCATCGAGTTTGCATTCCCCGGCGACATCATCGGTCTGGGCCATCTCCGCAGTCACGTGACGACAGCCCAGGCCATGGTCGACACCGTGGTCAGCCTCGTCACCGAAGTAGAGCTGCAGAACATTCTCGAATCCGATGACCGCCTGTCGTTTCGTCAGGCGGCGGCCGTAGAGCGGGAATTCGACTATCTGCGCGACCAGGCCATTGCAGCCGAAGCCACCCCGGCGTCGGCGCGCGTGGCAAACTTCCTGCTGGCGCTTTCCAGCCTGAACGGGCCGGAAGGCCGTGATCCTGATCTGATTTCCGACGACATCACCGCAGGGTTTGTCGCCGAGAAGCTCGATATGACGATCGACAAGCTGGGTGCGGCCCTTCTCTGCCTCAAGAAGGAAGGGGCAGTGAAGGAAACTGCGTCTGGGCTGCGGATCATCAATGCGGATACGCTGCAAAGAATGGCGGACGCTGCATAAACTTAGAACTCTCCTTTAGTTGATTATCCATTTCGGCCGCGCTACAGCGCGGCCGAAACCGTTTTTGAGGGACACGAGGGAATGCTGGAGAAGGAAGACACTCGCACCGGCGGCAGCCCGCCGGCGGCCAAGCGGACGACGGGAAACCTGCACGCCGAAAGAGTGCTCGAAGTCTCTCACTTCACCGACAAGCTGTTCAGCTTCAAGACGACTCGCTCTCCCGCCTTCCGCTTTCAAAGCGGGCACTTCACCATGATCGGAGTCGAAGCCCAGGAACGCCCGCTCTTGCGGGCCTACAGCATCGCGAGTGCGATCTACGACGATTGGCTCGAGTTCTTCTCGATCAAGGTTCCAGGCGGTCCACTGACCTCCCGCCTCCAGCACATTCGGAAGGGCGATACGATCCTTGTCGGTCCTAAGCCGACCGGCACGCTCCTCAACGGAAATCTTCGCCCCGGCAAGCGTCTGCTATTGCTTTCCACCGGCACGGGGTTTGCGCCCTTCGCGAGCTTGCTGCGTGATCCCGAAACGTACGAACGCTTCGAGACCGTCGCCGCCGTCGTGGGGTGCCGCCAGGTCGCCGAACTTGCTTTCGCCGATCGCGTCGTGGACGACGTGCGCCGCCACGAGCTGCTTGGTGAACTGGCCGGCCCGGCGCTTCACTACTATTCGGCCGTGACCCAGGAGCCCTTCTTGCGCGCGGGCCGCATCCCGGACTTGCTTGCATCCGGCAAGCTGTTTGATGATCTCGATCTTCCGGGCCTGGACTTGGAGACCGATCGCGTAATGATCTGCGGCAATCCCGGCATGCTGACGAGCCTCACGGCCTTCCTGGAACGTCTTGGTTTCATCGAGGGAAGCAGCGGCGAGCCGGGCGATTTCGTCATCGAGAAGGCATTCGTCCAGCGCTAAGCGAGCCCGGATGCGGATGTCAGCCTCCTGTCAGCATGAGGCGTCTATGTCTGGGCCGCAGTCAGAAGCCCAGCGTACGCGTGCCATGAAGTCGAGGAAGCAACATCCCCGCCCCTGCTTCGATCCCCGAGACCCGTCTCAGCGGCTCACGGATCGCACCACCTGGAAGCTCACCGAGAACGCCATTCTGATTTCCGCGACGATGTTGTTCGCGGCGCGCGGGGACAAATCGCTCATTAGCTGGGAAAAAGTCGCGTTGCTTGCCGACCTCTGCGAGGAGGACGACACACTTGCGGCGGACCAGAGCGAGCGGCGGCATTATGCGACGCGCCATGAGACGGATGCGATGCTCCGCGCCGCTCTCCGTCGCAGCGATCCGGGCTCGATCTCCGGCTAGAGGATGCTCTCCCGAATGAGACTTTCGGCGGCGGCGGCATCACGCCAGCCGGCAATCCGCGCCTCCTTGTCGGTAAAGAGCGTCGCAGTGAGGAAGAAGCGTTCAATTTCCGCACGGGCACGCTCCGAAAGCTCTCCTTCGATCGCAAACGCACTCGTGCCTTCCCACGCAGGCGCCAGAATAAGCCGTGGATTTGCGACCCGCCCTCCCGAGCCCTTCTGGTCCACATCGACGACAGCAACGCATCGGCACGGCAAGACAACGCCTGGGAAACTCGGCTGATAGTGGATGCAAAGCGCATCCACCGCATCACCATCTTCGCTGCGTGTGCCCGGAATAAATCCCCAATCGAAAGGATAGGCGACGCCGAGGGCAAGCGTCCGCGAGACGGTGAACGCGTCGAGGTCCTCGTCGAACTTGTATTTCGTCGTCCACCCTCGCGGCGTTTCGACGACCATACGGACGCGTCCCTTACGGTCGAAGGGCTTCAGTTTCTCGAACCGGGACATGATCCACCTGTGTCGTGCCGGCGAAGCGGGCAGTATCGCCGAGGAGCAATGCCTATTCTACCGGCACAGCGCTATCGGCAGGGTAAACCGTATTGCGACCGTGTCCGACCGGAAGATGCGCCTGCTTGCGGTAGGCCGCCACGTAACGATCCGTCATGGCATCGACCGTGAAGCGATTGTCGAACGTTTCTCTGATCTTAAGCCTATCCAACGCGCAGGCCTTTGGCACCGCGGCAACCGCCTCCTCGATCGAACTTACGATATACCCGGTCACACCGTCATCGAGCACCTCGGGAACCGACCCATTGCGCCACCCGAGGACGGGCGTGCCGCAAGCCATGGCCTCGATCATGACGAGACCGAACGGCTCCGCCCAATCGATCGGAAACAGCAGAGCGAGCGCACCGCCGAGAAAGCTGGCCTTCTCGCGATCATTGATTTCCCCGATGTATTCGACCAGCGGGTGGCCGAGCAGCGGCTTTATCACGGCCTCGAAATAGGCTTCGTCAACCGGATCGACCTTGGCGGCGATTTTCAAAGGCACGCCTGCGCGGGTCGCGATCTCGATCGCGCGATCCGGCCGCTTCTCCGGCGAGATGCGTCCAAGGAACGCCAGGCATTTTCCCGGCCCCGGACTGAACGGATAGAGGTCGGCCGGAAACCCATGGTGGATCGTATCCACCCAGTTCATGTTGGCCGGAGCGGGATTGCGCTGCGAATCCGAAATCGACACCCGGGGCATGTGCGCGAACTTTTCGTGCACGGGCCGATAGTCGGCCAGATCCAAGCGCCCGTGCAGCGTGGTGATCGTACGCGCGCCTACGCTTTCGAATATCGGATACTGCAAGAGATCGGTGTGAAAGTGGATGACGTCGAACTCGTCCGCCCGGTGGAACACATCGCTCAGCATGGCCAGATGACTTGCGAGATGGTCGCGAAACCCGGCAAGCCTGAGCCCCTGTTGAGAGCCCGGCACCAGCGTCGCAGACGTGTCGGAATCTCCGCTGGCAAACAGCGTCACGTCGTGCCCACGTGCCACGAGCTCTTCCGTGAGCCAGGAGACGACCCGCTCGGAGCCGCCGTAAAGTTTTGGAGGAATAGATTCGGCAAGTGGAGCAACCTGAGCAATTCGCATCAATAATCCTTCTCGATATGGCTTGAAGTGATGGCGTCACGCAGCAACGCGCATTCGCTTGAGGCGATTCAATTCGAGATCGACCATGGATTTGTAGGCGCCATCGCTTTGGAGAAGCTTCTCGGGACGCCCGTCTTCGACGATCGCTCCGCTGTCCATCACGATCACGCGCTGAAAGTTACGAAGCGTGGACAGCCGGTGCGCAATCGCGAGCACGGTCCGCCCATGCATGAGTTGTTCAAGCGCTTCGCGCACTCTCTCTTCCGATTGGGCATCGAGGGCCGATGTCGCTTCGTCCAGAAGGAGGATGGGAGCATCCTTCAGGAAGGCGCGCGCGATGGCGATCCGCTGGCGCTGCCCACCCGACAGTTTGGCGCCCCGGTCTCCCACCACCGTGTCGAGCCCGTCACGCATTGCCGCGATGAACTTGTCACAGCGTGCAGATCGCGCCGCCGCCCAGATTTCTTCATCGCTCGCGCCCGGACGCCCGTACCGGATGTTCTCGCGCAGCGTTCGATGAAAAAGCGTCACATCCTGCGAAACGACGCCGATGGAATGACGCAACGGTTCATCAGGAATTTCGCGAACGTCCTCGCCGTCGATCAAGACGCGGCCGTTGTCCGGTTCGTAGAAGTGCTGAATGAGCGAGAAAAGGGTGGACTTTCCACCGCCGGATGGACCGACGATCCCGACCTGCTCCCCGCGATCAATGCTGACGTTGATCGTCTCGAGGGCGCGCTTTCCGTCCGGGTAGGTGAAACTGACGTCCTGGAATTCGATCCGTCCCACGGAATGCCGCACCGCGCCCGCTCCATCCGGAGCACGCATGGCGTACGGAGCAAGCAGCTTCTGCAGCGCTTCCGATAGCCGCGCCTGATGTTGAACGACATCGACCAGCGCTACCGCCAGATCACGTGTCGCACTGAGAATGGAGATGCCAAGGGTGCAGACAAGGATGACGTCACCGGGGCTGGCGCGTCCGTCGCCCCACAACATGATCACCCAGGCCAGAAGGCCCAACGTGAAAACGGACGTCAGAACCGCGTGAAGAATACGGAGCTTTTCCAAATAAAAAAGTCCGCGCTTCCGGGCTATCAGCTCCTTGTTGACCACGCCGCGCAGAAGGCGATGCTCGGAGGTGAGGCGCCCGAAGGCCCGCACCAACGTCATGTTCGAGACCACGTCCACCATATGCCCGTCGACCGCTGCAGCCTCATTCGCATAGGCGTGGTGAAGGGGACGAGCCTTCGAGGCGTAATAAAAAATGAATGCACCGATTGCAGCACCTGCGAGCGCGACCATGGCAGCCATTTCCAGGCTGACGCTCGCCATGTAACCGATTGAAACCAGCATCGCGATCAGCGGCGGCATGACGTTGAACGTCATCATCATCTCGCCGGTGTAGATTGCGTTTGCTGTTGCGGTGATCCGGCTCGTGAGCGCACCCGGCGGTTGGCTTTGAAAGTAGCTGGGCGCGTGTCCGGTCAGATAGGAAAAGAGGTCGCGCCTTACGCGCCCTGAAACATCGACAAACGCCGAGTTAGCGATCCAGCTCGCTACGCGCCACAGCAGGTTGTCCGCGCAGACCAGACCGGCGAGCAGCGCAAACCCTATCCACACGAGATGATGGGCGTTGGGCAGCGACAGAGCATCGACCATGAACTTGACGCCGTACTGCGTCGACACGGAGCAGAAAACGGCAGCAACGACGGCCAGCCAGATACCGGTGTGTGCATAAGGATAACTTGCGATGAATCGGCCGATAAAATGGAGCGGACGGCCCCGATAATGCGACAGATCGGTCATCTGGTCCCCACCACGCGTCTGCAGACGGCAAGTGTGGGAACTAACGTGGGCGTCTCCTGCGGGTTCGATAATAGGCTGGCGCAGAATGCCGCGGCGGAAAGCTGACCGCAAACCAGGCAAACCGTTGTTAAAAAACGCTCATCGCTCAGACGGGAACTTACGGGAACCTCGCGGCATTGCACTGCCACGTAGCGCGGAGAGGTCGATGCGAATAGCTCAGGTTGCCCCGCTGGCCGAAGCCGTTCCCCCGAAGCTGTATGGTGGCACAGAACGGGTCGTCTCCTGGCTCACGGAAGCGCTCGTCGCGCGGGGGCATGACGTGACGCTGTTCGCGAGCGGCGACTCCCTGACCTCCGCCAATCTCGTTGCGGCATGTCCGCAAGCGCTCCGCTTGGCGGGCATTCGCGACCATCTTGCGAGCCAAATCGTACTGGTGCACGAAGTCCGCCGTGCCGCCCGGGACTTCGACATCATTCATTTCCATATCGACCTCTTGCAGTATGCGCAGTTTCACGACATGGCGCACCGCACGGTGACGACGATGCATGGGCGCCTGGACGTTCCGGATTTCATGCCGGTTTATCATGCGTTTCCCGATATGCCACTGGTGTCGATTTCAAATCATCAGCGGGATCCGATGCCGCCCGGCATGAACTGGCGTGCCACGATCAATCATGGATTGCCGGAAGGATTGATCCCGTTCGATCCGCATGGCGGCGAATACTTGGCCTTTCTCGGCCGTATCTCTCCGGAGAAACGGCCCGACCGGGCGATAGAAATCGCTAAGAAGGCGGGGATTCCGTTGAAGATTGCGGCCAAGGTGGATCCGGTCGACAAAGACTACTTCGAGGAGACAATCGCGCCGCTGCTCGACCATCCACTCATCGATTTCATAGGCGAAATTTCCGAAAGGCAGAAGCCAGCCTTCCTAGGGGGTGCCAGGGCGCTCCTCTTCCCGATAGATTGGCCGGAGCCCTTTGGTCTCGTCATGATCGAGGCCATGTCCGCCGGTACGCCCGTGATCGCTTGGCGTGACGGATCGGTTCCGGAGGTCATTGACGACGGCGTGAGCGGATATATCGTCGGATCGATCGAGGACGCCGTTGCGGCTACCAAGAAAATCAAAGCCCTGCGTCGCAGAACCGTAAGGCAGAGCTTCTTGACCCGCTTTACGTCGGATCGCATGGCCCAAGACTATGAAGCGGTCTATGACTCGCTTCTGGCGGATCAGAAAACCAAAACCCGTCTTCCGATCCGCGCCGCCGTTCCGGTGGAAGAC
>VFQP010002883.1_pt1 | contig 18401 bp, 6 predicted proteins | sample 3512351 | NCBI WGS metagenome assembly VFQP01 (sample SAMN10412372, study PRJNA504923) | tailings metagenome | isolation source: Relicate 1 Philex TSF1 revegetated site | place: Philippines: Tuba, Benguet | collected 2017-08-29
CGATGCTGGAGAAGCTGGTGATATCCAGCGTGTTGCCGGTCATCGACGGCGAAGTGCCCATCAACACCGATCCGGCCTCGGCGATCAACTTGATCGTGCCGGTGCCGCCAGCATTCAGCGTTTCAACAGTGACATCACCGGTAGTCGCCTTGATCGTCGCCGTCTTGTTTGTACCGCCAACGCTAACGTTGCTGGCAGTTATGCCGGTGCTGCTGGTGACGCTGATATCGCCGTTGGTGGTGGAGAACTTGCCGGTGGCGAGGTTACCAGTGTTGCTGACAATCAGGCCACCGGTACCGGTGAGGCTGGCATCCAGGCTGGCGGTGGTGGTCTTGAGCGTGGTGTCGCCACCGGCCGAACCGCTGCTGAACTTCACCGTGTCGCCCGAGAGGGTGAATTCGCGGTCTGCGCCGCCACTCTTCACCACATCGGTGGTAGCGCTGATCACCAGCGCGCCGGTGGTCGAAATCGCCGCATTCGGCAGCGTGAGCGTGCCGCCCGAAACCAGCGCCAGGTTCGGGATCGAGGTATCAACCGCATGGGTCAGGGTCAGGTTGCCGGTGGCCGCGATATAGGCGCTGCCGCCACTGCCCAGGCTGAGGATGCCACCGTTCAGCGACAAATTGCCGGTATTGGCAATGTTGATCACACTGCTGGCGCCAGTGGCGGAGAGCGTGTTGATGCTGGAAACGTTGATTTTCACCGGGCTGCCGGTGCCGGCGGCAAAATTGGTGAGCGTGCCGATGCCGCTGGCCGAAGTCAGCTTCAGGGTATGGCCGGTGATGTGATCGCTGCTGCCGGTAGAAAGAATCTTGCCGGCCGAGTTGATCTCGATCACGCCCGATGTGGTATCGGCAGAAACGCTGGTGAGCGTGATATCGCCGCTGCTGCCAACCAGCTTGACGCTGCCGACATCCGCCTTGAGCAAAGTGACCTTGGTGGCAGCCGCCGTCGTGATATCGGCATCGCCACTGCGTGCCCGCGCCGAAAGCGTGATTTCGCTGGTGCCGTTGTCGTCTATGAAAATGCCCGGGCCTGACGTATTGGAATTAGCCGTAAGCGATGCGGTGGTGGTCTGCATCCGCGCGGTGCTGGTGCCGACGCCGCCATCGCCTGTCAGACTGACCGAACCGCCGACAATGCGGGTATTTGTGAGACCATCGTCCAGGATCTTGCCGCCGGTGGTCGAGGCCGTAATCGCGACAGAGCCAGCGCCGGCATTGAGATCGCCGAGAATCAGCGTATTGGCGCCACCCGTCATGGTGATGGCACTGCCGGAAATCTTGCTGGCGAGCAAGGTAAACGGGCCGGCGCCGGTGGTGATGGTAACGGCACCAGTACCCGCGGCCACCGAGGCCAGAGTCGTGGCACCCGTCACCTGGGCATAAATCGCGTTGTTGTTGGCCGACAGCGACACCGACTTGCCGGCTACGGCGAACGGTGTACCCGAGGAACCGATGCCCGAGCCGGCGGTGATGCCTATTTTGCTGGCGGCAATCGACGTGCTGCCAGTCAGTTGGGTGATCGTGGTGCCAGCAATAAGATTTGCGGCGCCATAATTCGCACCAGCGGTGACTTCGCCGACAGACAGGGTGGTACCGGCCTTCACCGTGATATCGTTGCCGATGGCATCGCCGGTTACGGTGGCGCTGGTCAGCTTCAGGCTGCCGCTGCCAGTGACATTGATCGGGCCGTTAGCGGATGTGGCTGTGAGGCCGCCGGAGAGATTGCCCGAGATATTGAGGTAGGTACCGCCAGATCCGGTTGTGCTAGTGCTCAGCGTGCCGGCACCGGAAACGGAAATATCCATCGCATCGAAAGCCGAACCGATACCGGTAGCGGATTCGAGCGTAATACTTCCGCCACTGAGCGTCAGTGAGCCGCCATAGTTGATGGCGCCTGCGGTGGCCTTCAGCGTCAGCGCCTTGGTGGAACCATAGGACAACGAGTTGATGGTCAGATCGCCGGTATTGGCCGCAACGCTCAGATCGCCTGAACTGCTGAGCGTTGCGCTCAGCGCACCATCATTCTTGACATAGACATTGGTTCCGGTGGCGTTGAGGCTAGAGACATTCAGGCCCAGTGCCGTGCCAGACGAGCCGATATCGGCATTGGTCACGGAATTGGTCGAGAGCTTCAGGTTGCCAGCGGTAATCTTGTTAGTGCCAGTGCCGGTGATGGTGGCAGCGGTTGTGCTGACACCCTGCCGCGCCTGCAACGTGACATCGCCACTGCCGACGCTGATCTTATCGACAATAATATTTCCGCGCGACAGATAGGTGAAATTCAGGCCGGTGGTATCCGTCACATTGGTAAAGGTCGTGGCGGTGCCGTTGTCGGCAGCAGACCAGGTCAGATTGCTGGCCTCGATGGTGAGAGCGCCGTTGCTGTTGGACGTGCCAGTGCTCGGTGCACGGTCGATCGAAAGATCGGTAAGATCCCCAGTCGACGTGACGTAGATATCCTTGCTGCTGTTCAGGGTCAGCTTGGTCGCGGTGGTCTTGACCTTGGTGGTGCTGTTGGTCGATTCACCAATCGATCCATCCCTGCTGATCAAGGTCAGCGCGGCAGCGTCGATGCTGCTGCTGGTGGTCGACTTGATGGCGCCATTGATTGCCGTAAGGCTCACCGACTTTCCGTTAGCCGTGATCGCGCCGGCAATCGTCATATTCCTCGAGCTGCCCGAAGAGCCGCTCTGCAGCACGATATCCCCGGCCGCAGTCATCGACGACACGGTGAGGCCATAGCTTTCGGTGATATAGATACCGCCGCCGTTGGCGGTAGCGCTCAAGGTTGTGGTGCCGCTACTGTTGGCCTGGAGCGACAAAACCTTGTTCTGCTCGCCAATTGAACCCGAAGCAGTGAGGGTCAGCGTGCCGGCGCCATAGATGCTGCCACCGCCATTGAGGATAGAGCCATTGGCTGCTTCCAAAGTAGTGGCTGCACCATTCAGAGACAAATTCCCGCCACCAATTACCAGATCACCATCGCTGACCTTGTACTGACTGGTACCGCCGACCGTGGTGGTCAGAACGGTCCGCTGCTTCATATCGACATAGGCGCCGTTATTGGCGGTAACCGACAAATTGGAAGCCGTGACGTCAATCAGGCCGCCACCGGTGCCGGAAGTCTGACCAATAGCACCAGAAGCTGAGACAAGCGCCACATCGCCAGCAAGGATGCTTGAGGTACCGTCCGTCTCCCTGATACCCGGAGCAGAGGTTAGACTAAGTCGATTGGCTTTGCCGAGATTGATCGTGCCGATCTCAATGATGCGATCATTGACCAGTTCGAAATCCAGGCCACTGGTGTCGCTGATAGTGGTGAACACCGTGCCGCCAGCATTTGTATGCGTAGCCTGCACCGACATGCCACTGCTGCCATCGAGCTTGAGACCCGAGATCGAGAAGGTGCGGTTCGCAGTGCTGTTGGCGCTGGAATTTGTCAGCTTCAGCTTTTCAACATGGACACCAGAATCGATATAGATATTGCCATCCGTGGTCAGCGTTTGGATCGGCGCATCGACATAAAGCTTGTCGGTGCTGGAGCCCAGCGCCGCCCCCTTGAGCGTCACATTGCCGGCAGTAAGCCGGTCGGTGTTCGATGTGCTGCCCAGGATGCTGTTCGTGCTGCTCAGAGTCGCCTTGCCGGTGCTGGTGAGGTTGATCACCCCCAGCTTCTGCGGCCGCACAGTGGCGAAGGTGAAGTCAAGGCCAGTGGTGTCGCTCACCGCCACGGCGGCGGTACCGGAGGTTTCGGCAATCGAGAAGGTCAAGTTGTCGCCAGTCACGCCGAAAGTCGGCGCTGAGCCGCCAGTAGCCTGGCTGCTGGTGATCGACAGGGTCTGCAGGTCAAGTGTGCCGTTGTTGAGGTGCACATTTGCAGCAGTATTGACGACGAGATCGCGCGCTACGGTCTGGATCGCAGTACCCGAAGCCCCGACGCTGCCCGTGGCAGTGAGCGAAATCTTATCCGCCGTCAACGCCAGGGACGTATTGGTTGTGGTGATATTCTTCGTGGTGCCGGTGGTGGTGAGGCTCAACGCTCGGCCCGACTGCGCGGTGATCGTGCCCAACGCCAGGTTGGTATCGACCGAGAGCGTGAAATCGAGGCCAGACGTATCAACGAACTGGGTGAAAGTGGTAGTGCCGGAGGCTGTGCTTGTGCCAATGGTCGCCGACAAGTTCTTGCCGGTGAAGCCGTAATTATTGGTGGTCGAGCTATGTCCCAGCGTCCATTTCAGCGAGGACAGGTCGGCGCTGTTGTCGAGATAAACATTCAGGCCGCTGGTCAGGGTCATCCGACCGGCATCGATCAACACCGAGGACGTGTTGGTGCCGATGCTGCCATTGGAGACCTTGAGCGTCAGTGCTTCCGCCGACACCCGCTCCGTGGAACTGGCCGCCTGGGTCAGGGAGCCGTTATTAACCGTCAGGGTGACGGAACCGCCGGAGCTGGATACCTTGCTGTTAAGGCCATCCAGCGCGAGATTGCCTTCATTCTGGTAATTGATGGTTGTGGCGGCGGCCTTGAGCGTGCCGACCGTGCCATAGAAAGTCGAGTAGCTGGTATTCGTGTTGCCAATAGAATTTGCGGTCAATTCAAGCCGGCCGGCAGTGACGACACTGCTGCCCGTCGTGGTGGCGTTTATCGAAGAAGATCCGTTGTTGGCATTCAGCTTGACCGTGCCGCTGCCGACATTGACCGAGGTGACCTGAAGGTTTGTGCTTGAGTTAACGTTCAGGTTCAGCCCGCTTTGAGACACGCTGGTCAGCTTGAAAGCAGAGACGCTGTTGCTGACGATCACATCTTCCACCGTCAGGGTCAGGCCGGTGGAGGTAAGGTTATGCAAATAAGTGCCGCTGTTCGGAGTGCCGCTTGCCCTGAAGCTCACATCCAGGCTGAGATCGGTCAGCGTAGCGGAATTGCCAACATCAAAGCTGCCGCCGGTAATCAGCGTTAGCTTCTGGGTAGAGGTCGAAATTTGGCCTGACCGACCGAGACCAGAGCCAGTGGATACGTTGGCGGAAAGAATGATCTCACCCGCCGTCAGCGTACCGGTATCGCCATTGATGCTACCGGCCACGCCGGTGGCGCCGCCAGTCGACGTGAGGCTGATCTTGCCCGTGCTACTCGTACCAGCATCGATGGTACCGGTATTGATCGCGCGGTCGACACTATAGCTGAAATCCATCGTGCCGGAGCCGGACGACATCGCGACGCTCTGCACGCCGGAGGCCTCGGAAACCGTGAAGGAGCGACCGGTACCGATGTTGCTGAAGCTGTAGGTATTGATGTCGCTGGTGGCGGCACTCTTGTGCGTGCTGGTCACACTCAGCGTGGAGACCGCAAGGCTATTGTTGCTGAGATAGATACTGCCATTGCTGGTGATATTCAGTGCAACAGCCTTGGTGGACAACGCCGTGGTGCTGCTGCCGATGGAGCCATTGCCAGTGCCTGTCCCACTTGCCGACAGGGTGATGCTGGCACCCACGATAATGCCTGCAGAGTTGATGCTGGTGATATTCGAATTCGCACCGCCGCCGCTGGTGGCGAGTTTCACCGCGCCAGTGGCAACGATTTCCGAAACACTGATGTTCTTCTGATTGATCAGGCTGAAGTCGGTGATGTTGCCCGTAACATCAACAGTCTGAGTGGTGCCACTGTCGGTGATGGAAACGGCAGGACCCGATGCGCCGGTGATGCCGAACTTGCTCGCCGTGCCGCTAGCCGTCGTGCTGTTGGTGCTGGTGACGTAGACGTGAGTCAGTGCCGCAGAACTGTTGACATAAATGTCGCGACCAGCACTCAAGCTCATCTTGCCGGTGCTGGTCTGAATTGCGGAGTCGGACGCGCCGATGGAACTGGCACTGCCTGCCGTAAGACTGATTTCACCGGCGACGATCTTGTCGCTGCCTGAACCGACATAGGCAATACCGCCGCCGCTCGACAGGGTGAACTTGCCGGTACCTACATTGGCAGCGCTGACATTCACGACATTGCTGCCCTGGGCGCCCAAAGCGAAATTCAGATTGCTGGCACTGGTAAGCGTGCTGATGGTGTAGGCGCTGCCCGTTTCGGCCAGGGTAAAGGTCTGGCCCGTGCCGGTGATCGAAACGCCGCCCGAGCTGCTGGTCCGCGTCACGCTCAGATCGGTGAGAGCCTGTGAAGAGGCAATATTCACCGCGCCAGAAGAAGAAGTAGTCAGCTTTGTGGTGTTCAGCTTCAACTGGTTCGTATTGCCAAGGCCGCTCTGAGCCGACAGGCCGATTTCACTGCCCTGGATGACTGTGGCATCATTGCCGTCATCATTGATCGTGGAAGCGCCAGAAACCGTGATGCTGCTGGCGCCGGTATTGGCGATAATCTTGCCGAGTATAAAATTACCAGAACTGCCGGTGAGCTTGATAGCACCGCCAGAGGTCACTTCGTTGAACTTGGTATTGCTGCTTGAGGTGTAGAGAGAGACCAGGCCATTGGTGGCTATGGCATCGATTTCGCTGGCAGAGAAGTTAATGCTTGCGGTTGCAGTGCCAATCGACTCGCTGGCCTTCAGCGTCAGCTTGCCGCTCGACGAAATTGAACTGCTACCAAGAATCGATCCGACATCGGCCTGCAGGCTTGTCGTACCGCCGGATTGGATATTACTGCTGATCTGGATATCACCAACCAGTAGCTTGAGCGACACATTGCCGGTGGCGCTGAAGCCATTGGTCATCGTGCCGCCGGAGCCAACCAGCAACGGCGTATCAAGGCCATCGTTGTTAACGGTGCGGTGCGCGGTGATATAAAGGTCACCGGCCGTAGCCTGGGCAGAGATGCCCTTGGCCACGATATCGATATCCATATTCGCATCGGAAGCGCCGATGCTGCTGCCCTTCAGCCGGATATAGCCGGCCTGTACTGCCGTGCTGTCGCTGCCATCATCCTTGATCGCCCCAGTGGAGGTGAAGGAGACGGACGAATTCGTGGTGATGGGCTCGAAATCCGACGTGTACTCAACCTGCTGCGCACCGACATTGATTTTGCCAAGCGTTATGCTGCGGTCGCCGGAGAAGGTGAAGGTCTTGAGCGCGCCATCGGCGCCGTAACCGCTGTCGATCAGGCGCGTGAAGGTGTAGCCATTCGCGGAATCCGTCAGGGCGATATCAAGATGCCGCCCAGTGATCGCGTAGGTGTAGTTGGCACCGCTGTCCTTATGCGTGCTGGTGATGCCGATTTCTTCGAAATGATTGATATTATCGATCAACAGGTTGCCGGCGGTGGTCACCACGAAGGAAGTGGTGTTGATGCCGATGGCATTGCCGCTCTCGCCGACATTTTCACCAGCCGTAAGCGTGATCTTCTGGCCGGTGATCCGGGTATTCTTGTTGGCGTCGTCGATGATAGAAGCGGCGCTGGTCAGTGCGACCGAAGAGGCATTCTCCAGATCAAGCTGACCAACCACCAGGGTCTTGTCGCTGGTGAAGATCAGATTGGTCAGGAAGGCGCTGTTGATTTCCGAGAGCGTGGTCTTGCTGCCGTCGTCGGTGACGGTGAACGCCATTCCCGGCGAGGTCAAATGCAGGGTATTCGGTGTCGAGCCGTTATGGCTATTCTTGATCACCAGGGATTTAAGCAGCGCGTTGGTATTATCAACATAGAAACTGCCAGTATTCTCGACACTAAGCGTGCCCACCGAGGTGTTGATATGGGTACTTGAGCTACCAACATCCTTCGATCGTATCGAAAGACCATCGCCAATGATCTTGTTGCCCGTAGCGCCGATGATATTGCCGCTGGTCGCGTTAAGCGTCACGGCAGTGGACGAGCCTTTAGTCGTCAGCTTGGAGACCGTGATATCGCCGCTGCCGGTAACCGAGATGCTGCCGGTCTGGCTGATGATCTCGGTCAAAGTCACATTGCCGGTATTATTGATGGTGATACCGGAAGAGATCGAGGCAGTGATGTCCTTGGCCGCTGTAGTTACATTGATCGCACCGCCGCTGCCGGAGCCCGTCATCACCAGCTTGTTCGCGGTAATACCGCTTCCACCACTGCTGGTGATCGAGTTGACGGAATTGAGCGTGACATCGCCATTGCCGGCATTCAGCGTGCCAATCGAGATGCCGTCAGACGCGGTGACGGTAACAGCGCTGGTGCTGTCGTTGGTCAGCGAGGAAATGGTGGCGTTGCCGCCAACATTCAGGGCGATTACGCCAGACGTGGACGAAACGCTGGAGAAAGAAGCAAAGCCGGAGGTGGTGATATAGATGCCACCTGTTCCGCCACTCGCAGAAATCGAGCTGGCCGAAGTGGTGAGTGCGGTACCGTTCGTGCCGATGCTGCCGCCGGCTTGCAACGCAAGCGAACCAGCCGTGATAGTGGTAGCAGCATCGGAATCGTTGAGAATGCTGCCACCCGTCGAAGCGAGAGTCAGCGCGTTGCTGCCCAGCGCCACATTGCCGACCGTCAGCGTACCACCTGACGAGATATTGCTGCCACCACTGGCAATAATGTTATTCAGCGCCAGTCCGGAGTTGGCCTGATCGGCAAGATATATACCGCCACTGCCAGCAATCGCAGAAACATTGCCTGCCCCACTGGCCTGGAGGCTGAGCTTGCTGCCGCTACTGCCAATCGCGCCGTTGCTGCCGGTGCTACCCTTCGCAGTGAGCTCATAGGACGTGGCACTGATAGAACCGCTGCCCTGCAGGATATCGCCGCCAGTCGATGTCAGCTTTAAGGTGCCGGCGATGTTGAGGCCATTGCTCTTGATCGTGCGATCGCTGATCCAGCCAAGATTCATGCCATTGGTGACAGCGATGGCAGTTTCGCTAGTGGAATCGGCGATGGTGTAAGTCTGGCTACCTGCCGTCAGCACGTAGGCGTTCGTGGCGCTGGCCGAAGCATGCGTGGCGTTGACGTTAAGTGCATCCAAGCCGATGATATTATTAATGTAGAAGCTACCGCCCAGCTTGAGGCTCAGCGTGCCAGTATTCAGCGCCACCGACTGGCTGGCGCTGCCGATGCTGCCGCTGGCAATCAGATTAACGGTATCCGCCCTCAGCCGAGAAGAATTGGCGGTCGTGATGTTGCCATTGGAGGCCTGCAGCGTCAGCGTACCGCCAGCGGTAAGGATTTCATTGGCAAGCGAGATAGAGCCCGTCGACAGCAGAGTGATGTCGCCGCCATTGGTGGTCAGCTTGCCTACATTGGTGATGTTGCTGCCGGGACCATTGGCCTCCAGCTTGATGGCGCCAGATGCGCTGTAGATTTCGGTGGCGGAATCGGTGAACGTTATGCCGCCGCTGGTGGTGGAGCGCAGAGTGATGCCCTGCAGCACGCTCAGCTTGCCGTTGGTCATCGTATCGACGGTGATCAGGCCGCTGGCTTCCAGCACGATATTGGTGGTGAGGCTTTCCAGCAACGACTGAGAGATTGTGTTGGCGCCGCTGTCGCTGTCGCCAGCGGAAATGGTGCCATCGTTGCCCGCGGTATCCTGGGTGCCGCCCGAACCGCTGACGATCTTGAGCGTGGTCGGATCGATCAGCAGCGTGCCAGTCTTGCCCTGCGGCGCACGCATGTCGGCTGAGCCGGTGAGATGGATGTCCTTATGGCTGGAAATTTCGGCAAAGCCGCCATCGCCGCCCTGGGCACCGCCGCGCGCCGAAATACTGCCGGCAAACACGGTGCGGTCATTCGACAGCACCGTGACCAGGCCGCCATTGCCACTATCCATGGCATCGGCCTTGAGCTGTGCGCCACCCGCCACGGTGACGGTATCCGACCACACGCCATCGGCGCGGCCGCGTTCGCCGCTGCCATCGCTGCCCAGCGCGATCTGGCCGCCGCCGGCCTGGCCGGAAACATTGATGGTGGCACCCTTGCCCACCACGATATCGGCACCAGTGGCAATCACCTTGCCGCCGGTTTCAGCGGCATTGCTGCCGGAGGCATCGACACTGCCGGAAATCTCCACCTTGCCGGAGGAGCCGCCGGAGAGAACAATCTTGCCGTTCTGTACGCCAACACTCTTGGCCTGCACCACGCCGGACGTGTTGATCACATTGTCGATCACGCCCTTCACGGCGCGGGCGGAAAGCTCCACCACACCGCCATCGGCGGCGATCTGGCCGCTATTCACCACCAGGGCGTTTGAGGCTTCAGCCCCGATGCCGAAGGAAAGCAGGCCGTCGCCATAGAAATCGAGCGTGAAGCTCTGGGCAGCGCCGAGCGTCACCTTGCCGAGCCGCGCACGGATCACACCGGAATTATGCACCTGCGGCGCCACGAGGGCAGCCAGACCGGTATCCTTGATGCTGATATCACCCTGGTTAACCACCTGGGCATTGGCATTACCCGGCGTACCGAACAGGTACTTGCCGGCCATGAAATCGGCATCCTTGATATTCGCCGTGGTGGCGACAAGGCCGCCTACGTCGACGCGCGAGCCGGGGCCGAAGAACACGCCATTCGGATTCACCAGCATCACCGTACCATTGGCGGTGAGCGTGCCAAAAATGGCGGAAGGGTCGTTGCCCAGCACGCGGTTCAGCGTGATGGAGCTGGCACTCGGCTGCTGGAAATTGACGCTCTGGCCGGCGCCAATGTTGAAGGACTGCCAATTGATGATCGCCGAATTAGTGGACTGGACGATGTTGAGCGAATTCGGCGTCGCCTGGTTGATGCTGGCCGAGCCCGCAACGACATTGCCGCCCTGCGGCAGGGTCTGGGCCTGCGCACCGGTGATAAGTGAGGACAGTGCATAAGCACCAGCAGCGGCGGTAAGCGCAGCGCTCTTGCGCCGGGCATTGCGGCCGCCGCCGGCAATGCCCGCTCGCTGCTGCGGCTGTGGTAGGAAACTGGTAACCGATGCCAGCAGACGGAACTTAAGGCTGTGGCCAGAGCGGGGCGAAGTGAAGTAGCGCGCGCGATCCATACTACCGCCCTCAGAAATGGGTATTGATGCTGAAGAAGACCTTCGGCTTATCCGAAATGGTCGCCTGCGGCCTGCTGAGGCCACGAGCCAGCTCCAGCGATGCAAACAGATTCTTCGTGATATTGACGCGGAAACCGCCGCCAGCGGTGGTGACGTTGATGCGGTCATTGGTCGGCGTAACGCTGCCGATATTCCAGACCTGGCCGCGGTCAATGAACGTGTAGAGCTGCATGCCATCTGGGAAGGCTGCCTGCAGCCATTCTGGCGTGTAGCGCAATTCGAGCGAAACCGCCCAGCCATTGTCGCCGGAAACTTCGCCAGTATCGAAGCCACGGCCGAAGCTCGGGCCACCTAGCGCGATTTCCTCACTGGCCAGCAGAGGCGTGCGGGTATACTGCCCGGTGGCGGTGCCGAGCAGGCTGAAGCTGGCGGGCAGCTGCTGCACGCGGGTCAGGTCGAGGCTCCATTTGGTGTAGCTGCTATGGCCATCGCTGCGCGAGGCCAGCGGATCGCCGGCATCTGTGGCGTTCAGGATATCGAGGCCGCGATGCATGGTGGCGCGGATAGCGCTGATGCCATCGAAGCTGTCGGTACGGTCATAGCTGATGCCGGCACGCAGGATGCTCAGGCGGTCGCGATTGTAGGGCGCCTGCGAGAGATCGGTATCCACCATGCGGTATTCGAATTCACCTGTAAGGCGCAGGTTTTCCATGCGCGAGCGGATCAACGGATAGGTGACCGAGGCAGCATTGGTCAGCACGTCGCTCTGGATTTCCAGGCGCTTAAGCTCCTTGGCCGGATAGGAACGGGCGAAGCTGGAATTGAAGCTGGCGGTGAGGCCATCGTCACTGAACAGCCCGCTATAGCCGCCACCCACCGACCAGGAACGGCCCCAGGGGGACGATTGCTTGAGCCGCAGGCTGAGCTGATCGGCGTTACTGCCAAAGGAATTCCAGCTTGCCGAGCCGAGCCATTCCGCGCCGCCGAGATAGGGCGAGTTGCGGTTATCAAGGGTCAGCGAAGCGTCGTAATCCTTGCGCTCAGATTTCACCACCATGATCGAGGCGCCAGGCGTATTCGCAGCTGGTTCGAGGTTGCCACGGATGGTCAGGCCGGCAAGGTCATTCGCCAGCAGCAGGCGGCGCTCGATCTCCGCGACATTCACCGGCGTGACATTGACCAGCGGCGCAAGCAACCGCTCGATCGCGGCCTTGGCCGGACCGATATCGCCCTGCACCACAATGCTGGAAATGAAGCCTTCCACCACGGCAATGCGGAAACGTCCGCCCTCGATGGCCTGCTCAGGCACCAGCACACGACTGGTGACATAACCAGCACCACGGTATTTCAGCTCAATTTCATTGGCGATCTTGAAGGCATCAGCCACCGAGATCTGTTTGCCGAGCAATGCGGCATAGCTCGTCTGCAATTCGGCGGCGGAAAAAGCCGTGGCACCCTGGATATCAACGACGGTGAGCGTGAAGAAAACCTGCTCGGCACCAGCCGGCGCTTCGGCAGCGGAAGCGCGCGGCACGACAATGCTGCCACCTGGGCCTGGCGGCGCCACCATCAGCGGCTGCGGCAATTCGCGGCCCGGCACGGCGCCGGAAGGAAGCTGCGAAGGCGCCTGCGCGATGGCCGATGTGATCGGCAGCGCAAGCAGCAAGCCGCCAGTCAACGCCAGTGTCCAACACACAGCAAGAATGCTGCTTCCCCGCCCCGCAGAGCCACGCAGATAAGGCCGCACTTCGCTCACCTTCTTCAATGCCCGCGCTCCGTCGTCGAATGAGTCATCCGCGCTTGCCGGCTGGTTAGACAACCGGAGAGCAGCGTGAGACTGCGACGCAGACACAGACCTTCCCCTGATAGTACAATCTCTGCATGTCTCTTTGGCACAGGCACCAGGTTCCGACAAGTTAAAACCACATGTCTGGACCAAGTATCTAACCCGATGGAGATATTACATTTTTTGTCACAAAGTGGGCGACGAACAGATATATTGCACCGCCGCACACGCGGAAAAATATCAACAGTTTTTTTCACACCCGAAAGTAAATATACGACGGTAGATTGTGTCAAAAATTGACGAGAGCGCCTCGCCGAAAAAGCCTGTTGCTCCCTCTATGGCAGTATTTCAGCGGCAACACACCGCATAGTTTCTGATTGAGTTATGCTCGCTCCAATACTCTGCGAATGGAGTGGGGCAAATTCTTACGTTCCTATTGGCTCCGCCTAGCCGGAAATATCCGTCAGGTCATCGGGCTTGAGCCAGTTGCGCAGCAACGCCCCGTCGAGGTCTCGCGCAATCACCACCAGCCGCGAACGCCGATCCGCAGACGGCCAGGCATCCAGCAGCAAGCGGTGAAACTGGTGCTGCACGCCATGCACCACCACCGGCCGCGCCTCACCATCGACATTGAGAATACCCTTCACCCGCAGCAGCTTTTCCGCATGGCGGCTGACCAGAGAGGCCAGATTGGGGCTGAAATAACGCCAGTTCAGCGGCGCATCGAAAGTCAGGCAATGCGCCACGATGCGGGCATCATGCCGGTTCACGTCGCCGCCGTGTTGATGGCCCCGATCATGGTGAGCATGACCGTGATGGTGATCATGGTGATGATGATGGTCCGCATGGCCATGAGCATGGCCATAAGCTTCCGCATTCAGCCAGCGGATCACCTGCTCGCTCTTGCCGCTGGGATCATAGAGGCCGGCGCCAAACAGCAGATTGGCATTGATCTCGCCCTGCTGCGCCACATGCAACGCGGCGCCAGGATTGAGCCGGATCAGCCGCTCGCGGAGGGCCTCCACTGCTTCGGGCGCTGCAATATCGGTCTTGGTCAGCACCAGGCTGTCTGCCACCGCCGCCTGCTTCAGCGATTCCGGATGCTCGTCCAGTTGTCCATCCCCATGCAGGGCATCCACCGTTGTGATGATCGTGTCAAAACGGAAATGATGCCGCACGAAGGAATCATCCATCAGCGTGTGGATGATCGGCGCCGGATCGGCAAGCCCCGTGGTTTCGACCAATACGCGGCGGAAACGCGGAATCTCGCCACGCTCGCGCTTGTCGTGCAGCAGGCGCAGGGTTTCGACCAGCGTGTTATGGATCGTGCAGCACAGGCAGCCGCTGCTCAGCAATACCATATGATCGTCGGAACGTTCGACCAGTTCATGGTCGAGGCCGATCTCGCCGAACTCGTTGATGATCACCGCCGTATCAGCCAGTTCCGGCTTCGGCAGCAGCCGGCCGAGCAAGGTGGTCTTGCCGCTGCCGAGGAAGCCGGTGATCACCGATACCGGGATACGGCCGCCATCACTCATGCCGCGGCCCACAGGCGGTCCAGCCTCGGCTTCAGCAATACCTTGCCGCAGGCATTGCCCTCTTCCACCATGGCATGCGCCTCAGCGGCGGCGGCAAAAGGCAGCCGCGCCGCCACTACCGGCGCGATGCGGCCAGCGGCAAGTGCGTCGATCACCTGCTGCATGATATGGCGACGGCCTTCGCGGTCATGGTCATAGAGATGCATCTCAAAAATGCGGATGGCGAGGCATTTCGTGCCATGGTCACGCAACGCCTGCAGCAGGTTTTCCGGCGGCATGCCACCGCTGGCATTGTAAGAAACCAGCAGGCCCCAATTGCCGAGCAAGCCGAGCAACTGGGTGAAACCCGCACCGCCAACATGATCGACAGCCAGATCCACGCCCTCGCCCGCCGTCAGCGCAAGTACCCGCGCCGGCACATCCTCGCGCCGGTAATCAATCACATGGTCGACGCCAAGGCTTTTTGCGAAAACCGCCTTCTCTGGCGAACTGACGCTGCCAAACACGCTGATGCCGGCCGCCTTGGCAAGCTGCGCCAGGGCGCTGCCAACACCGCCAGCGACGCCATTGATAAACAGGCTGCGCACCGCCTGGCCGCGCGGCGCCACATGCAGCAGATTCCACGCCACCTGGTAATTCGGCAGACAGACGGCGGCATCGAGATCGACGCCTTCGGGCAGCAGAAACAGCGCTTCGGCCGGCACAGCCACCTGTTCAGCATAACAGCCGCCGCGCACCTTCAATTCACGAGCCGTGAGCAATACTGAACGGCCCAGCATCGCGGCATCGACGCCGGAACCGAGCGCAACGACGCGGCCGGCGAGATCGCTGCCGGGGCTGGTCGGCAACGGCGGCATCCATTTGTAGGACCCACGCCGGATCAGGATATCCGGCCAGCCGACACCAATGGCTTCGGCCTGTACCACGACTTCGCCGTGACCTGGCTGCGGCGCTGGTGCCTCGGCCATTTCCAAAACTTCCGGACCACCGGTCCGGTGCATGACAATCTTGCGCATCTTCAGACCCGGGCGGCGGCGTACATATCCATCAAGCGGTCGGCTTCCTCGCCACGCAGCGGCTTGGTATGGCGGCCATAGCCCGGCTTGCCAACGATCTTGCTGTCGCGATAGACGAACTGGCCGCGCACCAGGGTATGGTCCACGGCGCCGGTCACTTCACGGCCATCCCAGGAACTCCAGCCGCACTTGCTGAGCATGTCCTCGTTGCGCAGCACCTGCTTGCGCTGGGTATCCACCACCACCAGATCGGCATCGGAACCAACCTGGATCGCGCCCTTGCGCGGATAGAGGCCGAAAATCTTTGCCGGCGCGCTGGAGAATATTTCCACCAGCCGGCTCATCGAGATTCGACCGGCATTCACCTGATCGAGAAACAGCGGCAAGGTTTCCTGGATCTTCGGCGTGCCATTGGCGGCAACGAACATGTTGGTCCAGCCAATTTCCTTTTCCTCACGCAGATGCGGCGCGTGGTCGGAGCCGATCACGTCGATTACGCCATCGCGCAGGCATTCCCAAAGCAGATCGGTGGTATCCGGGCCGTTCCAAAGATTGAGGGCATAGGGGCCTAGCCGCTCGATCTCGTTCCAGTCATTGCACAGGAACATCATGTGCGGGTTTGTCTCCACCGTCACCTTCTGCTTCTTGCGCTTGGCCTGGCGGATCACATCCAGCGAACGCGGCGAGCGCAGATGCAGGATATGCAGGTGGAAGCCCAACACTTCCTGCAAGCGGCAGAGATAGCTGATGGCGGAATCGAACACGATGCCATCATAGGAAGCAGACAGCCGCGCCACGGTCTGATAGCTGGTATCGCCAGCCTTGATGGCGCGATCCGACAGCGTGTCGATCAGCTCCTGGTTATTCGGATGCACCATCATCGGGCGGCCCGTCTTCTTTACCGCCTCGGCGATTTCAAATAGCCGGCCCTGATGATGCACGCCGAGTTCGGGCATATGCGGATAGACCGCGCCCTTGTCGGTGATCATGAAAACCTTGAAGCCCATGGCGCCGGCCTCGGCCAGCGGCCCCACTTCCTCAAGCCGGGTCGGCGACGGATTATGGTTGAAATCGACCAGGGAGCTTTGCTTGTAGCGTTCGATAGCATCGAGGTAGCGTTCCACCGTGGTGGTGACCGGATCGACATTCGGCATGCCGGAAACCATGGTGTAGCCGCCGGCCGCCGCGGCCTGGGTGCCGGTGACGATATCTTCCTTGTGGGTGAAGCCGGGCTCGCGCAGATGGGTATGGGTATCGACGCCGCCAGGCAGAATGGTCTTGCCGCTGAGATCAATCACTTCATCAGCTGCCGGGGTGAGTTCGCCCGAGGTGAGGCAGACGATACGGCCATTCTTGATGGCGATATCGGCACACACCACACCGCCGGGGGTCGCTACATCGGCGCCGGTTAGAACCAGATCGGCTTTCATTGTGTACTCCTGCTGGCAGACATCAACGGAACATCGAACGGTAGAAAGAGAATTTGCGCTCCAGGATCAGCATCACCGCGATAGTGCTGAGGATGGCGATGGTAGCGGCGGCGGCAACGGAGGGCTCCGCCAGCCATTGCATGCGGTTGAACAGCACCACCGGGAACGGCGCCGAGCCGGGCGTGGAGATGAACACCGAAACCGGCACATTGTTGAAGGAGATCAGGAAGGCGAAGGTGCCGCCGGCCAGCACGCCGGGCCGGATGATCGGCAGCGTGATATGCCAGAATACCCGCCACGGGCTGGCGCCAAGAATGGCGGCGGCGCGTTCCACCGCGCCATCGCGGCCTGCCAGGCTGACCAGCACAGAGCGCACGATATAGGGCAGCGTCAGGATCACATGGGCGATGATCAGGCCGCGCCAGTTGATCAGGTGCCATTGCGTGAAGGCGAGCAGCAGGGCAAAGGCGGTCATCACCGCCGGCACATTCAAGGGTGCCAGGAAGAAGGTGGAAAATGCCCCACGAAAACGCGCATTCGGCCGTTCCAGATAGAGCGCTGCGGCCGTGCCGAGGCAAGTGGCGATGACGACACTGGCAAGTGCCACCATAGTCGAGAGCCAAAGGCCGTTCATCAGCGAGCTATCGGCGAAGGCAGCACCATACCAGCGCCAGGTGAAGCCAACCGGCGGGAAGGTGATATACCGCGTTTCGGTGAAAGCAGCGCCGATCACCATGATGATCGGCACAAGGATGGCGGCGTAGATCGCCCAGGCGAGGTAACTGACGATTGGGAATTTCATGCGCCACGCAGCCATGCCGCGAAGCGGCGTTCGGTATAGCGCCCCACCAGGGCGGTGAGTGCCAGGGAGATGACGAGCAGCAGGATGCTGAGCGTTGCCGCCATCGGCCAGTCGAAGGTGGTGACGGCCGCATTGTAGATCTGCAGCGGGATCACCTTGACGCGGTTGCCGCCAATCACATAGGGCGTGACGAAGGCTGCTGCCGATAGGGAGAAAACGATCAGGCCACCGGAGAGAATGCCGGGGAAACTCAGCGGCAGAATGATCGACCGGAACACCCGCCAGGGCCCGGCGCCATGCAATTGCGCGGCACGGATCACCGCCGGGTCGATCTTATCGATGGCGGTGCAGATGTTGATGATCATATAAGGGCCGAAGCTGTAGACCAGCACGGCGATCACACCAGCCTCGGAATTCAGGAACTGCACCGGCTCGCTGGTCAGGCCGAGGAAGCTCAGCGTCCGGTTGATAAAGCCGCTGGGGCCGAGGATCAGGATCCAGGCAAAGGCGGTGACTACCAGGCTGATCATGATCGGGATCAGCAGAATCATGGTGTAGGCGGTGCGGGCGCGCTGCGACGTGGTCTGCGCGATATGCAGCGCGACAGGATAGCCGAGCAACCCCGACAGCAGCGTGACGATGGCAGCGATGCGGACCGAGCGCAGCAGTGAGTCGAGATAGAACGGATCCGTCAGCACCTGGCGGAAATGCCCGAGCGTGAAACCGGACAATTCGAACGTAACCTGGTCCATGGTGCGGAAGCTCATGCTCAGCACCAGCAGCAGCGGCCAGGCCCAGGACACGACCAGCCACAGGGTCGCCGGCAGCACCAGGGCGGCGGGCGAACGGCGGCTCATGGCAGCACGATCCAGTCGTGTGGCGCCACGGCAATAGACACTGGGGCATCG
>VFQP010002884.1_pt1 | contig 18401 bp, 23 predicted proteins | sample 3512351 | NCBI WGS metagenome assembly VFQP01 (sample SAMN10412372, study PRJNA504923) | tailings metagenome | isolation source: Relicate 1 Philex TSF1 revegetated site | place: Philippines: Tuba, Benguet | collected 2017-08-29
GGACGGCAGGAAAGGAGGGGCGAACAGGAGGAGCCTTTGTCTGTGCTCTCCGGAGGGCCGCGTCGAGTACGCCAACCAGCAGGTGTGTGCGGGGTGGAGGGCGGCACCATGGTTGGGCACAAGGGAAGGGGAGCAGCGAGGCTTCCTGCCCTAGAGGGCGAACAGGAGATGAGGAGGACGTGCGTGTTTGGCTGACGCGGAGTGGCAGCGCCAACGCGACGCTGGCGTCTGCGCACCGGTTTTGGGGCGCGGGGGGCTGCTGCCCTCACCAGTCTGGGCGTTTGCTGCGCCTGCGCCTGCGCTGCGACGTTCCCGCAGGCGCTGTCCCGCCTGGGCGTCTCGGACTTTGAGGACGTGTACGACCTGTCCCTCCAGGACCTCATGTCCCACTGCGAGGCCACGCAGGCGCAGTGGTGCGCGCGCCCCTCCCTCTCCCTCCCCGTCCTTCTGTCTTGCGCGCGCGCATCCCACGGTTTTCTCTCGGCTCGGCTTGAGAGCCGCCTCCGCGCTGGTTCCAGGCGCGTGTCGATGCCGCGCGTGGCGGGCGTCGCGGTGACGTTTGTGTGTGCGCGTGTTTGCAGGGGCTGGGCGCTGGCAGAGATGGACATGGACCCGGAGCAGGGGCACGCCGCCGTGCCGTCGCTGCGGCTGCTCAACGGGGCGGCGGGCGGCGCGGCGGCCGGGCCCTGGGAGGCGCAGCGGGTGCAGGTGCGGTGCCGCTGCTTTGTCGAGTTTCGCCCATGGGGCTGAGGGAGGCGATATGGTGACGTCGAGAGGTGGCCTTTCTCCTCCCTCCTTTTCCCCCCGCAGGTCTTCATGGTGGATTCGCTTGGCGAGGCCGACGCGCCGCCCGTGGGCGTCGCGCTGCTCTTCGGCCGCCCCGATCCGGCACCCGTGCCTTCCGCGTGACCTTGCCCTGCACACGGCGCGCTCATCGATTTTCGCTCTCATTTGCATGGGGGGGGGAGCAGCTGTGCAAGGGCGGGGGGGCGGTGCGTGCGAGCGGCCGTCCACGGGCAGGTCAGCACATGCAGACGCGCTGCCCTCCCCCAAACGGCGCGACGGAAGGCACGGGATGCCCGAGGAAAAGCCGCGCGGCCCGCGCCATGGTCAGTAGGTACATCAGGTGGCCTCTGTCATGAACGTCATGAAGGGCAGAGACCCCCTTCTGGAAGGCCGCGCCGCGCCTCTCGTCTCATTCACGCGCGGCGGAGCGGCGGCAACGCTTCGCTTTCCGACCGGTGGAGCCCTGGGACGGGCAACCACCAGACCGCGAGCGTGCTCCGTGCAAAACTGCCGCGCCGCCCCACCCCCCTATGCCCCCGCTACGCCACGCACGCCCCTCGGCCGGCGCGGCTTCCCTTGATGTGGGTTCCACATGCGTGTGCGCGCGGGGCGAGTAGTCGGGGGAGGGGACGGCACGGCACGGCGTGCTCTCCGGCGTGACATGACGGCGCGTCAAAAACGCGGCCCCCCAAGGGGACGCAGGGGACCCCCACCCAAAGCCATCCGGCACATCACCAGGCACCACCACCACCCAGCAGAACAAGGGGGGCGGGGCGGGGGTCTCTGCCCTTTCCCTGCGCGTCACGCCTGCCGCGGCGGCGCAGGAGGACTCCGGCATGCCCCCCACAATGCGCCCCACCCCTCCGATCCGTACAGGTCGTCTGTCACGTGGCGGGTCGTCGTCGTCATCATGTGCGTGCAAAAGTAGCCGTCCAAAGCGGGGAACCTCTCTCTCTCGCAAACACCAAACCTCAAAGCCTCATCTCTCTCTTCTGGGCGCCGCGAGGCGCCGCTCTGGGGAGGGGGTGGGAAGGAGCCGCCGGGTCTCGCGGGTCACGGCGCCCTTATCCCGTGCTCTCCGCCCCCTTCCTTCCTCTTCGCCCACGGATCACGGCGCAGCACCCCCCTCCCCCCAAAGCGTGCAACGTCTCGCTCCCCCCAGGCCAAAGGACGCCAAGTACCACGCACACGCACACTGAAACACTCATTCGCCGCCTCCTCGCTCGTCGAGGGGCACGCGCTCTCTCTCTCTCCACAAACTCGCGCGGCGGCAGCAGCCCAAAGGGGGGGAAACGGGGAGGGGAAGAGGGGGGTAAGAATCACCAGCATCCATCGCAAAACATCACCGTCGATCGATCACCAGCGCGCGCCGTCAACAAACAGCGAAGCCCGCTCCTGCAAGCCCGCAGCGGGGCCCCCCGCGGGGGCCGCCGACGCGGCGCTTACTCGCTGCTGCTGCTGCTGCTGGCGGCGCCGCCGCCCGTGGTGCTGGTGCGCACCAGCGGCCGCGCCGCCGGGCCCGGCGACGCCGGCTTGCTGAACGCCGGCGTGGGCGTCAGCGTGGGCGTGGGGATGCTGCGCGGCGTGTACGTGGTGCCCAGAGGCGCGCCGGCGGGCGAGGCGGGCGCGGCGGTGGGCGGCGGCGGCGAGGCGCCGGGCGGCGTGAAGGGCGTCGAGGGTGCCGTGAAGGACGAGGCGCCGCCCACGTTGGAGGGCGCGCGCGTGAGCGGCTTGTCGGTGGCCGCCACCAGCGAGGGGATGCGCTCGCGCACCGGCACGTTGACGCTCGCCGCCTTCTCCTTGCCGCTCGACAGGCCCAGGTAGAGCTGCTCCAGCACGCCCTCCCACTGCGGAATCGGTCGCAAGTCGCAAGCGGCAAGGCAGCGCTGAAGCTGGAGGCCCGCACTCTCGCCGCTTGTCAGGCTTCTCAGGCTCTCCGGAGAGCTGCTGCGCTGGATCGCTCCCTCTGCCATGACGGCCGAGGCGGGCTTGCTTGCTGCTTGCGCGCCTCTCTCACCTTCTTGGCGGGCTTGGCCCAGCTGAGGTCCTGGCTGATGGCGTTGTACACCATCTCCTTGTACAGCGGCGTGCTGAAGGCCTGGGCGGCGCGCGCCACCGTGCTGGCCAGCGCCTCGGCGTCGGCCTGGTCCAGGCGGTCCTGCGGGGGCGCCAAAACAGGCAACACCGCCTGCGACTTGAGCGGCAAAGCGCCCGGGTGCGGCGCCGCAAGACCCCGCCGCGGCGGGGACGCGGTGCGCAGCCGTCCTCCCCCGCGGGCCCGAAGCGACGCCCCGGAGTGCGCGGCCGCCGAGCGCACCGTGTTGAGCCCAACCCCGCCACGCCCTCCCCACGCGCTCAAAAGCAACCCTGCGGGCCTCCCTTCCAGGGGGAAGGAGGAAAACGCTCGGAGCGCGGCGCACCGTGTTGAGCGCGCCCATGTGGAAGCCCGTGACGCCCTCCTTGACCGTGTCCACCAGGCCGCCCGTCGACGACACCACGGGCACCGTGCCGTACTGCATGGCGTGCAGCTGGATCAGGCCGCACGGCTCAAAGCGCGAGGGCACCAGGATGAAGTCGGCGCCCGCCGTGATGAGGTGCGCCAGCGGCGCGCTGAACTTGACCACGCCCTTGTAGCGGCCCTTGAACTGGCGGTCCAGCTCCTGAACCTGCTTCTCGAACTTGGCCTTGCCCGTGCCCAGGATCACCACCTGCGCCGTACCAAGGGCGAGAGGGGCAGCGAGGTGAAGACAGTTCAGCGCGCGTTTTGCGCCTGCTCCGCCCCCGCTGCGAGCGCCAGGGCGGGCTTAACCGTGGCCGAGCACTGCACACCCAAGGCCACATGCCAGCGAGCGCGTGCGCTGCTGCCGCGGGTGTTGGGGGCCCAGGGCCGCAGCACCCCCCACCTGCGCGTTGGGCGCCTTGGCGATGATCTTGGGGATGGCGGCGAGCAGGATGTCCACGCCCTTCTGCTCCTCCAGGCGGCCGATGAAGGCAAACAGCGGCGCCTTGGGGTCCACCGGCAGGCCTGCAGAGACCACCAGCCATCGGCAGGCAGGCAGCACATCTGAGCGCTCGCTCCGGGGCTGCTCGGCGGGGCACGGAAGCGCTTCAGTCGCGGCCCGCTGGCTGGATGATTAGCTACCGCCTGAAAGCCCAAGGCCCCCCACGCACTCGTGTCGGCCTGCAGCGCCTCCAAGACCCTAGCTGTCACGCCCTAGCCACCAAGCGCAAAACCACCACCATGCGCGCACCCGTGTCGGCCTGCAGCGCCTCCTTGGCCGCCGCCTTGCCGGCGTGCACGTTGGTCTTGTCGTACTTGACCGTCAGGTACTTGTCCACGCGAGGGTCCCACTCCTCCACGTCCATGCCGTTGACAATGCCCTCGGCGCCGCCCTGCGCCACACGGCAGCAAACGCAGCGCCGCGGCACCGCAGGGTCAGCCTCCTCCACGGCAACAGGGCACTGTCTGCCTCCGTCCTCGGGGCACCAGCCTGCTGTGCCGTGTGCCTGCCCCTCTCCCGCCAATCGGCCGCCCGTCGGCTGGCGCCCGTCTAAACCGTCAGAAACCAAACCTTTCCCAGTCAACCATTGAACTTTCAGGCCTTTTCAGGCAAAGGCCTCACCTTGAGGCGAATGTACTTGTCGAGCTCCACGCCGCCGGCGGGCGAGGCACCAATCTCGCTGGCGTAGTTGGGCGACACGGTCAGCAGCTTGTCGCACGTGAGGATGCCCGCCTTGAGCCAGTTGAGCTTGCGGAACGCGCCGCCCACCTGCACCGCCTCACCGTCCTTGAGCGGGTCCTTCTCAGTGTACACCTGCGCCACGACGCAACCATGTTGTGCACGCAGCCGTCGCGCACTCATGCTTCCTTGCTGCTGTTTGGCCGCATTCCATGGCTCTGCGCCGTGCACAGCGGCCTGCCTGGGCCAGGCGGCGCGGGCCGCGTTTCTTGCGCTTTCCGGGTCACATGAGCGCGTGCGCACCTTGGGCTGGCCGTCCACGAACGACAGCTTGTCCTTGGAGATGGCGGGCAGCTTCATCTCGCCAAACGTGTCCTCCCACATGCGGCCCTGGAAGGCGATGTTGTGGATGCAGAGCGCGGCCTTGGCCTTGCGGAACTGGCCCTTGGGCTGGTACACGTCTTTGAGCAGCACGGGCACCAGCGAGGTGTGCCAGTCGTTGGCCACAAACACCACGTCCTCGCCAAAGCCAAAGGGCAGCACGCGCGACGCCTCGATGGCGGCCTTGTTGAAGAGCGCGAAGCGCTTGTGGTTGTCCACGTAGTCGGCGCCCGACTTGGGGCCGTAGAGCTTGGAGCCCGTCTTGCCCCACACCTGCGATGAGTTGGGAGTGCAGGGTGTGCGGCGCGGTGGTGCTTGCGGGCCCCGCTGGTGCAAGCGGGACGTAGCGGGGGCGCCCGGCTCCCGCTCACGTGCGACCTTGCAAATGGCAAGGCTCTTCTCACCTTGGCGAGGAACCAGGGGTGGTCGACCCACACGCGGTGCACGCCCTTCTTGATCGAGTGGAAGTAGCGCACTTGCTCGCCGTCGATGTTGACCACCACGCTCGTGTCCCAGGCGTCAGAGTACTGGTCGTAGCTGCACACGCATTCAGTGTAGAGGACGCCATCAGCGTAAGCCGCGCTTGCGTCCACAGCGTGGCGCCTGCCTGCCTTCCCTTGCTCATCACCGCTAGAGTCGAGCTCGAGGCGCCGAAGGCGGATATCTCACCGCGGCGCGATGGTGATGACCTTGTGGCCGCGCTTGGCCAGCTCGATGGGCAGGCCGCCTGCAATCACATCGCGCGCGCGCCATCATGGTTCCCTTGCGCGGAGTGCACGCTGGCGCCTCACAGCGGGGTGGGACCCTGCTGCCAAAGTGCGCGCCGTTGCCCCCCGAGCGCCCCACGGCCTGCGCCGCTCACCCACGACGTCGCCCAGGCCTCCCGTCTTGCTCCAGGGCGCCACCTGCGCGCGCCAGGCCGAGCGTGCCCAACTGGAAAGCGCATCCAACCAGCCCGTAGTAGGATGGCAGCCACAAAGTGCGGCGGCAAGCGGGGGGCCGCCGCCGAAGGGAGGAGGGGCCCAGGACGGCCCTGATGCGCTGCGGGGTCGCTTCTGGTGTTCGCCACGCTGCTTCGGAGGAGTCCAAGGGGTCAGAGTCTCACCCTCTCAAGCCGGACGGCAGGCACAGCAAGAGCAAGCAGAGCGCGCGCGCGCGCGCACCTCGGCGGAGACGAACACGATGGGCAGCGGGTTGCTGGTCTTCTCCTGCCCGGTGCCGTTGCCCAGCGCCTGCAGCGCCTTGATGGCCTGGGCGCGCTGCTGCAGCTTAGCGCGGACGGGGGCCAGCGCCAGCGCGGGCGCAGACTCTGGGCGGGAGAGCAGCGTCTGGTGAGCGGCGACGACGCCGCGCGAAGCCATGGCCGGCTGCGCGACGACGCGAGGCGCGGCGGCCTGCGCGGGGCGAGCCGAGCTCGCCGTCTTCTGGAGCGCCTGCATTCTCTGTCTGTGCAGCTGTAAGAGTTGAGGCGCTGCTGGTGTTGGGGGCGTTGTCGAGCTGCGTCTGGAGCGGCTCGAGTTTGCGCAGGCTCGCCGAAGGTCCCGTCCGTTGCTCCGCCGAAGAAACCGCTTTGAGCTCAAGGCGCCAGGAGCTCGACAAGGCAGCAGGAGCGGGCTCGGAAGCTAGCACGCACTCTCCCCATCTCTGGGTACCTTGCGGCCTGAGGCACGAGGGCAACGGGAGGTGGCGAGCGGGGGAGGTACAGCGACTCGCGGTACGCGACATCTCCGCGAGCACGCAACGAGCAGGGGCCAGAAAGCCCGACATCCTGCAGCCGCATCGTCCATGCGGTCCAAGCGAAGAGGCCGCCAAGAGGCGGCGGGGCATTGCTGTTTTGGGCTGGGGCGCGCGCGTGCGGCGTCACCTCCGGTGCCCGGGGCGTGCACGCGTCTGCAGCTGCTCCAGCAGCAGCTGCGCCGCCGCGGTGGCAGCGGCCAGGCTGCTCGCCGTCGCGTCGGCCGCGTCGCCGGCGGCGCCAGTCCCTGAGGAGACCGTAGGAACGGCGGGCCGCTCAGCCGCGCCGCGCCCGGCTGCCTGCTCGCTAACGATTCCGCCGCCACCCGCGCTGCCCAACCCACCAGCGTGTGGCCGCGGAGACTCCACCGGCTGCCCGGTTCCCGCCGCTGAGGCACTTGCGGGCCCCGTTGCCACAGGCCGGAGCCTGCTCCCGCCGCCACTCGCATGCGCCGCGGCGGCTTGCGCCAGGGGCGGCACCGGCAGCGTCAGGGCGCCCGCGCCGCCCATTGCGCTGTTGCCGCTCCGCTGGACGCTGGGCGAGGCGCCAGGCGTGCTGCCGCCGCTCTCCAGTCCCGTGGCGAACCCCACACCGGCGAGGGTAGCCGGGTCCGGCACCGGCAGCTGCTCCACCGAGGCGCGGGAAGCGGCGACGCCGCTGCCAGTGCCCGCTCCCGCGTCCCCAGCGGCGCCCGCCTGGCTGGCCGCCTCGCGCTGCGCCTTGCGGGCACGGCTCACTTCCTTGAGGTGCACCATGTCCTTCATCGCCGCCAGCAGCGCCGTGTGGAAGATGAGCGTGCTCACGGGGATGGCCTCGCCGCCTTCTGCCGGCACCGCTGCTGCTGCTCCAACCGTGCCGCTGGCAGCCGCGGGCGCTGCCGAGAAGCCCGCGAGCGGATGAGACTGCAGGGCTGTCGCCCTGCCAGCCCCGCTGGCGGCCGCAGTCGGCGCTGGCGCAGCTCCGAGCTGCTGCGCAGCGCCCACCCCCGCCGGCTGGAACATCGGGTTGTGCGACATCATGACTGCCAGGCCGCTGCCAGTTGGGGCGCCCGCGCCCAGCCCCACGCCGCCGCCGTGGGGCACCGCCATGGGCCCGTGAAGCGGCAGGATCCCCGCTGGCGCAGGTGCCGGGGCCAGGCTGAGGCTCGGCTGCCACGCCGACGCCGTCGGCGCCTGCTGCAGCGGCTGCTGCAGCGGCACCCGGCCTGCTGCTCCTGCTGCGGCGATGGTGGCGGCCGCGTGCCTGGGGGAGCCGGTTGCGGCGGCAGGCAGCGACGCGCCCGCCATGCCCACGGGCGGCAACGGCGCGACCTGCCTCTGCTGCGCAGGCTGCCAAGCTGCGCCCAGCCCCAGCGGTGAGGGCACGCCCACGCCGTCGGCTGCGGCGCCGCCTGCCCTGGCGGCGGCGGCGAGGTCGGACGTGCGCGCCCGGTGGAACTCCTGCGGCGCCGCGCTCCACGTCGCCGCGCCGCCAAAGGGGAGCATCAACGGCCCCGAGGTCTGGGCGGCGGCACCGTGGCCGGCGTGGAAGCCGCCGTGCAGCTGCGCGCCTGGCGACCACCAGACGCCGCTGCCGCCGGCGCCCAGGCCGGCGTGGGCAGCGGGCGCCATGGCCGCAGGCATGTACGTGACGCCCATGGGCCCGCTTGCGCCGCTGTAGCTAAAGCGCCCCGACTGCGGCGTCATCCAGGTGTACGCGGGTGCAGGGAGGGCGGTGGCAGGGGGCTGGCCGCCGTTGCTGCTGGGCCGGCTGCCGCCGCCGCTGCTAGGGGAGAGCAGGTTGGTGACCAGGCGCCGCAGCGCGGGGCCCCGCGTGGTCGGGCCTGCCGGCGGCTCGGCCTCACGCGCCACGCCGTTAGGGCTTTGCGCATGGGAGGCGGGCGAGGGCACGCCCATGGGCAGCGCCGGCGCCGGCAGCCACTGGACCGAGAGGTTGTGGTGCTGGGCGAACGCAGCCGGCTGCATGTACATGGGGCGGAATGGCGCCGGCGGGTGCTGCGGGGTGGTGGCGGAGGCCTGCCAGGTCATGGGCACGTAGCCGCCCATGGCGCCGGGGACGAAGGGCTGCGGCTGCCCCAGCGGGCCCATGGTGGATGGCAGGCGGGTCATGGAGCGCGCGGCGGGCGGCCCCGAGCCCTGCGGGCAGCGCGGGGTGTTGCGTGCATTCCCATGAGCGGCACGCAACGAAAGGCGAGCGCGGGGCGCACGCAATCACGGTTGGGTTGCAGTGCACGCAGTGTGGGGCGCTCACCGCTTGGCCCGGCAGGGGTTGCGGCGGCGGCGGCCTGCCGCCGTTTGCGCTGCGCCGCGCGTTGGAGGACACGGGCAGCTGCATCTCGGTGGCGCGACCGCCCGACGGCTCTCGGCCCAGCAGCAGGCAGCAGAATCCCAGCGAGATGGAGATGGCGTTGCTCCAGACCCACAGCATGGTGTCGCGCCCGGCGGGCGCCAGGTCCTCCAGCACCTGCTCGCGGGAAGACACGCATGAATCCGCGTGTGGGCAGCAGGGCCTGTTCAGGTGGAGCCTTGTGCGAGCAGGGCTGGAGCGGCGGGTGCGGCGACGGTAGCGGTGGTTCTTGCGGCCAGGGCGGGCAAGGCGTGTCTGCGTGCCAGGCCGGAGCGCACCCCGCCGGGCTCACCATGAGGAACTTGAGGGCGATGCGCAGCCACCACGCCACGCCGAGCAGCGCCGCGCGCCAGAGGATGAAGAGCGTGAGGCCTTGCAGGGACACGAGCACCGTGGTGATGCACTGCGGGGAGCAGAGCACGTAGAGGTCGACGCTGTAGGTGACTCGTGGGCCGCTCAGCCGCTGGCCAAGCAGTGAGTCCAGCCCACCACGCTCCTCACTGCGACGCCCCTCTCAGGTCACCGCGCCTTGGAAGGCTCTGTGTTGCTGGCGCTACGCACCTCAATCACGATGAAGAGGGTGATGAGGATGGCCCCGTGCGGCTGCAGCGCGGCGCCGACGCCGAGCACGTCCACAGCCAGGCACACGACGGCCAGCGGCACGCGCACCTCTGCATGCGGGTGCGGCCGCAGAGATGGCGGTGACACCTTGCACAGCAACCTGGCGGTTGGTGCAGGTGCTGCGCTCTGTGTGTGAGGTGGCACCTCTCGCGAGAGCCTACTTAGCCATGCATGCCTGCGCCCGCTGTGAAGCTGGCGATGCCATCCTCTCCGTGGCGTGCGCAAGGAAGTGGCCACGCACCCGACATGTTGATCCACACGCCGACCGTGACCCTGCTGTCGGACAGCGCAGGCGCGCGCGGCACTGTGTTTGGGCCGAACGCCGCGACGATGATGAGCGTGGTGAGCCAGAACAGCAGGTCTGGGATCAGGACGCAGAGGAAGGCGATGCGGCGGCGGCGCAGCGTGCCGGTCCTCCAGCGCGCCACCGCCAGCCTCCGCTCTGCAAGCAGCAGCAAGATGGCCCCACTGGCGTCAACTGGGGATCCACGCGTGGTGGTGGTGCGGAGTGTGGGGTGCGGGCGGGCTTTTCCGTGATGCCGATTTGGACTACGACAGGAGCGCCACGACAGGTCGGACCTTGCTCCTCCAGCAGCCTGCGGCGCCGCGCCTCCTCCCTGGCGACGCGCATGCGGAGGGCGATGGCCTCCTCGTGAGGATTGCGGAACTCGCTGGAGCGGCGCCGGGGACTCTTGGTGGTCTCCGCGAATGCGCCAGGCTGCCACGCAGCGCAGGCCTCCCCGTTCGGCTGCACGACCAGCCAGACGAACGGCTGGCACGCTGGCATGAAGCCCGCCTCCAGCGTGAAGTCGCCGTCCTCCGCCCAGGGAAGCACCACTGGGCAGGAGACTCGATGCGGCAGGACGAGCTCGTCTTCCATCGTCTCGTCCTCATCGACGGGCTCTGCGGCGGCGGATGCCGCCGCTCGCTCCTCATCATCCATCGAAGGCACGTTGCGTGGGTTTGTTTGTGCGCCTTCTCAGCGGAGCGCGCGCGATCCGGTCAACGCCCTCAGGGCTCGGTGCCCAGCAGAGAGAGCAGCGCCAGAGCCAGCAGCAGCAGCAGCGTCCAGGCAGGATGGCGGCGGAGCAAAAGAAGGCGCTGATGGAGGGGCTCAAGGACCTGGCGTGGAAGGTGTGCTGGCCTGGGGCGACGCACCGCAAGCGCCGCACGTCCCAGAAGCAGCAGCTTCAACGCAGGCGCGGCGGCTCTCACGCGGCATGTATTGCAGGCGTACGAGCTGGAGGAGACGGTCAAGAACTTTGGGGAGGACTCACAGCCCGTCTTTGAGGAGCGCCTGTGAGGACGGGGGATCTGCGGGGCCGCAATGCCAGCTGCTGGACGGCGTGCCTCTTCACGCATGCCGGGATCATGCTCTGTGGCGCGCAGGCTGCGCTTCATGGAGGGCGTGCGGCAGCTTGTGCCGGCGACGCAGGCCGTCGAGGGCGTCACCATCCCCACGGAGCTCTTGACGTGAGCGCAAGGGGCTCCAGCGCCTGCGCTGGAGATGCGATATGGCTGCGTGGACGCTCTTGCCTGCGCTTCCCAGCAGCGCACGCACCACAGACACGGGTGCACGCTTCTCTCTCGTACGCGCACGCTCGGCGCAGCTACATGGACAAGGGAGGCAACCCGCACCAGTACACGGCCGAGGTCTTTGAGGCCTGCACCCGCGACAACCAGGTCCGATGCGCTCGTGCTGTTTTGCTCCCTCCCGGCACCCAACCACAGCCGTGCCTGTGCAAAAGCCGCCTTTGGTGTGCTGCCTGCTGCTGCTGCTGGCAGGTCAGCAAGGGCAAGGTGGAGGCGGTGCAGGCGCTGCACGACGAGCTGTTCGCCCGCTTCCAGGCGGCCTACCCGCAGGAGGCGCAGCAGTACCGCGAAATGCTGCCGCCGCAGCAAAGCCTCGCCGCCGCCGGCGGGCAGGGCCCCGGCTGACGCTCTCTGCTCTCATCGCTGCTCCTTGCTTTTCTGATGCCTGGTCTCAGCGGCAAGGACTGCATGGTGCGGCGCGGTTGCAGACGCGCAAAAAACAGAGCGGCGCGTGGAGACTCTCTCTCTACTTCTTGCTCTTCTTGTCCGTGCTCTTGATCTGCGCGGCGGCGGCGGCGGCGGCGGCGTGCAGGCAAGGCTCAGCTCAACTCACCGCCTGCGCCACCAAGCTCTTGCAGCGCCAGCATCAACAGCCACCGGCGCCACAGGGCCCTCTGCGTGCCTCTCACCTGCACCGTCTTGTCCTTCTGGATGGCGACGGTGAAGGACGCGAGCACCTCTGGGTGCAGCCGCACGGTGCACTCGTACGTGCCCACCGCCTTGATCTCGGGGATGGCAAAGTCCTGCTCGGGCAGCTTGCGGCCAGTCTGCTGGTAAATGGCGTCCACCACCTCGCTGACCTGCGCTCAGAGCCGCACACGCGCGCACAGCAATGCAGAGGGCCGTAGTCAGCTGCGCGTGTGGGCCCCTGGCCTGACGGCCTTCCAGCCGGCCCCGCCATCACGGGCAGCGCCACGCATGTCCGGCCGCGCCGCCACTGCCCGTTGCCCGCTGCTCCGAGCTGCTGCGGTGACGCGCCCTCTGTGCTGCAGCCGCAACGGCGCGTGAACCAGTGCTGGAGCGACCACCGCCACCTGCGCGGCACCTGGGCAGCCGCCCTTGTGGGCGGGAGACCCCAGGGGCCGACCGGACGGCCGCCTGCCCTCGCGCACCTGCACGCTGCCGTAAATCTGGTCCTTCTCGCCGACCTTCTTCTTGATCACGAACTTGCCGATGGTAGTGAGCGCGTTGGCGAAGCTCTGCGCCAGCGCCTTCTCCTGCGGGACACAGGAGCAGCGAGCGAAGTGCCACCCCACGGTGACCACATGCTGGCTGCTGCTGCCGCATGACAGGTGAGAGCTCCGCTGCTGTGCTCCGCTCCTGGCAGCGTGCTGGAAAGTGGCTGTGCGGCACGAGCCTGTGGCGCTGTACACGTCGGGGGCCTCAAGCCAGCCCGCCTGCGCACCTCGAGCTTGCGGCGGATCTCCGCCTCCTTCTGCTTGCGGATGGTCCTGCGCACAGGCACCGACAGTGGCCGCAGCAGATGCTTCTGGCGCGTCCTGCTGCTGCGCTGCCCCTGCGATGGCTGCGGAAAGCACCCGAAACTTGCTTACTCCAGGACAGCACTCGTTGCGAGCTCCGCCCTCGCGTTGGGCAGAAGGAAATTACGCCAGTATCCCACAGGGACCTGCTTGATCTCGCCCTCGCTGCCGACGCCCTCGACATCGGACCGGAGGATGATTTCTGCGCGCAGGGACAACGCGAGGACCTCGTCGTGCTTCACCAGCTGCCTGGCACCATGGGCAGCAGCGCAACCCATGCGGCCCGCACGCACTCGTCTTCTCCTGCACGCGCTTGTTGGCCTCCACCGCGACGGCCGTCTTGCGCGAGGCCCGCGCGGGCTGGAAGGCGGTGCCGCGCTGCGTGCAGCACGCATGCAAGGACAGCTTCAGCGCCTCAGCGTCGGCCGCGCGCCTCAGGAGCCGCCCTGCCCGGTGGCACGGCCCGGACGGGTGGCTCTGCACCACACGCTCAGCAGCCCCATCCTGCCGCGCAGCCGCTCCCTCTCCTGCTCACCAGGCTCGCGCCACGCATCACGGAGGTCTGCATCTTGCTCGAGGCGTCTGGGCTCGCTTCAGCTGCCGCCGCCGTTCTGCTCGATGCGGGCTCAGGCAAGCCCTTCCCTTCTGGCCACTCCACTTGCAGCGGCAGAGCTCACGCAATGCAGCATTTTGATTTCAGAGGCCTCCTCAAGTGGCGCCCATGCAGCATCAGCAGTACGGGCTGCACGGCCCAGGTCTTCGCGCCGCTGGACCGTCCCGCCAGTGCACTCATGCGTCCAGGCTCGTGAGGGCGGCGCATCCCCTCATGACCCAGTGGCTGGAAGCGTGCCTGGACGGCAGCCGGATGTCGCAGACAAAGTTGGTGGAGTGCCCCGTCGTGCTCAGCACGCCGCGCCGCTCGCTCGTCTTGTACAGCGGGCACAGGTAGTGCGGCACCTCGCGGAACTCGGTGAGCTTGGCCGGCAGGAAGAGCATCGGAGGCACCGGCACAAACAGCACCTGCGGGGCGCGCGCAAGACAAGCAGCACATTTCACCGTGAGGATGACCCGCGCGGCCCGATGGCGGCGCCTCCAGCTGCCTCAACTGAGGTCCCCCTCCGCCGTGCACCGTCCCGCAAGCACCATCCAGCTCACCTTTGGCGCGCTCTCGCAGAGGCAGTGCTGGTCAAAGTCCCAGGCCGCCGCCTCGAGGAACATGCCGCGCACCAGCACGCCGTCGTCGGGCCGCCGGTCGCACTCGCCGGGCCCGTCCCTGACGACAAAGTCAAAGTCGATCAGGTCGATCGGCACGCGGTGCTTGCGCGCGTAGTTCTGCTTGGCGCCCGTCAGGAAGGCCTGCGTGAAGAAGAAGCCGCTGAGCCAGAAGACCACGGGCGGGCCGTTCTGGAGCCAGGCCGAGAAGAACTCGCAGCGCTCGAGCACCTCGCGCACGTAGGGCCCCAGCGGCTTGAGCGAGGGGAAGGAGCGCGAGAGCCACAGCTCGGGCACCTTGCCGCTCAGCAGCGCGGCCGCCACCTGCTCCAGCGACGCGCTCATCACCACCAGGCCGCGCACCGCCTTGCGCAGCTCCTGCAGGCTCGACCGCACGACGCCCAGCAGCACGTTGGCGCGGCCGAGCTCCTGCACCAGCACCGTGTTCATGCTCTCGAGGTACGTGACGGGGTACTTGGCCTGCGCCGCCTCGAGGTCAAAGTCCGCCGGCAGCTTGTCCAGGATCTCGCCGGCCGAAGCGTGCACAATGTCCTCGGGCGAACGCTGGCCCGCGCCGCCGCCGCCCCCGCCCTCCTGCGGTTGCGAGAAGAGAACGAAGGGAGCCGTCGTAATGTTCAGCAGCGTCCCGCGCGACGCGAGAGCGAGCGATGGGCAACGACGTCGCACGCCAGGGCATCCGCAAGGAAATGAGCGCATTGACGTCGTGGCGGTGCAGCGAAAGATGAACGCGGGCGGTGGGAGAGCCGTGGCACACCTGCGCCTGCGTGAGCAGTAGCGAGTCGAGCAGCTGCTTGGTGTCCTGCAGGTCCTTGGTCACCAGCGCGTTGGCGTTGAGCCCGAACACTTGCGGCGACTCGAGCAGCGGCAGCTTGTGCATCCACGCCAAGTAGCCGGCGTGTTCTCCTGCACACGCGCACCAGGCACACCACCCACCACACAGCACGATCAGCCAAGTCGTGCGTCCACACGCAGCGCGATTCCTGGCTGCAAGCTGTCATCGTTGTGCAGGCCCCTCCCCAGGGGTGCAGAGTTCAGGAGTTCAAGAGCCCGGCGGCGAAAGGCGCACCTGGCTCAGGGCAGACGTACTCGCTCAGGCCGTCGCCTGATGAGGACGCGCCGGGCGCCAGGTCGGCGCCGCCAATCACCACCTCCTCGTTATAGAAGCGCCCCAGCAGCACCATGAGGGTGCGCCGGTCCTTGGCGTCCGTCACCTGCGGCACTCGCGGCGGCGGCACACGTTTCGCGACGCGTGAACGCCTGGAAAGACACACTTGACACGCCCAGCAGCTGGGTCCGGCCCACGGAGAGGTGCCCGAACAGATGCGAAAATCCCAACACATGTGCCCTCACCTTGCCGCCGTAGTTGCACTCTCCGGCCGTGTACGTGAGCATGGCCAGCGGCGGCGGCGCACGCGCCTCGGCGGCCTCGCCCAGGAACATGCGCAGCTGCCGCAGGCTGATGCGCAGGTCGTTCTCGTTGAAGGTGTAGGGGATATTCCACCCCACGGGCCCGTACAACCTACATGCTCGCACACAAACCACGTTCACAGCCACGTTCAGGTACCGCGCAGAGAGCATCCAGCCTTGTCATGCCCGAGTCCCCGACCGGACAGGCAGCCTGCAGCAGCGCGCCGCCCACCCCTCGCGCGCAGCCCCCTTCCTGCGCAAGCCGACCCACCTCCTGCTGACCGCCACGCAGTGGACGAAGGCCCCGCCCCCGCCACCCCGCGCGCCCCGCCTGCACCCGCACGAGCTCACTCACCGCCTGCCGACCGCCACGCAGTGGAAGAACGCCAGCGACAGCAGCAGGTTCTTGAACGGGCCCTCGCTGGGGCACCCGTCGAAGAAGGCCGGGTCGGTGAGCGGGTCGCTCTTGTAGATGCGCTGGAGGCCCGCCTTGAGGCCCTTGGGCGGCTCGTTGGTGATCTTGAGCCCGTTCTCGAGGATGGAGACGGGGAAGTCGGGCGAGGGGTACGACGTGAGCCACAGGCGGAACTCGGGGTGCACCTGCGCATGCGGTTAGGGTTTGGGGTGAGGCTTAGGGTTTGGCGCATGTGGGAGAAGTCGGCCCTCGCGACAGTGTGTTGCTGTCGGGGCAGGCGTGGGCGTGGGGGGCAAGGAAGGAGGGTGCGGGAGGTTTAGGGTTGGGGGTAGGGTTGGGCGCGCACCTGCCCGGAGGGCCCCTCGCCGGCGAGCGTCTTTTCGCAGATGAGCTCGAGCCGCGGGAGGAAGCTCTTGGCCAGGTGGCAGTTCTGCAGCACGACCCAGAAGCCCTCCTTGACGGCCTGGTCGACCCACTTTTCGGCGATGGGGCCCTGGCCCTGGCCCAGCGACACCGTTTCCACCTGCGGCACACGTGTGCACACGTGACCCGGACCAGGCACCGGTGCAACGGCCAGCCGTCGTGATGCTGCACAAAGACGGAAATCACGCGCTCCGCCCACCTTGCAGCCAAAGTGCCCCGTGCAAGGTGCTCAGGAGGCGTGAGCGAGCGAGCATGAGGGCGGCGAACGACGCCCCCATGGTGGCAGCGCTGGGCCCGGCCACTGCCCCAGCTCGGGAAGAGATGGGGGTCACATGCCGCCCACGACGCACGTCGGTTTGCTGAGCAGAAGCCAAACCAACCGTAGCCACAGCAGAAACGCACCTGCTTGTGCCTCTCGTCGGCGAACTTGAGCAGGTCGGCCATGGGGTCCGACCCAAAGGAGAGCACAAAGATGAGCGGCACCGAGGGCGCCGAGTCGTTGAAGACCGTGTCGAGGCGGAAGGTCTGCGGCTCCACGTACTTGGGCCCCAGCGCCTCGCTGATGTACGCCTGCATGCGCCAGGGCTTGGCAATTCGGGCTTAGGGGTGTGGCCGTCCCGGGGGGCCCATGTCGTGTAGCGCAGGGTGCTCGAGTGGCCCGGTAAGGCTAGGGTTAGGGCTAGGGTTGTGCGCACCTGGATGGCGGGGATGAGCTTGTCGGGGAGGATGCAGCGCACGACCAGCAGCCGCTGGAACGTGTCGAGGGCGGCGCCCCAGCCCTCGGGGAGCGCCGCCGTGTGCGGCGAGGGCTCGTCGTAGTAGGCGCGCCACGACGCCGGGTGCTGCGGAGGCAGCGCACAAGCACGCAAAGCGCCACCGCCGTTTTTCCACCACGGCCGGCTCGTCTGGCTGCCAGCAGCTGTTGTGAGCTTTGCCAGCAGCTGGCTGCCAGCAGCTGTTGTAAGCTTTGCCAGCAGCTGTTGCGAGCTCAGCCTCGGGTTTTTCGTCGGGTGGGGGCAAGAGAGAGGGAGGGAGAGGGAGGGGGAGAGAGGGAGAGGGAGGGAGAGGGAGGGAGAGGGAGGGAGCGGAGCGCACCTGTGTGATGGAGTCGCGGATGCCGGCAAAGGCGGGCGCCAGGCCGTCCAGCTCGCACAGGTGCGACCAGGACTGCTCGGAGAGCCACTCGGGCGCAGGGTTGGGGTGAGGGTTGTCCATGGACAGTGCGCCTGCGCCACCATCATGACCAGGATTGCGTTGACGCGAGCGCCCACCGGCTCCAGTTGGGGCGGGCGGCGCATGCCACCACCGCCCGCACAGTCGTGCCGGTGTCATGCTGTGCTGCTGTAGGCAATGACCGTTCCCTCGTTCGTGGGTTGGTGTGGGTGGAGGGAGCAGCAGCTCACCAGTGAGGAGGAAGCGCAGCTGCTCGCGCGCCACCTTGCCCTCCACCTGCGCCACCGCTGTGGCCAGCGAGAAGGCGAAGAGCAGCTTGTCCTTCTCAAACAGCGACCTGCGCACCGTGGCAAGAGTCGGCGCGGTGAAGGATGCGAGCGAGCGCATCGCGGCCGGCCAGCAATGCGCGCTCCTTGGCTGCTCGAGGCGCGCGAAACAGTCGACCGTCGCTCCTTCTCGGGCACGCGCCTGCAGACGTTGGTGTAGAGGAACGCCGTGAAGTGCTCGCGCAGCACCTCGAGCCGCTTGGCCAGCGAGGGCGCATGGGGGCTGTCCTCGATGGAGCGCACGAAGAGGCTGAGGAAGTAGCCCAGCGAGTACTGGTACATGGGGTCGATGTTGGCGAGCTCGGCCACGCAGAAGAAGAGCGTCGACGCGTGGTTGGCGATCGGCGCGTAGCCCTGCGCGCGGTGGTGACACGACGACGCACGAGCGCAGCCTACGTGGGCTGGGAGAACGAGAGGATCGCGGCAAGCGAGAGCGCGACGTGCGGCGGCCGCGACGACCAGAGGGCCAGAGGGCGTCGCACCGTGCGGGCGCGGTCGATCGCCACCTCGGTGCGCTCGGCGTCCTTCTGCTTGGCCGCGATCTCGTCGCTGATCTTCTTGCTGGCCTGCGCACCCACACGTCCGCGCACTCACGCCGCCACCACACCGCCGTCAGCTCGAGCGAACGAGGCACAAACGCCACCAGTCGCTCAGCGCAGGATCCCGAACCCGAAGCAGCGCTGACCTGGAGGATCTCGACCGCTTCCCCATCGTCCAGGATGTTGCCCTGGCTGCTGCTGAGCACCCTCAGGATCTGGTCCTCGATCTCCTTGAGCCGCCGCGTGTTCTCGGCACCTGCAA
>VFQP010002885.1_pt1 | contig 18398 bp, 26 predicted proteins | sample 3512351 | NCBI WGS metagenome assembly VFQP01 (sample SAMN10412372, study PRJNA504923) | tailings metagenome | isolation source: Relicate 1 Philex TSF1 revegetated site | place: Philippines: Tuba, Benguet | collected 2017-08-29
ACACACACACACACACACACACACACACACACACACACACACACACAATGTACCATAACAGCCAGCATGATGGCCTTCCCCTCTACGCTGACCTCAGTGCTGACTGGTTTGTCAGAGAAGACACACTGTTTGCCAGCCCACCTTGCTATGATGTTTTGTGCTGCTCCCCTGTATGTACACAATATGTACACCACCATTGTCAACTCCCTTATGCTCACCCACGCCCTTTCTCTTGTCATCATCACCACCACCACCGCTCCAGGCCAACCCTACACTTTTTATTTCTACATATTCTACATATTTTTTATTGCAACTTCCCACAAAACAGTTCCACAATCATCATGGTGGTCGCTCAGAGCCTGAAAAAGGCGGCTGCACCGCTGGCAGGGAGGTTTGTCTCTCAACACACATTCCCTGCTTCTCGTTGCATCGCCACTTCAGCACCCACGCTGCAGCAGCAAGATGACATGATAGAAGTGTTTGTCAACGGTGAATCCACCATGATTCCCAAGGGTTCCACCGTTATGCAAGCTTGCGAGGTGCAGGGCATCGATATCCCCAGATTTTGTTATCACCAGCGCCTCTCCATTGCTGGCAATTGTCGCATGTGCCTGGTGGAGGTAGGTGGAGTTTTTGCTGTAGGGATGGTGAAGCAGTGGGGGAGCCAGTTTTGTTGCATTGCATTATTGCACAACACAGGTGGAAAAAGTACCCAAGCCAGTAGCCTCATGTGCCATGCCTGCTGGTCCTGGCATGAAGATCAAGACAGACACCCCATTGGTGAAAAAGGCTCGTGAGGGCGTCATGGAGTTTTTGCTGGTATGTAGGGGGGGATGTGTGCAATCCAACTACTGCGTGTTGTCCACATGGGGGTTGATTGTTTTCTCTACAGATCAACCACCCTCTGGACTGTCCTATTTGTGATCAAGGTGGCGAATGTGATCTGCAAGACCAGGTATGTGGGAGTGTATTGATCATGCAGCATCGCATGCATACCTGGCTGCAGACATGAATACACTCCGAACACACACACAGTCGATGGCATTTGGCAGCGATCGTGGTCGTTTCACCGAGATGAAACGCAGCGTGGCAGACAAAAACCTCGGCCCCCTCGTCAAGACCGTGATGACGCGCTGCATCCACTGCACACGCTGTGTACGCTTTGCAACCGAGGTGGCAGGTGTGCCCGACCTGGGTGTCACTGGGCGTGGCCGGGACTCTGAGATTGGCACATATGTAGAACGCATCATGGTGTGTGGAGTGGGGGTGGAATGGCTGTGCATGATGATCATCATCAGCATATCATCATCATCATCATCTTGACCTTCCAACCCCCACACTGCAGACAAGTGAGCTCAGTGGCAATGTCATTGATTTGTGCCCCGTGGGTGCGCTCACCAACAAGCCCGCTGCCTTTACCTATCGCAGCTGGGAGCTCAAACCCACCGAATCCATTGATGTCAGCGATGCCCTGGGTGCCAACATTCGTGTGGATTCGCGTGGTATGGAGGTGATGCGCATCCTGCCACGTGCCAATGATGCTGTCAATGAAGAGTGGTTGAGTGACAAGGCCCGCTTTCAATTTGATGGCCTCAAGCGACAGCGATTGGTAGTGCCCATGGTGAAGAAGAGTCAAGGTACACAACAGGTATGATATGGTGGTGGGTGGGTGGGTGGGTGAGTGTGTATGTGCCCTGCACACACAGTGCTCTGCATACACATCCACATGCGCACACACACACACACATCATCCCCCCTCCACCCCCCATTCCAGAAAACGCTCACTGCATCGTCGTGGGCAGAAGCATTTGCGGCTATTCGTGATGCCCTGCAACATGTGCAAGGGGGCAACGACATGCTCGCCATTGCGGGGCGCCTGTCAGATGCAGAGTCTATGATTGCACTCAAAGACATGTTTAATCGCCTCGGCAGCAGCAACACCAAAATCGAAGGTGGCAGTGCTACATTGGATGCAGATGTGCGCAGCAACTACTTGGTGAATAGTGGTGTTGCCAACATTGAGCATGCGGATGTTATCTTGTTGGTGGGTGCCAACCCTCGTGTGGAATCTCCTGTGTTTAATGCACGTATTCGCAAGGCCTTTACCAACAATGGTGCATCCATTGGTATGTTTTGATTGGAATGTGATTATCTGCTGATGGATGATTCCCATTCCCATCATCATCATCATCCCTCAACCACAACAAAACAGCTCTTATTGGTGAGCCTGTTGACCTGACCTACCCCTACCAACACCTTGGCACCTCGGCCAATGCCATCGACACCCTCACCAAAGGGGGCCCATGGCTCGACATGCTGAAAAATGCCACCAATCCCGTTGTGCTGGTGGGTCCTGGCGTCCTTGCCCGTCCCGATCGTGACGCCCTCCTCTCTTCTGTGCATGCCTTGGTGGAAAAGGCCAATGTCACCCGGGAGGGGTGGAACGGGTACAATGTCATGCATGATGCCGCAGCACGTGTGGCAGCATTAGACATTGGGTTTTTGCAATCTGCACAAGCTCGTGCATCCACAGACAAGCCCAAATTTGTGTACTTGCTTGGTTCTGATGATTTTGATGCTGCAGATATTCCAGAGGATGCGTTTGTGGTGTACCAGGGGTCTCATGGGGATCGAGGGGCAATGCGGGCAGATGTGGTGTTGCCAGGTGCTGCGTATACTGAAAAGGCGGGGACGTATGTCAACATGGAGGGGCGAGTGCAGGCCACCAAGGTAGGGAGGGTGGGTTTTTTGGGGGGGAGATGCTTGTAGCATTGCCTAACAGCACTCTTCTGTGGTGGTGGTTGTTTTCCCCTGCACCACAGTCTCTCTCACCTCACCACCTCACCTCACCACCACCTCATATCCACATCTCCCATTCACCACATCCCCCAATCACCACATCTCCTTCTCACCATCACACAGCGTGCAGTACCAGTTCCCGGAGACGCCCGGGATGACTGGAAAATCATCCGTGCCCTGTCAGAGGTGCTAGGGGCACAATTACCATACAACACACTCGCAGAAGTGCAGGGGCGCCTTGAGGCAGTGGCACCCCACTTTGCACATCGCAACACAGTGGAGCCTGCGTTGTGGCTCAATGGCCAATACTTCAAGGTGTGTGGTGTACAAATCACCTCTGCTGATGATGGTGGTATATGTATATATACACTTTACATACAACATGATGGGTGTAGATGGGTATACACACATGTACTGATGGGTATACACACATGTACTGATGGGTATACACACATGTACTGATGGGTATACATACACACACAAGATGAACACACCAACACCACCCAACACACACCCAGGCATTTGCGGCGAGCAAAGCCAGTGGCAAGCCTGACTCAACTGTGTTGCGGAGTACCATTGAAAATTTCTACATGACGGATGCGATCAGCAGAGCAAGTCAGGTGATGGCCAAGTGTGTGCAGGAACGCCAACGTGGGGATGCGCGGGGGATTGTCAAGGGGCTTGCAACGCAGGATGGTACAGGGGTGGGGTCATCATGATCCTGTGATGATTGGTCCATGATATAGGTGATGTTTTTATAGATGTTGTTGAAAAAGGTGTGTGCTACTAGTTGTGTTGTACTTTTGCTGTTTGTTTTCCTCGCAAGTAACACCAACATGCAGGCGAGTGGCAGGTGATGAGGGTTATTTTTATTGTATGTACTTGTGTGTGGATATTGTACAGTACATCTCATCACCGCAGCAGCAGCAAGTTAACATCCACAGCAGCTGCCCACGCAGCCCGCTGTTGATCTGGCATATAAAACAATCCCATCTCCCGCGCTGCTGTCCACATCCACGCCTCCCCGCACTGCCACGCATACACAACAATGTCATCAACACCATTATGTCCATTTCAGCTGTCGCTGGAGCACGTCTTGGACCTCAAATCTAACGATTGCTACTTTCAGTACAATGACTACTGTGCGGCAGGACTCGTGGCTGTTTTGTACGTGATTGCACGTTTTATTCTGGATCGTACCATCTTTCAGGTATGTTGTTGTTGTGATGTTGTGAGTGGTGGCGTGGTGTTCTCGACAACCCGCTCGTCCCTCGCCACAATACAACAGTTTATATGTGTGTACATTGGCGGCTTGGCCAAAGGACCCAAGCTTGACAAGGCAAAAGGTAGGGTGGTAGGGTGCGTATGTTCTGTATGCACACGCATCTGTTGGATGGTGCGAATCATCTTGAATACATTCACCCACCCCACCCTACACACAACAGAGTCTTTGTGGAAGATTGTGGTATACAGCACACTGGTGGGTATTGGATTGTGGGCAACCAGTGGCGAGTATTGGTTTTGGGACACCAAGGGGTATTGGTCAGAATGCAGCAGACTCCCGTGTGAAGCACCCACACTGCCACGGGTATGTTGTGTGTATGTGTATTGTGTGGTTGTGGGGACCAAGGGAAGTGGTTTTTGTTGGGTGGCTGATGTTTGCGTTGCTTGTTTGTTTGCTGCATGTGGCAGCTGCACATGCTTGTGAATGGACGACATGTGCATGTCCACATGTCCACGTACACAGGTAAAGTTGCTATACATACTAGAGCTGGCGTACTATGCACAAGAGCTCCCCATGTTGTTTTTGTGGTTTACAAAACGCAAAGACTTTGGGCAGCTTGTTGCGCATCACATTGCCACATTGGGATTGATCATTTACTCACTGGAACTAGGGTAGGTGGGGATATGTAGTTTTTTGGGGGGGATATTGAGTTTTGGGGGGATATTCTGTGATAGTGTGCTGCTGATGTGCATCACTATGGGTGTGTTTGAAGCAGCGTGTGGAGCTGTATGAGTGCATGATTATTTAACCACCACCACCACCACCACTACCCATCTCCCCCCAGGTTGACACGTGTAGGATCCATCATCTTCATGTTGCACGATTTCAACGATCCCTTTCTCGAGGGTGCAAAGCTGGCTCGGTACTTTGGGAGCAGCGATGGCAGCACCGCCATGTTTGTTGCGTTTGTGGTGGGGTGGTTTGCGACACGATTGTGGTTGTTTCCCGTGCGTGTCATCCGCAGCACCTTGTTGGAAACCAAGGTGTGTGTGTGTGGGGGGGTGTACCAGTTGTATGGTTGCATGCATACGTGTGGGACGACATCACAGTAGCACATGTGCAGCGTGCACATGCATACACATGTACACATAATACAGGCACGTGCTTTGGAGGTTAGCGTGTCCATGGAACCCCATTACACTATTCTCAATGGCTTGTTGCTGTTTTTGCTGGTCCTGCATGCATACTGGTGCGTGTGTATGTCTCTCGCTATGTCCACATACCAACCCAGCAGGACGTGGCACCACCCTCCCCCTCCCCGGACAGGTCGTACCTGATTGTCAAGATTATTGTGCGACAGCTATCATCAGGCAAGCTGAGTGATGTGCGGGAAGAAGATGATGATAGTGATGATGAAAAGGAGGACTAGTCACAGAGAGCAGCAGCAGGAGTGCTATGCAGTCAGACGCGGGCAACATGTTTGCTTTCTGCAAACCGTGAAATAAATCCCCTTTGATGATATCCGAGATACAGCAGCATTGTAACAACCAACGATCAAACAACATGACACCAACAATACGAGCCATTGACTCGCAAGCGTTGATTCTACCTGCCAACTCCACACCGACTTCCAATGTATGTGCGCTGTCATTTCCTCTAGACATTCCGCAGTACAAAACTATCACATCTTGCATGCCTCCTGTCACACAGAACAAGCACGGCGGCATCAAACAGGATGGCGATGCAGTTCAGCCTGGTACGAACACCTGCGGCTGCTTCTATGTCGCAAACTAACCACCTACAAACACAACACCACCACCACAGACAACGAACCAGGTGTCACTTCCCTGTCCACGGTCCACTATCCAGTGTCAGAATCGCAAGATGGCAGTGCGTCCTTCCACCCATCTCGTCAAGCAGTGTCCAAGGCCCGCCGTGTGGTTGTCAAGGTGGGATCTGCAGTGGTGACACGTAGCACCGATTCCCGCCTGGCATTGGGGCGTATTGGTGCATTAGTGGAGCAGATTGAGGCGCTCGTTCGCAGCGGGCGGCAGTGCATCTTGGTGACCAGTGGCGGTGTATGTGTGGGGCGTCAACGCCTACGACACCAGCAGGTGTTGCACAGCAGCCCATTGGAGCTGCAAATATCAGGGCCAGCATCTGTCACAAGTATGGTGGTAGTTTTGTTGGGGGGAAGCATACAAATGCAGGGTGACATACACAATATACACATACACAATATACACATACGCAACACAAGCAACGCAAACACACACACCACCACACAAACACCCAATCACCCAGGTCGAGCAGCAGCAGCGGCAGGGCAGAGTGGGTTGATGGCATTGTACGACAGCTTGTTTGGCATGATGGACCTACAGGCTGCACAAGTACTGGTGACAAATAACGATTTCAATGACCCTGCATTCAAGGCAAACTTGGTTGCGACCACTGAGGAGTTGCTGGCATTGAATGTGGTCCCAGTCTTTAATGAGAACGACGCTATTAGCTGTAGTGCGTTGCAGGAGGTTTGTGGGGGGGGGTGGGGGGGGGGTGAGAGAGAAAGAGAGAGTTTGTGGGAGAGTTTTTGTGTGTGTGGTGGTGATATTGCAGTGGTGGTGGTGTGCATTTCATGACACATGCATACTAGCAGCATTTCATGACACATGCATACAAGCTTGTGGTGATCCACGAGACCCAACCCCTCCTATACACAATCACACCCATGCCTCCTGTACACACCCACACCCCTCCTCTACACCCCTCAGGATGCATCTGGTCAACCATTCAATGACAATGACAGCCTCGCTGCCCTGCTTGCTGCCGAGCTACAAGCAGATTTGCTACTGCTGTTGAGTAATGTGGATGGGTTGTTTACAGGCCCCCCCAACCTGGCTACCTCATCTGTCATTCCCACATATTGCCCCCCTGTGCATGATCAGCTGTTGACATTTGGGAGCAAATCGGAGAGTGGGCGAGGTGGTATGGCTGCCAAGGTGTGTGTGGATGGGGTGTGCGCGGGTGGTGTGCATGGGGTGGTGTGCATGGTGTGTGTGTGTGCGCATGGTGTGTGTGTGTGTGTGCATGGTGTGTGTGTGTGCATTGGGTGATGTGCATGGTGTGTGTGTTATTACCAGACATGCATGTGTATGTGTATGTGTCAGCCAATACAAGATATATGCATGCTACTCAAGTGTACTGTGGTTTGCATGTACTGTGCATGTATCATGTAAACACGTAATGACATGCACACACACCCACACCAACACACAAACACCAACACACACAAACACCAACACCAACACACACACACACACCTAGGTGAAAGCAGCATGGTCAGCAGCCACACATGGAATCCCAGCCATCATTGCCAATGGCAAATCCCCATACACACTGCTACAAGTGGTGTCGGGACAACTTGTGGGAACCCTGTTCAGCCAAGAGGGGGCAGAGGCTGTGCAGCAGCAGCTGCAGGAAGGTGGCAAGGAAGGTGCGGCTGGAGGTGGGGAGGACAAGGGGAGGACGTCTGCAAGGGATGCTGCACTCAAGGTGGGGTGTGGGTGTGGGTGGTGTGGTGGGTGGGTTGGGTGTGGTGGGTTGGGTGTGGGTAGGTGGACGGGTGTTTGGGGAGGTGGGTTGGGGGTGATGTCATGAAGAACAATAATGCCATGCTTAGCAACAACTAGACACAAACACAACCGTGAGAATTATTACAATACCTATTATCACAAAAACACCAACAATACCAATAACCCCAGTACCAAACACAATACCAAGTATCACAACAATACCAACAACACCTACTACCACAACAACACCAATCACCCCAATCACACAGGCAAGAGCAGCATCCCGTCAACTTCAAGCACTCCCCCAAGCAACCCGTGTTGCCATCCTCCATCGCATTGCAGAGTCATTATTACAACATGAGCAAGAGATACTGCAGGCAAATGATCATGACATGCAAGCAGCAGAGGGATGCATATCTGATAGTTTGTTGCAGCGGTTGAAGCTTAAACCTGCTAAATTGCAACAATTGGCTGATGGTATGTATGGATGGATGTGTGTTGGTGTATGAAGAGTATGTGGTGGTGGATGTTGGTGTGTGTTGATGGTTGATGCGTCCATACCCATCATTTGTGTACGTGGTGGTGTATGTAATGGTATGAATGTGGTGAGTTTGTATGTCTTGCATAGTCTATTGATGTGTTACGTCCAGTGATACCATCCACATATATGCACACATGCTCCTCCATCCCAACACCCCCCCCCACCCCACCCCCCACCCCACACACACACTCTAATACAGGTATCCGCAGCATTGCACAGCAGGAGGAGCCCTTGGGTAAGCTGCTATCCCGTACAGAGCTCGCCAGTGGCTTGATGCTTGAGAAAGTGAGTAGTCCCATTGGGGTGCTGTTGATTATCTTTGAGGCACGACCTGATGCATTACCTCAAATTGCTGCTCTGGCTATTCGATCCGGGAATGGGCTGCTGCTCAAGGTAGGTGTTGTATGTATGTATATGTGATGTGTGTATATAATATGTATATAATATGTATATAATATGTATATATATAATGATGACAATACAAATAATAACGTTGGGGGGTGTATGGTGTAATAGGCGTTGTATTTCTGTTGTATCTGTTACACGTGGGTTAGTCATGTGGGTTGGTCATGTGGGTTGGTGTGTGGGTTGGTGACTCCTTATTGCCCCCTCACAACCACCACACCACACACCACCAACAAGCACCACCACATCGCCCCCTCACAACCACCACCACATCACTAACAACACACTCCACCACATCACCAACAACACACTCCACATCACCAATATAAAGTGTATTTAATGATAATAACACACAACAACAGGGTGGCAAGGAGGCATCACACAGCAATCGTATCTTGCATCGCATCATCACAGACGCCATCACACACATCGCCCCTGATGTTGGTGCTGGGTTGATTTCCCTCATCACAAGTCGTGAGGGGGTGGATGAGTTGTTGGGGCTGCATGATGTGATTGACTTGGTGATACCTAGGGGATCCAATGCACTGGTATGTGTGTTTGTGTGTGTGTGTGTGTTGTGTGTTGCAGTGTGTGTTGCTGTGTGTGTTGCTGTGTGTGTTGTTGTGTGTATTGGTGATGATGGTGTACACATATCCACTCTCACACCTGTTTCTCACACATCCACTCTCACCACTCTCAGGTGTCGCATATCCAAAACAACACCAAGATACCAGTGTTGGGGCATGCTGATGGCATTTGTCACATTTATGTGGATGAGGAATGCGATATTGATGAAGCAGTGCGTATTTGTGTGGATGCCAAGGTGTGTATGTGTGTGGGTGTTGAGCAGGGTGTGTATGTGGGTGTATGTGTTGTTGCGTGTAGTGTTGTGTGTGTGCGTTGTATGCAATGGTACACCACATGCCTCTTCATGTACACACACACTCTCCCCCCCACACACACCGTCTCTCTCTCCCCCACACACCCTCTCTCTCTTCCCACACACACCCTCCCTCTCTTCCCACACACACCCTCTCTCTCTTCCCCCCCCTCCACACTCTCTACACACACTCTCTACACACACACACACACTCTCCACACACAGATTGATTACCCAGCAGCGTGTAATGCAGTCGAGAAGATTCTAGTACACAGTGCATTAGCTGAGGATGGGCGATTGTTTAAAGTTCAAACAGCACTGAGGGATGCAGGTATTGTTATGAATGGGGTGATGTGTTTGTATGTAAATAGGGATGTGTTTGTATTACTTATTGTACTGCAAGCATGCACATACATGACCCACATGCATTTATCCACCACACATCAAAACACACCACATTAACCACACGGTCCCCACACCACATCCCACCCACGCCACATCCCACCTATGTCACTCAGGCGTCACAATCCACGGTGGCGAACGTGCCAGTCACCTGCTCTCCCTCCCCCCAGCACCCTCTGCTCGACATGAATACAGTTCACTGGATGTCACCCTTGAGCTGGTGGATGGTTTACAAGAGGCTGTTGACCACATTCATGCCTATGGATCAGGGCACACAGAGTGCATTGTAACAAGCAATCAACAGAGGGCAGAGGAGTTTTTGCGACGTGTGGACAGTGCGTGTGTGTTTAGTAATGCAAGTACACGCTTTTCTGATGGATTTCGGTGCGTGGGTGGTGGGGTTTTGGGGGGTTGGGATGGGGGGGGGGAGGAACACATATGACGCCCATATACACAATCATCCATGTACCTCCTTCTTTCCCCCTTGTCACTCTTCCACTGGCATCATCCATGCCGCTCCTGTCATTCTTCCCCTCGTATCATCCATACCCAACCACACACACAATACACAGGTTTGGGTTGGGTGCAGAGGTGGGTATCTCTACTGGCCGCATACACGCACGGGGCCCTGTTGGTGTGGAGGGGCTGTTGACAACACGCTGGTTGTTGAGGGGGCATGGCCAGGTGGTAGCCAAGGACACAGGGGTGGTGTACACCCACAAACAAATGCAATAAGGTGCATACATGTGTAGATATGTGTAGAGCATGTTTTGGTTGGGTGATGCTTTTTTTTTTGTGTGTGTGTGTGTGCAGCATGAGCAACAGTAGGAAACACAGCATTTGTGAGCGTGCATTGTGTGCATTGTGTGAATGTGTGTGAAATGTGTGTGAAACGTGTGTGTTATCATATGCAGGTGCTTGTGTTGTGCTCATGAGCACGTGCTGATCAAGAATGCCCGTGTCCTTGTTTGCCTGTGTGTGTAGTCGACAATATATGCAACAATAAAAATATACAACATTGTTTGCCTGTGTGTAGTCGATAACGTACACACAAGGCCAGTTTTATGAAAAAGACTATTTTTCCTACAGCTGCTGCTCATCAAGGAACCACAGGAAACATCAGGGAGATGTACAGGCGCATCATCCCCTCTTTTTTTTCCATCATTGTTTCTACTGTCCATACGACAAGTGTTTCTGCTGATTTCAAGTAACTGCTTCTTGAATTTCAACCAGCACAGATCGTCTCTCCTTACCATGCACACCTGCCTAGGACGTCACACAAAAACCATTAGAAAAGAATGCAAGGGTTTCACTCCGTCCATGATACACACATGTTGTGCTTCACATTCTTCAATGTACGTGTGTATTGTACACTTGTGCATGTGGCACACATGTGTATTGTACACTTGTGCATGTGGTACACATGCTGTGCGCGGGGTGGTATGCTGGTGATCAAGTACAGATATGCAGAAAAATACAACAGCAACACACACCTGCAAGGATGCTGCATATACAAGCTGGGTATGCAGCATACACTTGCCTTGTACAGGTACATTGAACATATACATACACAACACGTACATACACATTTTGCAATTCCATTGCTAGCAACAAAAACAATAGCGTACACACGTAGCGCACTCTCTCACACCCACACTTTCCTCTCTTCACACACACAATCACACACATATACTCGTCACTCTCCACACAGTCCAATTACATAGGAAATCACTACAGAAGCAAGCATGCTGCACACACATGTGCTGTTTCACTGAGCTGCTCTATTACTGTCACATGTCAGTCAACACGATGTTGGTCAACACAATGTTGGTCAACACAATGTTGGTCAACATGCAATACATCCTGATTGTTCACACCCACAGCATGCCTATTTACACCCACAGCATACTTAATCCAGGATGTTGTTAGGCAACATGCATTCAAGTGGATGCCTTGCTGATGGTGCTGTTGCTGTTGCTGTTGCATGCATGGTGTGTCCCATGCTGCCCCCCTGTACCTTGTCCACACCATCACCCAACCCAACCATGCCTGGGATGTGGCCCTTGGTGGTTTTGACCTTGTTTTTGTCTTGCATGCTCTTCCCCATGGTGTTTCTCCCCATGGTGGTTCTCCCCATGCTCCCCACATGCAGGCCCTGCACAGAAGATGTATGTGGGAGGTTGTCTATTGATGATGATGTGTGGGGGATGCTCTTCATGGTTGATCCCATAATCTTGTTGGTAATATTGTTGCTCCTGCTGCTGTTGCTGCTGTTGTTAGTGTTATTGTTGTTGCTACTGTTAGTATTAAACAGGGTGCCTGCTTCTAGAAGGTTGTTCTCCAATATACTCCCCAGGTCAAAGGTGGACACACACCCCTCTGTGCTGCCATTGAGTGTGGTTGTGCTTGTAGTATAAGGGTACACTCCATGCTGCTGCTGCTGTTGTTGTACATGTTGTAATGTGCTCACATGCTGCTGTTGTTGTTGTACATGTTGCTGCTGCTGCTGTTGTTGTAGTGCAGAGGCTAGCTGGGGTGCAAGTGATGTCACCCCTCCCACCCCCCCTACACCTCCCACCCCTCCTACACCCTGTGTGTGTCTGCTTGCGCCTCCACGACTCCCCCCCCCGCCCCCCAGCCCCCCCACAAGAGCAGCCGTGATGTCCCCCAACGTGGGGGCCCGTCCTAGCTGCTGTAGGAAAGTAGAGGGGAGAAGTGCTTTAGACTGCAGGTCTGCTGCGAGCTCCAGTGCAAGCACCATGCGCTCACGCAACACTGCCATTTCAAGAGCCTGTGTGTTTGTGTATGTGTGGTGTGTGGGGGGTGGGGTGGGGGGGGAGGAGAGCGTTACGGGATTGTGGAATGGTGTGGTGGGTAGGGTAAACCCCCCGTGTGCAGTGTGAAAAAACAAACAAACCCCACCATGTGCAGTGTTAAAACAACAACAATAATAACAACACAGACACACACCACACCCACACCCACACACCTGTGCCTCTCTCTGTGCAGCATCCTTCAGCACCTGCTCCAAGGTCGCTGCATGAGCACATTCCAACCACTGCACACGTGCCTTACTGCTCGCCAATGCACTCTGTGTCTCAGTCAACTGCTGTTGTAGTGCCTCGACTTGCTGCGTCAGCAATGCTTCCCGGACTGACCCACCATGCATAGACCCACCATGCACGTTGGTGTGTGTTGGTGTATCACCATGCATGCTGGTAAGTGTTGATGTGTCCTCACTGCAATTGCGTGCATGAGTCAGCAGCTCTTGTTTTGTGGTGGTGGTGGTTGTGGGTGTCAGGTTGGGGAGGGATGTGGACAACACACCACTGCTGCTGTCTGTGCTGTTCTTGCTGTTGTTCTTGTTGCTGTTCTTGTTGCTGCTACTTGCAGTGGTGGGGATAGCACTGATTGGTGTAGTATTGGTGGGGATAGCAGTCATGGTGTCTGTTGTAGGTCCATGCTGTTGTACACTACTGGTATGTTGTTGTACACTACTGGTATGTTGTTGTACATGAGGGTGTAACGGGGGTGTGGGCCGTCTTCCCAACGCCGCCACAGCAGCAAATGTAATTGGTGTTGTGCTTGTTGTTGGTTGTTGTTGTGGTGGTAGTGGGTGCTGGTGGTGCTGTGTGTCATTGTATGGTGTACTGACTGGTGTGGTGATGTCGGGTGCTCCAGGGTGTGGGGGGTCATGACTCATGGTGCTCATCGCTGTGGTACTGCTACTGCTGCATGTGGTGGTGGTGGTGGTCGGCATCGTCGGGGCTGTGGTCGGGGTTGCATCGTCAAGCAGGGTGTGGTGGTGTGTCGGGTGGTGGTGTGTTGCAGGAATGACACAAGTTGGGTGACCACCCATTGGTATGGCTGTGGCTATTGTGGTTGTTGTGGATGTCACACCACACACACGTTGTGCCCATGTTGCAGGCTGCTGCCTCCCAATGATGGTATTGGTGGTGGTATTGGTAATATTGCTCTGTGTGTTGTTGTGACCATCAACATGGTGTGTGTGTTGTTCTGCACCCCTTCCACTACACCCCCCCCCACCATTGCACCCCCCACCGCCCGCACAACACACCACGCTGCTGCGTGGGCTGCTGATGGCGCTACTGTGGGTGTGCATGGTCGTGCATAGTCCTGCAGACAAGCTGCTGCTGCTACTGGGGGTTTTGGGAAGGCCCTCTGTGCCAAACAGTAGGTGTGTGGGGTGTGGAGGGTGTGTGGGGTGTGGAGGACAAGGAGCAGGGATGGGGAGAGGGGCAGAGCAAGTAGGGAGGTGGGTGGGTTGGGGGATGGGTGTGTGGGGCATGGTGTGTTTCTTGTGTTTACACACAACCTGAGAAAGGAGAGGGGAGGAAGGGGAGTGATATGAGGGGAGCCATATGTATGCCATACGTATGCCATATGTATGCTCGCTCATACACAGTGTGGTGTGCATACACAGCAGTGACAAACATATGACACATACCTGCCAACCATCACCCTCTTGTTGCTGGTCACAGTCAACATGCTGATGGTCACGGTCAACATGAGTATCATCACTCCCTCCACCATCATTATCATCATCATCATCATCCACATGCACATCATCATCATCCACATGCACATCATCATCATCCACATGCACATGGGTGGTGTTGGACGCTGAACCAACCCCTCCCATTGCTATTGCTGCTGTACCCTCCATCATGTGTTTCTCATGTATGCCCGTTGATGTTTCCCCCTCCTCTGTTGACTTGTCACTCACCACTGTTGACTTTTTCTCCTCATGTTTGACTTCCTGTATGACTGAATTAGGTGCATGCGCAGCATCTTTTCCAGTGTGATTATCATTATCATTATCATGGTCACTGATGTCACTGTCATGGGTAGTGTATGTATTGTCATTGGTAGTGTTTGCACTGTTAGCATTGTTGACTGCTGTCGCAAGTGTATTGTCAGTTGCTGTCACAAGCAACATTGCAGCACTGTCCTTGCCACCACCATCACTCCCACTCCCACCACCAGTGCGTTTCTTACGTCGCTGTCCACTGCCACTCTTGCTCCCACCACCATTTCCACCACCACCATTCCCACTGCATGCTGTATTGCATGAGGTACCCCTCTTGGTGCATGATGTATTGCCTTTCACCCCCCCATTGCTTGTGCTGCAGGGTGATTGGGATGATTCCAGAAGCTGCAGTAGGTCTGACTCATGCTGTGCTGCCTTCTGCTCCAACTCTGACAACCTGTGTGTGTGTTTTGTGTTTTTTTGTGAGTTTTTTGTGTTTTCTGTTTTTTTTTGGTGTGTTTTTGTGTGCATATGCAAAAGCGCACATTGTGGCACATCTCATACCACGTACCACCATACAAACATGTACGCTTGTGCCACCCACCCACACACCGTTGTTGCAGACAGGCATGTACAGCAGGGCACTGTTCTGGCTGACAGTACTCGAGTGCCCCCCTACCTTTGCGGTCTCGACTGCCCAGTGATGCCCCCACATCTAACAGGGCTTGTGTGGAGGAGGGGCAGCCATTGCCAGCAGCAAACATGAGGGCAGTGCGACCTAGTGCATCCTGTTAGGGGGAGGGGGGATATGTGTGTGTGTGATAGAGGGAGTGTGGTGAGTGTGGGGGGAGGGTAGGGGATACGTGTGGGGTATGTGTGTCAAAGTATACAACACATGTACAACACACATGTACACGGAGAACACACACATACATCTACACACTACAACTCACAACACCCTACACACATACCCGCACATACACACCAATCACCACACCAATCACCCACACATACACTCACACATATATACACACACCAATCACCCACGTGTACTCCATAACAACCCCCCCCCCACACACACACACATGCACATACACACCTGTAGCTCTAGTGAGGCCCCATGTTGGTGAAGGAGTTGTATTCCTGATGCTGAGTCAGCTGATGCCGCCAACATGAGTGCCTGTGTGTGATTGGTATGTGATTGGTATGTGATTGGTATGTATATGTGTTGTGTATGGTATGTGTGGTTAATGTGTGCTCTTGTATATTGTATGCGCTATGCTATTGTATGTATGTATATTGTACATTGTATGCTATTGTGAAAATGGTGGAGATACACACAAGCAGATCCACTACACAGCAGCTACATACATCCACTACACACAAGCAAATCCACTACACAGCAGCACCATACCGAGCAGCCATTAGGTGCCCATGTGTCTGGCACTGCACCATGTTTCAGTAATTGCTGCATTGCCTCAATCGCAGGTGGTGTACACAGCCCCGCACATGCAAGCAACATGGCATTCAGACACTGTGTGATATGGGGGGGGGCACAAGATTGACACGGAATGTGGGAACGTGAGGGGACACACACGGAACAAGATGATGGGACACAGTGGCAACAAAATGCACAACCCATATCGTGTGCACGCGTGAAAAAAGAACATGGTGTACTGCTGTCAGCAACATATGAGCCCCCACACACACCTCTCCACGACCACAGAGCACGGCAATGTCAATGGGTGTCTTGTTGCGTTTATTTGCAGTGACACATGTATCACATGCTGCACACACGAGGTGATAGGCTGCATGTGGCTGGTTGCTGCTGGCGGCAAGGTGGAGGGGGGTGTCGTGGTTGGTGTCTGGCTTGGTGGGACACGCGCCCGCCTGCAGGAGCGCTTCCACAACATCCTCATGGCCATAGCCTGCAGCATAATGCAAACACGTTCGACCTGTGTGTATGGGATAATGATGATGCTGTTGTGCACAGCATTAGAAAATCGTGCGTGTTCGTGCGCATGGCTGTGCGCTTGGGGTTTTGATGATTGGGTTGATGATCTGATGAAAACATACCATCCTTGTCCTGTGCGTGGAGAATGGCCTGTGTATGATTCGCGTTGGACAGCGCGGCTTTAAGGTCGTCCAATAAGCCAAGTTTGCATGCTGCAACGGCCAGAGAGATTTGTGATGTTGCTGATGGTGAAGATGCGCCTGGCGTTTGCTGCTGTACGGGTGGATCCTTCATGATGTTTTGCGTGGGGTTTCTGTTGGGGGGTGTATGATGTTCATGAAAGGCGGGCAGGTAGTACGTTTTGTTTTTCTTCTGCAATTGTTTTGTGCGAGAGGGAAAAACAATCACACAAACTCTCATGCTGAGCTGAGCATACACAGCATATTCCAGCAATACACACCTGCTATGGTTGCCCAAGTTGGCACATGCCATTGCTGCGTGCTTGGTTTCTCACAGCACACGACCTCAGCTACACGCCCAAGCATGTACAAACATATACACAAACTAGTTGGTGTTGCGTTTGGTGCCAAGGTAAGGTTGGCCTGTGCACAATACGTTGCTGGTCAACAATGCATGTTGTGCATGTTGTTGTTTCTTGTGCACACACAGGGGCCTTTGCAGTGCATCACAACAGCAGCAACACAACATAGACATAGCCGTGTTATCAGCACCACAGCAGCAAGCAGTGCAGCATCTCCTAGCACGGCGCATGTGGTGGGGGATGAGGAATATGATGTGGTTGTGGTTGGGGGTGGTCATGCTGGGTGTGAGGCAGCCCTGGCATCTGCACGCCTGGGTTGCAAAACCCTTTTGCTTACATTGAATCTTGATCGCATTGCATGGCAGGTAGTGCAATTGGATTTTCGGAAAATTGTTGTGGAACGTGTGTGGCATGTGCTATGTGTACGTATACATACTCTACACACATTCTACAGTACACACACACATATTCCACACATACACAGCCATGCAACCCTGCTGTTGGAGGGCCTGCAAAGTCACAGCTGGTACATGAAGTGGATGCGTTGGGGGGGGAAATGGGGCGCATGGCTGATCGATGTTATTTACAGAAAAGAGTGCTCAACCGTAGCAAGGTGTGTGCGCTTTTATTTGTATTTTTGGGTGTTTTTCTGGTGTATTTCTTGGGTGTATTTTTTGTGTGTGATTTTTGTGTGTGTTTTTGTGTGTTTTCGGTGTATTTTTGGTTGTTTTTTGTGTGTGTACATTTTCAATGATATTCCCAAGCAAACATGACCCCCCTTTTTGTGTCATTTACCACCACCACCACCACCATTACTACCACCACCACCATTATTGCCATCACTACCACCACCACCACCATGACCCCCCACCCACACACCCACACACCACCACCACAGGGCCCTGCAGTGTGGGCGCTCCGTGCACAAACAGACAAGCTGCAGTACGCGTCTGTCATGAAGGGTGTATTAGAAAACACACAAAATCTCTACATACGCGAGGGCATGGCAGTAGACCTGGAACTGGGTCCCAATGATGAAATTAAAGGGGTGAAAACATTTTTCGGCATTACGTTTCGGTGTAAGGCTGCGGTGTTGACCACCGGGACGTTTATGAATGGGCAGATTTGGGTGGGGAGGGCCAGTATGTCTGCTGGACGGTACGTGTGGGGTGGGTGGTTTGGGTGGGTGGTTTGGTGTGTTTTTGGGTGTGTGTTTTGGGTGTGCGTTTTGGGTGTGCGTTTTGTCTCTCTCTCTCTCTCTCTCTCTCTCTCTCTCTCTCTCTCTCACACACACACACACACACACACACA
>VFQP010002886.1_pt1 | contig 18394 bp, 17 predicted proteins | sample 3512351 | NCBI WGS metagenome assembly VFQP01 (sample SAMN10412372, study PRJNA504923) | tailings metagenome | isolation source: Relicate 1 Philex TSF1 revegetated site | place: Philippines: Tuba, Benguet | collected 2017-08-29
CCCACAACGGTAAGGACCCCGGCGAACGCGAAGCCCTCGGCATCTACTGGTACGAATTCTTTAACGACGGCAAGAAAATCCAATGGGTCAAGCACGTCGTCGATTACTCCACGCGCACCGGCGGCGGCATGCAAATCCCGGCTGTCGACATCAATAAGGATGGCCTCATCGATCTCGTCACGCCCGGCAAATCCGGCCTCTACCTGTTTCTCGGCAAGAAGTAGCTAAACGAACTTCGCCCAAACCTGCCCAGCCGTGATGCGCACCTTGCGGTCCGCGCTTTTCAACTTCGGGAACACCGCCTGCGCCGCTTCCGCGCTGCCCAGGCGGCCCAACCCAACCAGCGCCGCGCATTGCAAATGCTCTTCAGGCGCGTTGAGCAACTTCTTGTAAATCGCCATGGCCGCCGCAGGATTCGCTTCCGCATAACGCAACGCCGCATGCGGATCCTCCGGTACGGCCGGCGCGCCAATCCGCCCAATCGCCCATTCCGCCGCCGGCTTCAATGCGGGATTGCGCAAGGCCGTCTGCGCCAACCCAGCGGCCTTCTTCACCTTCCGGTGTCCCAGCGCATAAAGCATCCTGGGCTGGAACTCCGGCGCCACGCGAGCAAACGCAGACATCATCGCCTCTTCCGATTTCACAGTGGGTATCCGCTCCAAGGCATAAATCGCCTCTTCACGCAGCGCCGTATCGAGCAAGCTCTTGGCGATCGCCTCCACCTGCGCGTCGCCGCCGATATTGCTCAGCAAACGTAGCGTCAACTCCGTATGCTTCCGGTTTAACGCTTCCGCCAACGGCGCGCGCTTCGGATCGTTCAGATCCTTACCCACGGCATGCGTCATCGTCGTCAACGCTTCAGTCGCCGCCTTGGCGACTCCGGGATCTTTCGACGCCGTAAGCTCCACGAGCCGCTCCACCACATCCGCCCCTTGCTCGCCCGCGCTTCGCCAAGCCCGAAAACGCTTCTCCACGTCGGACCCCGCTATCGCATTCAAGAATTCTTGCTTATCCATGAAATTGCTCCCTAAAGATGCCAAACGCCGCGCCCCGGCCGGCTCAACATTCGATTCGCCTCATCGTCGTTGCGGAATCGCTCCGCCGCGGGATCCCATTCCAACTTCCGCTGCAACTGGAACGCGATATTCCCCAGAATGCAAAGGCTCGACACTCGATGCCCCGCCTCCATATGCATGATGGGCTTCTCCCGCGATTTCACGCAGTCGAGAAAATTCTCCATGTGTCCCGGGCTCCGGAAGATCTTCCGGTCCTCCGCGCTCGCCTTGAAGTCCTTCGCCTTCTGCTCCGTATTCGTGTTCTGCCCGTCGCCGTAGGTCACCGTAAGCCGTCCCTTGTCCCCGTGATACACGGCGCCATAACGCGCATCGAGTTCCTTCGATGTCTCGCCTGGCTGCGCCCACACCAGCGTCCAATCCGGGTTTTTGAACTCATACACAATCCGCATGGTCACGGCCGCGTCGTAGAGCCCATCCTTCGGCGGATCGCCCGACCCGTCGATCGAAACTGGCCCCGTCGTATCGCAATCCATGACCCAGTTCGCAATCGACATAATGTGCGCACCACGATCGCGAATCTGCCCGCCGCCAAAATCCGTCAACCACCGAAACGCCTGATGCGTGCGCTTCTTGTTGTAGGGCATGTAGCGCGCCGGCCCTAGCCACATGTCGTAATCGAGTTCCGGCGGCGGCGCTTCATTCGGTGTCGACCAATCTCCATCCGGGCTCGCATAGTGCCAGCAAAGCACCTCGCGCACCTTCCCGATCTGCCCGTTCACAATGTAATTCTTCGCCTGCCAGGCCGCCAGCTGCGAACGCCCTTGAGACCCGATCTGCACCACTCGCGCGTAACGGTCCTGCGCCTCCACCATCGCCCGCCCCTCTTCAATCGTGTTCGACGCGGGCTTCTCGCAGTAGACGTCCTTGCCCGCCTGACAAGCCTGTATGGTCTGAATCGCATGCCAGTGATCGGGCGATGCAATCACCACTGCGTCCACTTGCTTGTCCTCCAGTAGCTTTCGAAAATCGCGATACGTCTTCGGCGTCCCACCCACCAGCGTTGCCGCCGCATCCAGCCGCCCTGTATCGACGTCGCACAGCGCCACGCTCTTGGCCGACGTCATCCGCCGAGTCCCATCGCCCCCCAGGTTCGGCGGCGCGGGCAAATCCTTTCCGAAATTCGCCAACGGCCGCAAGAAGCCTTTCCCTCTGCCCCCGATCCCGATATGCCCCAATTGAATCGTGTCGCTCGGCGGGGTCTGCCCTTGCAAACCCAAACACTGCGAGGGCACGATGTGGAACATCGAAACGGCACTCGCCACCCCCAACGCCTCACGTCGCGTCGGTTTCAAAAATCGCTTCGGCATAGCCGAGACTATATAGCTTCTCGACAAAAACTGCCACATTCCAAAAAAAGCACCACAAATCAGTGGTGCTCTTATTTTGAATCCGTGATATGTAGGTATCAGGAGCAATCGCAATGCAGCTAGTGAGCTACCCCGCAGCCGAACACCAGATCTGGAGTAAGCTCTACCAGCGCATGCTACCCAAATGGGAGCGGCACGGAACTGCAGTATTCCTGAGCGGCCTTGAAAAACTTGCTCTGAACGAATCCTCCATTCCCCAACTTCCCGATCTAAACGCCAGGCTCTTTCCTCTTACCGGCTTCCAAGCCATCCCCGTCGATGGCTACATCGGCGCCACTGATTTCTTCGCCCACCTCCAGCAACGCAAGTTCCCCACCGTCACTCGCGTTCGCAATGAAACCCAACTGGACTACCTCCCCGAGCCCGACATCTTTCACGACGTCGCTGGCCACGTCCCTATGCACACGGACCCCACTTTCGCCGCCGTGCTCCAACGCTTCGGATCCTTACCTCACAATGAAGCCCTCGCCCGCTTCTTCTGGTTCACTGTCGAATTCGGTCTCATCGAAGAGCGCGGCCATCTCAAGGCTTATGGCAGCGGACTCATGTCCAGCTTTGGCGAACTCGACTACGCTCTCACTTCCCCCAACGTGGTCCGCCGCCCCTTCCAACTCGCCGAAGTCATGGCCACGCCCTTCGAAATCGACCACTTCCAAAACCGCCTCTACGTCATCGAAAGCTTCAACCAGCTTTACGACGCCGTGGCCGAATTAGAAAGCTCCTTGCCCTTCGTCTCCGGTAAGAAGAACACCAGCACCGCGCCGAGCAAGAAGTAGCCCGCGTTCAACACCAACGCAACGCCAAGCCCGGACTTATCCGCCACCGCCCCCACCGTCAACGGCGCCAGTGCCGACAGTCCGCGCCCAAAGTTATAAACGAAGCCTTGCCCCGCGCCCCGGATCGCCGTCGGATATAGCTCCGCCAGCATCGTCCCGAATAAGCTAAAGAATCCCGTGCCAAAGAATCCCAACAGCGGCCCGCTCAACAACAACACTGTACTCGCCGATTCCCCCGCCCAACGTGGCGCGCTGCCATAAGCGATCGTCATCACCGCCGCCGCCGTCACATACAACGCAAACGCCTTCCGCCGTCCCAACCAATCCGCCAGCAACCCGAAGCAGTTATAGCCGAAGAACGCCCCCACCTGCATCGCGATAATCCACCCGCTCGTCTTCACAATCCCAAACCCAGCGCCTCCCTTGTCAATCGGCGCCGCCAGGAATCCCGGCAACCACGTAAACACCCCCCAATACGCAAACAAGACTGTCGTCGCCAACGCGGTCGAGATCAACGTAATCTTCAGCAACGGACCCTTGAAGATATCCGCAAAGCTCCCAGCCTTACCTTGCCTCTCCTGCCAAACCGGCGGCTCCGCCACATTCCGGCGAATCCAAACTGTCAACAACGCTGGCAACACGCCCACCAAGAACATCGCCCGCCACCCATAAGCCGGCAAAACCGTCGCCGACACCAACGCCGCTAGAATATACCCGATCGCCCATCCCGACTGCATCAAGCTGACGGCCCGCGCCCTCTTCTCACTCGGCCAATACTCAGCCACCAGAACCGCTCCGGCGCTCCATTCCGCTCCCAGACCCAAGCCAACCAGCGCTCGCCAGAAAAGCAATTCCGGTAAACTCCCTGCCGTCGCGCTCCCTCCGGACGCCAGCGAATACAACAAAATCGTGAAGATTAATGTTCGCTGCCGCCCAAATCGATCACACGCCAACCCGCTGATGATTCCACCGAACGCCGAAGCCACCAGCGTGTAGGTAAAAACCAGTCCAGCTTGTTCATTCGAAAGGGAAAACTCCTGCCGGATCGACTGCAAAGCGAAGGAATAGAGAAGCACATCCATCGCGTCCAACATGAAGCCCAGCATGGCGGCCCAAAGCGCCATCCAGCGGGCCCGGTCCGGGTGGGCATTCGACCGGGCAGCGGATTCCATATCTCGTTGAGTATACAGGTAACGAATCCGTCAAAATGTGCGCCTTTTCATCTAGACGCACGTCCAGTACTATAGTTGTCGAGGAACTTCATGTCCGCCCTGCTGAATCCCACTCCCGAACCCAAACAACCGGCCCTCAAGCCTGTCGTCGTCCCCGCTCCCGAAGAGCCGAAGTCCGGCCCGAATTGGCTGGTCTGGGGCAGTTTGGTAGTTGCGTTGGTTGCGGGCGTAGCGGGCTGGCGTTGGTACTCGAACGCCCAGGAAGAAGCGGCCAAGGCGGCCGCTCCCACGATTCGTACAGCGCGTGCGCGCATGGGGCAACTCCACCAGAATGTTCGTCTGAACGGCATCACCACCGCTCGCAACTTCATGAACGTCACCGTGCCGAAGCTCACGGGCCCGGAAGGCAACCGCCCCATGGTCATCCTCAAACTGACTCCCAGCGGCACCTTCGTCAAGAAAGGCCAAATCGTTCTGGAAATTGACGGCCAGAGCCTCCAGGACCACGTTGACGACATCCATGCCGACGTGATCCAAGCCGAAAGCGACATCGTCAAGCGCCGGGCCGAACACGCCCTCGACCTCGAAAACCTCCAACAGAACATTCGTGTCGCTAAGTCCGAACTCGACAAATACGTCCTCGAAGGTAAGGCAAAAGAACTGCGCCCTACGGTAGACCAGGAACTCATCGAGCTTTCCACGCAAGAAGCCAATGCCAAGTACGACCAGCTCGTGAAGGAAGTCGAGATCAAAAAGCAGCAGCAAGCTGCCGAAATCAAGATCCTTGAATACACTATGCAGCGCCACATGCGCCATCGCGACCGCCACAAAGCGGACTTGAAGAAGTTCGTCGTCACCGCCGGTATGGATGGCATGGCGGTTGTACAGACGATGTTCCGCAGCGGTGAGTTCGACACTCTGAAGGCGGGTGACCAAGTCGCCGCCGGTCAACTCGCGCTCAAAGTCGTTGACCCCAAGAGCATGCAGGTGGAAGCTAGCATCAACCAAAGCCAAGCTACGGAATTCCGTCTTGGTCAAACCGCCAACATCTCTCTCGATGCCTTCCCTGGCCTGCACTTCCCCGGCAAGATCTACTCGGTCGGCGCACTCGCCGTCGCCGGTGGCCGCCAGCAGAATTTTATCCGCAGCATCCCCGTGCGCGTTGCGATCGACGGCGCTGATCCGCGGCTGATCCCAGATCTCTCTGCCGCCGCTGACGTGCTCATCGGCAAGGAAGAAGAAAAGACCGTTCTCATCCCGCGCGGCGCTATCCAGGAAGCCGACGGCAAGACCTTCGTCTACGTGAAACAAGGCAACAAGTTCGTGCAAAAGGAAGTCAAGACCGGTGCGATGAACCCCATCCAAGCCGCCGTGATTTCCGGCGTCTCCGACGGCGAGGAGATCGCCCTCAACTACGTACCTGTTAAGCCCGAAGGCAAGCAAGAAGAAGTCGCTTCGCGCTAGACGCATCCCCATCAAAAACAAGAAAGCCGCCGGAGAGCATCCGGCGGCTTTTCGTTTTGAGCCAGCTCTTTACTTCATTGGCGAGAAATCGGTCGGCTCCAGGAACACGCTCTCCACCTTCGTAGTGAGCTTCCCATTCACCTCGCTAGCAGTCCGCGCCTTGGTCCAATCGGGATCGTTGCGGAACGCATCCCAGGACTTCTTCGCGGCCTCCTGGCTATCGTGCTGCAACAAATAAATCAACGTGTTGCTCTTGCCCGGCCCGTCCATCGGCGTTCCGTAAACCACATTCTTCATCCCATGCTTCTCGAAAATCTTTACCGTGTGGTTCCGGAATCGCGCCTTCAAATCCTCCAGCTTGCCTTCCGGCGTGTAGTAAGTCCGAAGTTCAAAGACGTGATTCTTGCTTGCGGCCTGGCCACCGGAGACGTAGCCCGCCAAAAAAATTGCTGAAGCGGCTATGGAGCCGAAAACTGAGCCGAAAATCGCTTTGCGCATGTTCAAAAGCCTATCACTTGCTTGTTAGACTGCCTGAAGCCTTCCAATTTTTTAGGAGAACAACAGAACATCTATGTCTACTTCATCCGGAGCGGATTTCAAGGCGGAGCTTCGCGCCGGCCAGCCCAAATTTGGCCTCTTCCTCAATTCACATTCGCCGACGGTTGCCGAACAACTCGCGCACTCCGGCTACGACTGGCTCCTCGTTGATTCGCAGCACGGCCCCATGGGCTATGAAAAGCTCTCCGCCATGCTCTGCGCCATTGCGAGCGGCGGCGCCAAGTCCATGGTCCGCGTCGCCGGTTATGGCGATCGCGCCGGCATCCAACAAGCCCTCGACCTCGGCGCCGACGGCATCCTCGTGCCCTACATCAACAACGCCGAAGAAGCCCGCCAAGCCGTGTCTTGCGCGCTCTACCCCACCGCCGGCACTCGCAGCGTTTACTTCCCGCAGCGTTCCACCAACAAGGCCGGCCTCTTGGGCTACGTCCCGAACGCGAACAAGAACATCATGGTCGCGCTGCAGGTGGAGACCGCGGACTGTATCAAGAACATGTCCGAGATCGCCGCCGTCCCCGGCGTCGACATTCTCTTCCTCGGCCAAAACGACCTCTGCATGTCCATGGGACTCTTTGAAACCTACGAGTTCCCGCACATGTACACCAGCCCCGAACTCCAAGCCGCTACGCAGACCCTGGTCACCGAAGCCAAGAAGAACAACGTCATCCTCGGCCTTTTCCTCTTCGGAACTGCGCGCGTAGGTGAGTTCCTCGAAAAGGACTTCCGCTTCATCTCCATCGGCAACGACCTGCACCACATCCTTACGCAGTCCGGTGCGCACGTCGGCGCTCTCGAAGGCATCGCCAAGGAAAAAGGCGCCGCTTGGACTCGCCGTCCCACCAACCTTTTCTAAAGCACGGCGCACCTTAAAGTCGCTGTGACAAACGGATCACAACTAATCGCAGCAACGCTTACTTCGGTAGCGTTGCTGCTCTTTCTTATTCTCTACGCGCGCCTGCACGCCTTCCTTGCGCTCCTCCTCGCTTCCTTCTCCCTCGGCCTCCTCACGGGCATGACGCCCGCCAAGCTGCTGAAGTCCATCCAAAGCGGCTTCGGAGACGCTCTCGGCTTCATCGCCGTCGTCGTAGCCCTCGGCGCCATCATCGGCCGCTTTCTGGAGCACTCCGGCGGCGGACAAAACCTCGCCCGCTGGTTGCTCGAACGCTTCGGTGAAAAACACACGCCCTGGGCGCTGCTCAGTTCCGCCCTCCTCGTTGGCCTGCCCATCTTCTTCGAAGTCGGCTTCATCATCCTCGTCCCCCTCGCCTGGAGCCTCGCCCGCAAAGGCGGCCGTAGTCTTCTCTACTACGGCCTGCCCATTGCCTGCGCGCTCACCGTCGTACACGCCATGGTGCCGCCGCACCCCGCCCCCGCCGCTGCCGCGCAACTCTTCAAGGCCGACCTCGGACTCACCATTCTCTACGGCATCGCCGTCTCCATCCCCATGGCCATCGCCGGCGGCATCTTCTATGGGCTGTGGGTCGCCAATCGAATCTTTGTGCCCGTCCCTGAAATCGCCGCGCAACAAACGGACGACAGCTCCGCCAACCCTCCCAGCGTCTTCAGCGTCATCGCCGTCCTTCTGCTCCCCGTTCTCCTCATCTTCCTCGCCACCGGCGTCCAACTACAAAACCCCGGCGGCGAAGGCTTCTTTACCCTAATCGGCCACCCCTTCACGGCTCTCCTCATCGCCACTCTCGTGGCCATGCTCTTCTTCGGCCTCCGCCGTGGCCTGGACCGCGGTAAGATCGCCGCCTTATGCGCTGAGTCCCTCATGCCCATCGGCGGCCTGCTGGCCATCATGGGCGGCGGCGGCGCTTTCAAACAAGTCATCGTCGATTCCGGCGTCGGTGCTTATGCCGGGCAACTGCTTGCCACCTCGCAAGTCTCTCCGCTTCTGGTCGCCTACCTCGCCTCCATCGCCCTTCGCCTCGCCCAAGGCTCCGCCACCGTCGCCATCATCACCGCCGCGGGCATCGTCGCGCCGCTTGTCAAAGACATTCCCGGCCAGTCTCCCGAAATGCTCGTCCTCGCAGTCTGCTGCGGCGGCACCGCCCTCTCCCACGTCAACGACGCCGGCTTCTGGACCGTCAACCACTACCTCGGCCTCAGCGTCCCCCAAACCCTCCGCACCTGGACGGTAATGAAAGCCATCACCTCCGCCGTCGGCATCGCGCTGATCCTCTTGGTGGATGCGCTTCGCTCTTAAGGAAGTACCGGAATCTGCGCGTTCGCCCGCAAGGGAAATGTCCCGCGGAAGCCGCACGACAGCACGTACATCGAGTTCTGTTCGGGGAAGGAGTCGGGCATACGCAGCGTAATTTGATGGACGCCATCCAGGCCCGGCGCTGGCCCCGCATAAAGTACGGGTAAACTTGGCTGGCCTGGCCCATCGCAGGAAAAGTTCGGCGTGCTCAAGCGGCCGTTCTCATACGGCCCCAAATTGAGCGCCCAAAGATGAATGATTTGCCCGGGGCGGGCGGGATTGTCTTTTGTGATAAGGCTGCTGAAATCCGCTGTCGCCGCCACGGCGTTGGCCGCGAAAGTCGTGGGCCTTTTAACCCCAGTGATCGGGTCGGCCGTGAAAAACAGGGGATCGACCGGGCGCAGGCCCGAGTTGAAGGGAATGCGGAATTCGAACAACGAAGGAGCGCTGCTTCGAAATTCAAACGAGTAGTCCTCCAGTGGATAAGGAAAGCTCTGGGGCATCCGGTAGATCAATTGCGAGTCGCTGCGGGATATCGGCGTAAGCGCGCTCGCCTCCGCGCCGCGCTTGAGATAAACATCCGCCTCGCAGATACCAAAGCCGTTCACATACAGCAGGCTGCCCGGTGCCGTCCCGCTTTGTTGCAATTCCAATCCACCCACAGGCGGCAGGCGATTCTCATCGGTCTCGGTCAGCAAATTCACTTTGTGAAACGCATTCGCGCGCGTGAGATACCAGATGATGTTGCCGTCGCCGGAAAGCGTCCACTCTCGGATTTCGGAGGCCAACGGGCGCCACTCGGCTGCTGCGGCGTCCAGCCGCAAAAGCTCTACGCCCTGGCCTTTGCTACATCCGGCAATAAGTGCCTGCCGGACTGCGGTTGTGATCGTGGAACAGGACAAGGGCACTTCTGGGCCCACCTGGGTCCATACCTTAGTGCTCGTGTCGATCCGCCAAAGCTGAGAGCGATCATTGCCCAACGGCTGCCAGGTCAACACCTGAGAAGTGAAGGGGATGTTGGCGAGCCCCTGGAAAAACCGTACTTCCTCCTGCGGAATCACCGTCTCGAATTGCGTTGCCCCCGCAACCAGTCGTTCGATTCCCGATCCTGCATGGCGCCAAACTGTGCCCTCGTCAGTGACGATATGCAAGCCGTTGACACTCGTCGCGCGGGCGAGCTCCAGATTGAAGTTTAGGTCCCGCAAAGTGAAGTGAAAGTCGCTCAAACCACCCCAAACGGCTTGGAGCGCAATGCGGCGGTTCGGGCTCAACAGGAGAGATCCCTGGAATTCAGCATTGCCCCAAGTGCTCCCCTCAAATGCCTTGCAGGCCTGAAAGAAATTGATGTAGCACTTGCGATAGGCGCGCACCCCGAAGAACAAGCCTCTAAAATTCAGGTAAGGCTCGGCAATGTCGTAATAGTTCGACCATTGCTCGCTGACCGGCACTGGATCGATAATGCGCACCGGCCTCATTTCGCGATCACCCAGCGCAAACACTTTGCCATGCAACGGTTGAGTGGTGCCGTTCTGGCGCAGTGTCGAAACGAAATAAAGAGTCAATCCGTCCGGCGTCGTTTTCAAGCTACTAAACTGAGCCCACGCCGGCTGCGAAAATACAAACAGCGGCAGCGCCAACAACAGCAGCAGCCAGCATTGGTAACGAAACTTCACACTTACAGTCTATCGAGAGCTCAATTCTTGGAACTTACCGACGCCTTCCGCTGCGCCCAACAAATTAGCCAATCCCTCCGCGAGGAATTTCCCCGCCACGCCTTCAGCGGCGCACTTGCCCAGCACCATTGGACTGAATCGCGGTCCGGCTCTCTGTCAGGCTCGGGTTCCGGCTCGCTTTCCGGCTCGGGCCCCATCGATGAACTGGAAATCCTCATCCCCTGCCCCTTCGGCGAAGAGGCCCACGTCGCCCGCCACCTCCTCCCCGCCGCCGAAGCCGACGCCAAGCGCTTCCGCCAAATCCTCGCCCAACACCCCTCGGGCCTTCGCATCCGCTTTATCCTCTCCGGCCTCCCCTTCGAAGAAACCATGCTCGCGCGCGCCGAAGCCTTCAACGAAGTCCCCCTCCTCAGCGCCGAAGACTGGCTCCTCCTGATGCTCTTCCGCTTTCGCCCCGGCGTCGAATCCCAAGCGCGCGCCTTAATCCGCGCCCGCCGCGGTTACTTGCAGTGGCCCTACATCGATCACTGGCTCCCGCAACTAACAGAACTCAAAGAAGACCCCCGCCCCTTCGAACTCCTCCAATTCATCCGCGCCACCAGTGCCACGCCACCCAACGGAGATAATGACCAAAGATGAGTCTAGCCGTCCAACTGCGCGCCCCCATGCCCAACCTCGCCGTCGAGGAACTATGGGACCGCATCCGCGAATATCTGGAAACCGAAGCCGCCACAGCTCTACGCGAATGCCACGAAGGCATGGACGAACAAGGCGAGTACCTCGTCGCCTCCCTCCACCCCGGTGAAGAAGGCGTCGAATTCCATCTGGCGGGCGACGAGTTCATTGCTTCCGCCACCACGTCCAACGCCGGCCCCGGCTACCACGAATACGTCTTGGAACTTCTCAACGGTCTCGCCACAGAACTCGGCATGTCTTCCCCTAGCATCGCGGACCCTACCGGTTTCGCCGCCTCCGGCGACCGTGCCGCCCTCGAGGCCTCCATGGAAGCCTTCCTCCGCGAAGTCTGCCAAAAGATTGCCATCGACCTCGAAGCCCGCCCCAAGCGCGTCCAAATCGGTATGACCATGGATTCGATCTTTCAATACGACGAAGGCGTTCTCACCCCCATGGGTCCGCAATCTTGGACTTGGGCCGAGGATGTCGCTCGCGGCGAACGGCCCGGTCACGAATACTTCTCTTGGTGGAGCGCGGACCTGGACGCGGAATACTTCCTCAATCGCGCCCTCTGCCTCATGTGGAGCGAGGTCCGATGGAAGACACCAGGCACGGAAGAAGAAGTCGCCGTCCTCGAAGAATGCCTGCGCAATCTCGAAGCCGCTCACGAACTCGACCCCGATCGCCCCTATCCCTACCGCGAATGGGCCGAGATCCGCGAACTCCTCGAACTCGATCCGCAAGACTTCCCCGAAGTCGAGGACGGCCCGCTCGTCGGCTATCGCCGCTCCTGGGTCCGCGAAGCCCTTGCCGCCGGCTGGTCCATCCTCCTCCCTGGAAACATGGACGGCGCTTGGGAAGAAGGCGCCTGGAACGGCGGCAACCAGGAACTCACCGTGAGCTTCCAAAGCTTCCGCAAGGACGGCCCCAAGCAAGAGGAATGGACCGAAGAAGCCATGCGCGGCATGCGCCTCCGCGGCGACGAGATCCTGGAGTTCGAACAGGACGGCCTCACCGGAAAAGCCTGCATTTTCGAAGACTCCGACGACGACGGCGCTTTCTTCCAACTCGACGGCCGCGTCGCCCGCACCGGCAATTTGGCCGTCCTCACCGTCAACTTTTACGAAGAAGCCCAACGCGAGGCCGCCGAAAAAATCTGGCGCTCGCTGCGCTACACCCGCTCCGCCTCGACAAAATAAGTCTCTCACTCCCATGGGCCTTTTCGATCTCCAGCGCGTCGAAGTAAAGTCCCGCGCCGAATGGCGCCGCTGGCTCCAGGCGAACCACCGGCAAACCCAAAGCATTTGGCTCGTCTCCTACAAGCGCTCCAGCCCGCACTATCTTGCTTACGCGGAGATCGTGGAGGAAGCTCTCTGCTTCGGCTGGATCGATTCCCGTCCTGCCAAACTCGATGCCGAACGCTCCATGCTCTTGCTGTCTCCCCGCAAGCCCGGCAGCAATTGGTCCAAGCTCAATAAAGACCGCGTCGCCGCTCTTACTGCCGCTGGCCTGATGACGCCCGCTGGCCAGGCCAAGATCGATCAAGCCCGCTTGGACGGCACATGGGCCGCCCTCAACTCTGTCGACGCCCTCGAAATGCCCGCGGATCTGACTGCCGCTCTCCGCCAGTACCAGCCCGCTGAAACGCACTTCGACGCCTTCCCACCCTCTATCCGCCGTGGCATTCTCGAATGGATCTCTTCCGCCAAGAGCGCGCCCACCCGAGCAAAGCGAATCGAAGAAACCGCCCGCCTTGCCTCCGTGAATGTTCGCGCCAATACCCCCGCCGCTCTTGCCTACCGCTCTCGCACTGCCTCTACAAAATAACCCAGCGTGTAATCGCGCTTCGTATCCAGGAAATCCAAAGCCCCCACCAGCAACGCCATCGGCACAACGAACAAAGCCAGCAACGCCATCAGCGGCCCGGGGAAAAACTGCAATGCATTCATCATCCGCCGCGACAACAATCGAAAAAATCCGCCCCCCGCGTCTATCCGCGTAATCTTCCAACCGGACTGACGCAACAAATGCTCCACCGCATAACGCGTGAAGCGGAAGTAGTCGTGCGGATGCTGATGCACTTCCCACTCCATCGGAACCACCAAAAACAATCGCGCCCCCTTCGCACTCACACGCCCCATCTCTTGCAACGCCAGCAACGGATCGCTTACATGCTCCAGCGTCACAATGCTCAGCACCGCCGCAAACGAACCGCTACGAAATGGCAGCGCCAACAAATTCGCCAGCGCATCCAACTTCGAATAATTCCAATTCGCATCTCCCACCGCCAGGTCCACCCCCGTGTAGCGGCACTGCGGAAACAAATGCCGGTATTGGCTCTCGCCCGCCCCCGCGTCCAATAACAATGTCCCTTGCGGCAAATTCGCCGCATACGCTGCACACCGCGCCTCGATCTCGCTTTCGAAGTAGAACACCTGCCGCCGCAGAAAAGCGGGGACAAGCCTGCGTAGCCGGGAGTAGCTCATGTCTTCTTGCGGGCTTCGATCATGATAGTCGATCCCGCGCCGCAAATCGCCTCGAAAAAGCTGAAAGGAATCGCCCCCACGATCAAGCCCAGATGCGCCAGGTTCTTCAGCAGGCGCAGCGTGGGGCTTTCCTGCAACTTGCGCACCCGCCGCGCCATCGGGTCCAATCCTGGTGCCACGCTAATCGCGAAGCCCGCTGGATTGTCGCGCAAAGAAAAATGCTTTGTCCGTACCGGCACAAAGCCGCACCGGTCCAAGAGCACTTCCACGTCGCGCAGCTTGAAGTTGTGGATGTGCCGCGGCACGTCGATGCCATTCCAGTCCTCGCCAAACAAGAGGAACTGCCAACTCGCCGCGTTCGGCACCTGAATCACCAGCCGCCCCTCTGGCGATAGCAATCGATGCGCCGCTTCCAAATACGCATGCGGCTCATAAAGATGCTCCAGAACGTGAAACATCGAAAGCAACGTGATCGATCCATCAGGCAGCGGCGCCTGGGGAAGGGAAGCGCACATTGCGGGTACGCCATTCTGCTTCCACGCAATCGATGCCGCATCGATCGAAAAATCCATCCCCATCACCGCATGTCCCTTTTCATGGAGCAAACGCAGGATCAATCCGCCACCGCATCCCACATCCATCACCAGCGGCGCACGCCCCGCGGCGGGTTTCGCCTGCTCGATGGCCCTCTGCAAGAAGCCAATATGATCCTGCAGCACCGTACGCCGGTAGAATTCCTCCAACGCCGTGATCTTGCCGCCTTCGTCCGCATGCCAATAGTCGCTCGGATAGTAGGTGGAAAGCTCCTCGGGCTTGGGCACCGGCGACAGTCTTATCAGTTTGCACTGCGCACATTCCACCACCAGGAACGGCTTCTCCGTGGTCCGGTACAAGCGGTCCGTCGTTTCAAAGAGGGTCTGCGTCTCCACGGAACCGCAAGCCACGCAAACTTCTCGCGCGACCGGCTTCGTCTCTAAACTGTGTTCGAGTTCGGGTATGGGATCAACCTTATGCACGGTTTCGCGTAAGCTCCGCCAGTGTCATGCGGTACCGCAACAACAATGAGAACAGCGCGCCGTCGTTGAGCTTGCGCCGTGAACGGATCGCCCGGCGCTTGCGCCACATTCGGCCCAGTCCGCGCAACGCGTCCAAATCGGCCTTCCATAGCGCCAAGCCCAATTCCATTTTCGCGCGAAGCCCACGAAAATGGGCCGCTTCGCCTTCGCCCTCGATACTAGCGAATATACTTGCGGCCAATCGCAGTAAAAAGAAAAACGGATTCAGAAGCAGCAGCCAAAGTGGGAAGTGCAAGACCGCCAGCCAAACCCGGTTCCGCTCGATCAAATGAATCCGCGCCAGATTGTACTTACCCATCGTCGCGCCGCGATGATGATGCACAAACGATCCCGGCGACAGCCTCGCGCTCCAGCCGAATTGCCTCCCCCGTAACCCCAATTCCGCGTCGTCCGCGTATGCGAAGAAATCCTCGTCAAATCCGCCGCACTGCTCGATCATCTCCCGCCGGTAAAGCCCCGCGCAGCCATCAGGCCACAGAATTTCCAACTCGCCGTCATACTGCCCCTGGTCAATTTCCCCCGCGGCGCGCCCTCGGTTCTGCCCATCCAGGTAGATCAGGTGCCCAATCTTGTCGATTATGCACTTAGTCCCATGGACATATACCTTCGAGCCAACCATTCCACACTCCGGATGCGCTTCCGCCGTCTCCACCAGCCGCTCCAGCCACTCCACATCTGCTTCCGCGTCATTGTTCAGCAGTGCAAAGTAACGCCCTCGAGCCACCGCAAAACCCTGATTATTCGCCCCGCAGAAGCCACGATTCGTGTCGTTGACGATCAGCCGCGCCTGTGGGAAATTCTCCGCCACCCACCCCGCCGAGCCGTCCTCGGACCCATTGTCCACCACGATCGTCTCGAAATCCCGGAAGCTTTGCCGCTCCAACGACCCTAAACATTCGGCTAAGAGCTTCACCCGATTGAAGTTAACAATGATTACCGACACCCTTGGAGGGCTTTCGTTCGTCACGAATTCCTGTATTATAACGATAAGGATCAAAGCGCCTTAGCATTATGCAAAGTCTAGGCATGCGATTGCGCCAAGAGCGGGAAAAGCGTCACATCCCGCTGCAGAAAATCGCAGAAGAAACCAAGATCAGCGCCCGCTACTTGGAAGCACTCGAAGCGGATGATTTGAGCAAGCTTCCCGGCGAGTTCTTCTACCGTGCCTTTGTGCGTCAATACTCCGGCTATCTGGGCCTCGACCCCGAGGCGATTGACCGAGATATCAATGTAGTATCTAGCAAGCCCGTAATCGAAGAAGGCGTGCCCACCGGTAGTAGTGTGGTTCAAGATCCGCAGATCCATGCGCTGAAGGAAACTCTACGCGACAAGCCTCTCCGCGATGCCCAGGACGACGGTATGTCCAAGGCTTGGCTCGTCTTCGCCGCGCTTGTCATCCTGGCTTCCGGCGCCTACTTTGCCTGGAAGAATTTCACCCCAGCCCCGGAATCTGCTCCTACCGCTCAAGCGGAGCCCATCCAGCCGCCACCCGTCCAAACCGCTTCCGCTCCCGTAACTCCTCCGCCTACCCAATCCGAAACGGTGACCCCCGTTCTTGCCGAAACTGCAACGAGGCCGGAAACTCCCGCCCCCGCCACAACCACCGCCGCTGCCACCTCAAGCCCAAGCGCCGGTCAATTCAATCTGACTTTGGTCGCCAAGGAGATGACCTGGATCCGCATCACCGCCGACGGCACAAGAGTTTTCGGCGGCACCATCGATGCCGGTCAGCAGCGCACCATCAACGCGAAAGACGCCGAAGTTATCGTCGGCAACGCTGGCACTCTTGATGTCATCTACAATGGCAAGCCACTACAGTACGGCGCCAAAGGCGAAGTGAAAACGCTGCTCTTCAACCCGGAAGGCTGGAAGTACAAACCCAAGCCGGTTCCCCCACCCACCACGCCTTCCACCACTTCCGTCCCCCAAGCGTCAATTGGCAATGCCGGCCTTGGCGGCATTTGATTTCGTTCCCATCTTCGCCGCCGCCCGCGCCGCGCGACGTCTTGTTCTCTCCAACAACAACAGCTCCTTACGCCGCCGCTGCTTGATCCCTACGTCCACCTTGCGCCAGAACTGCCGAATATAATCTACCGCGCTGATCATCGTGAAGATCACCGCCGCGTACATCGTATACAACCCCGCGGGAGCCAACTCCGGCCAACGCATTCCCAACATCGTCAACCCGATCGCCGTCACCTGCAAAATCATCTTCGATTTCCCCAAGTCCGAAGCAGGAATCACATAACCTTCACTCGATGCGATATTGCGCAACCCCGAAATCGCAAAGTCGCGGCCAATAGTGAGAATCACCATCCACGCGGGCACGGCCTTCACTTCAACCAAAGCGATCAATGCCGCCGACACCAGTAGCTTGTCGGCCACCGGATCCAGCAGCGTTCCGAGCGTCGTAATCTGGCTCCACTTCCGCGCCAGATATCCATCCAGCAAATCCGTCAACGCCGCCACCAGAAATATGATCAACGCCAGCGATTCGTTCCCCAACGAAAGCGGCCCCAGCGTGTAGACGGTCTTATCCTGTACCAGCGCCGCCACCAGAAGCGGTACAAGGAAAATGCGCGCGAGAGTGAGGTAGTTCGGAAGGTTCACGGGAAGCAACCGCGCTTGCCGTTAGGATAGCAATTCGTATGGAGTAAGTTGACGCCGCAGACTTAGCGGCGCGTCCACCTCCACCTCGCAGAATTCGTCCACGAACTCCTGCGATAGCACCCGCCCCCGCTCATGAATCAAATTCAGCGCGGCTCCATCCCCCGCCGGGATTCGCACTTTGATCCGTTCCACCGGGTCCACTGGCAATGCCTGATCGATCCGCGTCAAGAGCTGATCGATTCCCGCGCCCGTCAACGCACTTACCGCCACCGCGTGAGGCGCCACGCCATCGGGATTCTTCAGAATGCGCCGCAGTTGCACCAACTGCTCATCTGCCTCGGGCAACAGATCGGCTTTGTTCAACACCAGCACTTGCTGCGTATGATGCGCATCGATCTCCGTCAACACCTGCTGCACATGCTCGATGTTCGCAGCCGCGTGCGGGCTCGATGCGTCCACCACATGCAATAACAATGCCGCTTCCACCACTTCTTCGAGCGTCGCGCGAAACGCCGACACCAGCGTCGTCGGCAGGCGGCGGATAAATCCTACCGTGTCGCTCAACAGAATCTTGCGCCGCGAGGGCAAGACCAAATGTCGCACCGTCGGGTCCAGCGTCGCGAACATCTTCGCATCGGCCAGCACCCCGGCGCGCGTCAGCCGGTTAAACAACGAACTCTTGCCCGCGTTCGTATAACCCACCAAGGCTACCGTCACCAGTGGCACGCTCTGCCGCTGTTTGCGTTGAATCGAGCGCCCGGAGCGTACCCGCTCCAACTCCCGCTTCAAATTCGAAATTTTGCTGTGAATCTTCCGCCGGTCGGTTTCTAACTGTGTTTCGCCGGGGCCTCTGGTGCCAATGCCGCCACCCAATCGGGACATCGCCGTGCCGCGCCCTGCCAATCGCGGCAGCAGGTAATTCAACTGCGCGAGTTCCACCTGCAACTGCCCTTCGCGCGTTCTGGCCCGCGAAGCGAAGACATCCAGGATGAGTTGCGTCCGGTCCAGTACCTTGACGTCCAACGCCCTCTCCAAATTCCGCTGTTGCGTCGGCGTCAGATCTCCATCGAAGAGCACCATCGTGGCGTTTGCCGCTGTCACGGTCGCCCGTAGTTCCTCGACCTTGCCGCCCCCGATCAACGTCGCCTTGTCCGCTTGATCGCGCACTTGCACCAAGGTCCCTACGACCTTCGCTCCCGCGCTCTCCGCCAACACCACCAATTCGTACAGGGACTCCTCCAGCGAGAAGTCGTGC